>JABAOH010002333.1_pt2 | contig 156406 bp, 133 predicted proteins | sample 7062181 | NCBI WGS metagenome assembly JABAOH01 (sample SAMN14538630, study PRJNA623070) | marine sediment metagenome | biome: marine biome [ENVO:00000428]; feature: marine pelagic biome [ENVO:01000023]; material: deep marine sediment [ENVO:00002113]; isolation source: pool of 5 deep marine...
TCTCTTTTTTCTCTCATTTTCTGTACTCCTTTCTCGTTTATTTCGGTCTTCCCAGCTGGGCAGAAGGAAGCTGTCTCTCCCTTGCGGCTGAGAAGCTTGAGGTTTCTTTTCATTTTCATCACCCTCGCCCGCATTAATTGCAAATTCAGTGCCAACTTCATTTCATTTTATAAGTTATTGATAATAAATAAATTAAATCGAATAGACAGAATTTTCGATGGAAATGGAAACGTCCGGAATTGTTACACAAATGATGGGTTTTATTATTTAAGCTATTGATAAAAAAAAATTTAGCGAATATTCAGCGAATGACCGGATATGACACAGTCATGTGAGAAGCTTTGGCACGAGTTCAAATCGGGGAGATTCGGAAGTAAAAAGAGATGGGGACAGTTCTATTTTTTAAAATAGAAACTCTAGCCTCATGATATATAGGCAAGGATAAAAAAATAGAACCATCCCCTATCTGTTTGCTTCTTATCTAATGATCCGGTAGATTTCTCTCCAGGATTTGACTTTTAGGATAGAACCTACCGGCTGCTCAAGGGTCTGGATAGTCGAGTCATACTCTTGAATATGGACCTCTCTTTTCCTCGCTCCTCCCTGAGTTCTTGCCCTTTCACCCAGGGTCACAGCAGCTCTCGTTTTGGCAGCAATATTCAAGCTTTCCTCTGGCCCATTGAGCATCCTGAAGGCAGTCCCCCCGACCGGGGGTCCACCCACGGCTCTGACGTATCGCGCATACAGCTTTCCTAAACCGGTAATATTCTGACAAGGATCAACGCTCTCTATGCTTCCGGTCAAGGTACTGAAGTAAACGATGGAATTGGCCACTTTAGGGTCAGCCCACACTTTCTCGCCCAAGCCCAAATCTCCTGTATCTTTTTCCGCCGGCAGGTTAAGAATACCAGGCTCCCCGAGGTACCACTGGACTTCAGGAGTCTCGTTATCCAGAAGAGCCACAATAGAGTAAGTGGCCATACTCGGAGCCCTGTCATCCCCTCCAGTCCCGAAATAGAGACGAGGTATGGATTCTTCTGAATAGGGATTTATCCAGACAGCGGGTTTACAAATAATCGGATAATTCTTCGAATCTTCATAGATAATCTCACCACTCCAGGAACCCTGATTCTTAAACTCAAGGCTGACGTCTACCTTCCATATCCTTCCTTCTAGATCTCCAAAATAGACGCGGTCTGCGTATCCATCTTGATCGATATCGATGATCGAAGGGGAACCTGGAAGGGCATTGGGAATATTAAGCCCGAATATCCCGCTGGTATCGACCTCTCCTGTGTCGAGTTCCCAGAAAGATTCACCCTTCTCCAGGTCTACAGCGTAAAAAGAGTTTCCTTCTTTTCCCCCTTCGATATTGTCGTAGCCTGAACCAGTGAAGGCCACCCAGGCGGCCTCACCTTTCTTCAAGACCTTTCCGATCGAAGGTACGGACCACGTCTCTCCCATAGTAACATGGGTGAATTCCCACAGAGGCTGAGGATTATAAGGATCCGTGATATCCAGGGCAAAATAACAGTTTAATCCTCCCCCAATAGAGCTGCCTTTACCAGGACCATGACCGCAGATGAGGATCGTCCTCCATTCCTGGGTTCCATCTCCATCCGTGTCAATATAAACATCCGAGGCAACAGGGCTTCCATCCACGTAAACATCTCTGGCGAAATATCTCGTTCCCGTAATTTGGTCAGAGCCCCACATGTTGTTCAGCCGCGCAAGGAGATTGTAAGGAATAAAGCCCCACAGTTCCTCCCCTGTAAGGAGGTCAAAGCAGTGAAGTATCCCGTCATTGGAACCCACATAAACAACCTTCTTCCGGTCTGCCCAGGTTTCCCTGAATAAATCATATCCTGCTCCCATCTGAGCAGGTGCCCCGTCCGGGGGACCGATCACCAGGGGATTGGAATGGTTGATGTCTCCCAATTTCCAATCACGACCTTCTCCTCTTACAAAACCGATCAGACCTTCATTGTCGCCGTTGACATCCTGTAGAATCGGTCCTAGGGTTCCGACATTGGCTGAAGTGAAGTCGATTCTAGTTAAACCAGGTCCTCCGGGCAAGGCCGTGTAGATCGTTCTATCTCCCGGCGCCCGAGAATCCAGCAGCTCTGCAGCATCCCAAAATATTTCGACTCCTTCGGCCACAATCTCTCGTCCAGTTGGAGAAGACATGTCAGGTCGAGTCACAGTCCTGAGTACAGAATAAGATGTGTTCTCAAAGGCCGAGTTGGAGACGTCATAGGCTCTCAGATGCCCCTGCCAACCGGGAAAATAAAACGTTCCCCCCAAGATGAGCTTTATTTCCTGATTTTCTTCATCCATGACCGTGGCCGCGACCGAAGTCCGAGAATATTCTCCTCTATCGACATAAGTATAGATGAAGGCTATCCGATCGATAACCGGAGTCTCAAAAGAGGCTCCTACGTACTCCTCCATCTCATCCTCTTCGGCAAAGAGGAGGGCCTTCCATTTGAGTTGGGTGCCGTAATGATTGAATGAGTGCCTAGGAAGCTCAGCATAATTCTGAATTCCGGCTCCTTCATACCGGGCGTAGAATTCCCAATCTCTCCCTCCATTGTTGGAAACATAGTACTCGATGGCCAGGCCTTCACTTGATCCTCCGATGACTCGCTGGTCTAGATTTTCCATTTGAACCCAGGTAATGGCTTGAGTGTCAGGATTCAGATGAGGAGTGAGATTGGTTGATAGCCCTGTTCCTTGGAGGTTATAGACATCGGCCAATTCATTAATGAATAAATAGTACATCTCTGAATGGTTACCATCGGCGATCAAGAAATCTATATCGCCATCCTGGTCAAAATCCAAGACTGCCCCTAAATCAAAATCAAAGACAGTGGGGCGATCATCAAAAATTAATCTGGGCTCAAACTCTCCGTTGGTATTCCTAAAATAATAGCATTGACCTCCTATATCCTCTCCGCCAGGTTTGTAATTCCAGTTGTCTGTACCGATGATAAAATCGATGTCTCCATCCGTATCAAAGTCGCTGAAAATGGAGACGGTAGCCGCCCCATCGAATTCATTATCATGGGTATCTCCATCTGGGTCCTGGTAGGAGGCATGTAGGCTAAAATAGTTGCTTCCGTTATTTTTATAATATCGCAGTTCAGGATAACTCACACTTCCAGTAAAAATATCCAGGTCGCCATCCGCATCAAGATCCTCAACCGAAAGCGTACTGAGGCCGCGATTTCCCCATCCTGTTTCGAGAACCGGAGTAGATTCAACAAAAAATGTATTTTCATCGATCATTCCGCTGGCAGTATTCCTGAGCAAGACTACTTCTCCAGCATAGTTCCCCACTAAAACATCCAGATCCTCGTCGTTATCAAAATCGAGAGACACCATCATGGTCGCCGACCAGGCAATTCCTTTTACAATACTGGCGCTGGCGCTCGTCAGGTCTGTCTGAGTAAAATAAAACAATCCTTCGTCTGCTAGGTGATTCTCGTAGAGCCAGATCCTTTTTGGAGTGTAAGGACTGCTCGATTGGGAGGCAATGAACAGAAAATCATAGTCTCCATCTCCATCATAATCTTCTGAGGTCAGCCCACAGTGTCCGCTTCCATCAATCGCCTCTCCTTTAACTCCGGCCGTTGGCCAGCCTCCCGATCCCTCGCATCCATCAACCCAGTGAGTGATCTCGAACGTCCCCACCAGCCCCTCAACTCCCATATTCCGCACAAAAGCGAGAACATTGCTATAACTGCTGCTTGACCCTACAAAATCAGGCCAGCCATCACCGTCAAAATCTTGGGCGGCAACCGTGTTTATCCAGATAGGCATGGCGTTGGGATTGGACACGTTGAAGTTTGCTCCCAGCCTATTCAGGGTAACAAAACCACCACCCCAGTTGCTCACTGAACTGCTCGGGTCTTTATATTCGGTGGTGTTAAAGTGCTCTGTAAAATTTTCACTGGTATCATTGCACTCCTGTTCCTGGGCCAAGAATTTCACAGCCAAGAAAGTAAGGATTATGGTTAACAAAAAAACAAATGTCCTAATTTTATTTATTTTATTCATTTCCTTCTCTCTCGTTTTAATTGAATTGTGTTCATCCTTCATCCTCAAGAGACAATTCAATCTCTAATCTTGAAGTTGTCATATTTTTTCCTACACCTACACACCCGATACAGACCAACAGCGCGTCTCTCGAGTCAGGCGTCCCGCCTGCGGCCTCATCGTCAATCAAGAATACAGTGTAGGTGTAACGAGGATTGAAACTGCCGTCCTGATTTTGAATATAGGGCTGGCGGCAAAAAATGACAGTATTCAGATTAGGGTTTCCATCTCCGTCAGGATCTATCAAATCCAGTAATTCCTGGTCATTCAGTTTTCTAAAATAATTATCTGCTTGGGGGGTATCGATTCCAGACGGTTCAAGGAGATAATGACCGCTAAAACTGCTCCAATTCCCATCTTCAAAAAGGATTTCAATCTCAGACCAAGCCATGCCAAATCCTGCCTCAGCCGCATTCAAGGCCTGCTGTTGAGAACGAATGCTTCCGGCGACTTTGCTGCCTGTGCTGGTTACCATTAGAAGGACTAATCCGACAACCTGTAAAAAAACCAGCACCAGGAAGACCACAATCAAGCCCACTCCCTTTTCCTGATTTGAAGCAGGGACTGGATTGTGGAACAGCGGAGATCTTTTTTTCTCCTTCATTTTCCTCCTCCTTCAGTTAGTTCCGATGGTATTAAGGGTAGGGAACCCTTCTTTATATTTCTTCTTGACTGTTCCTCCTATGAAACAGATTAACCATTTTTAGTCAATCTTTGGCCCTAAGTCAATGAATAACTTCCTCCTGAAGAAATTCGTATTCTTCCAGGAAAGGCAATTCCCCATCACCTTTCTTGAGCACTTTATTTAGTCGAGAGGCCACCTGTTTTTTTGGATAAATCATTGATACTAAAAATGAATCTTCAAGCTTGGGTGAACATAACTTATTGAAAAAAAAGCCTAATAAGAATGATAGGGATTTGCTGAAAAATATAGTGTTCAGAAACTACACACCACAAACTTTCTATTAAAAGGGAGTAATTATTTCATGGATAGGAATTGAGGAGACAGAGAAAGTCTTTCTCCTTATAACAAAGAGGATTAAAATGAGGGGTTCTTTAAACGGGTTTATTGCGGAGCTTGACCACCGTGTTTAAGGTTTCCTGAAAATCACGACCATACCGATTCTGCCTGGTCGTTAAGGCGATATCGATGCTGAAAACCGTGGAGAGATCTGGCACTGAGGAAAGGTCCATTCCTTCGGAGCTCAAACTAAAAGCATCGACTCTTTCAGCCAGCAACCTGATACTGTCGGCTCTAGAGCTGACCCCGTCTTTAGCATCCAGGATTCTTTCCAGCCTCTTGGGGTCTTCTGGCTTTTGCCGATAGATGATGTAATCGAATTCATTGGCGACATCAATGATCAGGCCAGACGCATCCACGGCAGGGACTTGGAGAATGAGACAGTTGGTTGAAGTCGTATAGCCATTCCAGGTCTGAACAACCTGGATCCCTTCTTTTATATCTCTGGCAATCCAATCCAGAACGTACCGCCCCTCGCGCAGGACTTTTGCCTGGGCATCTTGGTTTATGAAATACCGCTGTCCGCTGGTGTAAAGAGTCACTAAAGCTAGGATGATAAGAGCCGAGAGGGCAAGGACGACTAAAAGCTCAACCAAGGTCAAGCCTTGGGCCTTGAATTTCTTTTGACTTGTTTTATAGAATTTCATGACGCCCTCGCTTTCCTATTTTTTATTGATCCCCTCTCTAGTGATGTAGGTGACGATATCTTTCCGCATGCTCTGCCCTCGGTAAGTCCAAAATACACTGATGGTCAACTTCTTGATGTCAGCCCCCACCGAATCTTCGATGGTCCGAACTCCGCTGCTGTTTTCCAAGAGGGTGAGGCTGTCATTGGTGAAGGATGGCCCTAAAGCTAGAATCTCATCAAAAGTCAAATTGCGAATATTCTCCAACTCTTCTTGAGCACATTGAGTGGCAATGGCAGTTTGCTTCATTCGAGAGAGGAGGTTAAAACCATAAATAAAAACACTAAGGAGAGCCATTAAGGCAACAGCTACCACCACAATGGTAACCAGAACCTCGACTAGAGTAAATCCCTCTTCCTTGCGTTTCCGTTTGAGCATCATCTTGCCTCCTCCTTAGCTTTTCTTTGCTGGCTCTTCTGCCTTAATTATAAGCGATTTTTTCATATTTTTAAAAAATGTTCTTTTATCTCTACAGCTTATTCTCCAATGAGAGCTCTTCATATTACTAATATGATTTTAGCCTGTCCTTAGTCAATTACCTAAGAGGATGAATTTCAGGGTGATATTTTTTCCCTCCTCTATCCACCATTCGGCAAAACCTCCTCACCTTAAAGGAGTAGCCTTTACCCTGCAGAGAGCACTCCCTCTTCTTGACTTTTATGGCGGTCGCATGTGCTCTCATATCTTTAGTCGTGGGAAACGGGCCACTTTCTAAATTTTTTCGTTAGAAAAGCGAGGAACCAGGGTCTGTTGAATTTTACCCCTGACTGTGGTATTGGATAATTAAATGATCGAGGAAAGAAGAACCGCTTTTTCTGCCCTGTTGCTCATCTTCCTCTTCTTTCTGGGGCTTTCGCTTTTCATCAACCTGCCTGCTCTCCAGAAGCACTTTCTTTTTGCCGATGAAGCCATCTATTACGCCATGACCCAAAGCCTGGCTCAAGATGGTGACCTTGAATACACGAATAAAGATTTGCTCCGCTACTATAAGGCTTTTCCATCCGGGCCCTTGGGTATATTTTTAAAAAAAGGCAAAGACAACAAAATATTCTTTGCTAAATCCTTTGCCTACCCCCTCTTTGTCGCTCCCTTCGTAAAAATCTTCGGAAACAACGGCTTCTTAGTTTTTCACTCAGTCCTTCTGCTCCTCATGATGCTCATGGGATACGCCTATTTCTCTTTATCGAACCAGCCTTCACTCTCGCTCTTGTATACTCTCACCTTTCTGTTTGCATCCATCGCCATAGTCTATTTCATCTGGATTTCTCCGGATTTCTTTAACCTATTCCTCGTCTTTGCCGTCGCCTTCCTCTGGCTTTATAAAATAAAATACTCAGAAAAGGAAAACCAAGTCAAAATAAAGGGTAAACTCCAGAGCTTCTTCCTTTCCGACTGGACAGATTATTTGGCTAGCGCTTTGGCGGGAATCGCTGTTTTTTCCAAACCCCCCAATATCGTCCTGATGGGTCCTTTGGTCTTGCATGTCTTGTTCAAGAAAAGATTCCTAAAAGCTCTGCTGATGATCCTCGTGTTCCTTTTCGTATCGGGTCTCTTTTGGGGCACGAACTACCTGGTGACCGGTGAATGGAATTACCAGGGTGGAGAGAGGAAAACATTCTATGGACCCTATCCTTTAGAAAAAGAGAGGGTGACATTTGACTCTTTGGGTCATGAAATGACATCCGAAGGGTACGGCGGGAAGCATCTTCTTCCGCCAAGAGTTTTTATTTATAATCTCTTCTATTATTTTTGGGGAAGGTTCACGGGAATAACTTGGTATTTCTTTCCTGCCCTTCTCTTCTTGACCCTTTTCTTCTTCGGGAAAAAACGCTCCTACCAATGGCTGGTCTTCACAGCCCTCTTCGCGGAAATCCTGATCTATATCATTCTCATGCCCGATAACTATGCTGGCGGGGGAGGCGCCCTGGCCAACCGGTACTTCCTGAACATCTATCCTCTCTTCCTCTTCCTCCCTGGATTGAAAAAGAGCTTTAAAGAGGTTGGCTTGAGCTGGATAGTCGCCTCGCTGTTTATCTCTCAGATTCTCATCAGCCCCATGCTCCATTCCCACTACCCGGCCACCCATGCTAAAAAATTCCCTTTTAAAATTCTTCCGGTGGAGCTAACCCTCATCAACAACATCCCCACCAACACCAATCCAAACGCCTCTCGACAAAAAGTCGGAGCAGAATCTCAACAGGCCTGGATCTATTTTTTGGATGACAATTTTCATCCTAAGCTGGAGCCAAACGGATTCTGGACACGAGGTCCTCGGCCAGCAGAGATCATCCTGAAAACCTGGTTTCCGGTGAAAAAACTCATCTTTCACCTCCACAACAACCCTCGCTTGAGGAACGAGATAACTGTTAAAGTGGAGAGACAGAAGCAGAAAATCACCCTCCCCAAGAAACAATGGGGAACACTCGAATTCCCGGTCGGCAAGGGTTTTCATATGAAGGCCACGCATCTCTACAAAATAAAGATCAAGGCCTCCAAGGGCTCTATCCCTTACTACGAAGATGAAAGCAGCGATGAAAGAAGATATCTGGGTGTGTTTTTCGAAATCGAGATTATTCCTGAGGAATGATGTGCGGCATTTGCGGAATCGCCACGGCTGAGAACAGAGAAACAATTCCTTCTTCTCTTCTGGCCTCAATGTGCCAGACGATCATCCACCGCGGTCCTGACGATGAGGGCTTATTTGTCGAAAAAAATATCGCCCTTGGCACGCGCCGGCTGAGCATCATCGACCTCGAGAGAGGACACCAGCCCCTGGCTAACGAAGAAGGATCAATCTGGGTCGCCCATAACGGAGAAATCTACAACTTTCCAGAGCTGAGTGAAGAGCTAAAATCCTTAGGCCATTCTTTCAAGACTCGAACAGACACCGAAACCCTCGTCCACTCATACGAAGAGTGGGGAGAAGATTTCATCCACCGACTAAGGGGCATGTTTGCTTTCGCGCTCTGGGACGCTCGACAGGAAAAGCTCCTTCTGGTGCGCGACAGGATCGGCATTAAGCCCCTCTACTACACCCTCCTGGAAGATAAGACCATTGTCTTTGGCTCCGAACTCAAGGCCATCCTTGCCCACCCTCGGATAAATCGAGCCTTGGAGCCCAAAGCTCTTGATCTTTTCTTAACCCTAGAATATGTCCCTGCGCCTTTCTCCATCTTCAAAAACATCTATAAACTCCCTGCCGGCTGCTTCCTCGGCTACAAGAGAGGCGAGATCAAAATAAAGAAGTACTGGGATATCGAACCAGAAGAGTCCGGAGTCCAAGAAATTTCAGATCAGACTCAGGACGCTCTGATGGATAGGCTGTATGCTCTTCTCAAAGAATCGGTGGAAATGAGATTGATCAGTGATGTTCCTCTTGGGGCTTTCCTGAGCGGGGGGATTGATTCCTCTACCATAGTCGGCCTGATGAGAGAAACAGGAGCCACTCCCCTAAAGACATTCTCGATCGGCTTCGAGGATACATCCTACAACGAGCTCAATTACGCCCGGCACATAGCTCAAGAATTCGACACCGAGCACAAGGAACACGTACTCCAGCCCCAGGCGCTTGAACTCACCGAAAAACTCATCCATCATCTGGATGAGCCTTTCGGAGACTTCTCCATCTTTCCCACTTATCTAGTTTCTCAAGTTGCCCGCTCTGACGTCAAGGTTATCCTCTCCGGGGATGGAGGTGACGAGCTCTTCGGCGGCTACGAGCACTACCAGGCTCAAAAGATTTCTCAATTCTTTCCCGCTTCTATTCTTCTCAGGAGGTTGAATTCTCTGCTGAAAAGATTTCCTCCTTCTACGAAGAAAAAGGGCTCTTGGAATAAACTCCGCAGATACGCACAAGGCTTCGAACACCATCCAGCCCTGAGACATCTTCGCTGGATGATGTTCCTCTCCATGGAAAACAAAAAAGATCTGTATTCAGATGATTTGGTACAGAACCTGGGAAGAATTCAGGAAATCTCTGAGAGCGAGCCCTTCAAGGAAATCTTTGAGACTTTGGAGCGCTTTGATTCCCTTAACGGAGAGCTCTATCTAGACCTAAAAACTTATCTTCCCGATGATATCCTGGTTAAGGTCGACAGGATGAGCATGGCTGTCTCTCTGGAAACGAGAGTTCCTCTCCTTGACCATAAGATTGTGGAGTTCGCCTTTCAGCTTCCAGGAAAACACAAGCTCCAAGGACTGAAGACCAAAAGGATTTTTAAAAAGACCATGGAAAGGCTCCTGCCTCGAAAAAACATCTACCGCAGTAAAGAGGGCTTCAGCATTCCCATCAAGCACTGGTTGCGAAAAGAGCTGAAAGACCTCATGTCCAACTATTTAAACGAGAGGAGGATAAAGGAAGAAGGTCTCTTCAATCATGATTGCCTGAACAAGATGATAGAAGCGCACCTGCAAGGAAGAGAAAATTACAGCCATCAACTCTGGTCTTTGCTTGTTTTTGAAATCTGGAAGGAAAACTATTTATAGCTTTTTAATCGTAAAGATAACCGCGGTATTTTTCTTTACTTTATAACTTTCTGAAACAGGAAGCCCCATTACCCAGATAATATCATCCTGGCAAAGGAATACCGGCTTTTTCTCCCGGACCGATAAAGGAATTCCCTTGGCCCTCATGATTTCTTTGAGCCTCTTTTTACCAGGGGCTCTCAAAGGTTGATACTTATCCCCTTCCCGGCGGTTCCGAACGAGGAGTGGAAACTGGAGCCTTTCTCCATCCAGGAAAGCCTGTTTACGGTCATCGACTTTTGGCGGAAGAGATTGATCGTTCTCTAAATTTTTTCCTTGAAACCTAAGACCCAACTCCTTGATTTCCAGGATTCCTTTGCCGTTCCATTCCTGTTCAAATTCGACCTTCGGCCGAGCTTTCTCTGTTAAAAAAATATAGCCTCCCTCGTTTCTCAAACTGAAATCTTTCTGGAGATGACATTCCTTCCCTTTCCCGAGTTCAAGCACAGCCTCGATATCAGAGTAGGAGATCCCTCTCAGGTCTCCTTTCACCTTGAAGATAAAATGCCTCAAGACTCTGCGGCGCAAAGCTAAAGGAAGCGAGAAAAGAAATTTCCTGTCGAGCAGGAGGCGATCATTCTTTTTTGAGAGAGCCTTAGCTGTTTTTTCTTTCTCCATTTTCTCCAGGAGATCATCCTCCTCCTGGAGTATAGAAGCTGTTCGGCTTAAATGATCCACGATCCTGGGCTCGTATTTCTTCTGGAGATAAGGAATGAGCTCCAGCCTTATTCTATTCCGTAAAAAACGGCGGTCAAAATTGCTCTCGTCGACTCGATAAGGAAGACGCTGTTTCGAAAGATAGGCTTCTATCTCTTTCCTCTGGACCTGAAGGAGAGGTCTGATGATGCGCCCTTCGACCAGCGGGTAAACTCCCCCTAATCCCCTGGACCCACTCCCTCTCAAAAGTCTCATCAAAAAGGTTTCAGCTTGATCCGTCATGGTGTGGCCGGTGGCAATTTTTGAAGCGCGCCATTTCTGGGCGGTTTTCTCCAAGAAAGCATACCTGAGCTGCCTTCCTGCTTCTTCCAGGTTTAAAGATTGACTCCGGGCATAGGAGCGGACATCCTCCCTCCCCACATACACAGGAAGATCATACTCTCTGGCAACCTCTTTCACAAACCTTTCATCCTCATCGGCTCGCTGGCGAAGTCTATGGTTGAAGTGTGCCAGGGCCAGCGTGAGCGTCCATTCCTCTCGGAGTTTCCAAATTGAGGCCAACAAAGCAGTAGAATCTACTCCACCAGAATAGGCAATCAGGATTCTATCACCCCGCTGGATAAGGTGGTACCTATTGATCGTCTTTTTGACTTTTTCTAAAATCATCTTCTCTCAAAACAATCTTTATCCCTGGATTCCTGTATTCCGAGGAAATTCTGAATTCTCTGTCACCTGAATTTGAAGAGTTAGCCATAGTGGCGGTGGAGGGATTCGAACCCCCGACACTGCGGATATGAGCCGCATGCTCTAACCACCTGAGCTACACCGCCGTTGGCAAAGATTTTAGCCGAATACCCCTTGGAAGTCAATGTAACAGGGAATTAGCCAGGCGAGAAAACAAATGAACGAGATTAACTAGAAAAAACGAACTATAAATTAAATGAACTAATTGAACGAGATAAACTAGACAAATGAGATAAATAAGATTAACGAGGTTATTTAGATGAACTTAACGAACTGGATGAATTAGACAAACTCAACTACCGGATAACAATCCGGCTCTCATTAAAACCGAAAGCGACAGCTGCTCCGGTGGGAGTGTTCGCAGTCACACTGGATATGGAAATTGTTCCTTCTCCCTTTCCAACAGCTTGGAAGAGCAAAGTAGCGATCCGGCCTGCGCCCTTGACACCTCTGTTCAACTCGGGACTTGAAAATCCTATGGTGGCCACACCCGAAGCATTATCAATATTTTTCAGGAAGGGCACTTCGCTTCCCAACTGACGAATCATACCTCCGGCCACAATCTCCTTTAAATTCAACATCTGGCCATCATAATTCACGTTCAAAGATAGCATCCCGATTTCCTGCTGGGTCCTCATATTCACGTTTATCCTGAACTCTCTATTCTGGGGAAGCTGCAGGTTGGAAGGATTGAGAAAAACTCGGTCTTGCTCAGCCTCCTGTCTCCTTCTCTCTTCTTCCAATTGTCTTTCCTGAGCTCGTCTCCTTTCCAGCGCCTCTTCTGGCACCTCCGGTGCTTCTCTCCTTAAAGGAGCCACTTTATCGAGGCCTATCCAAAGAGGCTCAATATCTTTCTCCTCAAGGGTGAGAGTGCGGATGATATGCGGAGTGATGGTTAAAATCACATCTTTCTGAGTAACGTTCAGTTGAGTGCTGGAAAAAAGGCTGCCTATAAGAGGGATATCCTTAAGACCTGGGATTCCTTTCAACGACATTCTCTCTTCGTCCCGGAGCAAGCCGGCCAGGAAATTTGTCTCTCCATTCTTCAAGCGGATCACATTTTTCACTTCTCTGGTGGAAATAATAGGAATATCGGCATAACCAGTCCCGCCCAGAGAAGTAATTTTCATCTCAATTTCTAAGGTGACTTCATCCTCAAAATGAATCTTGGGTGTGACTATCAACTCGATTCCTACATCCTGATACTCGAACGAGGTTATAGGCTGCTGACTGACTCCACCCGCGGCAATGGGGGTAAAGGTGGTCCGAGGAATGGGGACTTTGTCTCCAACGAGATATTTTATTTGTTCATCCTGGACGCCTCGAAGCCGCGGTTGAGCAATGATCTTAGTGTCCGAGTCTGACTCCAAGAACCTGATAAAAGCAATAGGAAGACTGATTTGATAATTGTCTTTGGTGGTGAAATCTAAATCTTTCAGGTTGATCCAACCTGACTCTGCAGGAGCTTCAGATTCTCCGTACTTGAAACCAATAAGGTGCTGGTCAAAATCCAGGCCCATCTCTCTCAGGCGAGTCCGAGAAACTTCCATGATTTCTAATTCGATAATTACTTCCCCTTTCGATTTATCCCAAATCTTGAGCAGTTTTTCTGCTAGCTCAATGTTGTTAGGAGTATCCCTGACAGTCACCGAATTTAAGTTCTTGTCGACGAAAATGGTCGGAACCCTGCCCAGTTGAGTGCGGAGCATTTGAGCCAACAACTGCTGAACTTCCTGAGCATTGATGTTGGAAAGGTAAAAGGTTCGGATGGCGTTCAACTCGTACTGAGCTCTCTTCAGCGGCTGGTCAGGTGCAACGATGATTGTCTTTTCATCTATGATCCGATAAAAATTTTTGCTGGCGAGGCAGAGAGTTCCGATGGCCTCCTCAAAATCCACATCCTTAAGGCTAATAGAAAAAGAAATATCTTTAAACTGTTCATCGAAGATGATATTCACCTGGGCAGATTTTGCCAAGGCCTGAAAAATCGAGCGAAGATTGACTTTGGTAAATTCCAGCTGAACCTTCTCTTTATCAACTCTTAATCTTATGGGGGGCTCTATTTTTTTCTCTACTGGTTTTTCTTCTTTGACCTCCTCCCCCTTCAAGAACCTTGCCTCTTCGGCAATGATCCTGTTGAGGGGATCATAGGTAAGGGCCATTTCATACTCAGCCAGGGCTTCCTCTTTCATCCCCTGAGCCACCAGCTTTCTCGCTTTCAAGAGATGCGAGAAACTGGCAGCCATCTTAGCCCGGAAAAGAGCCAGACGATAGACAGAATTATCAGGACTTTCCCGCAAAGCTCTTTCATAATACTTCACAGCTTCATCCCAGTCTTTGCTCATGGCTGCCTTAGTGCCCAATCTATAACTCTCGCTAAAAGTCACGCATCCCCAAACACTCAAGAGAACAATCAGGAAGAGTGCTATTTTTTTCATTCTTCTTCTCCTTCTAAGGAATACTTCCATTTTTGGGAGTCCGCACCTATAAGCTCTATCTCCTCAGAAGTCACTTTTCCGATCCTTATCCCTACCCTTATCATCTCGTCTTCCACAACAACTAAAGCCTCCCCTTCAAAAAATACAAGAGCGGTAATCTTCTGGCCGGATTTTACGTATCCGAGATATCTTAAATCAGGCTTGATCCCCTCAGAGCCCCCTACAGAACCTTCTGAAGAGAGGGAAGGAAGCTTTTGGCTGGTCTCTGCATCTTCAGGAGGAGATTCAGCCTGAATCTTGCTCACTGCCTGAGGCGAGAATATATTTCTTCTCGGCCGTCTCAGCCTTTCCTCTTTTTCAAAGAGCAGGTCTTTCCTGATCAGGTTTTTTCCTGCGGCATCATCAGCAATTTTCTTAGCCGCTTGTTTGACTTCAACTTCTTGTCCTCGGGTGACCAGACAAATGCCAATCCAAAGAAAGACCAGGGAAAGGGAGAGAAATTTCTTAAAATGCATAATAACCCGCCAGGCTCATTTTTAGGGTTAGGAAGTTGCCGTCAGCCGAGGTGTCTAGAAAATCAATTTTTTCAACCATCAAGAATCTAGGAAGTTTTTCGACCGAGTTTATGAATCTTTTCATAGAAAAATAAGATCCTGATATGTTAAAACTGATACTGACCTTCTTGATCTTCTCTATGTCAAGCTGAGCATAAGTGTATTTGATCCGAGAAACATTCATCCGGGATTTTCTAAAAATCTTTCTAAGGTCAAGCCTCAATTGATTGGGTTCTTTCTGATCGTCATAAAAATAGCTTGCTTCCAACTCTTCGATATCCCGAAGTGCCTTTTCCCATCTCTGCCATTCTTTCTCTTCCTGTCTTCTACCGCGGTCAAATTCCTGGAATTCTCTTTGCTTTGAGGAAAGGGAAGAAAGGGAACGTGAATAAGCATTCCTTTCCTTCAGAGCCATGAATGCCATAACCAGCAGGACAAGAATCAGCAAAGCTGAAAAAATCCTCAGGACTTTCATCTCCTTCTGGCTTAAAGAGTCAAATGTTTCTTTCATAGCTCAATGAAATCTCCGAAAGCAACCATCCCCTCTCGTTTATTTCTTCATTATCTATCCTGATGTTGTTGAATTCAAGGCTATGCAGATTATTAATCAGTTTTAAGAGGTGATCGAGATTACGGGAAATCACCCTGAATTTTACTTCCATCCTTGAATCGTCCAAGAGCCTTGGAACCAAGGAAACGATATAGCTCGAATCGGGCAGAGCTGTTTCTAAGTTACCCAGAAGTTTTAACCAGGAAAAGCTTTTTCTCAGGATAATGTCATTGACAAGATCAACTTTTCCTCTATGTTTCTTTGATAATTCTTCGACTTTTAGCTTGAGTTCTTTTCCCTTTCGCTGGGCAACTTGAATACTTTTCTCTATATCTGAGATCGACGCTCTTGCCTCTTTTGCTTTGGACCTCGCCCCTAAATACAGATTTCCGGTGAGGTAGGATAAGCCAAGAAGAAGAATCACCATCAAACTCAGCACCAGGAAATATAACCTTCTGTTTCGCAGAGGATGACTGGCTAGGTTCAAACTGACTCTTTTTGCATTCCTCATAAGATTTGACCTATCAAAGGAGATAATATCTGACTCTCATGAAAAGCAAGCTCTGAGGCTGGGAGAGGCTCTATCATCTTTAGGGAAACAGCTAGTCTATCCTGCAAAGCGGATAAGATTTTTTCTTCTGGGTTCATAGTTCCCAATCGCGCCCAGAAAGTATTTATCTTTTTCTTTTCTCTGTCCTCGATAAAATTGACCGTGTTTTTGATTTCTTTTACAACATCCTCAATCTTCGTTGCGAAAGGAAGCTTCGTCTGACTCTCACGGACTAAAGGCTTGACCCGATAAAGAGAGATCTCAGAATCCAGGAAAGCCATCAAGCTGATATAATCTTCCTCGAGGTTGATGACGATAAGATTGTCAGCCTCTTCCCTGTCTATCAAGTTCATCAAGTTAAGAGTGGCTACCCCAACGTTGCCCACCCTTAATCCCATCTTGTTAAAAAGGCTCTCGTACTCATAAACGACAGAAGCCCGGGCCAGGGAGACAAGGACTTTCTCTTCCTCGTTTGACTTTAAGACGGTAAAAGACAGTCGAGTATCATCGGGAAGAAGAGGCATCTGTTTCTTGACCCTCCAGCGAATAATCTCCTCCTTTTCTTTTGGTGATGAGGGAAGGGGAACAAAAGAAAAAACAAAAACTTTAAGGCAGGATTCAGGAATGAGAAGGGCGATATTTTTTTCTGAAAAATTCAGCTGTCTGATTCCTTCTTTCAGGCTCTCTTCCAGGTGCGAATCGTCGGCGATGTTTATTTTATCGAAAGAGGGCTCCAGAGCTGAGCTTTTTAGAGGGAGAATAAACTGGTTTTTTATTTTTCCTTCTTTGGGTAAGACGTGAATCCCGCTCAAGTAATGATGAGAAATTTGAAAGGCTACGGAGAAAGCGGGGGGTTTGATAAGATAATCCTTGAGTCTATCGAAGAATATGGACATTTCTCATTCTACGAAAGTCACTTTATTTAATTCCCTGAGGCTGGTCACCCCAGTGAGAACTTTCTCTGTCATGCCGACTTCTCTTAGAAAGATCATTCCCTCGAAGCTCGCTCTCTTTTTGACTTCGGAGAGGGGCTTTTTATCCAGAATCATCTCCCGGATTTCATCAGAGAGCTCGAGTAACTCGGCTATGGCTGTTCTTCCTTGATAGCCGGTGAAACTGCAATCCAAACATCCTCGGGCTTCGTAAAATATCTGATCTTTATACATCTTAGGGTCCAGCCCTGACTCGAGCAATTGCTCCTTCTTGTATTTGGCCGAGGATTTGCAGGCCGGACAAAGGACTCTTACCAACCGCTGGGCTAAGATGCAATTCAGAGCGGAGATGAAACTATAAGGATCCACCTGCATATGGAGGAAACGCCCGATAACATCAAAAACATTATTGGCATGAACAGTAGTGAAAACCAGGTGCCCTGTCAAGGCCGATTGAATAGCAATTTGAGCTGTTTCAGGGTCTCGGATCTCGCCCACCATTATCTTATCCGGGTCATGCCTGAGGATAGACCTCAAGCCCCGCGCAAAAGTCAGACCCTTCTTCTCATTCACCGGGATCTGAGTAATGCCCTCTATTTGATACTCTACCGGATCCTCGATAGTGACGATTTTATCCTCGGGAGACTTGATTTCGGTTAAGGCCGCGTACAAGGTGGTTGTTTTCCCGCTGCCGGTGGGGCCAGTCACCAAGACCATTCCGTAAGGCTGAGTGATGTATTTCATGAATTTTCTCAGGACTTCATCGGAAAACCCAAGGAGGTCCAATCGCAGCTCAGAGATGGCTTCGGTGATCATCTCTTTATCCAGAATCCTGATGACAGCATCCTCCCCATAAAAGCTCGGCATGATCGAGACTCGAAAATCAATGGTCTTATCTTTAATTTTTAGCCGGAATCTTCCGTCTTGAGGGACTCTGCGCTCAGCAATGTCCAGATCGGACATGACCTTGATCCTGGAGATAATCGGGGATTGGAACTTTTTATCAATGGGTTCCATGGCTTCCCCTAAGACTCCATCTATACGGTATTTGATCGTTACTCCCTCTTCTCTAGATTCGATGTGAACGTCGCTGGCTCTTTTCTGGACAGCAGTGAAAATTATAGAGTTGACCAGTTTAATGATGGATCCATCTTGATCGGCCAGTTTCTCGACCGAAATGACTTCTTCTTCCTCTCCGCTTTCCTTCTCCACCACCTGCATGATGAATCCCTCGGTGGCATCCTTCAACACCTGCAGAGCTGTCTCACTCTTCCGCAGGGCTTCATGAATGGCCCTCTCAGAAGAAGCGAAAACTTGGACCTTTTTTCCTAAAAAGGATTCGATGGCATCAATGCTCGCAATATCTGAAGGGTCAGCAATGGCGATCTTGACCACATCTCCTTCATCCTCCAAAGGAATAAAATTCAGGCGGTATAGAAAGTCCACGGGTACAGACTGAACCAATTCTCGATTCAAAGAATGAATCGAAAGGTCAAGATAGGGCACATTGTACTTCTCGGCTAGCTTTTTTGTTTCCGTTTCTTCAGATTGTAGAATTTTCTTTGATTCTTTCTTATCCATTATCGAGTAATCCTGATAATATTGAAAATCGGCAGATAAACTGAAAGAAGCATGGCCGCCACTAGCAGGCCCATAAAGATAATGATTATGGGCTGAATCAAGGAGACTAAGGTTTGGATCCTAGCTCGGACCCTCTCATCATAGACGTCAGCCACATCGGCCAACATCCCTTCGAGATTGGCAGAAGTTTCTCCGATGCGAATCATGTCTAAAGAAAGAGGAGCAAAGAAACCTGCCTTACTCAAAGATTCGGACAGGCTTTCGCCATTCTTGATGTATTCAGGTAAATTATCCATTTTTTTCGCCAAAAATTTATTGGGAACTGCCTCGATGGAAACACCCACCGAAGAAAGAAGGGAAATCCCTGCCTCAAGGAGAAGGTTGAGCGTTCGGCAGAAAAGTGAAATCCCCGATTCCAACCAGATTCGACTCACATAGGGAATTTTCAGTTTGATCCTGTCTAATAAGATATTCGTGTTTTCTTTTTTTTTCATCTGAAAATTGGCAAAGATGAGCAAGACAATGAAGATCAAGAAATAGAGGAAATTATCCCTAACGGCGAGCGCGAAAGCCATGAGCCCTCGAGTGATACTAGGGAGTTCTGCCTCAAAACCGGCATAAAACAAAGAAAAGCGAGGAAGAATGAAATTGATCAAGATGGCGAGAAGACCTAGGGAGAAAAAAAATAAAAGTGCCGGATAAGTCAAAGCCGCTCTTATGGTTCTCTTGGTTTGGGCAATCACCCTGGCATAATTGATGAATCGAATGATAGTCCCAGCTAAATTTCCGCTTCGTTCCCCAGCCATCAAAGTGGCTGTGTAAACCTTGGAAAAGTGCTTTTCATGGGGAAGAAAAGCCTCGGAGAGAGACTTTCCACCTCGAATTTCACCCTCGACCTTCATCAGTATTTCTTTCAGTTGAACATTCTTAAGTCGGCTGATAATGATATCCAAACTCTTTAGCGCTGGATAGCCAGCTTTGATGAGGGCCAAGAACTCTTGGTTAAACATGATAAAATCGCTGTCTTTGATCCTCTTCTTAAAAGGGAGGGCCGGAACTTCTATCCTTTTCCAATCTCTCCTGACAGCCAAAACACACAGCCCTTCTGACTCAAAATATTTCTTGGCCTCTTGTTGAGATGAGGCTAGGAAGGACTGAGAAAAGGTGTGACCTTCTTTAGTTGCTAGTCGACAATGAAAATAGGGCATTTTTTTAGATGGACTTTTCAGGTTAATAGTATGCCATCCTCTATTTTTTGTCAATTCGATATTGGGATAAGCGGGGTCAGGTCTTGAATTTCAACGTTTTTCTATCTAGATCATATACTTCCATGATAATGTTGAAAGTCAAGACCTGACCCCATATGACGTATTGACAAACATCGGGGAAAGATATATTCTAAAAACAGATGAAAGACAAAATTATCTCTGTCTTGCTTCTCTTCCTGCTCTTAGCCCTTGTCGTATCTTCTCCGAGGAATTATTCCTCTACCAGCGTAGTGGCAGCAAAAGGCCCATCCATGAGCCCTCAAGATTACCCAGTGAAGAAGCCGCGGTATGATTATATGAGCACTTTTTTATCCCGAAACACGAGACCTCTGGGGCTAAAAGAAGACTTGACCCTGAAGAGATTGCTGAATCAGCACCCGATGAAGTGGGCTATTCGAGCGGGAGAAAGACATATTCTAGACTGAAGACGACATATATTTTTTAGCTACATGATTCAATTTTTTGGATTGGCTCCGAGGCGAGGATAGGAACAGAATCCCATGAAAAAGAAAGCTTATCTGGCAATCTTCCCTTTACTCGTGTTCCTTGTCTTGGGGGGACTGAACATCTATAAAAAGATTACCTGGAAAGAACCTACTGATGGCGTGTACTGGAAGAAGAAACCTACCGGCCTGGTGGCTGTCAAAATAGAAACCAATTCTCCGGGCTACTTATCAGGTCTTAAAAAGGGAGATATTCTCTATTCCATCAACAGCGAGCCCATTCGCAACAAGATCGATATCGCCAAGAGTCTCTGGATAGCTGGAACTACCCAGAAAGTCATCTACCAGATCAACCGTCAAGGAGAACTCATATATCCTTCCTTTCATTTGACTCAAAAAAGGATCAATATCATATATTTCCTTCTAGCCCTGATCGGATTGACAACCCTAATCATAGGAATCATTGTTTTTCTCAATTCCAAGAAGCCCTTCACCATGCCCTTTGTCTATTTCTATTTCCTTTCCTTGGCCTTCTACTCATTCTATATTTTTTCGCCAACAGGGGAGATGAATACCCTGGACAGTGTATTTTACTGGCTGGATCGAACAGCCTTTCTGGTCTTCCCTCCTCTCTTGCTTCATTTTTTCTTCATTTTTCCCCAGCGGAAGAGGTTTGTCAAAAGAAGGCCCACCAGGGTCTATTTTCTTTACCTGCCCTGTCTTTCCCTTCTTCTGGTAAAAGTATTCTTCCATTTACCGTATTTCAGGGAGCTAGCAGAAGGAATAATCTTCAACACTCAGGTCGTCGCTAAAAAGCTAGACCTCTCTCACTTCGCCCTCTTTTCTTTGGCGACCTTGATCACTCTCGGCCAGAGTGCTCTGAAGTCCACTAACCTTCTCGTTAAGAAACAACTGAAATGGATTGTCTATGGCCTGGCCTTTGGTATCATTCCCTTCACGATTATCTACATTATTCCCTTCCTGTTCGGCCATATTCCCTCCCAGGCCGCTGAACTTACCGTCCTTCTCCAGGCTCTTATTCCCCTCACCTTTGCCTATTCTATCTCCCGGTATAAACTCATGGACTTTGAAGTGCTCCTTAAAAAGGCGATCACCCTCCTCTTTTCTTATGTGGTCATCGGCGTGGTGTATTTTATCGTCAGCTCTCAAACAAAGATCTTCTCTGAAAACAGGCTCAATGCCCTGATTCTTGGTATTCTAGCTATCATCCTAGGAGCAACTCTCTTTTCGCCTCTGAAAAAGCTATTCCAATCCCTTATCGACAGAGCTTTTTATAAGCGGAGCTACAAATACCGCAAAACTCTTTTATTCATCAGCAAAGAATTGAGCCGGGAGAGAAATCTACATAAACTCTCTCAATCTCTCCTCGAATCCATCGCCAATGCCCTCTCTTTAAGGAGCATTGCGCTGCTCCTTCCTCAAGATGAAGAAAAGAATACTTTCTATATCCTTCGTTTCCAGGGAGAAATTCCTTTTACTCAAAACAAAATCATCTTTCATCCCCAAATCTATCAGAGTTTGAAGGATAAAGAATACCTTTCATTCTATTCCTTTGCTGATAAAAAAGAGCTTCAGAAAAAGTACCGAGAGCTGTCTTCATTGGGGTTCTTTCATTTCATGCCCTTGAAGGTTGAAGAAAAAATGGTCGGTTGCCTGGGAATGGGGAAAAAGGCGGACAATACCTTCCTCACCACTGATGACTGGGACCTCCTGACGACCATTTCATCTCCAGTGGCTCTGGCTTTAGAAAATGCTTACCTTTACAGTCAATCTCATGTCAGAGCTTTGGAGCTGGAAAGATTGAAAGACTACAGTGAAAACATCATCGAGAGCTTAACTGTGGGAGTGGCGGTGCTTGACCAGAGAGGAAAAATCATCGGCTGGAATCGTGTTCTCGAGGAGACCCTTTCCAAGAAGAAAGAAGAAGTGATGAACAAAAGTCTGATGGATGTGGTGGGAGAAAAAAATTTCTCCGCGCTTTTTCCTTCTGATACTCAACAGGATTACCGTCTTTTGAGTGAGATCAGTCTAGAATTGCCGTTTGATGAAAAAAGAATTTTCGATATCGTGAAAACTCCTCTCTTGGACAACAAGATGAATCCTTACGGCACCATCGTTGTCTTCGAGGACATAACAGAAAAAATTTCTCTCCAGCATCAACTCCTCACTTCAGAAAAACTAGCTTCTATCGGCCTCCTTTCGGCTGGAGTGGCTCACGAAATCAACACTCCTCTGACAGGAATTTCGAGCTATGTCCAGATGCTCCAGAAAAAGCTTTCTAACTCATCTCATTCTCAGATCCTGGAAAAGATCGAGGCCCAAACGGAGAGAGTCGGCAGAATCATCAAAAACCTTCTCAATTTCGCTCGAAACCCCGGTGATTTCTCCTTCCAGCGCGTGAACCTAAAAGAAAGCCTTCAGGAAATCATCTCGCTTATCGACTATAAACTGAAAACCATGAATATAGAACTGGAATTGAACCTTTCCTCGGTTAAGCCAATCTGGGCTCAAGGAGAAAGGCTTCAGCAGGTTTTTATCAACATCATCCTCAACGCCATCGATGCTATGCCTCAAGGTGGAACCTTGATCATCGACCTTTCCCAAAATGACAGTGAAGCGATCGTAAACATCCAGGACACAGGAACCGGGATAAAAAAACAACACCTGCCGCATATTTTTGATCCTTTTTTCACTACCAAAGGGCTTGGAAAAGGAACAGGCCTTGGGCTCTCTATCAGCTACGCGATCATCAAGGAGCATGAGGGGAACATCACAGTCGAGAGCGAGAGCAAGAAAGGTTCTCTTTTCACCATAACCGTACCCACAGACCTGGATAAAAGGAAAATGACTAAAACCTCAAAGTCTGGAGTTCGATAAAAATGGCTTCTAAAGGAATCATTCACATCATCGATGACGAACCCATCATCCACGAAATATTGGGTCAACTTCTCACTGGAGAAGGATATGAGGTAGAGCTATCTTCTACAGGGAAGGAGGCTCTGGAAAAGCATTCTGGGGATGGGTTTGATTTGATCCTGCTGGATTTGTTAATGCCCGAGATGGACGGCATAGAAGTTTTAAAAAAGCTGAAGAAAATCGATCCCCAGGCGCTTATCATCATCATCACCGCCTATGCTTCTGTGGAATCAGCCATCGCGGCCATGAAGATGGGTGCCTATGATTATATCCAGAAACCATTCAAGCATGATGAGCTGCTTCTGACGATAACACGGGCTATAGAACACAAGAAGCTTCAAGAGGAAAACCTGAGGCTGAGAGATGAAATCGATAAGAAGTTCAGCTTTAAGAACATTATCGGCAACAGCGAAGTGATGAGGAATGTCTTCGATTTGATCAAAGCCTCGGCACCCACCCGAAGCACGATTCTTCTAGAGGGAGAAAGCGGAACAGGTAAGGAATTGGTAGCCAGAGCCATCCATCAAAACAGCGATCGGGCCAATTCTCCCTTCATCATCGTCAACAGCGGTTCTCTGCCTCCTGACCTCCTAGAGAGCCATCTATTTGGCCATGTCAAGGGAGCTTTTACTGGAGCCACCAGCAATAAAAAGGGTTTGTTCGAAGCGGCAGATAAGGGAAGTATTTTCTTTGACGAAATATCCACCCTAAACCCGGAAACTCAGGCCAAACTTCTTCGGGTCATGCAGGATAGAGAATTCATGCGATTGGGAGGCACTAAAACCCTCAGAGTCGATGTCAGGATCATCGCTGCCACCAATACAGATTTGGAGGAGCTCATCCAGCAAAACAAGTTCAGGGAAGACCTTTACTATCGATTAAATGTCATCAAGATTGAGATCCCCCCCCTACGGGAAAGAAAAGAGGACATCCCTATCCTGGTCAACCATTTTGTCGGCATGTACAGCAAAGAGAATAAAAAGAAAATTGAAGGAGTATCTGACGAGGTGATGGAAATTCTAGAAATTTATGACTGGCCCGGCAACATAAGGGAATTGGAAAACCTTATCGAGCGAGCAATCGTTCTCTCCAAACTCAAACTCATAACCCACGAAAGCCTTCCTCCTTTCTTGATATCTCGCCTCGGAAAAGACAACGAATCTTCATCACTCTCGAATGACCAGCTCACCCTGAAAGAACAGGTTCTTGCCTACCAGAAGAGCTCTATCATAGAGGCCTTGAAAAAAACCAAAGGAGTTCAGAAAGAAGCAGCCCAACTCTTAGGGGTCAAGTCAACCACTCTGAATGAAATGATCAAAAGATTCAGAATCGATATAAAGAATATGGTTTAATAAAATAGGAATCTTTGGGGATGTCTTTGCTCCCTAAAGATTTTTAAAAAGATAGGGGACGGTTCTATTTTTTTAATCTCACGTATAGATACATACTGGTAGGCTTTTTATTCTAAAAAATAGAACCGTCCCCATTTCATCCCCATTTCATACAAGTCGACTTCGTCGACTCCCCTCAAAGACCGAAATTAGAAGGCTAAATCTTTTAAGGTCGCCTCATTCATCCCCAAAGATTCTAAATTTGTGACGATGCTAGAATAGATTACTAAAAGAATTGGAGAGGATTTATCTAAAATAATTAGGAAACTTTACCTGGAAAAGCATTAGTAGAGTTGAGTTTTATTTTCTCCGGCCTCTCCTTCAACTGGAATTCAACGTCTTCAGTCATGGCGTGAATGATAACTTTCTTGATAACTCTTTGTCCTTTTTCTCTCCATTCTAGCCAGAGAGGGAAGACAAAAGGCCCTTGGCGTTGGCGCTGGATGAACTTGAACTTGAGTAGATAACCGTCCTCATTCTTCTGGATAGTATGAGTAGCCTTTATTTCGGGAAGCAGATGGGAATTGAACCATCCCTCGAAGAACTTTTTCAAGTCTTTCCCTGATATTCTTTCCATGGTGTCGATAAAATCTCTAGTCTTGGCAGCGCTGTACTTATGATCATTAAAAAATTCCCTCAACCCTCTGAAAAACACCTCTTCCCCGAGAATTTCCATCAACATATTCAGAATGAGAGATGTTTTGTTATAGATAATGCTCTGAAAAGCATCGAAATCAGAATGGCTGAGGCGAGAGCCCAAGGTAATCGGGCCCCAATTCGACTTCTTCTTTGTCCAGAAATTAAACTTCCTGAGAATATGAGAGAATATGCCTTCGCCTCTCTTTTCTCTAATGTAAAGGATAGTCGAGAACTGGGCTAGACCCTCGCTCAACCATTGGTCATGATAGGTCGCCCAGGTCACTCCTTGACCCCACCATTGATGGGCAATCTCATGGGCAAGGTAGTATTCATCCCAGCGGGAAAGGCTAACCGGACTTTCTCTTTCTCGGTATTTCCTCCCTGAAGGAAGCCTAGGGAACTCGTCGAGAATGATAAAAGAGGGAGGACTGTGTCCTCCAGATTGAGTCCAGTATCTCTGGACAATGCTGAGTCTTCCGTAAGGATTAGGGCCGAAGCGAGCTTGGTAGAAGTCAAGGATATCTCTAGCCCTTTCTAAAACTTCCCTTTCCTGAAAGCTACGGTTGGAGGACACAAATATGTCAACCGGAGAAGATTCTGGATTCCCGATGGCTTTGGAAAACTTGCCCACGATGAAGGCGAGGTATTTAACGGGATACAACGTCTCAAATACATAAACAGAATTGCCCACTTTTTCAATTTCTTCGACTCTATCCACTTCTTCTAATCTTCCGTATTCTATCAACTTTCCGGTAGCCACACAGCTGTATTCCGGGGGAATAATGATTTTTAATCGAGCCTCAAAGTAGTCCGTATCTGAAGGCGCCGGATACCAGTAGGCCAATTGACTGAAGAGATAGGTGCGGTACCTTAGCGGAACCTCAATCTTCTTTCTGATAATCTGTGTCTGGGCGACGACATCAGTGGCGGGTTCTGGAAGTTTTAATCTTCCGCGATAGAATATTTCGATCCTATAAGAATCCAGATGGGAAGCAGGCTGGACAGGATAGACATACAGGTATTTCCGCAATTTGTCCTGAGCGTAAAAAAGCTCATTTTTTTCTTCGTCAAAAATGCGGAGAATCTGGAGTTGAGGATTGAGTTTAAACTTTATGCTGTCCAGACTTCCGACTTTTGATGATATTTCAACCGAAGCCTTGCCAGAGAGATAAGAAATTTTAGGATTAAAATCGATATCGATCTTATAGCTTTCGATGTCATACTTCTGTCCAAAAGAAATGAATAATTTCTTCTTTCCTTCCTCCGGGGGAGAATAGAGACTGATCAGCTTTTCCTTTTTTATATTGATGAGGGTCACTTTGTCTTGAGCAAAGGGAGAATATATATAAGTCAAAGGATCGCTATCATCTCCTTTAAACTCGAAGATCGCCTGTTCGTCTTTCGGGACAAAAGAAAGAAGTTCCTTATTGAGGGAATTTTCAATCGCTAAAGAACTCGGATAGTGCCTACTAAATATGGACTGGGCCTTGTCTATTTCCGCCTGCGAGATTGGTCTTGAATTCTTGATCGAGGCCTGGGTAATGCTGATGTTATTGCGGAAAAAGCTATTAGAGAACCTAAGGTAGGCGTAATCTAGGCTTTTCTGGAGAATTTTACTTTTGTAGATTAACTCTAGCTGATGTTGTTCCCTGGGAAGAGAAGGAGAAAAGGTCAGAAAGCCTTTTCCGATGACAACAAGAGCTGTTTCTAATCCCGGAACATTATCATAGAAAATAACTGCCTCTTGAAAAGAGAGTTCAATGTCCACATGTCTAACCTTAAAAAACCTGACTCTTTCGACTCTGTCTGAAGGAATCTTGATCTTATACAGGCTTTTAAGCTCTCCCACAACGTCTTTTTTCTCTATCTGCCACCCCTTGTTCATTTGGGATAAGAGTAACCTCCAGGTTTCGATCATGGCTGAATAATCATTTTCATAGAGCACTTGAAAATAAGCTGTGACTCGTTCTCCTTTTTGAACATCTTTGCTAGCTTTGTGAAAAGTGATCTTATCTATCCCATAAATATTGAGTTTGTCTTCCAAAGCAGCCTTCTCTACTCCTCTAATAGCAGGAACAAAGGCCTCCAGATAAGCTGAAATATCTTGGTTCTCTAGATGGTTCTGAACCTGCAAGATGAACTCATCAAGGCTCTGTTCTTGGGCAGAAACAGGAGGAATAAACAAAGAAAAGAAGAAAAAAAACAGGAAAATGATTCTCAAAAAGAATTTGGCTCTCACTTTATTATTCTATCAAAAATTCTTATGAATCAAAATCTCTAATCCTTCAGGCCCTTCAAACAATGTCTCCCCTATCCTTAGAGCATGATTCGTGCCAAACAAGAGAGGAGAAATATCTTTCGCCGTTAATTGGATAAAAAGTATTATTACTCAAGAAAGGCTGGAAGAAATGTTTACAAAATGTAAAGAAAAATTACAGAGTCTAGTCGACAACCTTGGGTGGCGAAGCTTGGCCATCTCGAAAAAATATGGTCAAGCGGACCATAGCGTAGCCATCCTTCCCATTAAATTTTCCAGTTTCACAGAAATGGAAGATATTTTCTTATTTCATATTCACTGACTTGCTTGTCAAACTCTTTGGAGACATTCGAGCTGTACTCTTCAATCTCCCATTTCTTGTTAGCCAAGAATTGATGAAAGATATGGTCTCCCAAAACTTCTTGGAGCAGAGTGCTTTTTTTCATGGTTTTTAAAGCTTCCAATAAATTTCCGGGAAGCGTCTTTATCTCGAATTTTTTCTGTCGAGAGTTACTCATCTCATAGATGTTTTCTTCAATCGGATCTGGCACGAGGTATTCCTTTTGAATACCCCTCAGACCAGCCATGAACATCGAGGCAAAAGCCAGATAAAGGTTGCATGAAGGATCAGGAGACCTCAATTCTATCCGAGTTGCATTCTCCTTTCCCGGCTGGTATTCAGGAACCCGAATGTAGGCGGACCTGTTTCGCTGCCCCCAGGCAATATACACTGGAGCTTCATAACCTTCGATCAGGCGCTTGTAGGAGTTAACCCACTGACTCAGAACTGCGGATATCTCCCGGCCATGAACTATCAATCCCGCCATGTAACGGCGAGCAGCTTCGGAGAGATGAAAGCTGTCTTTTTCATCAAAGAAAATGTTTTTTCCATCTCTCCATAAAGATTGATGAATATGCATCCCGCTTCCATTCTGTCCGTTCAAGGGCTTGGGCATGAAAGTAGCATATAAATCATGCATCCTGGCCACCTTTTTCACAACATATCGAAATAGCATGCAGGTATCGGACATCTCCAGGGCGCTGTTATACTGGAGATCGATCTCATGCTGTCCAAAAGCCACTTCATGGTGGTCGTATTCTGCTTCGATTCCCATTTTTTTCAACAGGAGCTGAATTTCTTTGCGAATTTCTCCGTGCTTTCCGCCGAAGAAATAACCTCCCTCATCCTGCGGAACGGCTTCTTTGTTATCGGGAAAGATGAAAAACTCCAGCTCGGGTCCGAGTTTGAGGTCTTCGATATTGAATTCTTTTCTTGCTTTCTCCAAGACTTTTTTCAAGACATAGCGGGAGTCACCTTCATAATGCTTGCCCTCTGGTGTCAGGATATCCCCGAACATAATACCTTCTCTCCAGTGAGTCTCTTCATAAAAACCCCGATAGACCCAAGGAAGAACTCTGAATGTTTGAGGATCAGGTTTGATGACCAAATCACTCTCTTCTATTCTTACAAAGCCTGCTACCGAAGAGCCATCAAATCCTTTTCCATCTTGAAAGGTCTTCGCCAGCTCAGCCTTGGGAAAGGAAAACTCCATGGGCCTTCCTAGAATATCAGGAAACATGACCCGCACAAACTCAATCTGGCTAGAGGGCTCAAGAACAGCTTTCAAGACGTCTTCTTCGTTTTGGTATCCGAATCCCTTGATTTGAGGTTCAATCCTATCATTCGCCATTTTTCCTCCTTTCATCTTTTGCTTAGACAATTTGATTTTCTCTTGACCTTAGGCCGCGAATTTTCTATCATTAACCGTGAATAAAGAAAAAGCGATATTTTCATTAGTCTTTTTTATTACAAAATATCTTTATATTTGTCAATCAAATATTTAATAAAAAATATAAACGTTATATAATTGTTAAAAATTAACGACAATTACCAGGAGGAGAGTCATGATTGATGAGCTGGATAGAAAGATTATTCGTGTCCTGAACCAGAATGCCCGCAAGAGTTTTAGGGAGGTGGCTAAGGAAGTCGGGACCTCTGTAACAGCAGTCATAAATCAGGTGAAAAAGCTTGAAGATTCAAAAGTGATAAAGGGATACATCCCTGTCATAGATGCAGAATACTTTGGCTTTAAGCTTATTGCCATCATCGCCCTGCGCATTTCGAAGGGAAAGTTGCTGGAGACCCAAGAGAAAATATCTGAGGATCCGCATGTCATGGCAGTCTATGATATTACCGGAGAATGGGACTCCTTAGTTATCGGTTATTTCAAAGACCGAGATGACCTCAACAGATTTATCAAGAATTTGCTCTCCCTCCGCTATATAGACAGGACCATAACCCACCTTGTCTTGAACGTGGTTAAAGAAGAAAGGCGAATTCTTGTCTAAACGTAGCTTGACAGAATAAAGTAATCTGCCATAATCTACTCATTCAGCCCAAGGAGTACTCAATAATGGCCAAGAAAACCCATGGTTCTTTAGGTCATCATTATATTGTCGAGGCTTCAGAGTGCGATCCGAAAATTATCGGCAGTGTAGAAAAAGTCCAACAGATATTGGTCAAGGCTGCTGAGGAAGCAGGAGCCCAAGTCTGGTCGATCTCATTCAGCAAATTTCCTCCCAAAGGAGTCAGTGGCGTGGCGGTGATCTCTGAGTCTCATATTTCGACTCATACCTGGCCTGAATATAAATATGCAGCATTCGATATCTACACTTGTGGAGATGCTATAGATCCTGAAAAAGCCGTGACTTATGTTCTGGAAGCTTTCGGAGCGTCTACCTCTCACATCACTGAAATAACCCGTGGACTTGACGAGGGGGATAAGATCTATTTCCACAGCTTCATAACCTGGGAAGAAGATTTTGAAAAAGAAGAAAAAAAAGAGAAGGAAAGGCCCAAAAGAAGTTCAAGAAAAAAATGAAGCCGCTAAAAAGAAAAGAACCAATGAGCCTGCCTTTTATATTATGACTATGATCTATAATTTTTTTATTTTTAGTTTTAACAACTCATAAAGGCCTAGTCCTGCTGGAAAATTCTTGACAACTGCAATCCATATCTGCTATAAGAGTCCGTTAATAAATAAAAATTTTTCATAATTTTTTTATTTTAAAGGAGGCCTAATAAATACATCACTATCCCCTTCTCTCCTTTATTTATCTAAAGAATCCAGCTACATACAAACCTTCTTTATAGAAATAGAAGAGAGAAGAGGTAACTAAGACAATCTTTTCCTTCGATCTTCGCATGATGTTATTCTAATTTTATAAAAAGGCTGGAGGGAAATCATTGGCTGTAGAGATTCAAAAAGTCAAATCTTTCATAGCAAGATATAAAAACGAAAAAAAAGCATTAATCTCCATACTGCAGGATATTCAGGCTGAATATAATTATCTCCCTCAAGAAACATTGAGAGCTGTTGCAGAATGCCTAAACATTCCTCTTATCGATATCATAGGTGTAGCAACCTTTTATCGTACTTTCAGCCTTAAACCAAGGGGGAAACATCTCATTACGGTTTGCTCGGGAACAGCTTGTCACGTAAGGGGAGGGCTTAAAATTCTGAACGAATTTGAAAAAAAATTAAACATAAAAGCAGGCGAAACCACTAAAGATAGGCAATTTACACTAGAAACTGTTGCTTGTCTGGGATGCTGTGCTATTGGGCCAGTAGTTGTGGCAGATAATAATTATCATGCCCAAACAAGTATTAGAGCTGTCGACTCAATTCTGAAGAAGTACAGAAAAAGAAAGAAGTAAGATGAAAAATACAAGGAAGATGAAATCAATAAATGATTTAAAAAGAGCTATTAAAACCCAAATCCAAAAAAGAAAGTCCAAAGAGGAATTTATTCTTACAGTTTCTGCTGGAACCTGCGGTCGGGCAAGGGGATCGTTTAAAGTAATCAAGGCTTTAAAAAATGCAATAAAGAAAGAAAAGTTAGAAAATGAGGTTAAAATTAAAGTCACCGGTTGCCATGGTTTCTGTGAGGTTGAACCTAACATCATTATTCATCCCCACAACATTTTCTACCAAAAAGTCGATCCAAAGAACGCCAAAGATATTATTATTCAAACTATTTTAAATAATAAAATCATAGACGAACTTTTGTATTCCGATCCAATTACAAAGGAAAAGATTTCGCAGGAAAATAACATTCCTTTTTATAAACATCAAACGCGAATTATTCTCGGAGACAATGCCTTAATTGATCCTACCGATATCAACGATTATCTCTCTATCAGGGGATATAGCTCCCTTATCAAAGTATTAAGCGAAATATCATCAGAAGAAGTTATTAATATCGTAAAGCAATCTGGTCTTAGAGGAAGAGGAGGAGCAGGTTTCCATACAGGAATGAAGTGGGAATTCGCAAGAAAAGCAAATGGAAATACAAAATTCATAATCTGTAATGCAGATGAAGGAGATCCTGGAGCCTATATGGACCGCAGTTTATTAGAAGGAAATCCCCACCGCGTTCTAGAAGGAATGCTCATTGGCGCCTATGCCATAGGAGCAGAAGAAGGTTATATTTATGTTCGAGATGAATACCCTCTGGCTGTAAAACATGTTTCTTTAGCCATTTCCCAAGCAAAAAAATTGGGACTTTTAGGAAAAAATATTCTTGGAACAGGCTTTAATTTTCAAATCCACATCAGTAAGGGTGCTGGAGCATTTGTTTGCGGTGAAGAAACAGCCCTAATTTCCTCGATACAAGGAAAAGTAGGCGAACCTCGCCAGCGTCCTCCTTTCCCTGCAGTGAAAGGTTTATGGGGTAAGCCAACTAACATCAACAACGTTGAAACCTGGGCAAATATTCCTGTTATTATTGAAAAGGGCGCTGATTGGTTTTCAAAAATTGGTACTAACGGAAGCAAAGGGACAAAAATATTCTCATTAGTTGGTAAAATAAACAACACGGGACTTGTTGAAGTTCCAATAGGTATAACTTTGCGTGAAATCATATATGACATAGGAGGAGGTATTCCAGGTGGAAAGAAATTAAAGGCTGTTCAAACAGGTGGTCCTTCAGGTGGTTGTATACCCGCTAAATTGCTAGATTTACCTGTCGATTATGAAAGACTTGCTGAGGCAGGAAGTATAATGGGATCAGGTGGCATGATCGTTACGGATGAGAATACATGCATGGTGGATCTGGCCAAATATTTCTTGAACTTTCTTCGCGATGAATCTTGCGGCAAGTGTCTGAGCTGCCGAGAAGGAATCCGGCGCATGTGGGAAATAGTAACCGGCATCACAGAAGGACGCGCGACTATGGAACATCTTTATATACTAGAAGGATTAGCCCGGGTAGTCAAAGATGCATCAATGTGCGGACTGGGGCAGACTGCGAGTAACCCTGTTTTGAGCACTTTGAGATATTTTAGGGATGAGTATAAGGCTCATATTATAGAAAAATGGTGTCCCGCATTAGTTTGTAAGAGGCTGATACCATCTCCTTGCCAAGATGCCTGCCCTGTTGGTATAGATGTACCGAGTTATATTGCCTTGATTGCCTGGGGCAAATTCAATGAAGCAGTTGATTTGATTAGAGAAGACAATCCTTTTCCAGCAATTTGTGGACGCGTATGTAATCATCCATGTGAGTTAAATTGTAAAATGGGCGAATTTGATAGGCCTATTGCCATACATTCACTTAAGCGAACATGTGCAGATTATGTGCTCAAGCGCGAAGGATATAAGCTACCATCCATACAAAGTAAGAGAGAAGAGAAAGTTGCCATCATCGGATCAGGTCCGGCAGGTTTAACGGCTGCTTATTATTTAGCACGATTAGGCTATAGGACCACTGTATTTGAAGCATTGCCAGTAGCAGGCGGGATGTTATCTGTAGGTATCCCATCTTATCGTTTGCCAAGAGAGATAGTTAAGGCTGAAATTGATGCGATTTGTGACCTTGGAGTTGAAATTAAGGTTAACACAGCGATTGGAAAGGATCTAAGCATGGATGACCTCAAACAACAAGGATATAAGGCGATATTCATTGCCACGGGTGCGCATAGATCATTAAAATTGGGATTGTCTGGAGAGGATGGGTTGAAGGGTATTATTGACTGTGTAGCTTTCTTAAAAGATGTAAACCTTGGGAACCAGAAAAAACCCGGTGATAAGATTGTTATCATAGGAGACGATTATATTTCTGCAGACGCTGCTCGAGTATGTAAGCGCCTTGGTTCAAGTGAAGTAAATATAATTTATGGGAGATCAAGGAAAGAGATGCCTTTAGACGACTCTGAAATTGATCAGGCTTTGGATGAAGGCGTAAAGATTCATTATTTAACTATTCCTAATAAAATCTTAAGCAAAGAGGGAAAAGTAACGGGTCTGCAATGCATTCATACACAAGTTGGAAAAGCAGATAGTAGAGGTCGGGGAGAACTTATCCCGTTAGAAGGTTCCGAGTTTGTTATTGATGCCGATACAATAATACGAGCAACCGGTCAAGTACCAGATATTGCCTTTTTAGACCGTAAGTTTGAAATCTCGAGGTGGAATCAAATTGTTGTTGATCCTTATACTCTTCAAACAAATGTATCGGGCGTTTTTGCTGGTGGCGATGTGGTAACAGGACCTGCAACAGTAATTGAAGCTATAGCAGCTGGAAAAAAGGCAGCTGCATCTATTGATAGCTACATCAAAGAGAAAAAGTTTGAAGGATATAAAAGGCCTAAACCCAGGATGCGGATTGAACCCGTTAAGCTGACCAAGGAAGAGGAGGAGCTAAAACGCCCTGAGATGCCGTTGCTGAGTATAAATAAGAGGCTCCAAAGCTTCGCAGAAGTTGAATTGGGCTACACTGAAAAAATGGCAATTCGTGAAGCGAAGCGATGCAGAAGATGTGATATAGAGGAATAAATGGATTTTGACAGAGTAGACAAAATTCTGAAAGCCTATGGCATGAAAGAGACCCACTTAGTTAGCATATTACTCGATATTCAGACTGAAGCAAATTTCCTCCCCAGAGAAATACTATCTTATGTAGCGAAAAAATTAGGAATTCCCCTGAGTCAAGTATGCCGTTTTGCAACTTTCTACAAAGCTTTTAGTCTGAAGCCACGAGGAAGGCATGTAATCAAAACCTGCCTTGGTACTGCTTGCCATGTAAGAGGAGCAGTGAAGGTGTTGCAAACAATAGAAAGAGAGTTAGGTATTAGGGATGGCGACACGACAAGAGATTTTAAGTTTACTTTGGAAACTGTTAATTGTCTGGGAGCATGTGCTTTAGGTCCTTTAGTCGTGATTGATAATGACTACTACGGGCAAATGAATACAACAAAAGTGCCAAAGATGCTTAAGGATTATTAAGGTTTAAGTACAAATGAGAATAGCAGACGAAAGCGGTCTAAAAGAGCTAAAGAATTCAGTGCTTCAAGAACGTGATTCCTTAAGACCATGTATAACTATATGCGGAGGAACTGGTTGTCATGGTTATGCGTGCGAGAAGGTCATTGCTGCGGTGGAAAACGAAATTGAGAGACAGAATTTGAAAGACAAAGTGAGCATGAGAGTTACAGGTTGCCACGGCTTCTGCGAAAGAGGGCCTATTGTAGTTATATATCCGGAAAAAGTTTTTTATCAACGAGTAGCAGTAGACGATGTGCCTGAAATCATTTCTCAAACTATAATTAACAGCAAGATTATCGAGCGTCTGTTATATACTGATCCAAACACTGGCGTGAAGCCTGTTCATGAGGATGATGTTCCTTTCTACAATAGACAGAAACGGATTATCTTTGGGAACAATGGTAAGATTGAACCTACAAATATATCTGACTACATTGCCCTGGATGGTTACGGTGCTTTGTGCAAAGCGCTCTTTCACATGACCCCCGACCAAATAATAGAAGAGGTAAATAAATCCAAACTTAGAGGAAGAGGCGGAGCTGGCTTTTCTACAAGTAAAAAATGGGCGATTACAAGGGCTTCAAAGAAAGGAATGAAATTTATAATCTGTAATTGTGACGAAGGAGACCCTGGCGCTTATATGGATCGCAGCCTTATGGAGGGCAATCCTCATTTAGTTCTGGAAGGAATGATTATAGGAGCATATGCCATTGGAGCTCACGAAGGATATATTTACATACGTAATGAATATCCCTTGGCGGTGAGAAATGTTGGAATAGCAATCAAGCAAGCAGAAGAGTTGGGACTTCTTGGAAAGAACATATTAAACTCTGGTTTCAACTTCACTATAACCGTTCACAAAGCGGCAGGAGCGTTTGTCTGTGGTGAAGAGACAGCCCTTATTTCATCAATTGAGGGTAAACTCGATGGGCCAAGACCAAGACCTCCATTTCCGGCTCAAAAAGGATTATGGGGCAAGCCAACTAATATTAATAATGTAGAGACATTGGCCAATGTTCCTTTAATAATCGAAAGAGGCGCAGATTGGTATTCTAAAATTGGAACAGAGAAAAGCAAGGGCACAAAGATATTTTCATTAGTCGGAAAGGTAAACAATACAGGGCTGGTTGAGGTGCCGATGGGAATGACGCTTCGAGAGGTGGTATTTGATATAGGAGGTGGAATACCAAAAGGCAAAAATTTTAAGGCTGTTCAGACAGGTGGTCCATCAGGAGGGTGTATCCCAGAAAGTCTAATAGATCTGCCGGTTGACTTTGAAAGACTGACAGAAGTGGGATCTATGATGGGATCAGGTGGCATGATTGTAATGGATGAAAATACATGCATGGTGGATGTGGCTAAATACTTTCTTGGCTTTCTTGATGATGAATCTTGCGGCAAGTGTGTTCCATGCCGGGAAGGGATAGAGAAAATGCGGGAAATACTCACCAATATTTGTAAAGGCGAAGGAGAAGAGGGTGACATTGAATTGTTAGAAGAAATAGCCCTAACAGTTAAAGAGACATCTTTATGTGGCCTTGGTCAAACTGCGAGTAATCCTGTTTTGACAACCATAAAATATTTTAGAGATGAATATGAGGAGCACATCAGAAACAAAAGGTGTCCAGCAGGTGTGTGCCTTGATTTAATTTCCTATTCAATTGATGCTGAAAAGTGCAATGGATGTGGGGCCTGTGTGAGACCTTGTCCAACCCAAGCAATAACTGGAGAAAAAAAGAAATTGCATAGTTTAGACCAAGAGAAATGCATTAAATGTGGAGCCTGTTTTGAGACCTGCAAGTTTGATTCAATAATCATAAAGTGAGGGAAAATGATAACGCTTGCTGTTGACAATCAAGAAATTACTGTTAAAGAGGGAACGACATTACTTAAAGCATCCGAAAAACTCGGTATAGAAATTCCCACACTTTGCTATCATGAAGGACTTCTCCCTTACGGGGCTTGCAGGCTCTGTGTTGTTGAGATATTTAAGGAAAAGGAAAACAGAATGGTAGCAGCCTGTTCTTTCCCAGTTGAGGAAGGAATGAAGGTAGTAACTAGCTCCGATAGAGTTCTAAAGAGGCGAAGGATGATTGTAGAATTTCTATTGTCAAGATGCCCAGATGTAAAGACAATTAAGGATTTGGCTGATAGAATGGGAATTAAAAAGCCTCGCTTCAAATCTAAGAATTTGGATTGTATTCTTTGCGGTCTGTGTGTGCGTGTTTGTAATGAAATTGCGGGAATAGGTGCAATTGGATTTGTGAGCCGTGGGAAAAAGTTGAAAGTAGATACTCCCTTTCATATGGCTTCGGATGTCTGTATTGGCTGCGGAGCTTGCTCTTCTGTTTGTCCTACAGATGCTATTGAAATGGAATTGGATGCTGTAAAAAGATTCCTCGAGTTGCTTGGCAGCGAGCATAAATGCAGATATGCGCTCATGGGTTTAATTTCTTACAAAGTCTGTTCCAATAATTATGAGTGTTGGAAGTGTAAGATAGACCAAAGGATCCGAGACGCACTAGGTACTCATCCTATATTTGCGGCAAAAAAGATAAAAAAAGAAAAAGTAAATCAATATTTTTCATTTTTAAAAAAAATTCAGGAGTAAGCAATACGATGTGAATATGAGCAAACCTGATAGATTGGAGGCATAGAAAACTTTGGGGAAAAAGCAGCCAGAGATAAGGAGAGAAAATGATCACTATAAGATTAAATGGTGCGGACGTTAAAGTCGAAGAGGGGTGGACAATATTAGAGGCTTGTAAATTTTATGGGATTGCTATCCCTACTCTCTGCTACAACGAAGGATTAAGTCCCTATGGAGGCTGCCGCCTCTGTCTTGTGGAAATTGGCGAAGGTCATAGGGCAAAACTCGCCTCATCCTGCACTTACCCCGTTGAGGAAGGCCTGGCCGTCCATACAGATACAAAAAGAGTCATTGAAACGCGGAAGATGATGATAGAGCTCATGCTTTCTATTTCCCCTAATTCTAAAGTCATCCAGGACTTGGCCTCCAAATTCGGAGTTACAAAAGTCAGGTTCAAGATTCGAAACGAAGAATGCATCCTCTGTGGCCTCTGTGTCCGTATGTGCAGAGAGCAAATGGACGGCAAAGCTATCGGCTTTCAGAAGCGGGGGTATAAAAGAAAAATATCGACTCCCTTTGACATCCGCTCTGAGGAATGTCGCCTCTGTGGGGGTTGCATCTATATCTGTCCTGCTTGCCAATTGAGATGCCAGGGTCCTGAAGCAGATACTGCAGTGTGCAACGCCTGCCTGACCATGGATCCCACCTGTTTGGACCACTATGATGAGCTTCAGTGCTGGATGTATGATGCCGGTCGCTGCGGGACTTGTGTCAGAGAAAAAATAGAAAAAGAGAAAACAGTGAGCAGCAAATCATAAACGGCAATGATTATCATATATCTTTTTTCTCACTGTTTACTGATCAATGATGAAATAAGGAGGTAAAGATTATGGCTTATACAAAACTCAATAGAAGCGCTGCCACCCTCACCAAGAACAGGACGGAAGGCTCCATAAGCCCTTTCAGTGGAATGTGTGTGACCTGTGTGGATGGTTGTATCGGCATGTGCGAAATAGGAAAATCCGCCTATCGTGGCTCAGAAGTTCTTTATCCTCAACCTTTTGGTATCATCACTGCTGCCTCTGAAAAAGAATATCCGGTTGACCTTTCTCATTTCAGCATCATGGGTACAGCAGCCGGTGCCTATGGAGTGGAAGCTGACAGCGATAAAGCCACCTTTCCTAAAGTCACCATCGAGACAGCGGTCGGCCATGACAAAGGAATCAAGCTCAAAGTTCCCTTCATCATTTCAGGTATGGGCTCTACGAATGTAGCCAAACAAAACTGGAAAGGACTCGCTATCGGAGCAGCACTCTCAGGAACAATTCTCACCATAGGAGAAAATGTCTGCGGCATGGATGATCAGTCAGAATTCAAGAACAGAAAAATTGTCCGTTCCCCTGATATGGAAACCCGGGTCAAACTCTTCCAAGACTGGCAAGAGAAGGGCTACGGCACAGTCGCCGTTCAAGCCAACGTGGAAGACACAAGGCTGGGAGTTCATGAATACGTTATCCAGAAATTAGGAGTTCAAGCTGTCGAGCTGAAATGGGGACAAGGGGCCAAGGACATCGGGGGAGAAGTAAAGATAAAAGACTTAAAGAAAGCTCAGGAATTGAAAAAGAGAGGCTATATTGTGCTGCCCGATCCAGAAGACCCCAGTGTGATTAAGGCTTTTGAGAAAGGAAGCTTCAAGGAGTTTGAAAGGCATTCCAGACTGGGAATGGTCGAGGAAGAAAGCTTCATGAAGCGGGTTGAAGAACTCAGACAAGCAGGCACAAAATATGTATTTTTGAAAACAGGAGCTTACAGACCTGTAGACTTAGCCCGGGCTGTCAAATTCGCCTCTAAAGCCAAGCTTGACCTTCTCACGGTGGATGGAGCAGGAGGGGGGACTGGCATGAGTCCCTGGCGGATGATGAATGAATGGGGAATCCCAAGTGTTGAAATCTGGTCCCTGCTCTACCAATATGTGCATAAACTGGCCCAAAAGGGAGAACACATTCCTGATATTGTTGCGGCCGGAGGGGTTACTTTTGAAGACCAAATTTATAAAGCCTTAGCCTTAGGTGCTCCTTACTTCAAAGCCGTTGGAATGGCCAGAGGGCCTATGGCGGCAACGATGGTGGGGAAAACCATAGGAAAGCGGATTGAGGAGGGTCAGATTCCTGTCTACGTGGAACGTTTCGGAAGCTCAGCTGAAGAGATTTTCGTTACGGCTCCAGAACTCAAGAGAAAATACAAAGAAAAATTCAACGATATCCCCACCGGTGCCATGGGACTTTTCACCTATTTCCGCAGGCTCAGTCAAGGTCTGCGTCAGCTCATGGCCGGAAACAGAAAGTTCACCCTCAAATACATCAATCGAAACGATATTGCTTCTCTAACCCAAGACGCGGCCAATATCAGCGGCATTCCTTATATCCTCGAGGTTGATAAAGACGAAGTCGAAAAAATCCTGAAGAGCTAGGGGTCAGGTCTACACTTTTAACTTTTTTTACGGTAACAGGGAATATATGAGCTGATTCTCAGACACAGATTCCGGGTGGCAACAAAAACGTTAAAAGTGTAGACCTGACCCCTATTCTTTCTATCTATTTTAAAGGTTCATTCTCCTTAATATTTACTCTTGAGGAGTCTTATGTTATAAATAGCTCTGGTCTAAAATGGGCATCGTTACTTTTATTATCTCAATTTTTGTTCTCCTCTTTGCTATCACTGTCCACGAAGCAGCCCACGGTTGGGCTGCCCATAAAATGGGAGATCCGACAGCTTTCAGCCTGGGCAGAGTTACTCTTAATCCCATACCTCATATTGATCCCATAGGTACAATCATTTTTCCTGTTATTTTGGCTATCATGGGGGCGCCCGTTTTTGGTTGGGCCAAACCTGTTCCTGTCAATCCTCTCAATCTGAGAAATCCCCGCCGCGACAACCTCTGGATCTCTGCGGCTGGACCTGCCTCAAACTTGACCGCAGCTGCCTTGGCTATGATCGGGATTTTATTTCTCAAGCTGATAAGACCCGAAGTGAGCTATTTCCTCCGAAACTTCCTCCTGGCAAGGGGAGGTTTTCCTCGAGGCTTTTATCCCCTTGAGGGTTTGGCTCTCATCCTATTTTTCATGGTCTTGATCAACTGTTATTTAGCTGTTTTTAACCTGATTCCTATTCCTCCCCTTGATGGAAGTGGAGTCTTGATGGGATTCCTCTCCGAGGAAGCGGCTGCCAAATACGACCGTCTTCGTCCCTTCGGCTTTCTCATCATCTTGGGACTGATCTGGTTAGGCCTTCTCCATGTTATCATCAGGCCAATTCAATTCATCATCTTCAGGCTTATTCTATTCTAGTGATGGCCGAGAAAAAGACTGTTCTCAGCGGAATGAGACCCACCGGACCTCTGCATCTTGGTCACCTGGCTGGAGCGCTGCGCAATTGGCTTCAGTTGCAAGACCAATATCAATGTTTTTACACCATCGTCCCCTGGCATGCTTTGAGCTCTGAGTACCAGAATTCTAAATCCATCAAAGGATTCACCTATGAGTATGCTCTGGGCTGGCTGAGTTTCGGATTAGACCCGGAAAAAAGTGTTCTCTTTGTCCAATCCGAGGTTAAAGAACACGCTGAGCTCCATCTTCTCCTTTCCATGATCATTCCCCTTCCTTGGCTCCAAAGAGTGCCCACCTTTAAAGAAGCTCAAAGAGAAGTTACCGATAGAGACTTGAATACTTATGGGTTCCTTGGTTATCCAGTGCTCCAAACTGCGGACATCGTCATTTACAAGGCCAATTATGTTCCGGTGGGAGAAGACCAGGCCTTTCACCTCGAATTGGCTCGGGAAATCGTGAGGAAGTTTAACTCTCTTTTTAAACCAGTGTTTCCAGAGCCCCAAATACTATTGACAGAAGTTCCCAAGCTGGCAGGCACAGACGGGCGCAAGATGAGTAACTCCTATGGCAACACGATTAACCTTGATGATTCTCCAGATATGATTCGAAAGAAGATCGCTCCCATGAAGACCGATACGCGCCGAAAACGGAAGACAGATCCCGGGGAGCCTGATGATTGTCCTGTTTTCACCCTGCATAAAGCCTTTGTCGAGGAAGAAAAAAGAGAATACCTGGCTCAGGGATGCCGCACCGCTGGGATAGGCTGTTTAGAGTGCAAGAATGTGGTCATAGATTATATAAATGAGTTGCTCTCTCCTTATCGAGATAAAAAAAGAAAATACGAAAAAGATCCAAAGCTTGTCTGGGACATTCTCGAAGAGGGAAATAAAAAAGCCCGGAAGGTGGCTCAAGAAACCATGGAAGAAGTTCGGGCTGCCATCGGTATCTGAATGAGCGTCTAGAGCCTTGATGGAAAGCGCAGAAACCTACCAGGTTAACTTGGAAGTCTTCCAAGGCCCCCTAGACCTTCTCCTCTTTTTGATAAGAAAACAAAAAATTGATATCCATGATATTCCTGTAGCGACGATAACCCAGGAATACCTACAATATCTCGAGCAAAAAGAAAAGATAAACCTAGATCGTGAAGCTGAATTCCTGCTCATGGCCGCCCTGTTGATTTACATCAAATCTCAAATGCTCCTTCCTAGAGAGGCAACTCTCGAGGAAGAAGAGGATCCCCGCCAGTCATTGGTCCATCGTCTTTTGGATTATCAGAAAATGAAAGCGGCTAGCACGCTGTTAAGAAAAAAAGAAGCTGAAGAGCTGCTGAAATGGAAGAGAACGTTCTTGCCTCCCTTTTTGGAGACAGAAGACCTGGATTTAATAGAAGTTTCTTTGTTTGACCTTGCCGAAGCCTTCTTTACAGTCATGAAAAAAAAAGAGAGAGGGGATTTCCAGGTCATCAAGAGAAAAGAATATTCAGTCGAAGAAAAAACTGAGGAAATTCTGGCTATCCTCAGGGAGAATTCGTATCTCGATTTTCTGGATTTTTTTGCCCGACAGGTCACTCTTGAAGAAGCTCTCGTTTCCTTTTTCAGCCTCCTCGAACTCATCAAGGCCAGAAGAGTTATCGCGGTTCAAGAAAAGCTTTTTCAATCCATCAAAGTCTGGATTACGAAAGATCCAGCTACTGGTCAAAACTGATGAACAATCGTCTAAAAACGATCATCGAAGCCCTGATCTTCATTTCTCAGAAACCTCTCACCCTGGAGAAAATAAAAGATGTTCTGGAGGAATTTCCCTCTAAAGACATTGACCAGGCCATCGAAGAGCTTCTCCAAAGCTTCAGCTCCAATGAGAGGGGAATCCAGATCATCCCATCCGCCGGAGGCTATATCTTCGCCACCAAGCCTGAGGATGACCGTTGGATAAGGCGTCTTCTCATGATCGAAAGAAAAAACAAGCTCTCTCTGGCCGCCCTAGAAACCCTATCTACCATAGCCTATCATCAACCCATAACTCTGTCGGAAATCTCCGCTCTAAGAGATACAGATTCTTCTCATACCCTGAAAACGCTCCTCCATAAAAAATTGATCAAGATCGTGGGAAGAAAAAAATCCCCGGGCAGACCCCTAATCTACCGAACTTCTGATAAATTCTTAACGTATTTTGGACTCAACAGCCTCAGCGAGCTACCCACTCAAGAGGAAATTTCTAAAATCATGGAAGAGGGCGAAGACATAAAAGAGTAGGTCAGGGGATGCCTTTTCAAAACCTTCAAAATGTGAGTTAAGTTATGGTTTCACCTATAGTTAGGATTGACAAAAAGGTCTAAGATAAGATAGTATTACTAATTACCTTTTAAATTAAATAAATGGAAATCATTGTCGCTAATAATTGTGGTTTATGCTATGGGGTGAAAAGAGCTTTAAGGATAGCCAAGGAAACTAGAGAGAGGAAAAAGGGCAAAGTTTTCACCTTGGGAGACTTGATCCATAATCCTCGCGTGGTCTCAGAATTAAAGAGCCAGGGCATAGAGCCGGCTGAGAAACTGGGAGAAATTCAAGAAGGAACCATCATTATCAGAAGTCATGGAGTGTCCCCCAAAAATTACCGATTATTAACCCAAAAGAAAATCATAATTATTGACGCGACCTGCCCTATCGTTAAAAAAATCCAAAAATTGGTCGAGCGCCTAGCCAAGGAGAAAAGCGAAATCATCCTGGTCGGCAACAGGAAGCATCCAGAAATAAAAGGACTCATCGGGTACAGCCAGAAAAAAGGGATTATCATAGAAAACGAAGACCAGGCTAGAAAATTGCCCTATAAAAAAAGGAGAGCCGTTCTTGCTCAATCCACCCAGGATTTGTCTCTTTTTAAAAAGATCGTGGCTGTACTCATCGAAAAGACAAAAGAATTGAGAGTTTACAATACTATTTGTCTCTCTACCCAAACTCGTCAAAGGTCAACTTCAGAGCTTGCTTCTCGAGTGGATACTCTCTTCATAGTGGGAGGAAAGAATAGTTCTAACACCAATAAACTTTTCCACATCTCAAAAAGTATTTTAGCCAATACTCATTTCGTTGAGAGTGCTGAAGAAATAGAACCAGAAATGCTGAAGAAAGCTAAAAAAATTGGCATTTCAGGAGGAGCTTCTACGCCTCCTGAAGCTATTGAAGAGGTTGTTTTCAAGATCAAAAATAACTTCAAACACAAAACTCAAAGGGAGAATGTCATTCCATGTCAGACCTAAGCAAAAACCCCGACAAAGAAGAAAAGATATCTGCTGAAGATTATCAAAATCTGGTTGAAAAATACCAGTTCAGTGCCCAGGAAATTGCTCCTGGAAAAATAGCTAAAGGCAAAGTCATTAAGATCTCTCCAACTCATGTCCTGGTAGATATTGGCTTTAAATCAGAAGGGATTATCCCCAGCGAAGATTTTGAGGACAAGAAAGAAATTGAAAAAATTCAGGTCGGAGATAATATTGAAGCGGTCTTAGAAAGAACAGATAGGGAGGGTTACCTCATCCTATCCAAAAGAAAAGCAGATGTGATCAAAGCTTTAGATAGTCTAGAGAAAGCATACAACCGCGATGGCTGGATAAGCGGAACAATCACCGAAAGAATAAAAAACGGCTACACAGTAGATGTGGGGCTAAAAACTTTTCTCCCCGACTCTCATGCGGATATAAGAACAGTAAAAGAACCCGAAAAACTCATCGGTAGTCAACACAAATTCAAGGTCATAAAATTTGACAGACAAAGTGAAAACGCAGTCCTTTCCCGAAAACTCTTCCTTCAAGATGAAAGGGTGAAAAGAAAAAGGCGGGTTTTTAGCACCCTAAGTAAGGGACAAAAAATTAAAGGACAGGTCAAGACACTAACGAATTTCGGAGCTTTTATTGATTTAGGAGGAGTGGAAGGGCTTCTTCATATTTCAGACATGTCCTGGGGAAAAATCAATCATCCCGACGAAATCTTCCAAGTCGGACAAGAAGTTGAAGTGGTCGTCCTCAACTTTAATGAAAAAGACGAAAAAATTTCCCTCGGATACAAGCAACTCTTCCCCGATCCCTGGGAAAATCTGGAAGAAAAATATGAAGTTGGACAAAAGGTGGATGGAAAGGTCGTCAGCCTGACAGATTTTGGAGCCTTCATAAAATTAGAGAGCGGTGTGGAGGGCTTGGTTCACATTTCAGACCTGACTTGGTCTCGCAAACTCGTCCATCCCAAAAAAGTGCTTACTCCTGGTGAAGATGTGGTGGTGACGATTTTAGATATAAACCCTACCAGTAAAAGAATCTCTCTAGGCCTGAAGCAGGTTACCCCTCACCCCTTAGAAATCCTCAAGCAGAGGTTCAGCCCCGGTTCTCGCATCAAGGGTAAAATAACCAGCATCACAGATTTTGGTGCTTTCCTGGAAGTCGAGAAGGGAATCGAAGGGCTTATTCATATCTCGGATATCAGTTGGGAAAAGATTAATCATCCCTCTGAAAAACTCAAGGTGGGAGACGAGGTCGAAGCTGTTATCCTTAACATTGATGTGCAGAAGCAAAAATTATCCCTAGGAATCAAACAGTTAGAAGGGGATATATGGGAAGATTTCTTTGCCCGGCAGAAAATCGGAGACTTGGTTAAAACAAAAATCGTGCGGATCACAGATTTTGGTGCTTTCGTGGAAATAACTCCAGGTATAGAAGGAGTGGTTTTCCTTTCAGAGCTCGATGAGAAAAAAATCGAGGATCCCAGCGAAGCTTTCTCGATCGGCGAGGAAAAAATCGCCAAGATCCTTAAAATGGACCCCAAGAGCAAGAAAATATCTCTCAGTTTTAAATTGGCTCAGATTGAGATGCAAAAATTAGAGTATCAAAGATACATGCAAAGCCAGGATAACAAAACGACTCTGGGCGATATCATGAAAGACCAACTCATCAAAATCAGCAAAACGAGTAAAAAAACCAAAAAAAAGGAGGAAAAGAAATGATAAAAGCAGACCTTATTAACAAATTGGCCAAAGAGATGAGAATTGCCCGACAAGAGGCTGAAACGGGCGTCAATCTTTTTTTTGATATACTCAAAGAGGCTCTTCTCAGAGGAGAAGAGATAGAATTGAGAGGATTCGGCAGTTTCCGATTTCGAAAGAGAAGTTCTCGTTCGGGAAGGAATCCTAGGACTGGAGAACCGGTCAACGTTCCTCCTAAAAAGGTATTGTATTTCAAACCGAGCAAACTCTTGAAAGAAATGATTAATAAATAATGGAATACATATCGGCTCCCTGGAGAGAGGAATACGTCAAAAACATATACAAGATGACTGAATGCATTTTCTGTCGCGCTCTTAGGCTGAAAAACGATAGAAAGGCCTATATCCTCCACCGAGGTAGTCACAACTTCATAATGCTGAATAAATTCCCCTATACTCCCGGCCACTTGATAATCGCTCCTTACAGACATATTGCCTCTTTCGATAGAGCTAAAAAAGAAATAACCCATGAGATGACTGATTTCCTCAAGCTGAGCCTTAAGGTGCTGAAAAAAAAGTACCATCCTCATGGATTCAACACAGGAATGAATTTGGGAAACAGTGCAGGCGCGGGAGTTGCTGATCATTACCACCTTCACGTCATTCCCCGCTGGGTCGGGGATTCAAATTTCATGCCTTTGGTGGGCAAGACGAAAGTGACCCTCGAAGACTTGAACACGACTTATGATCGGCTTCTTCCTGTATTCCAGAAAGGTTAAAAGAAAAAGACCTAACAGAAAGCATAGAATAGCCTTTACAATTGCTTCCTCCTCAAAAGCAGGTTTCAAGAGATATGGAATGAATTTTGAACTCACCGAAGACCAAAAATTAGTCCAGGAAATGGTAAGGGATTTCAGCCAAAAGGAGATTATTCCTATGGCCAAATCCTTGGAAGAGAGTCATGCCTATCCGAATGAACTCTTAAAAAAATTGTCAGATCTTGGAATCCTGGGGATGACCATCCCTCCTGAATACGAAGGAATAAGAACAGACTCCCTCTCCCTTGTTCTCGCTCTCGAAGAATTGAGTAAAGTCCTGCCTTCCATTTCTGTGATTATCAGTGTCCATTGTTCCCTCTTCTGTTATTCCATCTTAAAATTTGGTACCAAACAGCAAAAAGAGAAATATCTCCCTCAAGCAGCTAAAGGAAAGATCATAGGAGCCTTCTCCCTGACTGAGCCTGGGGCAGGCTCTGATGCTACGAATTTGAAAACAAAATCCGTAAAAAGAGGAGACAAGTATATCTTAAACGGTACCAAATCATGGATCACCACCGGAAGCGAATCGGATGCCTTCATAATCTTTGCCGCCGCAGACACAGAAGCAAAGCTTAAAAGACTGAATGCCTTTATCGTCGAGAAAAGCTTGCCTGGACTGCAGGTCTCAAAAATAGAAGAAAAAATGGGACTCCATTCCTCTCCAACCGCAGATATTGTTTTGGAAGAATGCCAGGTTCCAGCAGAAAATCTATTGGGCGAAGAAGGAAAGGGAAGCTCCATCGCCTTCCACTGTCTTGACCGTTCCCGAGTAGGCATCGCCGCTCAATCGGTGGGGATTTCTCAACGGGCTTTAGATGAAGCAGCACGATATGCGAAACAAAGAGAAGCCTTCGGAAAAAAGATTGCTGAATTTCAAGCTCTTCAGTTTATGATTGCCGACATGTCAACACTCATTGATGCTGCTCGATTATTAACATACAAGGCTGCTTCTTTATGCGACACAGGAAAACCTTTCACTAAAGAAGCTTCCATGGCGAAACTTTTTGCGTCCGAAGCGGCCAACAAAATCGCCTACCAGGCCTTACAGATTCATGGAGGGTACGGCTACTCGAAGGAATTTTTTGTAGAGCAAATCTACCGGGACGCCAGAGTACTGACCATATATGAGGGCACATCAGAGATTCAACGCCTAGTCATCGCCCGAAACCTTCTTACAGAATATGAATAAAAAACTAAACAAACTGGATAAACTAGACTAACTAGATAAACTAGAAAGGTGAAGTCATGTTAAAAGCAATGAGAAAAAACATAAAATCCTTAGCTCCCACCTTATGGATTGTCATTGCTGCTTTTATCATAGCTATCTTTGCAGTCTGGGGTGGAGCAGGCCGCCTGGGAGAAGCTAGAGCAGCTGACACCATTGCTTGGGTAGGAAAAGAAAGAATCTCGGTGAACCTCTTCTATTCGAATCTCAGGCAAAGGCTGGAGGCCATGAAAAGAGAGTTCAAGCAGCTCGACAGCAAGCTTATCCAGCAGCTTGGCGTGCCTCAACAAGTCTTGGAACAACTCATCCAGCAGACTCTGCTTCTTCAAATCGCCCGGGATTTAGGGCTTCGCGCTTCCAATGAAGAAATGCGAGAAAAAATAAAGAACTACCCCGTTTTCCAGAGGGAAGGGAAATTTATAGGTTTTGAAGAATATAAGAGGATACTAGAATGGAACCGGATTTCTTTGACAGAGTTTGAGGAAAGTCTCCGCCAGGAGATCATTCTCGGCAAAGTCGTTCAACTGGTAACAGCAGGCATCCCGGTTACCCAAGAAGAAATCTGGGAGAATTACAAAAAAGAGAATGAAAGCGCTAGGCTGGAGTATGTGCTCATCGAAAAGGATAAAATAGAACTCCAGGAGGAACCAACCTCCAGCGAAATTCAGCGGTACTTTGAAGAAGACAAGGACAAATACAAAATACCAGAAAGAAGAGAAGGCACTTATATCTTCTTGGCCACAGAAGATTTGAAGACAGAAATCGAGTTGACTGATTCAGACCTTGAGAATTACTACCAAGATAACCTTCCCCAGTTTGAAGAACCAGAGAAAGTGAAGGTTAGCAGGATTTATATCTCTTTTGGTGACAGGGAAAAAGAAATGGTCTTAGCCGAAATAGAGGATATCAGGGAAAGGATTAATAAAGGCGAATCATTCAACGAATTGGCCATGAAATTTTCCCAAGATGAAAAAGCCCAGGAAGGAGGCGATTGGGGATTCTACGACTGGAGGAGATTGTATCCCCCTGAAAAGGAAGAAATCGAAAAGCTCTCCGCTGGAGAAACTTCTTCGGTCATTGAGCTCGAGGATGGTCTGACTCTCCTCCGAGTTACTGAAAAAAATCCCGCTGTCACCCAGCCATTTGAACAGGTGAAATCCAGAATCAAAAGTATTTTAGAAGAGGAAAAAGCTCGAGACTTGGCAGAAGAAAGAATTGCGGGGTTGAGGAAAAACGCTAAACAAGAGAAAAGCCTGGATGTTGCTGCCCAAAAAATTGGCTTAAAAATAAGAAAGACGGGCTTGCTTAAAGAGGGAGATGCGCTCGGGGATATAGATCCCTCAGGCTCTCTCAGCCGGGCCCTTTTTGAAATCGCAGAAAAAGAAATCACCTCTCCTGTTTATACTTACAAAGGCATCGGCCTGGCTCAACTGGAAAAGGTTGAAACTCCACGGCTGGCCACATTCGACGAGGTTAAAGAAGAAGTGAGGGAAGATGTTTACAAAATTAAGAAGAAAGAAAAAGCACACGAAAAATTAAAACAGACAAAATCTCAGTTGGAGAGCAAAAGCATGGAAGAGGCAGCTGAAAATATGGAGTACAAAACAGTTGAAGAATACAAACGGGGACAATATTTGAGTATCATTGGTGAAAGCCCTGAAATCGACCGCTTGGCCTTCTCCCTTCCGCTCGGGAAAGCAAGCGAGCCGATAGAATTCGAAGACGGATATGCCTTGATTAAAGTACTGGATAGAAAAGAAATCACTGCCGAGGATTTTGAAAAGAACAAGAAGGAAGAAAGAGAAAAATTTCTGGATATGAAAAAAAACAAGGTTTTTCTTTCTTATATCTCGAACATGAGGAAGAAGAAAAACGTCAGAATAAAATACGACCTTTTCCTTAAAATCAACACCGATGTCCTTTCCAGGTATGGAAAAGAGTGAAATTTTAAAACTGCTCAACTAGGCGGGAAAACTCCTATTAGGTCATTCATAGCCTCTTCGCCTCTTATTGAAATAGACTCAAAAATTGAATAATTCTTCTTCCAAGGAGTATTAAAGATGAAACAGAAAAGGCTGCATTTCTTGATTCTTATCTTTTCTTTCCAGGCCGCTTTTTCTCTGCAGGCAGCGGAAAAAATCCCCTCGTGTGAAGAGATACTCGGTTTTAAAGTTGGCCAGGATTTCAAGCTAGCCAGTTGGTCGCAAATCACAGACTATTTTAACAAACTGGCTCAATCCTCACCCAAAGCTAAGGTGTTAGATCTTGGAGAGTCCACTCTAGGCCGGCGATTCATCATGGCGGTCATCACATCTCCTGCCAACATGGACAGACTGGATGAAATAAGAGAAATCCAGAAAAAACTTCATGACCCGAGAAGCATTCAGCCTGGAGAAAAAGAAGAACTCATTAGAAAGGGAAAGGCTGTAGTCCTCATCGCTTGTTCCATCCATTCCAGGGAAATCGCGTCCTCTTTGATGTCTCTCGAACTCGCCTACAAGCTAGCTACAGAAGAAAGCCCTGGAATTAATAAAATTCTAGAGGAAACGATTCTTCTCCTCATCCCCTCTGTCAATCCTGACGGAATCGACCTGGTTTATGATTGGTACACAAAGCATATCGGCACACCATTTGAGGCCAGCCGGATGCCGTGGCTCTATCATCATTATGTGGGCCATGATAACAACCGTGATTGGTTCATGATAACCCAGAAAGAAACCCAGCTAGTAACCAAGGTCCTCTATAAGGAATGGTTTCCTCTTCTCCTGTATGATGTTCACCAGATGGGTTCTTACGGCCCTCGGTTTTTCATTCCCCCCTACCACGACCCGATCAATCCCAATCTTGATCCTCTGCTCTTGCGCGAGCTTAACCTCTTGGGGGCCAACGCAGCCTTAAGCTTGACCAAGGAAGGAAAAACTGGCGTAGCCACCAGTGCCATTTTTGATGCCTGGTACACGGCAGCAAACCGAGCTGCCCCTTTACGCCATAACGTGATGGGAATTCTTTCTGAGGCTGCCAGTGCTAACCTTGCCTCCCCTATTTTCATAAGAAAAGACCAGATTCGTTTAAGCAGAAGGGGCTTCCAGGGTACAGGCGTTCAGGCGAACTATCTCGAACCCTGGCCAGGAGGATGGTGGAGGATTCGAGATATCATCGATTATGAATACATCACAGCCTTGTCATTCTTGAAGATGATTGCTCAGGAAAAAAAGAAATACTTGTCAAATTTTTCTCTTTACGCCCAAAGGCAAATCCAAAAAGGCAAAACTGAGCCTCCCTTTGCTTTTCTTATTCCTTTAGCTCAAAAAGATCTGCCCACTGCTCATAAGCTTCTTCAAGTGCTGCAGAAAGGAGGAGCAGAGATATACCAAGCTCAAAGCTCTTTTGTCGCGGATGAGGTGACCTATCCGGCTAACACTTATATCATCCCCCTCGCGCAACCTTATCGAGCCTTCATCAAAGATTTACTGGAAACAAAATCTTATCCAAAGCGTATTTCGCTAGGAGGAACTCCAGAGCTTCCCTACGATGAATCAAGCTGGACTCTGCCCCTTCAAATGGGTGTCCAGGTGATCCAGGTCACAAATTCCTTTTCTACTGGAATGAAGAGGCTCGAGCAAATTGGAATGTCCTTGACTGAGATAAAAGGCAAAGGTTCAAGATATTTTGTCTTTCCCAACCAAGGCAATAACGGCACAGCCCTCATCAACCGCTTGTTGAAGAAGAAAGTAAAGATATATTACGCTAAAATGCCTTTCCAGCTTGAGGCAAAGCTTTTTCCTCCCGGAACGATCATCCTTCCTGGAAGCAGTATCAACCGCTCCCAGCTTTCATCTCTAGCCAAAAATTTAGGCCTGGTGATCCTGGCTACGGATAAGAAACCAGCCGCGGAATTCTTTCCTCTACTTCCTCCTAAAATCGGAATTTACCAGTCCTGGGTCCCGAGCAAGGATGAAGGTTGGCTTAGATGGACTATGGAACAGTTCGAGTTCCCCTTCAAGCTTATCCATAATGAAGAGATTAGAGCAGGGAACTTGAGGAATTCATACAGCCACATCATCTTGCCGAGTATGCGGTCTGAAACCCTGATGGAAGGAAGAAAGGAGGGGGAGACACTTCCCCAATATAAAGGAGGAATAGGAATAGAAGGAGTGAGTGCCCTAGATATTTTTATCCAAGAAGGCGGCAATTTAATCGTCATCGGGAATTCGTGTGATTTTGCTGCTAAATACCTGGGTCTTGGAGTCAAGAACCTGGTCGATATCCAATCCGTAAGAAGGAGATACTACGACTCCCCGACCAAGCAAGAGCAGAAAGAAATAATCTTTTGTCCTGGCTCTTTGCTAAAGGTGAAAATAGATGATTCTCATCCCGTCGCCTTTGGCATGGGAAAACAAGGTTCCGTATTCTCTTATTTCAGTCCTGTTTTTTCTGTAGAGGAAGGGACAGCAGTAGTTTCCTACCCGCCTTACAATCCTCTCCTGAGTGGGATTCTCCTCAATGAAGGAAAAATCCTGAGCAAGGCGGCTGCAGTTGAATGTTCTCGTGGTTTGGGAAAGGTTCTGCTCCTGGGCTTTAAAGTTGTGCACAGAGCCCAAGCTCACGGCACTTTCAAATTCCTGTTTAATTCCCTTTTGTACTGATGTGAAGGATTATAAGAGCCTGGGGAAGGGATCGCGTTAAGAGTTCTGTCACTTTTTGAGGAGCTCGAGGAAGAGGGACTTCACTTTAGCTTCTAAAGCATTTCTAAAGTTTTCAATCGTCTCCTGGAATCCGCCAGCCATATAATCAGCGATATACATAGGAGGGCCGATGTTAACCCTGATTTTTGCTGGAATCATAAAAGGAATATGGGTTCCGAAGAAGGCTATGGGAGTCACGGCAACGGAAATTCCTTCATTTTTATACATGCTATAAGCAATTATCGAATAGCCTCTCTTGAATGAACTCACATAAGGATTAGCATCCTTCTTCATGACCCGCCCTCGTCCCTGAAGAGCAATGATTGCCCTCCCCTTTTTAAGGTACTCCTGGAATTTCTCTCGGGCTACCTTTCTTCCTTTATATATATCCACTGGAATGGTGCCCGCTTTGGCGATATTACTCGAAATGAAGTTAACGAAGGCGGATTTAAGAGGATTGATAGCTAAATCCAGCAAAAGGCCAAATTCCTTCAGATGACGTTTGAGATGTTTCCTTATCAGAAAGTTGAATTCCTTTTTTGAAAAAATCATTTTATTGGCAATAAAAAAAATCGGCCGGGGCACAATCTTGAACAAGGTGGCTATATCCTTATAACTCCCGATATGATTGCCCACGATGAGATTAGGACCATTCTTGACAAAGTTCTCCTTCCCTTTTACCTCTATTCTCTTCCCCAAAAGAGCAAACTTGCCCCAGCGATTGAGCGTGGGCATCAAGCTTTTCAGCTCTTCTTCAAAAGTTGCCATTGTTCTAAGTAGTCTCGTTCTTATTTTATGAAAATCAAAAAAAAAAATCAAAAAAGAAAACCTTCCCTAAATATTGCCTTTATCCTACAAATTTTTTAATTGTTGGCTCAGAATCTTGCAAATATTAAAAAGTCATGATAATTAATGGGAACGCCTCAACTTCTACGTGATAGGCAAAAATTTGCCGTTTTTAAAAAAAACGCTCTGTCCTTAATAAGGAGGAACAAATGATTACGCTCCTTCGCCAAAGCAATGTCTTCGAGCCCGAGCCTCTCGGCAAAAAAGATATCTTAGTGCTGGGAGAAAAAATCGGGGCCATCACTGATCCTGACAAAATCAAGATAGATGGCCTTGAAGTCAACATCATTGATGCCGCAGACAAAATCGTCGTTCCTGGGTTCATTGACAGTCACGTCCATTTATTAGGAGGAGGTGGCGAGGGAGGACCAGCTACCAGGGCTCCAGAAATGACTATCGAGGACATCATTTCCAGCGGAGTCACCACGGTCATAGGCTGCCTGGGAACAGACGGAGTTACCCGCCATATGGAATCTCTTCTCGCCAAGGCACGCGGGTTGGAAGAAGAAGGCATTGCCTCCTACATTTTCTCCGGTTCTTATGATATTCCTGTCAGAACAATCACGGGAAGCGTCCGCTCTGACCTTGTCCTTATCGACAAGGTCATCGGAGCTGGAGAGATCGCCATCTCCGACCATCGCTCTTCTCAACCGACCTTCGAGGAGATCGCCAGGCTGGCCGCTGAATGCCGAGTAGGAGGGATGCTCGGGGGAAAAGCAGGGATCCTTCATCTCCATCTCGGCGACGGGCCTAGAGGGTTGGAGATGCTTTTTAGGCTCATCAAAGAAACAGAAATCCCTCCCACTCAAGTTATCCCTACCCATGTGAACCGCAACCGCCAGTTGCTGGAAGAAGCCATGGAATTTGTTCTTTCCGGAGGCTATATAGATATCACGGCTGGTATTCCTGCTGATCCCCAGGACAAGACCAGTGTATCCTTGGAAACAGCCCTTCAGCGCTGCCTTGAAAAACAAATTCCTCTGGAGCGAATCACAGTCAGCTCTGACAGCAACGGTAGCATTCCCCTCTATGACAACCAAGGAAAACTCCTCGGCCTGACTATCGCCACCCAAAAGGACCTCCTGGAAAAGCTTCGTGCTCTCATCGAGAAAAATATCCTGAGCCTTCCCGACGCCTTGAGGCTATTTTCCACCAACGCTGCTCATTTCTATAAATTGGATCAAAAGGGAAAAATACAAGCAGGAAAGGATGCCGACCTTCTTCTCCTGGATAAACAATACAACTTAACCGATTCCTTTGCTCAAGGAAAAAGAGTGCTGGCTGAGGGAAAGCTTGTGGCTAAAGGGACTTTTAGTCCTTGATGAAGAAAATATAAAGAGTAAAACAATTTACGAATAAAAAGGAATATATAATGGAAAAAACTATAAAAGATGAAAAAAGGAAGACTAAAGAACCCGGCCTGGCCATAGCCTTGATTCCTCTGATCGTTATGCTCCTTCTCTTTGGGATAGGCTATGGTATTTACCAAATCCGGCCTCCGGTTCTCCTCATCTCAGCTGCTTTCCTTGCAGGGTGCATAGGGCTCTTTCTTCGTTTCAAATGGAAAGTGATGCAAGAGGGCATTGTAGATAGCATTCACAAAGCCATGCCAGCCATCCTCATCATGCTCTGTGTCGGAATTCTCATAGGTTCCTGGATTGCCTCCGGCACTATTCCTATGATTATTTATTACGGGCTTAAACTCATATCTCCGAAATATTTCCTTGTGACAGCCTGCTTTGTTTGCTCGATCACTTCTTTAGCAACTGGAACATCCTGGGGCACTATCGGCACTCTTGGGGTTGCTTTTATAGGAATTGCTATGGGTTTGGGAATACCTTTAGGACCAGCAGCTGGAGCAATCGTAGCCGGAGCTTATTTTGGGGATAAAATGTCTCCTTTTTCCGATGTTGCCAATCTGGCACCTGTCACTGTAGGTTCGAACCTATTTGACCACATCAAACATATGGTCTGGTCAGCGACTCCGGCGTGGCTTATAGGACTGTTGATTTATTTCATAGTCGGACTCAGATATGGAGGAGGAAAGGTCGAATCCGATGATATGATCATCATCACTCAAACAATAAGGGATAACTTCCGTTTTAGTATCCTTCTTCTCCTTCCGATGGTGATCGTTTTTTACTTTGCCTTCACCAAAAGACCCACTATCCCAGGAATGCTTCTCTCCTCTTTCGTGGCTGGAATATTAGCCATAATCTTCCAGAAAGCTTCTGTGACCGACGTTGCCACAGCCATGAATACTGGCTATATAGCCGATACAGGAGTGGAAGATGTGGACAGACTTATCTCTCAAGGTGGAATGATGAGCATGATGGAAGTTCAGCTGGTGGCTTTTACAGCCTTTAGCTTCGGAGGAATTATGCAGCGTACAGGACTTCTCTCTGTCATTCTTGGTCGAGTCATGAGATTCACCAACAAGGTTTGGAGCCTTGTGCTGACGACCATCGGTTCCTCGATAGTAACAGCCCTGGCCACTGGAAGTTCCTATCTCTCTATGATTCTTCCCGGAGACCTCCTTTCTCCTATTTATAAGAAAAGAGGACTGGCTGCAAAAAATTTGTCCCGGATTATCGAAGAAAGTGGCGCTATCATCGTTCCTCTTATTCCCTGGAGTATGGCTGGTGTTTACATCACAGGGGTTCTAGGGGTTCCGACTCTCTCGTATCTTCCCTGGGCCATAATGAATTATGCTTCTGTTGCAATATTAGCCGTCTACGGTTTCACCAAATTTACAATGGCCCCCAAAATTCGGGAGGATGAGACCCAAATCGGAAGTTAATTTAAGTTTATTAAAATTCCTGAGCTCTATTCGTCCTTGTCATATTCAGAAAGAGCTTTCTCAACCTTTTCCTTCACTTTCTCTCGTCTTTTTTTTTCAAGCTCAGCTGTCGCTTCAAATTTTCGGTCGAATTCGCTTTTTCTCTTTTTCTCTTTCAAGAGAAGCTCATCTAGAGACTGTGTCGTTCTTTTGCCTTTTTCTGTCTTGATCACTTGTTGAGTTTGTGAGTCCACCCAAAGTACAGAGTGACAATGAGGACAGTCAACTGAGTATACTCCCTTTTTATCTTCAGGCTTCATCCTAGGTGAGAATTTAACAGAAAACGCCAATCCTTGCAATTCCTTTCTCTTCATCATTCGCTGAGCTTTTTCGGAATGCCGTGCTTTTTCATCAACTTAAAGAGTCCTTGACGCGTCAAACCAATTTCTGCCGCTGTTTTGACCTTGTTGTAACGGCACCGGGCTAAAGCTTGATTCAGGAATCTCTTTTCAAATTCGGCTTTTGCCTGGAAGAAATTGTGTGAAGATACCGAATAGGATTCTTTCTCCTTGTTTACTCTAGAAGAGAGGAAATCCTCTGTGATAAGATTATCCTCTCCGACAATGATCAAACACCTCTGAATCTCATTCTGGAGCTCTCTTACGTTCCCTGGCCAATGATAATTCATCAATAGCTCTAAGGCCCGAGGCGAAATATAGGCTCTCTCCCTGTTCATTTCTTGACAATAGCTCTCCAAAAAGTGATTCAAAAGAAGAAACAAGTCATCCTTCCTTTCTCTCAAGGGCGGGATGTCGATGGTTATGATTTTAAGGCGATAGTATAAATCTTCGCGAAAATTTCCTTGCTCTACTTCCTTTTCCAGATTCTTGTTGGTCGCACTGATGATCTTCACATCAAGGCGGCGATGTCTATTTTCACCTATTCGCCTTATCTCTTTATTTTGAAGAAGGCGAAGCAACTTGGCTTGAAGAAAAAGGGATAAGTCTCCAATTTCATCTAAAAAAAATATTCCTCCCCTGGCCTCTTCGATGAGCCCGGGCTTACTCCTAAAAGCTCCGGTAAAAGCTCCTCTGACAAAGCCAAAAAGCTCAGCCTCCAAGAGATGTTCAGGAATGGCTCCACAATTGACAACCACGAATTTTCCATTCTTTCTCGCTCCGCGGGAATGTATCGCTCTGGCCACGAGTTCCTTTCCGGTCCCGCTCTCTCCTCCTATAAAAACCGGAGCATCATTATCCTTCACTTTGTCTATCAAGGAGATGATATGGCGTGAAGCTTTGCTCACTCCAATAAAGGGACTTTCTCGACTCTGGCATAATCTTCCCTTCACTTTCTGGAATTCAGGAGTATCCTTTATAGCAAGTCCCAAAGGTCTTGAGATAGCAATCAGAAACTCTAAGTCTTCTGAGGCAAACGGTTCACAGCTAAACTTCCGCTCCAGATAGATAGCTCCTGCCGATGTATTCTCGATGATGACAGGAAGACAGAGCACTCTCATCGAGTTAGGAGTCGCTAGGCTTCTACAATCTTCAAGCCGAGAGCAAACTCGGTATTCATTCATAACCAGAGTCTTTTTCTGGATAGCCTCTTCGACGATATCCTCGCTGAATGGCTTGTTCTCGATCTGGGCAATCTGGTTTGTCGGCTGAAGAACGATCTTGCCCTTCTCATCTGCAAGCAAAACTAAAGCCCGTTCTGAGGGAATTTTGTGTTGGATCAGACTCAGGAATATAGCTAAGAGGGAGCAAGGTTGAGGAGTCTTATTCGATTGAAAAACGGACTCGTCTTTACCAGGATTCATTCATTCCTTCTTCTACAGAACAGTTGAAGAGAAGCTCAGGCCATTCCTTTTACATTCTGATCTTGCTACCAGAAAAAGAAGCCACCGACAGGAATGACGGCGCTGGGTCTGCTTCCAAAAACTGATAACGTATCTCTTATCTGAAATTTCTCACTTTATTGGTCAGAATTTGAAATGAAGAGAAAAAACGAACTGAACCCAAAGAAAAGTGTCTTTCGGAAAGGTCAAAATGGCTAAGAATGAATAAAGGAAGCGGCAGTTTTTATGAATGATTTTCGTTCGTTGAAATTCCCCCAGCGGTGAAGTCTTATTATTAGATAGATTTTCCGGTGGTTATTTCCCCAGGCTTTCGGTTTTATCTCCTACATCCCTGTACTCAGAGTTCCATTCTTTAATCTCATTGTATAAACCCAAGGCTTTCTCATTCTCTTCTAATTCTTCATAAATGGAAGCCAATTCATATTTCAAGGCAAAAAACGGGGCTGAACCTTCCTCAGCCAGAGCCAAACCTTTCTCAATACATTTGATTCCTTTTTTAAAATCCTTTTTTTGCTTATAGCAATTCGCCATGACATTATAACAGTCCAGAGCTCTCTTCTCATCATTGGAAGCCAGTTCAAATTCTTCGATAGCTTCATCAAACAAGCTCTGCTCCATAAAAGCAATGCCCAGGTTATAGTGGATCTCATAATCTTCTTTATCAACCTTCTCTTCGACTTCTTTCTTGAATTCTGAAACGATCTCAGATAGCTCTCTTTCAAAAGTCCCAGTATCTGCACTCTCCTGATGTTTGACTACGGCCTGGATGGTGTCCAGCTCATCCCTGGCTTTTTCCTCCATATCATAATAATCAGCCTTCTTCTCTTCTTCTTCTTCTTCAGCAGGAGGAGCCTCTTCTGCTTCAGCGAAAACCTTTGAGGCCGCAATCTCTTCTACAATCTCTTCTGCCTTCTCCATTTCCCTCGTTTCTAATTCTACCTCTCTGGTTTCAATCTCTTTGAGCTTCTTGGCGATTTCATCCTCTTCCATTCTGGTCCTAACTTCATCAAGCATAGCAATTTTTTCGTCAATTCTTGGCTCGTCAGAATACCTGATCTTCAAGTCATCAAGGATTCGTCTCGCATTCCGGATTAGACCCTGTTCCAAATACAAATCTGCTTTAGCCAGTTTCATCTTGATTATCTCTTTATCCTCGCCATCAACTCCCGGAGCCTCGACCCGTACTTCTATCTTCTTTTCCTCTTCTTTTCTCTCTCTCTTTCTCTCCTCCTCAAGCTCTTTCCTCTTTTCCTCTTCTAGCCTTCTCTTTTCCTCTTCCTCCCTTCTCCTTGCCTCTTCTTCCTCTTCTTTCCTCTTTTTCTCTTCCTCTAGCCTCTTCTCCTCTTCTTCTGCCCTCTTCTTTTCCTCTTCAAGTTTCCTCTTTTCTTCCTCTTCTGCTTTCCTCTTTTCCTCCTCATCCTTTTTCCTTGCTTCTTCTTCCTCTTCTTTCCTCTTTTTCTCTTCTTCTAGCTTCCTCTCTTCTTCTTCTTCTTCTTCTGCTGCCTTCTTTTCTTCCTCAAGCTTCCTCTTTTCTTCCTCTTCTGCTTTCCTCTTTTTCTCTTGCTCTAGCTTCCTCTCTTCTTCTTCTGCTACTGCCTTCTTTTCTTCCTCTTCTGCTTTCCTCTTTTCTTCCTCCTCCTTTTTCTTTGCCTCTTCTTCCTCTTCTTTCCTCTTTTTCTCTTCCTCTAGCTTCCTTGCCTCTTCCGCCTCTGCTCTCTTTTTTTCTTCTTCTTCTTTTTTCTTCCTTTCTTCTTCCTTCTCCTTCTCTTCCTCTGCTCTTATTTTCTCTTCCTCCTCCTTCTTCTCAATGATGCCGGGTTCTTGTTGGAGAAGTTTGGCCTGCTCGGCTAACTCTTTATCTTTCGGAGCCAGAGCTACCAGTTTCTCCAGAACGGATAACATTTTTCCTTTTAGTTTTCTTTCGCGGTATTCTTCTAGAATAACCCTATAAACAGTTTCCAATTTATCTTTCTGATCTTTGGTTTCATAGATATAAGCGAGCTTTTCTAAGGAAGGAAGGTGTACCTGCTTAGAAGCAAGGATCAGACCGAGAAGACCAATGGCTTTTTCACCTTTGTCTTTCTTGATTAAACCTTCAATCAAAGGCTCGTAGAGTTCATAAGCTTCATCTAATTTATCTTCTTGTATATGGAGGCGGCCCAATTTTACCCTGGCCTCTACATCCATCTCTCGGAGCTTTAGTATCTGAGAGAATACTTCTTTTGCCTTTTTGAAATTCTGATCTTCAAAATAAAGGGCTCCCAATAGATTCAGCAACTTCAGGTTTTCTTGATCTTTTTTTAGAGCACTTTCGAGGAGTGAATAAGCATCTTTCTTCTTGTTCTTCCTTTTATAAAGCTCAATAAGATTGGTGATAGTCCCGAGATGATCCGCTTTTATCTTATTGGCTTGGAGGAGTATTTTCTCCGCCTCCTTTAACTTGTCATTTTTGAGCTTGGATTCGGCGACAGCGGTCAACTCCTCGACGGCCTGATCTTCCAAACCCTCTTTATTGTACAGTTCGGCCAGGATCATACGCACTTCGAAGTCTTCCTTGTCCAGCTTGGCCAGCTTCTCATAGACGGGAATGACTTCTTTTATTTGACCCTTCTTCTCGATATTCTTTGCGACTCTCATATATTCTCTTTTGGCTTCCGAAAGAAAACCATAGGTTCCGAAAAGGTCAGCCAGTTTGACGGCCAGCTCTACATCTTCTGGATCTAATTTATTTATTTTTTTGTAAATGGCTATGGCTTGCGGATATAATCCTTTATCTTCATAATGATTGGCTATCTTCTGGAATTCTTCTCTGGCGTTGTCTCTCTTGCCCAATCTGACATACAAATCCCCGATGATGTTCCTGATGTTAAAATCTTGAGCATCACCAACCAGCAACTTTTTGTACTCAGCGACAGCCTCCATGAGTTTGCCAGCTTGGACGTATCTTTCGGCGATTTCTATGGTTTTGGTCCTGTTGACTGCCATGGTTCTAATGCTCCAGACTAAAGGAAAATCTATGCAAAGGGGTTGGCCCTCTTTCTTTCAAGGCCCGATAATGCTCTTCGGTCCCGTAGCCTTTATTCCTCCCAAGAGCATATCCCTCATAAACTCGGTCCAAAAGAACCATCATCTTATCCCGAACAACCTTAGCCACAATGGAGGCGGCGGCAATGGAAATGCTCTTCCTATCCCCTCCAGGGATGCACATTTGTGGGCAGTTGACGTCTTTTATGCGGAAGCCATCGATAAGGAGAACGTCAGGTCTTACCGATAAGCTCTTGATAGCTCTTTTCATGGCCTTCAATGAGGCCCAGTATATATTTTCCTGGTCAATCTCAAAATTCGTGGCTAGACCCACTCCTACATAACGTGCCTCTTTCAGGATAATCCCCGCCAGTCTTTTTCTCTTTTTCGGAGTAAGAACCTTGGAGTCATCTATTTCTCCGATTCCTTCCGATAAATCCTTATGTATCGTCGACAAGGGCATAACGACGGCAGAAGCAACAACCGGTCCGAAAAGAGCTCCTCTTCCTGCCTCGTCTACCCCGACAATCGTACTGTATCCCTCTCTAATAAATCTTTTCTCTATCAAGAAATCAGGCAATTCTAGGACCTTATCTCCTTTAGCCGGGCAGCCTTTCCTTTGAGCTTCCGAAGGTAATACAATTTGGCTCTTCTGATCTTTCCTCTTCTTACCACTTCAATCTTTTTTATCATCTTGGAATGAAGGGGAAAAACTCTTTCCACTCCTATCCCGAACGATACTTTCCGAACAGTGAAGCTCGCACCCATACCGGATCCTCTTTTTGCTATCACATCTCCACGGAAGACCTGAATTCTCTCTTTGTCTCCTTCCCGAATGATCACCTGGACTTTGACTGTATCTCCTACATTAAAGGAATCCATGTCTTTTCTCAACTGTTTTTCCTCTACCAAATCAACCAGACTCATTGTCTTTTCCTTTCTTTATCTCTTCCAGTATTTTCTTATCCGCCGGACTTAATTTTTTATCCTTGAGCAAGTCAGGCCTTACGGATAATGTCTTTTCCAGCGACTTTTTTCGTCGCCACAACCTAATTTTATCATGATTTCCAGAAAAAAGAACCCGGGGAACCTTCATTCCTTTGAAATCACGAGGTCGAGTGTACTGAGGAAAACTCAGCAAACCCTCGACAAAAGAATCATGTCTAACTGACTCCGGTTTTCCTACCACCTGAGGAATAAACCTAGAGACAGCATCAACAACAACCACAGCTGCTGGTTCTCCTCCTGTCAGGATATAGTCTCCGATGGAAATCTCTCCAGTGACTAAGTGCTGGATCATTCGTTCATCGACTCCTTCATAGCGTCCGCAGATAAGGATGAGCTGGGGGTGGTGAGCCAGCTCTTCTGCGAACTGAGAATCAAATTTCTTTCCTTGAGGAGAAAGGAGATAAACCGCTGTCTCCTCCGATTGTTTAACTTTCTCCACAGCAGCGAAAACGGGCTCCGGCTTGAAAACCATGCCCTCGCCTCCACCATAGGGACGGTCGTCCACCTGCTGGTGCTTATCGACAGTAAACTCTCTAAGGTTATGGATATGAATTTCAATGGTACCCTTCTCCAGTGCTTTCTTGATGATTCCCCCTGAAAATGCGCTTTTAAACAATTCAGGGAGTATGGTGATTATATCAAATCTCATTCAAATCTAAAAGCCCCTCCGGGGGATTGACAAGGATTTCCTTGTTATCCACATCGATCTCAAGACAAATAGATTTCGTAAAAGGGATGAGAATTTCCTTCTTCCCCTTTTGTACTACTAACAGCTCATTATTCTCTACGAAGAGGATATCTTTCACCATCCCTACTCTTTCCTTCTTGGTATTGATGACAGAACTCCCTATGAGCTGAAAAAGGTAATAGTTATTCTCTTCTAAGGGGCGAAGAAATTCCTCAGGAACCAGAATTTCTTGACCCACCAATTCCCAAGCCTGATCTAAGGTGTCAATCTCCTTCAGCTTGATTAAGAAGCTGTCTTTATAAGGGCAGAGAGTTTCGACTTCAAACTCTTCTAAGGACCCCTTCTTATGGAGATAAACTCTAGGAAAAAAAGGCTTGAGGTAATGTTCTGAGTAAAGCCTGAGTCTAAGTTCTCCTCTCTTTCCTTTGCTCTTTACAACTTTTCCGATGCTGACCAAACTAGTCTTTTTCGATTATCTCGAGATTGAATCTCCTTTTCATCTTCATTCCTGCCGCACCAAGAATAATCCTGATAGCTCGAGCAGTTCTTCCCTGTTTGCCGATAACTTTTCCTAGATCTTCCGGAGCGACCTTGAGTTCTAAGATCGTGGTTTGTTCCCCTTCCAACTGGGAAACTTGAACTTTTTCCGGATTGTCCACTAATGATTTGGCAATCATTTCAACCAGTTCTCTCACTGTAACCTCCTTTAAGATTGAGAGTGTTAATGCGTAAGTTTCTCTGATTTCGAAACTCTATGTAAAAGAGATTGAACTGTATTAGAGGCCTGTGCTCCACGTTCGAGCCAGAATTTTGCCTTTTCCATATCAATCTTAATATCCGGTGGTTCCTTTAAAGGATCATAATAACCGAGAATATCTTTGGCTTTGCTTTCTCTAGGCTTTCGAGAGTCGATGACGATTATCCGGTAGAAAGGTTTTTTCTTTCCTCCGAGTCTCATGAGTCGAATAGAAATCATTTTTGAATCCTGAAGTTCGAAGATGAAAAGAGATAATAGCTGAATTCTGCTTTTAAGTCAATAGATTTCAGTGAGATAATGGAGGAAGGGAAGATAGAAACTTTTGGAATTGGGATTTTTTCATCAGTTTTTTCATGTCAAAAAATTGTTTCAACAATTGATTGACCTCTATGACCGGTCTGCCACTTCCTCTCGCGATTCGCCGGCGGCGGCCGCCATTGATGATCTTAGGATTTTCCCGTTCTTGGGGAGTCATCGAGCTTATGATGGCCTCATAATAAACGATTTTCTTGTCGTCTATCTTGGCTTTAGAAAGGCCTTTATAAATCCCCCCCGTAGGAAGTGAATCCAAGATTTGGGAAAGTGAGCCCATTTTTTTCATTTGAACAAGTTGCTTCTTAAAATCCTCGAGTGTGAACTCCTGTTTACGCAGCTTGCGGGCGAGCTCCTCCGCCTCTTCGGCGTCAGCCTCCTTTTCAGCCTTCTCGACTAAACTCAAGATATCTCCCAAACCGAGGATTCGCGAAGCCATTCGATCCGGGTAAAAAATCTCGAACTGATCGAATTTCTCCCCCAAGCCAACAAACTTTATGGGCTTGCCAGTGACTGAAACAATGGACAAGGCAGCCCCTCCCCTTGCATCACCGTCAAGTTTAGTCAATATAATCGAGCTCAAACCAACCTTGTCGTTAAAAAGCTGGGCACTTTTCACAGCATCCTGACCTGTCATAGAATCTCCGACATAAATAACCTCAGCTGGATTGAGAAGATTCTTGACCATTTGAAGCTCTTTCATCAGTTCCTCATCCACGTGGAGCCTCCCGGCTGTATCAATGATGAGAGGGTCAAAACCTCTGCTTTGGGCAAACTTGACCAGGTCTTTCAGAGCTTTTTGGGGAGAAGATACCTGATCCTTAGTCATCTCGTAGAAGGGAAGACTGAGTGTTTGAGAAATCTGTTTGATTTGGTCCTGGGCGGCCAGCCTTTTCAAGTCGAATGATACCAGGAGGGGGCTTTTCTTAAGGCTTAAAACCCATTTTGCCAGCTTGCCGCAGGTGGTGGTTTTCCCGCAGCCTTGAAGCCCCACCATCATAAAGACCGAAGGAGGCACGTTAGAGAAATTTAAACCTTTGGTTTCAGCGCCCAAGATGAACGTCAGCTCGTCTTTTACTATTTTAATGACATGTTGGGTGGGAGAGAGGCTGGAGAGAACTTTTTCATTCAAGGCTTGGCGCTTGATTTTTTCGATAAATTCCTTGACAACCTTGTAATTCACATCGGCTTCGAGTAATGCCAAACGGATCATCCGCAGAGCTTCAGTCATGTTTTTTTCTGTGATTTTCCCTTCTCCGCGAAGATATTTCATCGCTTTTTGGAGATGATTCGAAAGTTGATCGAGCATCCTTCCGCTTCCTTGGGTATTCCTGTATTAAATAGTAAGGCAAACCCTATCCTCAAGTCAAACAGAGAGGGGTCAGGTCTTGACTTTCAACATTTGGGAATTGATTTTGATATAAGGTGAGACATAGAGTGAAGACATCATTGTTTTATTTTTAATTCGGATAACACGTGTGGAAACAACCGCCATCGTCCTTGAGATTCAAAAAGTACTACAAATCTGATTCTTTCTGCTGTTAAAAGAACGTTGAAAGTCAAGACCTGACCCCATCTTGACATTTGTCTCCTTAATGATTAAGGTATTACTAATTTTTTAAAGATTTTCTATGAAGAAGAAAAAGAATCTCATCCCTTTGGAGACAGGGGAGGAGGCGAAAATGAAGGAGAAAATAGATTACCAGGAAATAAACAATATTATCCGACTCATGGAAGACAAAGGCTTGTCTCATTTTGAAATTGAAAAAGAAGGGCTCAAGATAAAGCTCAGCCGAAACACAGTTCCTTCTGAGACCAAGACTAGTGCCCAGGCCCAGGCGTCTCCTTACGCAGAAGACAAGGAAGCCCCAGAACCTAAAGAGCTTCCCCCTGAGAAAATAAATGATAATCTTCGCTACATCACCTCACCCATGGTGGGGACGTTTTACAGTGCACCCGATCCTTCCTCTCCTCCTTTTGTCGAAGCCGGCGAAGAAATCAAACAGAATCAAGTCCTCTGTATCATCGAAGCGATGAAACTGATGAACGAAATCGAATCAGATGTGGAAGGCATCCTGAAAGAAATATTCGTGGAAAATGGTAAGCCCGTCGAATACGGACAAAAATTATTCGCCATCCAACCTGCCGAATAACCCGCATGTTCTCTAAAATTTTGATCGCCAACCGAGGAGAAATAGCTTTACGGATCATCCGGGCTGCTCGAGAATTGGGCCTTAAAACAGTGGCTGTTTATTCTGAGCCAGATAAAAGCTCTCTCCATACCCTGCTGGCTGATGAAAAAATATGTATAGGTCCAGCCAAGGTCTCTGAAAGCTATCTCAATGTCCCTAATATCATGAGCGCTGCCGAAATCAGTAAGGCCGATGCCGTTCACCCTGGCTACGGCTTCCTGGCTGAAAATCCCCGTTTCCCGGAGATCTGCCAGAGTCAAGGAATTACCTTCATCGGACCACCCGCTCCCTTAATGAGGCTCATGGGAGACAAGAGCAGGGCGCGATTGGAGATGAAAAAATCCAAACTTCCTGTAATTCCTGGAAGCGATAAAACACTCAACGAAATTCCAGAGGCAAAAAAAGAGGCCCAAAGACTCGGTTTCCCTGTCATCTTGAAGGCCAAAGCTGGCGGCGGAGGAAAAGGCATGCGAATTGCTCGTTCTGCATCCCAGTTAGAAGAACAGTTCCCGATTGCCCAAAGGGAAGCAGAAGGTGCTTTTGGCGATCCTTCTCTTTATCTGGAAAAATACATTTCCAAAGCCCGCCATATCGAGATTCAGGTCATCGGCGATACTAAAGGCAATATTCTTGCTTTCGCCGAAAGAGAATGTTCAATCCAGAGAAAATACCAAAAGCTCCTGGAAGAGACCCCCTCTCCTTTCGTCGATGAAAAATTGAGGAGAAGGATGACAAAAGCTGTCCAGGAATCCGCCCGATTCATCGGCTATCAAAGTCTAGGGACCTTCGAATTCCTGGTGGATGAGCAAAAGAAATTCTACTTCATGGAAGCCAACACCAGAGTTCAAGTGGAACATCCTATAACAGAAATGATTTATGACCTGGATCTCATCAAGGAACAGATAAAAATAGCTGCTGGAGAAAAACTATCTTATCCTCCTGGCTTGGCAAGAAGAGGGCATAGCCTTGAATGCCGGATCAATGCCGAAGATGCGGAAACATTTATTCCCTCACCCGGAAAAATTGATTTCCTGGTCCTTCCTGGAGGAGAAGGAATTCGTGTCGACTCCGCGGCCTATTGCGGGTGGCAAATTCCCCCCGACTATGATTCCCTAGTCGCTAAAATCATAGCTTTTGCGCCTTCGCGTCAGGAGACCATAAAAAAAATGAAAACCGCCTTAGAGATGACCACCTTAGTGGGAATAAAAACAAACATCTCTCTCCATCTGGGCTTTCTCGCCAATTCTTCTTTTATCAAAGGAGATTATGACATCCGGTTCATGGAAAGTTTTCTCAAGAAGCAACAGCCAAAGTCCGAAGATTAAACCTGAAAAAGCCGCTTCCGTATCCAAAAACATTTAATAAAGAAAGGGGTCTGTGCTTCCGAAGGGGATTGGCCTCCTTTATTTAGGCCGCTGATTTTAGACCTTAAGCTGATTGCGTCTTAATTTCGGGTGTTAGTTATTCCTCAATGGATTTTTCGATGAAAATGGTGACTTGGAATTCTCCGGAATTATCACCGACAATATTTTCATTTATACCCAGAAAAAGACGCCCATCGATCTCCATTTTTACTCTATTCTCAGAACCGATATAGAAATATTTTTCGATTTCGTTACGTATTTCCTCTTCGGTTTCTTCGTCTATCTCGATGGAAATGAGTTTAACCACCTTGCCGATCAAGGATCCTATTTTTTCGTCGGGAATAGGCTGCTGCATGGTCTTGAGGTTGTAGCCATCAGGGCCACAATAGGCCAAAGGATTTCCCTTCTGGAGAGAAATTCCACCTGAAGCTCGAAAATAGATCTGCTGATCGATATCGACGTCGAGTCCGGTATCTGTCCAGTCGACATTTCCCAGAACATTTATGGTCAGAACCTCTGCATATTCTGGAAAGGCAGGCTCTTCTTCTATTTCCGAAAGAGGCGGTGTCAGAGATTGGAGTTGAATCTTGAAACTCTCGAAATTAAAACTTTCTTCGCGAAAAGCAACCGGTGGAAACAGTTTCAGGAGGGCCAGCAAATGGTCTTCTCTCTCCAGACTCCAGGGATTCCTCTGCACCCATAAGGGGAAAACTTCTTGTCTTTCACTCTCCAAAAGACGATACATGAAAATTATGAAACTTCGGGGATTAAAGCCAGCATCATAGCTGTTGTGGAGGGCAAACTTATCTGCTTTTTCAATTTCTTCTGGATAATACTCAAGATTCGAAAAATAACGATAAGCCCCTCCCTCTGACTCAAGAACCTGATTCAAGCTCTCCATGCCTTCATGACCTTGAATCATTTCTCCAGGCAAAACCAGACTTTGTTTGACGGCGTCCTGAGAGATGTGCTGGTGAACACTTCGAGCCATGACATGACCCATCTCGAAGGCTAAAACTCCTGCCAGTTCTGATTCTCTCTCCGTAGCTTCAATCAGACCGCGCGATACATAGATTTTTCCTCCTAGAGTTGCAAAAGCGTTGATTTCAGGAGTCTCAATAATTTTAAAAGCCCATTCGTAGTCTTCAACGAAGTAACGATAAGGGGTTCGACTGACCAGCCGCTGTCCTAATTCTTCGATGTATCGAACCACGTATTCATCGTCGATCAGTACGACATCTTTCTCCAACTCAGTGGAAATTTGCAGGCTATATAGATTTTCCTCGCTCTTGGGGATCAGATCAAAGCTTTTTTCAGGAAGGACCTCCTCCATTGTGGAAACAGGTCGTTTTTCAGGTACTGCGCAGGAAGAAAAGACCACCATAGCCAACAAGGCATATAGAAGAATGGGGAAGCATCTCACCTTTGATCTAGGCTCTTTTCTTCTCATGACTTTCCCAATTGCAGGATACCAACCATCTGCTGGTGGATCAATCCATTCGTGGCAAGAGTCTCTGAACCGTAGATGCTGTATTCTTTATCTTGAAAATCAGAAATTCGGCCTCCTGCTTCTTTTACAATCAGAACCCCGGCCGCCACATCCCAGGGATTGAGCTTTAACTCCCAGAAGCCGTCAAACCTCCCGCAGGCCACATAACAAAGATCCATGGCTGCTGATCCACAGCGGCGAATAGCTTGGACTCGAATGGCGAAATTATTAAAATGATCGATATTGTTCACCTCGCTCTCCCGGATATCATAAGGAAAGCCTGTGGCTACAAGGCTTTTGTCCAGATCATTAACAGAAGAGACCGTTATCTTTTTATCGTTGAGGAAAGCCTCCTGTCCAACTTCAGCCCAAAACATCTCCTTCCTTAAAGGATCATAGACCACTCCCAGGTCCGTTTCTCCATTCCTTTCTAAGGCTATGGAAATGCAAAACACAGGAAATTTATGAGCAAAATTGGTAGTGCCGTCAAGAGGATCGATGAGCCAACGATATTCAGCGCCTTTCTCTCTACGCAGGCCCTCCTCAGCCAAAAAATCATGTTCAGGAAAACGGGAAGATATATGTTTGTGGATCAGACTCTGGGAAAGTGAATCAAAATGAGTGACGAGATCGATCTTTCCTTTAAAAGAAACCTCTCTGGCCTCATCAAAATTCTCCCTGAGCATCTTGCCGGCCTTCAGGGCTGCCTCCTTGGCCACTTTCAAAAACATTTCTTATCCATATTAGCAACTCTTTAATTCTAGAGCAACCTTTAAGGAGTAAACATCTTTTTTCGTGATAGCTAAAGAAATGTAAAGAAATGGGGACGGTTCTATTTTTTTAAAATAGAACGCTTGGCAGAATGAGACTCTATATAGAACTAAAAAAATAGAACCGTCCCCTATCGGTTTTTTTTAGAAAGAGAGAAGACCCAAATATCTTGTAAACTTTTTACCTTTAAAGCCGTAGTTAGTAATAGTATAATAGAAATATCTTGAACGGGAAGGTCTTGATAAGAATGAAGAAAAAAAGAGGACGGCGCAGAATAATCATCATCTTCATTGTCATCATTGTTCTGGCTCTAATCGTGTACTTCAACCTCCAATCTCAGAGAGAAAAAGCAATAAAAGTCACTGTTGAAGAAGTCAAAAGGGAAAACCTGACTTCTATCACCTCTGCCTCTGGAGAAGTTAAGCCTAAAAAGAATGTGAACATAAGCGCCCAAGTTCCGGGAAGAATAGTGAAGATAGGTGTTGAAGAAGGGCAAATCGTGAAAGAGAGAGACTTCCTCCTTAAGCTTGACGCCACCCAATACGAAGCCAACGCTGACCGGGACAGATCTCTCATCCTTTCCTACCGGGCTCAGCTCATTGAAGCTCAGGCCAGATTACAAAAAGACAAAAATTTCTACGAAAGGCAAAAAAGACTTTTTGATGAACAGCTCATCTCGAGAGAACAATTAGAAGCAGCCAAGGCTCAGCATGACATCTCCAGAGCACAACACAGGGCTATTAACTATCAAATCAACCAGGCCAAGGCTTCTCTTGAAAGCAGCCTGGATAACCTAAACAAAACTACCTATAACTCCCCCATCGATGGAATAATCACCAGTCTGAGAGTCGAAGAGGGAGAGATCGCCTTAATCGGAACAATGAACAACCCGGGCACAGTCCTGATGACCATCGCCGACCTTTCGGTGATGGAGATCGAAGTCGAAGTCGACGAAACCGATGTGGTCGGAGTTCGAATCGGACAGCAGGCTGAAGTGAGAGTAGATGCTCTGCCCGAGCAAACCATTGAAGGAACAGTCACCGAAATCGGGAGCTCGGCCATTCAAAAACTCACCTCTGCTGAAGAATCAAAGGATTTCAAAGTGGTCGTCACCCTTGAAAATCCTCCCGGGGAACTCAAGCCCGGTCTCTCTGCTTCGGCAGACATCATAACTGCAGAAAGAAAGGATGTCCTAGCTGTTCCGATTTCAGCCCTTGTCTTAAGAGAAAAAGACGAGGAAGAAGAAAAGAAAAAAAAGGAAGAGGAAGGAGTTTATGTGGTCACCGAGGAGAATCGGGTAAAATTCCAGCCCGTGAAAAAGGGTATCCTGGGTGAAATGAAGATAGAAATCACCGAAGGCTTGGGAGAGGGGCAAAAGATCGTCGTCGGCCCTTATAATGCCCTCCGTGAACTTAAAGACGATGCACTGATTAAGTCTGAAGAAAAGAAAAGCGAATAAGAATGCCAGAATCGGAAAACAACGTCTTAATCTCTACTGAAGACCTCTGGAAGGTCTACCAATTAGGAGAACAAGAGGTCAAGGCTCTCCAAGGGGTGACTTTTACCATCTCCCAGAATGAATTTTTGGCCATCATGGGTCCTTCTGGCTCTGGAAAATCCACGCTCATGAATCTCCTCGGCTGTCTTGATACTCCTACCAAGGGAAATTTCTACCTTAAAGGCAGATTGGTCAGCGCCATGAATGAAAATGAGCTGGCCCACATCCGCAACCGGGAGATCGGGTTTGTCTTTCAAGTCTTCAACCTCCTTCCCCGGGCGACGGCTTTCCATAATGTGGAACTCCCTCTTATCTACAAAGGAACAAAGAAAAAAGAGAGAAGAGAAAAGGCCTTGAGCGCTCTAGATATGGTCGAAATGGAAGGCAGAATGAATCACCGGCCTCCTGAACTCTCGGGAGGAGAAAGACAGAGAGTGGCCATAGCTCGGGCTTTGGTCAATGAGCCTTCCATCCTCCTGGCCGATGAGCCCACCGGGAATCTGGACTCGAAGACAGGCCAAGAAATCCTCAGGCTTTTTAAGAAAATACATTCCGAAGGCAATACGATCATTATCGTTACCCATGATAAGGATATTGCCACGCAAGCCCAGAGAATCATCTGCCTCAGAGATGGCATGATTGAAAGAGATGAAAAAACAGGAGAAACAGGAGAATAAAGGATGAACCTCTTCCAGCGTCTGCAAGGCATCTTTTTTAGCCCCCAACCAACTCTAAAAGGAGTTACAGAAAAACCCGTGTGGGTTGATGCTCTCGTCGTGCTTCTCGTCTTAATAGGGCTATTCTCTTTCCTCACCGCCCCTTATCTGCAGAAAGACAGCCTCCAAATCATGAAAGACAACGTCAGAATGCAAGAAAGGCTAGGGGAGGAAAACTACAACAGAATGATCGACCGCCTTGAAAATCCTTCCCAGTCCATGGTCATTCTCCAGACGTTCGGCATAATTCCTGTCAGCTTTCTGGTCGGACTACTCTTCTCCAGTTTGATTATTCTGGTCATGGGGCGTTTCACCTCTACCGAAGGAAAATATGTCCAGGTTTTCGCTGTGCTGCTCCATGCAAATTTCGTTGATAAAATCCTGGGCAATGCTTTGCGCCTCATTCTCGTTTTCACCCGGAAATCAGTCATGCAGACCACAACCAGCCTGGCTCTCTTTTTTCCCCGCTTAGAAGTGACATCTTCAGCCTATCTCGTCTTAACCCAGTTTGACTTTTTCCAGCTCTGGCTGTTCGGCCTTCTGGGTTTCGGCCTTTCTCAGGTCTTGAAGATTGAACTCAAGAGGGCTCTCGTTATTTCCTACGCCTTCTGGCTTCTAAAAAGCCTGCTTTATATTGCCTTGGGCCTCATAAGAATGCGCTACATGTGATAAGCGAGGCTTTTTTTGAAGAAAAAACAAATCTTGGCCCTCTTGATCTTCATGACCCTTCTGCTTCTGTTTCTTTTGATAAAAATTGCACTCTAAGAATCTCGTCATCATTCTCGGGCCCACTGGAGTGGGCAAGAGTGTAACCTCGATCAAACTTGCCAAGAAATTCAAAGGCGCCATCATCAATTGCGACTCCATGCAGGTCTACAAAGGCTTCGATATCGGAACAGACAAGCTCCCCCCTGAAAAAAGGGAGAATATCCCTCACTATCTACTGGATATTATCGACCCCCATATCCAATTCACTGCTGCCGATTTTGCCAACCAGGCTTTGAAAGCCATAGAGTCGATCCTGAAGAAAAAAAGACTTCCCATAATAGTCGGAGGTACCGGTCTATATTTAAAAGCTCTGCTGGACGGCCTCTTTCCTGGCCCAGGTAGAGAGCCCAGCCTGCGTAAAAAACTTGAGAAAAAAGCTGCCGAAAAGGGACTGGAAAACCTAAGGAAAAAGTTGGAGGAAGTTGACCCGGATTATGCTCAGAAAATCGGACAGAAGGACAAGATGAGGATCATCAGAGCCTTAGAAGTCTTCACCTTGACCAAAAAACCTTTCTCCGAACACTTCCAGAACACCGAATCTATGGTCAAAGATTTCAATATCCTCAAAATTGGGCTAAAATTAAACAGGAGAGAGCTCTATAAAAACATCGAAGAACGAGTGGATAAAATGTTTAAAAGCGGTATAATCAATGAAGTGGAGGATCTATTGAAAGATGGAGTCCAGGAAGACTCACCTCCATTCCGAGCCCTGGGCTATAAATACGTTCTTAAATACTTGAAAAAGGAAATGACGCTCGAAGAAGCCCTTGAATTGACTAAAAGAGATACCCGCCACTATGCAAAAAGGCAGTTGACCTGGTTTCGAAGAATGGATGAGGTTGAATGGTTTTCTCCGTTTGATTTCCCTTCTCTGGCGGCCTTTGTAGAAAAGCATCTAGAATAAGAAAAATGGAAAGATCCATCCTGATCAACCTGGCCACGACCAAGAAAGAAAAATTGGAAGGAGAAGAGTCTTTACAGGAACTGGAAGGATTGACCGCCACGGCTGGCGCTCAAGTGGTTCATAAAATCTTACAATCCCGCTCAGAAATCAGTCCCAAATACTTTATCGGAGAAGGCAAGGTCGAAGAATTGGCTCAAATGAGGGGTGATCTCGAGGCTGACCTTATAATTTTTGATCACAACTTGACTCCTATTCAACAGCGAAGCCTGGAAGAAAAGATAGGGACCAAGGTTATCGATAGAACACAACTCATCCTCGATATATTCGCTCAAAGAGCAAGAAGCAAAGAAGGCAAACTTCAAGTGGAACTGGCTCAATTGAACTACCTTCTCCCCCGTTTAGTTGGAAAGGGGCAAGCTCTTTCTCGGCTGGGAGCGGGAATCGGAACTCGGGGACCAGGAGAGAAAAAGCTGGAGGAAGACAGGCGTAGAATCCTGGACAGAATTTCCAAGATAAAAAAAGAAATCGAGAATGTTCAAAAAAGACGTACCCATCAAAGAAAAAGTAGGAAGAAGAGCCCCATTCCAACTGTTTCTTTGGTGGGATACACCAATTCTGGAAAATCCACCCTGTTCAACTGCCTCTCCCATGAGAAGATGTACACCTCATCACAGCTCTTTGCAACCTTAGATCCAGTGCTCCGCCGAGTCTCCTTTGTCGATGGTCTGTATTTTTTTCTCAGTGATACGGTCGGCTTCATAAAAAAATTGCCCATCGAGCTGATAACATCTTTTAAGGCCACGTTGCTAGAGGTCAAGGAGGCGGATTGCATCTGTCATATCATTGATATCACTTCTCCCAACCCAGAGAGCCGAATAGAGGCGGTCGACAACGTTCTCGCTGAAATAGGAGCCTCTAGAATCCCCTTGATAAGAGTCAGGAACAAAATAGACTTAATGCCTAACAGCAAAGAGCTTCTTAAAAAAAATAGTCCTTTCGATTCTCGCGACCTCTATGTTTCTGCTAAGACCGGAGAGGGAATCGACAGCCTTAAAGATGCACTCAGAGTCATGCTTTTCGAGGATTTCCATTTGTATTACCTTCGCATCCCCAAATCAAAAAAAGAATTGATCCACTCTTTCCCCAAATGGTCTGTTGTTCTCAAAAGGAGGGAGAACGGAGATTATTTTGAATTGAAGATCATGGCCGACTCCCAGTCAGTCTTGAATTTTCTGCCTTACGTCAAGAGAGGAGAAGACAAGTGGTGAAAAAAATTCTCCCATCTTTTTTAATGATTCTTTGGGTTTGGTCTTGCCTGACTTACCAGCCCGTTAAGCCCACCCTTTATGTTGAGGACCTGCCTCAGACGATTGTAACCGAGCTTTCCCTCGACGAAAGAATAGCCCTAGAGGAAGCCTGGAAAAACCTGAGACAAAACAAGGGATCAAAAGCCCAGAAAATACTCTCCCGTTTAAGTCCAGAGAGCCCAGCTTACTACGTTGGGCTCGGCTATGCCTTTTTTCTCCTTGGAGACTTTCAGGCATCTGAAGAGTATTTCAAAGCAGCCTTGAACTATTATCCTGGTATAGTTCTCACTCATCTCGGCCTGGCCCAACTTTACCAGAATACAGGGCGCGAGAACTCTGCCTTTGCGGAATACCGAGAAGTCCTGAAGAAGAAACCAGAACACAGCTGGGCAAAAAGAGAATACGAAGCTTTGAAAACACTAAAAACAGAAGAGGCTTTGGACGAGGGGCTGGATTTTCTGACCAGAGGATATCGAGAGAGGAGTAAAGAAGCCTTACTGAGAGCTCTCTATTATTCCCCTGATTCGGCAAGAGCTCACCTTGCCCTAGCCGGGATTTACAAGGAAGAGGATCAACTCCAGAACGCCCTTGTTCACTTGAAGGCCGCCAGCACCAACGATACGAAAAACCCCGAGATTCTCAAAGACTATGCTGAAGCCCTTCTCCTCACTGAACAGTATGCGAGAAGCCTTGAAATCTACGAAAAATTATTGGAAATGCAACCTGATAATCAGGATATTCAGTCTCGAATCGAAAACTTAAAGAATAGGTTGGGCATTTTCGAACTCCCAAGCCAGTATCACAGTATCCTGCACAAGGAAGCAACTTCAAGAGAAGAAATGGCTGCCTTGCTGGCTGTCAAATTCAAAGGAAAAGTCGAGGAGACAGAAGCTCAACCACCGATCATCATCGATATTTCGACGTCCTGGGCCTCAAAATTCATACTGACAACGACTTCTCTTGGTATATTGGAGATTTATCCCAATCACACTTTTCAGCCCCAAAAAATTATCACCCGAGCCGAAATGACTGAAATCCTTCTCCGCCTCATCGATCTCCTAAAAAAGAAAGGCTACTCCCTCATTCAGCAATTTTCTCCTGAAATAATTCAAATTTCAGATGTGTCTCCCGATAACTACTATTATCATCCCATCACCCAAATCATTTCTTATCAAATAATGGATCTTGATATGGAGAGATCTTTCCGCCCTGAGCAGCCTGTCTCAGGACAAGAAGCCATTAAGACTTTGGACATTATCCTGAGTCTTATCGAATAGCCTGGATGCATCTCCTTAGAATCTTGGTGAACTGGAGATAAATATCGTTTAAATGAGCTCAAAAACTAAAGATGTTCTTTTTAACCTGCCCAACCTGGTCTCCTTGTTAAGGATTGGTCTTATCCCTGTATTCCTCTGGCTGATAATCCAGAGAAAAGCCTTCTTAGCGCTCTTTATTTTCCTCGTAGCAGGTACAACAGATGTGCTGGACGGCTTCTTTGCCCGGCTGTTACACAAGAAAACAAAAATTGGCGCTTTCCTTGATCCTGCAGCCGACAAATTGCTCATGACCGCCTCCTACATCGTCCTCTCTATCCCTTCCTTAAACTCGCTGAACCTGATTCCTCTCTGGCTCACGGCCACTGTTATCGGCCGGGATCTCCTCATCGTGCTCGGAGCTCTGGTCGTATACAGGATGACAGGTCACACAACTTTTCTTCCCTGCCTATTGGGAAAAATAAGTACAGTCTTCCAAGTCAGCACTCTCCTCCTTGTGCTCTTCTACAATTACCTCCAAGTTTTACCGTCTTATCTGAAGTGGATCTTCTATCTCACCCTCATCTTTACTGTTCTCTCGTGTATAAACTACATCATCATTGGCTTCAGTCTGATTTCTTCCCCCCAGAAAAGCTAGACTCTACTTCAGATCCCTATCGATAAAACCCTTGGCCAGAGTCTTCCAGATTATCTTCAGGTCAAGGGCTAAAGACCAATTCTGTAGGTAGTAGAAATCATATTCAAGTCTCTTATCGATCGGGGTATCCTGTCGGAGTCCGTGAACCTGAGCCCAACCAGTGATCCCTGATTTCACCTTATGTCTGAGCATGTACTTTGGGATCTTATCCTTGAAATCCTTGACAAACACCGGCCTTTCAGGTCGGGGTCCGATAAGGCTCATCTCTCCCTTCAAGACATTTATCAATTGCGGAAACTCATCCAGGCTGAATTTTCTCAAGAATTTCCCAAACTTGGTGATGCGAGGATCACCAGATTTACACATCACCGGGCCTGATTTCTCTTCGGCATTGGCTATCATTGTCCTGAACTTATGGAGGATAAACCGTCTCCCATCCAATCCTACTCTTTCCTGATGGTAAAACACAGGTCCCTTGGAAGTGAGCTTGGTCAAAATGGTCACCACCAGAAACAGAGGAGAAAGAAGAATCAACAGCAGGCCAGATACCGTACGGTCCATGATCATCTTCACAAAACGGTTCACTCCTTTCAGAGATACTTCATCAATATTGATGACGGGAAAACCATCCAAGTCTTGGATACTCGCTTTGAGCGTCAGTAGCTGAAAAAGGTCAGGGATGATTCTTACATTCACCGTGAATTTATCTGCCACCTTAAGAATTTCTAAAATCTTGGGATAACTGGTCAAATCCAGGGCTACATAGACATCGCTGACCTCGCCTTTCTCTAGGATTGAGTTTAATTCACTCACCGGACCAAGGACCTTAGCTCCACCATCGAAATCTATCTCTTCACCTGTCTTCTTTTCATCGTCCAAGAAGCCTTTCACCACAAACCCCAAGTCTTTGTAATTGAAGAGCTTCTGAGCGACTGATTTCCCCATCTCTCCTGCGCCGATGATAAGAACATTCTGTAAATTTAATCCCCTGGCATAGCGTCTTTTCATGAAGTAATAGATTTGATTCCTGAGAAATGACACCATAAAGATCACAAAAACAAAATAAATCGCCAGAAACCAATGGGATAATTTAAACTCCATCTTGAAGAGAGGAGCTGCCCCTTGACTGTAGCTGTAGAGGTAGTTCATGACAGCCATGATCAGAGCCAGGGAAAGGATGCCGTTCAGAGTGACGGCAAAAAAGTCGTCTAGCTTCGTCCGCTTCAATTTGGTCTTATAAAATCCTTGGAAATAAAAAATCGCCAGATGAGTCAGCAGAAAAAAAGGGAAAACGGCGACATAATTTATAAACGGAGGAATCCCCCTTTCGGGATGAATATAGATGAAGGAATAGAAACGAAAAAAATAGGAATAAAAGAAGGAAAAAGAAATGGCGATAACATCACTGAGAAGAAATATTCCCACTAAACGGGTCCGATGTCTTCTTATCATCTTTTATCCCTAAAAACCGACCACTTCTCACGCAAGTACGACGATATTTTTTCCTTGAAAATGCCGCGTGAAAACCCCATGGCATTCTCTCTTATGACGCTTTTATTAAATTCCATGCTCTTAAACTTGTCAAGAACAGAAAGCAGGCTTTCGACTTTTAATTCCGGGAAAAAAAGTCCTGTCTCCCGAGGAACAACCGATTCCAGAGCTCCTCCCCGACCATAAGCTATCACTGGAATGCCGCAGGCTTGAGCTTCCAAAGAAGTGATACCGAAATCCTCTTCTCCGGGCAAGACTAAGGCCCTTGCTTTTTGATAGAACTGAAGAAGCTCCTCCGCTTCCAGGGCACCAAGAAATTGTACGTTCTCTTTAGCTGATTTCTTGAGTTTTTTATAATCTGGCCCTTGACCTATTATCTTCAAGGAAACTCCCAGTTGATTGAAGGCTTCGATGGCCAGATCGATCCTTTTGTAAGGAACCAGAGCCGAAACGATCAAATAAAAATCTTCAGTTTCTTTCCCGGGTTGAAAAAAATCAGTCTCTACCGGAGGATGGAGGACCTCAGCCTGACGACGGTAGTATTTTTCGACTCTTTGGGCAACGTTTTTTGAATTGGCGAGAAAATGATCGACCCTGGATGATGATGATTCATCCCACATCCTAAGATGATGGATTAGAGGAGGAATGATTAGCTTGGATAGAAAGGACAATTTAGAGGCGGAAAAATAGGGAAAATACTGGTTCCAGGCATAGCGCATGGGAGAATGAATATAACACACGTGAAGAGCTTCGGGATGGGGAATAATGCCTTTGGCCACGCAGTGGGAAGTCGAAATGACCATATCATAGTCTTGGAGGTCGAAGAGTTCTGCAGCCAACGGGAATAGAGGCAGATAAAAGCGGTATTTCTTCCTCAAGAAAGGAAGACGCTGGAGAAAACTGGTCTTTATTTCCCTCTTTTCAACCTCTTCAACCTGGCTTTTTGGAAAATGAAAGAGAGTATAAACTGGTGCCTGAGAGAAGATTTCAACCAGGACTTCCAGGACTTTCTCCCCTCCCCTCTGACCTGTCAGCCAGTCATGAACGAGGGCCACTCTTGCGTCTTCCATTTGGGGAAAATTATAAAAAGAGGGCAGATAATTGTCAATTATGAAAAAACAGAACCGTCCCTATAGATTTTACCCCCATCTATTTTATTGAGGGTCCATGTTTTATTCTAGAACTTTGTACCTTTTCCAGACCACAGAAGAGCCACCGGCCTCAAACCAATCAATCCCCTCTGAAACCATATCAAATTTCAGCCAGTATTCCCCAGAGCTGGGCCAGGAAGGCAAGTCTAAACGGATGATATCTTCTTCCCCTCGGGCCATTGGTCGGTTGAGAAAAGCTCTAGCATAATTTAATTCCCGTAGATTTTTATCTTGGTCGAACAACTGCACGCCCAGCCTGATAATTCTTCTCCCAGAATAGGTATCTTTCAACCAAGGCGCTCCTCCGATGTTTTTGACCAGAACTTGTATGTTCCTGGGTTTGTTAACCTGAGTCACCAAATCTCTGGTCAACACCTTTATCTTCGCTAAGAATTTTTTATCCTTAATGGCATTTCCAATCTGGCTGGTATCCCAGATTTCATGATAAATCTTCCTCCAATGACGAGTTCCAATCTGATACTTCTTGGAAAGAGCTTCTCGGGGATGATCGGTTATCTCCCAGGTCAACCGGTCGACCCCAATCTTGGCGGCCAGTGCCCTGGCCTTATTCATCTTCCCTCTTGAATCATTCCACTTGAAGAGGATGTATCTCCAATTTATGAAAGGAACTTCCCGGCCCAGCTTATTCCTCTCTTCCACGAATTTAGACATGATCTTCAGGACTTTCTCAAAATCTCCCAATCGCCTGTACCGAATATAAGTTTCCTGGTCAGGTCCATCCACAGAAAAGGTGAATTCGTCAAGACCAGACCTCACGATCCTTCTGATCTTTTCATCATCGAGGATAAGCCCGTTGGTGGTCGTATAAAGGTAAACAGATGGATATTTTTGCTTGACATATTCGATCATCTCTACAGCTTGAGGGTGAACAAACGGATCTCCGTAGTTAAAGAGATCAAGCCTGATGAGATTCTTCCCGACCTCATCGATGACGGATTGGAATTCATCGAAGGGAAATTTGCTTCTCTTTCTCGTCTTCGCTATTCCTGATTCATGATTACAAACAGCCTGGAAACATGATAAATTGCACAGGACCGTGGGCTCCAAGAAAATCCGGGGAAGAATCTCAAGATGAACAGGACGGACAGGGACCTCTTCCTTTTCTTCCAAGAATCTCTTTAAGCCACAATCGAGACAGAACGCAGCATATCCCTTATTCAATCCCTCTCTTATTCCCTTCACCTTTTCTGAATTCCAGATTTCATGAAGAGAACTCTGCTGGAGATATCCCAGGGGTCTCTCTCCGTAAGGATCCGCACACCCGCAGACCACTTTCCCATCGCATAAAACCACCAGGATATTGAAAATCCAATCACAGGTGAACCTGGCTCTTTCTTTTTTTTCAGACATTTATCTTTATTTTTTAAGCACTCTGTTCAAACCAAGAGAGCAAAAGAAAACTCGTCTTTCCTCAAGTGAAGCTCTGCCTCAAAAAGAAGCTTCAGAAGTTTACTGGCTTCAGAGTTATCTGGTATTGAAGGTCGTGAGGCGAAATATTGTACATCCAATGTTGATGATTAAACTCTCTGGTATAACTTCAAGTAAAGATCCTGCGTCTCCTCCACCATCCTCGAGAGCTTGAACTTTAGAGGAACAGCCTCTTTGGCTCTCTCTGCGAGTTTTGAGGCCAAACCCTTATCACGGAGGAGTCTGATGATGGCCTCAGCCAACTTCTCTGGATCTCTAGCAGGAACGAGTATCCCTGTCTTTCCGTCCTCTATGATCTCCCTATTCCCATCGACATCCGTAGCCACTATGGGTTTTCCCAAGACCGAAGCTTCCATCAAAACATAAGGAAGACCCTCCCAAAGAGAGGGAAGTACAAAGACTTCAAACAGAGAGGTAAGATCTTGAGCGTCTTTCCGCTCACCCATGAACCAGACATATTCCTTGACGCCCCATCGCCTGGCCATACGCTCCAGCTTCTGTTCGAGCGGTCCTCCACCGACGATTAAGATTTTAATCCTCGGGAATACCTGGGATATTGTTTTGGCGGCCTTCAAAAGATAAGGAATTCCTTTCTGGCGGTGAAGGCGGGCCACAGTACCCACAAGAGGCTGGAAAGATTCGAGCTTCACTTCTTTTCTCATCTCTGGTGTGCTGTTCAGCCTTTCTTCTTCTTGGAACGCTGATAAATCAACTCCATTCTTGATGATATGCATTTTCTCTTCAGGTGCCAGTTTGAATTTCATGCTTTTTTCTTTATCGGCCTCGGAAACAAAAATAACTGCCTGGGTAAACCGAGAAAAATATCTTTCCAGAAAGATAAAAGAGTGCTTGAGAAGGAAATTTCGGTAATGGAGATAATGAATCCCGTGAAGAGTATGGACCACTACCGGAGTCCGGCATTTCCGAGCAGCCCAACGCCCATAGAATCCTGCTATTCCGCCATGGGTATGAAGGATATCGATCCTGTTATCGGAGAGAATAGCCCTAATCTCCCGGACAATCTTGCTCCCGATTCTTTTACTGAAGGGAACGGGAAAATGCTGGAGGTCGTTTTTCTCGATTTCCTCTACCAGAGATCCCCCTCCCCGCGAGCAGGTGAAAACTTCAAATTTTTCCTTATCCAGGTTTCTGGCCAGAGAAAGAAGATTGATCTGCCCTCCGCCCAAAAAAGGCTGGTCGATCATTTCCAGGACTCTTATCTTTTCCATTTAGCCTAGCATTTCTTGGTAAAGTTCCTTGGTCTCTTGGGCCGCCTTTTCCCATGAGAAGAGCTTTGCCCTCTCCAATCCCTTCTTTCGTAGTTCTTCTTGAAGTTTTCTATCTTCGGATAATTCTTCCATGGCCAGGGCAATTTCTTCAATATTCATAGGATCAACCAATATTCCTGCCTCTCCGGTGATCTCAGGAAGAGAAGAAAGGTTCGAAGCAATGACCGGAGTCCCGCAGGCCATGGCTTCCAATACGGGCAACCCAAAGCCCTCGTACAAGGATGGATAGAGAAACATCTCCGCTCCCGAAAAAAGATAAGGCAGGTCTTGATCGTCCACGAAATCTGTGAAAATGATATCCTGGGAGAAGGGTGAGTGTTTTATCTTTTCCATAATCTCTTTATAGAGCCATCCCTTCCGACCTGAAATGACCAATCGATGCTCAACATTCCTCTTGCGTTTCAGCTTGATAAAGGCCTCGATCAGCCGAACAATGTTTTTCCTGGGCTCGAGTGTTCCCAGGAAGAAATAATATTTAAAATCAAGCTGATATTTATCCAGGACCCTCTCGACCTCTTTCTGGCTCCTCGGGTAGAATAGTGATTCGACTCCCGGGTAAATGACCCTGACCTTTTCTACCTGCTGGGAATAAAATTTCTGCACATCATTCTCCGTGGAACGGGAATCAACTATGATTCTCTCAGCCTTGCTGAGTATTAAGGGCAGGAGGGTATTCTGGATCAGTCTCTGTTTAATCGGGAAGGAACGGGGATAAATTCGGGTGATTAGATCATGAATGGTAACCACATACTGGCAGGTTTTGCTCCGGTAGAGAAAGGGCAGGCCGATATGATCAACCCCATGAAACAAATCCATCTTCAAGTTTCTTATGGAAAAAGGGAGGAAGACAGCCTTTCTCAGAACATTGCTCTTGATGCGAGTATATTTATTTACCAATTCGAGATTCTCTTGAGCAGGCAAGAAACTTCTATCAAAAGACCTGTGGAAAAAGACAAATATCTCATGGTCAGTTTCAGTCAGCAATATTTTTGCGAGATGGTTTATCAAATTAACACCATACCTCCCGATACCTCCACTCCTTAGGGTTAGGCTATCAAGATCAAAGCCGATCTTCATCCCGTTACCTCAACCATTCGATTATAAAAGCCTTGCTTCATCCCTGTCTTTTTCTCCCCTGGAAGACTAAGTCCTCTCCTCGCCGCAACCCAAGAATACCATCACTTTCGAAAGAGTTGTTCATAAAAGCTCAAAGTCTCAGCTGCGGTCGTATGCCAGTCAAAGTCCAAAGCCCTCTTTTTGCCTCTCTCTTTGAGCGTCTGCCGCAATTCTTCATCTTCCAGGGCCTGGATGAGTTTGTCTGCTATATCCTCTGGGTCTTCTGGGTGGAAATACAGAGCTGCATCCTGGCCGACTTCAGGCAGGGCTGAAGTCTTAGAGGTCGCTACGGGCAGTCCCCTGGCCATGGCCTCAATAACAGGAAGGCCAAATCCTTCGCAAAGGGAGGGAAAAGCAAAGACCGAAGCCAGGCGATAAAAAATCTTTACCTCCTCATCAGGAAGATAGCCCATCATTCTTACCCAATCCTGGAGCTTAAGCTGGCTAATCTTCTTTTCTAAATTTCTATAGTCCAAGCCTTCCCGGCCTACAATCACCAGCGGAGTTTTTTGGTGCTTCTCATGAGTAATCTTAAGAGCCTCGATCAACCTCAAGAGATTCTTTCGAGGCTCCATGGCACCAACGAAAAAAATAAAGGAAGGAGGAAGGGAAAACTTCTTTCTCACCTCCTCTTCTTCTGCGGCTGAAACCTCGGTGTGGAATTCAGGATCCAGCCCGAGGTAGATTGTTTTCACTTTTTTCTCATCCAAGGGAAATCTCTCTAAGAGTTGATTCCTGGTGAATTCAGAAATGGCTATGACACCATCAGCCTTAAGAAGAGAGTCTTTTATCCTGACTGTAAAATTCTTCCTTGTCTCTCTGTCAGTCAGCAGCGGAAAATCCAGGAAGAATAAATCATAGACGGTCACGATCTTCTTCCCTTTGGTCGGTAGAATGAGGGGCGTAGGCGAATGAGCTAGGTCTAAATTTGTTTTGAAAAAATAATCAAGGGGCGGCCAAGATAGCCGGTACCAGAAGAGATTGATGAGCCTTACCGGAAAGCGGAAGTGATGAAATTCTTTATTCGGGAAGGGAGGAATTTTCTGGGGCGAAAATTTATCCTTGAGAGAAGAAGAAAAAAGAAAGTATTCGTTCGCGCGGTCAATTTGAGCCAAATGAGAAAGAAGATTCCGGCAGTAAATCCCTACTCCGGTTTCTCTTTTAAGAAAGGGACGGACATCAAAACCGATTCGCATCTTGAGTAAATTTATGCTCAATCCCCCTAAAAGTCAAGGAATCCTCGGGCAGGGTGACTGGAATTAGGTATGCTTCTATTCGGAAAATAATTTTACCCGAAGCTGTTGTCTAACAAAGGAGGTAGTGTTATTATTTTCTTGTAAAGGAGCTAGCCATGACTACCTTTGATAAGATTACCAAAAGAATCGACTCATTCCGCGATGAAATAATCGATATGCAAGTGAAGTTATGCGGTATTCCTGCCATATCTCCGCAGAATGGCGGTGAGGGTGAGGCACAAAAAGCAGAAGTCCTGCTCGAATTCCTCAAGAAGAGCGGATTTCAAAGCATCGAGATTCTCAAAGCTCCTGATCTAGAAACGCCTGCCGGGTACCGTCCCAATATTTTGCTTGTTTATAAAGGAAAAAATTCATCGAAAACGACCTGGATAATGACTCATCTGGATGTCGTTCCCCCAGGAGAGCTCGCTCTCTGGAAGGGAGATCCTTTCAAGGCCTGGGTGGAAGAGGGGAAAATCTACGGCAGGGGAGTCGAAGACAACCAGCAGGATATGCTGGCTTCCTTGTATGCCTTAAAAGCCTTCCAGGCAGAGGGTATCAAGCCCAATTTTGATGTAGGTATTGCTCTTGTTGCGGATGAAGAAACAGGGAGCGAGAAAGGAATCCAGTATGTTCTTGATCAAACTCAAGCCTTCCGGAGCCAGGACTTGATCATCGTTCCAGATGCCGGCAGCAAGGAAGGAGACATGATTGAAGTGGCTGAGAAAAGTATTCTCTGGCTCAAATTCAAGACTTTAGGAAAACAGGCGCATGGTTCTACTCCAGAGAAGGGAATCAATAGCTTTAAGGCTGCTTCATTCTTAGTAAAAGAGCTAGATGATCTCTACCAGATCTTTCCTAAGAAAGATCCTTTATTCGATCCTCCCATCTCGACTTTCGAGCCGACCAAAAAAGAAGCGAATGTCCCCAACATCAACACCATTCCTGGAGAAGACATTTTTTACATGGACAGCCGTATCCTTCCCGAATACAAGGTTGAAGATGTGGAGGCGAAAATAAAGGACATGGCCAAGAATATCGAAAAAAAATTCAAGGTCAAAATTGAGCTGATAGAAAATCAAAAAGCTGCCGCAGCCCCTCCAACGCCGGCCACAGCTCCAGTCGTCTCGGCCCTGAAGAAGGCCGTCAAAATCGTCTACAATAAAGACGCCAAGCCCAAGGGGATTGGAGGTGGCACCGTAGCCGCTCTCTTTCGCAAGGCTGGCTATAATGCAGCCTGCTGGGCAAAACTCGATGAAACCGCCCACCAACCCAATGAATACTGCATAATCGATAACATGCTCGGTGATGCTAAAGTCTTTGCCCATGTATTTCTTCAGGATTAACAAGCCAAGCTTATCTTTTGTTGGAGGTTGAAGTGAGTGAATATATCCTTGTTTTGACAACTGTTCCCGATAAAAAGTCAGGACAAGAAATTGCCCAAGCGTTGGTTAACGAAAGATTGGCGGCCTGCGTTACAGCAACAGGAGTCTCTGAATCCTGCTACTGGTGGAAGGGCAAAATCTCACAAGATCAAGAACACATCCTCTTCATCAAAACTAAAGGTGATCTCTATCCTCGGGTCGAAGAAAAAATCCTGGAAACCCATCCTTATGAGGTTCCGGAAATTATTGCTCTTCCCTTAATCCTGGGATATGGAAAATATCTCGATTGGATCTCCAAGGAAACAACATAGTTTTTCTCGTTTGCTGAGTTTGTCTCGTTTATCTCGTGCTACTATTTTCCCTCAAAATTCTGTGGCCATACTCATCAATCTCTAATGAATAGACTAGAAAAACTAGATAAACACGAAGAACCAAATAAACTATATTGGTTCAGAAATATTTGCGCTGGACTTTCTGGGCGACTTTTATGGTGTTGAGATGGATAGACACAGTATCCTCGACCTCTCTGGCATATCCCCCAGCAAGGAAAATCGCCACCGGTAGGTGAAGCTTTCGAGCTTCCTCGATAACAATCCTGTCTCTCTCTTCAAGAGCTTGCATAGTCAGGTTCAAGTTTCCCAGTTGGTCGTGCTCATATGGATCGGCTCCAGCCAAGTAAAAGATGAGGTCCGGCTTGAACTGTTGATAAAGGCGAGGGAAATGTTCGCGCAGCGAAGACAGATATTTCTCGTCTCCATCTCCTGACCAGAGCCCAACATCCACTGAGCTCGAAGGTTTTTCAGCAGGATAATTATCCATCTGGTGGATAGAAAAGGTGAAACCGTAATCCTTCTTGGACAGAATAAAAGAGGTTCCGTTTCCCTGATGAAGGTCGCAGTCGACCACCATGCCTCGCTCTATCTTTCCTTCCTGTTTCATCTTTTCCAAGGCTACGGCCACATCGTTAAAAACACAAAAGCCTTCTCCATGATCAGGAAAGGCATGGTGAAATCCACCCCCAAGATGAACAGCCACTCCATCTTTTAGAGCCATTTCAGCCGTCAGAATCGTTCCGCCGACAAAAAGCCAGGCAAATTTGGCCAGCTCCTTGGAATACGGCAGTTCCAAGGTCAAAACTTCAGAGTCTGACAGATTCCCAGTCTTCATTTTTTTCAGGTATTTTGAAGTATGAACTAAGAGAAGGTCTTTATCTTCAGCCGGCTGAGGAAGAATAAAATTTTCCTTTTTTACTCTAGAACGAAGGAGGGCTTCGTAGACAAGCCTGTACTTCAACACAGGAAAAACATGTTGTCCGAGGTCGACCCAATAGTCATCGCTGTATATGAACTTGAAGGGGAATTTCTTCCTCCGGAAAAATCTCAAAAGGTTCGAGAATCGAGCCATGAAAGATAATAAATATCAAAAAAAGCTTAACACATCAATGGGATCAGGCCTTTACGAGTTTCATAATTTATGAAAGTCCTAAAAGGCTTTCCCAGGAAATTGATATCTATTTCCATTTAAAAATAAGGATATTATTTGGAAAAATGTCAAAACAATTCTTGATGTTTATCTGAAAATGAATTAATTTTTACTCTCGCAAAAATCATAGCCAAGATACCCTAAGAAGAAAGGAATCATCGATGGGCTTAAAAGGATTTATTATTAATCTCGCTCCCACTCCCCTGGTCAAGCTTTTTGCCGGCCCTTATGTAGCCGGAGACAGCATTGAAGCAGCCGTCACCGCCGCCCAAAAGTTTTGGGAAGAAAGGCAGGTCTGCTCCACCATAGACCTTCTCGNNAGAGGGTCCAGTACACCGTCAACGTCTACGAGAGACTCATCGAGGCTTTGGGCAGCCAGGATTATACAACGCTTTCCTTAAAACCTTCCCAGCTGGGCAGTCACCGCGGCACAGAGAATTGCGCCAACGTCATCAGGGGAATAGTGACTCGAGCCGAACGGTACAACCTTAAGGTCACTCTAGACATGGAGGATCACACTTCCACTGATATGACTTTGGATGTCTTCCGGACTTTGCACCAGGATTATCCGACCTTCGGAACAGTCCTGCAATCCCGTCTTTTTCGCACCGACGATGACATACGGTCCCTAAAAGGGATGCAGGCCCGTCTCCGCATTTGCATCGGCATCTACAATGAACCTCCAGAAATAGCCATTCAAAGCAAGCCTCAAATGAAGCAAAAGCTGCTTGAACAGTTGGAAGTCCTGTATACGGAAGGTCATTACGCGGAGATCGCGACCCATGATGAGGTCCTCATAAATGAAGCCATCAACGTTGCCGAAAAGCTGAATATAAAAAAAGACCAGTACGAAGTCCAAATGCTTATGGGTGTTCCGAAGCGTGATTTCCAGGATGAGCTCGTACGGAACGGTATCCTGGTCCGGCTTTATGTTCCCTTTGCCGAAAAATGGGAATATGCAACAGCCTACTGCAAGAGAAGACTGACTGCCAACCCAGCCATGGCAACTTACATCTTGAAGAATCTTTTGCGCAAGGTCTCTGGCAAACGCTAATCAGTAATTTTAGTTCTTATCAGGAAATCCCCTTTTGATTCTTATTGTCTTTGAATAGTGAGCTGAGGGCGGTTGTTTAACGAATCAAATAAAATGAAAGCAGTTCTATTTTTTCTTCTTTTCTTTCCTTTCCTTGATGGCGACCTGAGCCGCAGCTAGGCGAGCAATGGGGATCTGGTAGGCAGAACAGCTCACATAATCCAGCCCTATTTCATGGCAAAAGTAAATGGAACGAGGGTCTCCTCCGTGAACACCGCAAATCCCTACTTTCAGGTCTGGCCTGGTCTGGCGGCCTTTTTTCACTCCCATCCTCATCAGTTCTCCGACCCCTTCAATATCTACAGTTTCAAAAGGATTGCTCTTCCAGATTCCATGAGCTAGATAATAGGCTAGAAAACCGGCCCCATCATCCCGGGAAATACCATAAATTGTCTGAGTGAGATCATTGGTGCCGAAAGAGAAAAACTCCGCTTCCTCGGCGATTTCATCAGCCGTTATGGCTGCTCTGGGAACCTCGATCATCGTTCCTACCGAGTATTCAATTTTGACTTTATACTTTTCCATCACTTCGTCAGCGACTCGCAGAATGATTTCTTTCTGGTTAGCCAACTCTTCCTTTTTGCCCACCAAAGGAATCATGATTTCCGGATAGACTTTCTCTCTTTCCTTGGCTAATTTACAGACGGCCTCAAAAATAGCTGCGGCCTGCATCTCGATGACTTCAGGATAGGAAATTCCCAACCGACAGCCCCGATGTCCAAGCATTGGATTGAATTCAGAAATCGCACTGACCCGCTCCAGCAATTTCTCCAATTCTTGAATTTTGCCTTTCTTTTTGCTCTCAGAGGCTTTCAAGACAGCGATCTCAACCATGAGGTCTTCCTTGCGGGGAAGAAATTCATGAAGAGGAGGGTCGAGAGTGCGGATGGTCACTGGATGTCTCTTCATTGCCTTGAATAATCCATAAAAATCCTTCTTCTGGAAGGGCAGAAGCTTTCTCAAAGCCTTCCGTCTTTCTTCTGCTGTTTCGGAGAGAATCATTTCCTTGATGAAGGGAAGTCTTTCTTTCTCAAAAAACATATGTTCTGTCCTCGCCAGGCCAATGCCTTCGGCCCCAAAAGCCAAGGCAATCCGGGCATCTTCAGGCGTATCTGTGTTGGCTCGGACTCCTAATCTTCTCACCTGGTCAGCCCAAAAGAGGAGTTTTGTAAAATCCTGATAGATTCTAGACTGGGCAGGTTTCCTCTCTCCCCGGATAACCTGGATGATCTCCGAAGGCTGGGTGGGAATCTGACCAATAAAAATTTCCCCAGCAGTTCCATCGATGGATATCCAGTCTCCCTCCTTGATTTTCTCCTTCTTTATGCTGAAGAAATTCTGTTCTTCGTTTAACCTGACCTCTCCGCAGCCTACGATAGAGGGTTTCCCCATCTGGCGACCCACAATAGCCGCATGAGAAGTCATGCCCCCGGTAGCAGTCAGAATACCCATCGAGGCGCTCATTCCATGAATGTCATCAGGAGAGGTCTCCTCCCTGACCAGAATGACTTTCTTCCCTTCTTTTTTCCAGGCAACGGCATCATTAGCTGTGAAAACCACCTGTCCGGCTGCTGCTCCTGGAGAGGCAGCCAAACCTTTGGCCAGAACCTCATGTTTTTCTCTTTCTTGGGGATCAAAGATGGGATGGAGGAGCTGGTTTAGAGCCTCGGGCTCGATCATCAAAAGAGCTTCCTCTTTGCTAATCAATCTCTCCTCGACCATATCAACCGCAATCTTTACTGCTGCCAGCCCGGTCCTCTTACCGTTGCGTGTCTGGAGCATGTAAAGCTTTCCTTCTTGAATCGTAAACTCAAAATCCTGGACATCCCGATAATGCTTCTCTAGTCTATTAGTGATCTCCTTCAACTCTTTAAAGGCTGCTGGCATTTGCTCCTCTAAGGTTTTAAGAGGAGACGGGGTTCGAACGCCGGCCACCACATCCTCGCCCTGGGCATTGAAAAGAAATTCTCCATAGAGCTTCTTTTCTCCGTTAGCAGGATCTCTCGTAAATCCAACTCCAGTGGCCGATTTTTCTCCGATATTCCCAAAAACCATCTGCTGGATGTTGACTGCTGTTCCCAGGTCGTCTGGAATATAGTTCAAGCGACGGTAGGTCACAGCTCGTGGATTGTTCCAAGATTTAAAAACTGCCGAAACGGACATCAAAAGCTGAGAGGTGGCATTCTGAGGAAATCCTTTCCCCGTTTCTCTCTTGATCAAGTTCTTATAATCCTTCACCAGCTCTTCCAAAGCTTCTTCAGTCAGCTCATAATCATGGACAATGTTTCTTTCCTTCTTTTTCTTTTTAAGGAGATCCTCAAACTTCTTCTTGGGAATGCTTAAAACCACGTCTCCGAACATGTGAATCAAACGGCGAAAACAATCCAGGGCAAATCTTCTGTCTCCGCTCTTGGCTGCCAATCCTTCGAGAGTACGAGCATTGAGACCCAGATTCAAAACAGTATCCATCATTCCAGGCATGGAAAACTTCGCTCCTGAACGGACAGAAACGAGGAGAGGATTCTTCTCCCCTCCAAATTTTTGCTGAGTGACCTCTTCCAATTTTTTTAGATGGCGAAGGATTTCTTTTTCTACCCCAAGGGGAATCCGGTCACCTGCTTTAGCAAAGAGGCTGCAGACCTCAGTAGAAATCGTAAAGCCAGGGGGAACAGGCAGCCGAATTCCTGCCATCTCAGCCAGGTTCGCACCTTTCCCGCCCAGAATATCTTTCATTTCCTTGTTGCCCTCTGCATGATCTTCAGCGAAGAAGTAAACATGTTTATTTCTCATCTTTCAACTCCTCAAAACGTAAATCAAAAATATACACACAACTCCTTTAAAATTCAAGTTGGCAAGAAAGGGGCCAGGCCTACACTTCTAACTTCTTTGGCCTCGGCCATATTATGAACATAGAAAAAGTAAATTGGCTTCTACATATCAAACCCTATCAACGAATTAAGGGTGTAGACCTAGTCCTTTTTTGTTGAAAGTTAAGACTTTACCCCTTTTTATTCTTAAGGAAAGAGGCTTAGGTATTTCTCCAGCCCGGCCTTGAAGACGACGATTGCCCTCCTCAAATCCTTTTCTTTGAGAACATAGGCAATCCTGACTTCATCTTTACCCTTACCAAGAGAACAGTAGAATCCTTGGGCAGGAGCGACCATGACTGTCTCCTTATCAAGCTGAAAATCGGTCAGCATCCATAGAACAAAATGTTCTGCATCTTTAATCGGAAGCTTGACAATGATGTAAAAGGCCCCCTGCGGTTTCTGGATGACTATACCGGGTATGTCTTTCAAGCCTTCATACAGGATGTCTCGCCTTTTCTGGTACTCTTCTCTCACCGGTTCGAAATACTCCATCCCCATTCGGTAGGCAGCCAAGGCAGCCTCTTGCTCGACAGAAGGAGGACAGAGTCTGGCCTGGGCGAATTTCAAAACTGCCTGGTAAACCTCTTCATTCCTGGTAACAACAGCTCCAATCCTCGCTCCGCAGCAACTGAATCGCTTGGAAATGCTGTCCACCACAATAACTCTATCCTTGATCTCATCAAACTCCAGGATGCTTTTATGAGTCCCTCCGTCGTAAACGAATTCTTTATAGACTTCATCTCCGATCAAAAAGAGGTCATGTTTCTTCACCACAGTCACCACTCTCTCTATCTCTTCAGGCGTGTAAACAGTTCCGGTAGGATTGTTGGGAGAACAGAGAAGCAAGGCCCTGGTCTGGGGTGCAATCCGGGCTTCAATCTCATCCTGCGAAGGGAGGCGAAATCCGTCATCGACTCGGAGGGTTAAAGGAACGATTTTCACATCGGCAAAGGTTGCGTAACCGTTATAATTTGTATAGAAGGGCTCTGGAATGACAATCTCTTGGCCAGGGTCAGCAATCGCACTAAAGGAAAAATGGATCGCCTCTGAACCCCCGATGGTGATGATAATATTTTCTGGAGTTAGCGGTATTCCGTAACTCTGGAAATATTCAGCGACAGCTTGCCTTAACTCCAGGGAGCCCTGGGCTGGCCCATAGCTTAGGACTTCTTCCCTATAGTTGTGAAAAGCCTCCATTACTGGTTGTGGAGTAGGAATATCAGGCTGCCCGATGTTTATGAAGTAAACATGGATTCCCTTCTTGATGGCGTCATCGGCATAAGGCTTGAGCTTCCTTATGGGTGAAGGCTGGATTTTCTGACCTCTTTGTGAAACTTCCATCTATGAGTCCTCCTGATATGTATGAAAATGTACGAATAAAACAAGAAGCCGGCTTATTCCTTTTGATTCGAGAAGCAGCCGCATCCCTTATGAAACCCTTATTAGGTTCGATTATTACCAGAATAGCCAGAAGAAGTCAAAGTTTTTGTTGCCAAAGGATGGACTTTCTGGTATTTTTGTCCGAGAAATCAGCCAAGATATGATCAAAGATTCCCAGGCCTTGATTACTGAGAAAGAAAGCTGGAAGGAATATTATCTCCTTTCTCTCAAATCACCTGGCATCGCCCAGCAAGCTAAACCAGGTCAGTTTATCATGGTGAGGATAGATCCTCAGCCTTATCCCCTCTTGAGGCGACCCTTTAGCATCCATTCCAAAGATGAAGAAAACATAGAAATCTTTTTCCAGAAAACAGGCTCTGGAACAGCCCTTTTAGCCCAGAAGGAAATCAATGATTCCCTGGATATTCTCGGGCCTTTGGGAAAAGGTTATAAGGTTGATCCAGGTTTCAAGGGAAAAACTGTGATCATGGTCGGGGGAGGAAGGGGAATCGCTCCTCTTTATTTTTTAGCTCAAGAGCTGGCAACCCTGGGCGCTGAGGTTAAGATTTTCTATGGGGCAAAAAGCCTCTCCGATCTATGCCTTAAGGATAAGTTTGAAAGAAATGATTTTAAGCTTTTCTATTCCACCGAGGACGGCTCTCTTGGCTTCAAAGGACTGGTGAGTGATTTTCTGGCCGAAAAGCTCCCTAGTCTTGCTCCTGAATTCATGTACAGCTGTGGGCCTGAAGCCATGATGGAAAAAATCGCTCAAATCGCCATGGAAAAGGAAATTCCGGCCGAATTTTCCTTAGAATCTATTATGGGCTGTGGATTCGGTATCTGCTGGAGCTGTGTACGAAGAATCAGACAAGAAGGACAAGAAACCTGGCTGAAAATCTGTGAAGAAGGACCTGTTTTCTCCAAAGAGCAAATTATCTGGTAAGAGATAGAAAATGACCGATTTATCTGTAGACTTGGGCTTTCTCAAACTTAAGAACCCGGTTATCGCGGCCAGCGGCACTTTTGGCTACGGACTGGAGCTGGCCCCTCATATTGACCTTAGACAGTTGGGAGGTATAGTCACCAAGGGCCTGTATTTCAATCCCCGATCAGGAAATCTTCCTCCCCGTTTGGCTGAAGCCTCAGCAGGTCTCATAAACGCCATTGGGCTCCCTGGAATCGGAGTCGAAAGATTTTCCGAAGAGATCCTTCCTCAGCTAAAAGGGTATGATACAGCCATAATCGTCAATGTCTGCGGCGAATCAGACGATGAATACATCTCGGTGGTGGATTTCTTAAACCAGAAAGAAGGCATATCAGCTTATGAGTTGAACATATCCTGCCCCAATGTCAAAAAAGGAGGCCTCTGCCCTGCTCTTGACCCTCAAGCAACATTTTCTGTAGTGAGCTCAGTCAAGAAAAAGAGCTCCTTGCCCATTATCACCAAGCTTTCTCCTAATGTGACGAACATCGAAGAAATTGCCCTCAGTGCCCAGGACGCGGGGTCGGACGGGATCTCCCTGGTCAATACTTTCTTGGCCCTGGCAGTGGATGTGGATACCCGGAAGCCAAAATTGGCTAACCTGTTCGGAGGACTAAGCGGCCCTGCTATCAAGCCCCTTGCCCTCAGGATGGTCTACCAAGTGGCATCTCGGGTGAAAATTCCGGTTATCGGGCTGGGGGGAATTTCCTCTGGCCAAGATGCTCTGGAATTCTTGATTGCCGGGGCTAAAGCCGTCGAAGTGGGCACAGCTAACCTCGTGGATCCTGAGGCGACCTTGAAGGTAATCCAAGAACTCCAAGAATACTGCCAGAAGAAGGGTATCGCCAAAATCGAAAAGATCGTGGGAACGCTAAAATGCTAGACTCACATAGCTCGCATGACTGGCTAGAATAGCTCGATCGAATAACTTCACTATCTGATCATGAAGAGAACAAAGAGTCGAAGAAGGGGAAAATAATGAATAAGCCGACAGATTTAGCAAAGAGGATTATCGTGGCTCTAGACGTTGGGAACAAGGAAGAGGCCTTTCGTCTCGTCAAACAACTAGAACAGGCGGAAATCTTCAAGATAGGGCTGAAGCTTTTTACTTTTGAGGGTCCTTCCTTGTTTTCAAAAATGAAGGCCTTGAGAAAAAAGATATTCCTTGACTTAAAACTCCACGATATTCCCAACACAGTGGCTGAAGCCGTGAAATCAGGTGTAAGGCATGGTGTCCAGATGATGACTCTCCATGCCTCGGGAGGAAGCGAGATGTTGGCCAGGGCTGTCGAAGCAGCAGCCAGCGAGGCTGAGAAAGAGGGGACAACCAAACCTTTGCTTTTAGCGGTCACAATCTTAACCAGCTTAAAGGGGCAGGAATTGAAAGAAATCGGAATGACGGAAAGCCTGGAGACTCAAGTTCTCCGGCTGGCTGAGCTGGCCCACAAGGAAGGAGTAGATGGGGTGGTCTGTTCCCCTCAGGAGATTGAAATCATAAGAAAGGAAATAGGCGAAGACTTCCTCATCGTTGTTCCTGGGATCCGACCTGCCTGGACCGCGGCCCATGACCAGAAGAGGATCATGACGCCTGACCAGGCTCTTCATAAAGGAGCGGACTATTTAGTGATAGGGAGGCCTATCATCGAGGCTTCTTCGCCTCAAAAGGCTTTTTCCAAAATCCTGGAAGAATTAAATCGCTCTGGTCACAACTCCGGCAGCGAAAATTCCACCTAGGATGACAGCGACGATAACCCAAAGCACAATATAGACCACAAGACTCACCACTAAATAGGTGACAACCTTATCTTTGGGGGTGTCCATCAATGGTTCTGCAAATCCTAGGTAGAGGATGTAGATTCCGTAAAGGCTAGCGAGGATAGCTAAGAATCCCAGGAGAGGAACAAGGTATAAGACCCCGGCCACCCAAGCAGGTGTCATAGCATAGACGGCGAGCTTCATGGCCTTGACAGGGTCCTGTTTCGAAGAGAAAGAGGGAGCCAAAAGATTAATGACCAGGCCAAAGATGTAAACAGAGGCTAAAGTCAGTACATAGGATAGAATGGCGTAGATAAAAGCTCGACCTATTCCGTATCTTGCCCATCCAAAGGGACGGCTAAAACCGACAAGGCCATAACCTATAAATTGAGCTACTGCTGGAATAGCAGCCAGGATCACAGCATAGGAGGTAAAAAGCTGAGAAACAGTTATTGATTCTTCTTTGATTTTAACCCATTCTTCTTTGGGTTTTAACAAAATACCTTGAACTCTTGCGACTAAGTCCATTAACTCCTCCTACAAAATGTTTTAGAAAATATATAATTTCTGGTAGGGGATGTCAAATATTTTAATTCATAATTTCACATTTTCAGAAGATGAGGAACGCAGGAATCAAAGACAAAAAATTGGGGAGAGAGGAATCAATCAGGAAGATTGGAGGCGCGGGTCGGATTCGAACCGACGAATCGAGGTTTTGCAGACCTCTCCCTTAGCCACTTGGGTACCGCGCCATTTCCATCCTGTGACGAGATATAAAAAAAATTATGGAGCGGACGATGGGATTTGAACCCACGACCTTCTGCTTGGCAAGCAGACGTTCTACCACTGAACTACGCCCGCTTCAATATCCGTATGCAAGCTGAGTTGCTGAATTATTTAAAATGTGTTTGAACTAGATCACCAATTCTCAGAGGGGTACTGCAAGAGAGAACCTTAACCGTGGATGTCTTTCTCTGGACATTGATGACGATTAGATTGCCAAACATTTTAGCTAGAGCGCCCTTTTTTTTCGATTTCCTGTATACTACCAATTGCTGGCCAAACTGGATGCCATCTTCCTCTCCAATATCAACGAGCGCCCAGTCTCCGCTTCCGATTAGGTTATGTTCGTCCTGTGAATAAATAATCTTTCCTTTTGAGTCTTCTCCTTCTCGGGCAAGAATATCGAAGCCGAGGTCTTTGCCCAGGAGCCCTCCCTTTTCTTCAAAAGGAACAAGGTAAAATCCTACCATAACCGGAGCGCAAGCTTTGTCTAGTTTGGCAGTGGCTCGACTAGCTCTTGCATCAGTAATCTTCGCTCTTCCTCTCATAAAAGTAAGATAACCGTAGTTCTTGATTTTCTTTCCGACCTCCAGTATCAAAAAAAGTTGACCATTCTCAAGGCCGTATTTCTTTCCTTTGTTAAGATAAAAAATATCACCCTCTCTAAGAAACAATCTTTCCTCTGTTCTTTCAGCACTAACGATTTCTAGGTCCAGTTCCTCTTTATTTTTTAAAACAAAAAAAGAACAATAGAGATCAGACTCAGAGATCAGAGGATAGATATCCTTGTATAATTTCGCTTTCTTTACTTCCTGCTCTTGGCTCTCTCCTCTATCTAGAGAACTTGACTGGACTTTCTCTCCAAGACAAAACAGGAGAAAAATTATCACCAGAGAAAAAAAGATTTTCGCGGATGTTTTATGAATGAAGTTTCTCATCATTGCTCCTTTTTGGTGAATTTCTTCCTTTCAAGGCTTTGACCTATTATATTTATATCCCTTATGTCTGTCAATATAAGTATAAGTATTAGGCCACAACAAGTTCCATTTTTCTATTTTTGCTTGACATCAATCCTTCTTCTTCATAACATAAAGCCAGCTTATGAACGGCAATAAAGCTAAGGAGGTTCATCTTGAACAAAAAAGAAATAGCGATGAAAATGGCTAAGGATGCAGGAACAACTTTTCTTCAAGCGGAAAAGGCTTTTAATTCTATGATAGAGGGTATCAAGGCCTCCTTGAAAAAGGGGAAAAGAGTGACCTTTTCAGGATTTGGAAGTTTCGAAGTTAAAACAAGAAAAGCCCGGAAAGGAAGAAATCCAAAAACTGGAGCTGTTATCAACATACCCAAAAAAAAGAGAATAAAATTCAATCCCAGCAAAAGCTTTAAAGATTCCCTTTAAGGCCAAAACATAATTCAACCTTATTTAGAAAGATTTTACATCCTTAGAGAAACGCTTCCCACTCTTCTGTAGACAAGGGAACTCCATTTCTATAAAATAATCTTCCTTGAAGAAATTGAAGCATAAAAAGACAAATATAGTTCTCCTCTTTGGGGGACGTTCTGCTGAACATGAAATATCCCTTCTCTCTGCTGCATCAATCTACAAAAACCTCGATAAAAAGAAATTTAAAATTACTTCTATCTATATTAACAAAAAAGGCGATTGGAAAATTGTCGAATCACCCCTCCTCGCAGCTTCCACTCTGAACAAAGGGGATTTTTTTTCTTTCCTCCCTTGGAGCAAAAATGTTTCGCCTCTGACCGCAGATGCGGATATATATTTCCCTGTGCTTCATGGCCCGTATGGTGAAGATGGAACCATCCAGGGACTTTTTGAAATGGCTGATGTCCCTTTTGTAGGTGCATCTGTTATGGATTCTGCCATAAGTATGGACAAAGCCATGACAAAAATAATCCTCAAATCGAAAAATCTGCCAGTGGTTAAACACATGATTCTCCAGGATCAAGAATGGGTGAAGCAAAAAGAGTCCATTCTTTCGAAAATCAAAAAAGAGTTTCCCATTCCTTTTTTTGTGAAACCTGCCTGTTTAGGATCAAGTTTTGGGATTTCTAAAGTTAAAGAATATGGAGAAACTTCTTGGGCTCTTGAAGAAGCATTCCGCTATGATCATAAAATCTTAGTGGAAGAGGGAATCAAGGGGCGAGAGTTGGAATGCAGCGTTTTAGGGAATGACTCTCCCCGAGCTTCGCTACCAGGGGAAATCATCCCTTACAGAGAATTCTATGATTACAGAGATAAATACATCGATGGAAATACTCGCTTCGGAATCCCTGCAGAACTTATGTGCTCCCAAATTGAGGAAATACAGCATCTTTCTCTTGAGGCTTACAAGGCTGTTTCCTGTTCGGGGATGGCACGGGTGGATTTCTTTATGCAAGAAAAAACTGAAAAGATTTTCATAAGCGAGCTCAACACCATTCCAGGCTTTACAGAGATCAGTATGTATCCTAAGCTTTGGGAAGTTAGCGGACTTCCCTTTCCCCAACTGCTCGAACAGCTTATCGAGCTGGGCTTGGAAAGGCACAAAATAAAGAAAAGAAGAAAGGAAAATTTCGTCCCATGAGAGTCCTGGGAATAGACTATGGCGATAGTCACATCGGTCTTGCCGTAAGCGATAAGCTTCTTCTAACGGCTCAACCCCTGGGCAGCTATCGATCAAAAAGCAAGGAAGAAGACAAAAAATACTTTAAGGAGCTTGTTTCAAAATATGAAATAGGCGAAATCGTACTGGGTTTTCCACTTAGAATGGATGGAAGCCCAGGAACCCGAGTTGAAAAAACCAAGGAATTTGCCGGGTGGCTTAAAAAGATACTTAAAATTCCTATCATTTTTTGGGACGAGCGACTGACAACGAAACAGGCTGTTCGGATTCTTAGCCAGCAAAAAATCAAAGCAAAAAGAAAAAAGATTTTAGAAGACCAAACCGCAGCCTCTGTTATCCTTTCAAGCTATCTTGAAAGCAAACAAGGTAAGAACCATGCTACTTAAAACCATTAAGATTGTTCTGGTTGTGGCAGCGGTGATTCCTCTCTTCCTGTCAGCATGGTTCTCCTTCGAATTCTATTTCGCTCCTAAGACCTCTCCAAAAGAGATATTTTTTGTCGTTGATAAAGGACAAGGAGTCCATGACATTGCTCAAAACCTCAAAGAAAAAAGAGTTATCAAAAATAAGCAGTCTTTTCTTCTGGGGTACAAAATTTATTACTCTTCAAAAAGTCTAAAGGCTGGAGAGTATATGTTTAATCTTCCTATGTCCCCAAAAGATATTCTAAAAATAATCACAGATGGGAAAGTTTACCTTCATTCTTTGACCATTCATGAAGGTCTGACAAGAAAAGAAATCGCCCGCCATCTTGCATCCTTGCATTTTACCGATGAAGAAGAATTTTTAGCGGCTTCTTCCAAGACAGATACTATCTCCTCCTTGGATAAAGAAGCCCTTAGCCTTGAAGGATACCTCTTTCCTGAAACCTATCATTTTCCAAAAGGAATTTCAGCCAAAAAAATTATCTCCACTCTCGTCTCCCAGTTTAAGGAGGTTTTCTCAGAGGAGTGGCAGAAAAGAGCCAGAGAAATAAAGATGACTCCTAGAGAAGTTGTCATTCTTGCTTCATTGATCGAAAAAGAAACCTCCCTTTCTGAAGAAAAAGAGCTTGTATCGGCCGTATTCCACAATCGCTTAAGGATACGAATGAAACTCGATTGTGATCCTACTATCATTTATGTGCTCAAAGAAGAAGGAAGCTTTAAAGGGCGTCTCCTGAAAAAGGACTTAAGACTCAACTCTCCCTATAATACCTACCGCAACAGGGGGCTTCCTCCCGGCCCTATCTGCAGCCCAGGACGGGAATCTCTCGAAGCTGCTCTCTATCCTGCCCAGGAAAAATACCTTTATTTTGTTTCCAAGAAAGACGGAAGCCACCACTTCAGCATCAGCTTTAAAGAACACCAGAATGCGGTGAGAAAATATCGGAAAATAGGAAATAAATAAGGCGGGAAAAAGCATCTGCGGGCATCATCATAGAATGCGGATTTGATAAAACAAACAGTAACTATAAGGTGGGCTTGATAAATCAAGCCCCTACAGATAAATCAAATCCCTATCCCTGCTGATAAATCAAATTCCTATCCCTGCTGATAAATCAAGCCCCTGTAGATAAATAAAATCCCAAAAAAAGAATATGGTACATACATTCCATCTCTGAAAATATCGATAGAAAAAAAATATTAGTTCTGCTATATTGATTATTCATCACAGAGGAAAGTATTTCCTCAGTAAATAGAATTTAATAAGCACCAATATCTAAAAAGGATAAATAGTTTAGATCAGTAAATTAGGAGGAAATATGAAAACCAGAAATATAATAATTCCAGTTCTCCTCTTGGGATTTATCCTGAGTTTGTTCTTGACAACAAACCTCGCCGCTCTGAATAAGGCAGGCAAGCCTCAAGAAGAGGCTGTACGCATTCCCAAGGAAGTTAAAACCGTTTTTGAAGAGGGCATTATAACCCGTGAAGCACGTCTGGACATTCCTTTCAGTATAACCAACCATCTCTATCTTCCTGCCCGAGAAAATATGCACAGCATCTTTTTCTTCAAAGTAAAAAATGCAGACCTTGGTTTCACTCCCACCGCGCAAGCTCCAGCAACGCCCGAAAAGAAAGAAGAAGAGAAGGAAGCCCCACCTGAAGCAGAGGTTATCCCCACAAAACTTCAGTGCAACTGCCATATTTTTCTTCAAGTCAACAGGAAGGAAAAAGACACACCTGGAGAAGTAGTCAATGAAATCTATATACCATTTAATCTTCAGGCAGAAAGCAGCTCCTATGAACCTGATAAAGAGGAACTTTACACAACAGCTTATCCCTTTCCTCCAGGCAATTATATTCTGTCTATGGCCATAGCCTCTCAGGATTTAGGGAAAATCGGGACTCAGTACTTCGAGTTCTCGCTTCCTGATCCGTTATCTTCCCCCGATAGCCTTGACACCACGCCTATCTTTTTTATCAAGAATATAAAAAGAATGTCCTCTCCTGAGAGTCGGGCTGAAGTTCATAAAGACTTCTTTACCTATTCTATCCTCCAGATCGAAGCTAATGTCGACAGAATTTTCTCTCCGAAGGATAATTTTGAAGTTTTCTTTTATATTTTTGGAGCTCAACCCTCGGAGACGGGAAAATATGATATTGAAGTAGGCTTTGAGGTCTATAAAGGAGAAGAGCTAGCAATCCGCTTTAGGCCGGGAGAATACGAGACACCCCTTGTCCCTCAACCTCTTCACTTGAAACAAACTCTGATCATAACGTCAGGAGAAGAACAACGGACAGAAACCAGAGACTTAGGGCCCGGGAAGTATACTCTTTCCTTAAAAATCTCAGATAACTTATCAGGAAAATCTGAAACGAAAACTCTCGATTTTGAGGTAAAATAACAAGACCTTCTTGGGAATTTTCCGCAAAACCTTCTGCCCGTATTCTTGAGTTTTTTCTTATTTATCATCCTTTAAATAATAATTTCTGGTAGAGTTTATAATCATGTGAATATCGGGAAACCTATCAATAATCCTCTCGCAGGCTTCGAAAGTTTCCCCGGATTTCCCTTCCTCAAAATGGAATATTTTAAAATTATTCTTTTTCTTGAAATGTCATTCTTTATTCCTTAAACTTAATCTAACTGCAATGAAGTACGTGGCTGACCTTCATATCCATTCCAAATTCTCAAGAGCCACTTCCCGGGACATGGTCCTGGATACCCTTGCTTACTGGGCCAAGATAAAGGGGATACGACTTCTGGCCACAGGCGACTTCACCCATCCTGAATGGCTATTTCTGCTCAAGCAGAAACTCAAACCGCAAGGAAACGGTTTCTTCTGCTTAAAAAATATCATTCCTTCGAATAATGAATACCTGAAATCTCTCCATCCTTCCCCTGAGGACGTATCCTTTATCCTCTCCACAGAAATAAGCTTTATCTATTCTAAGAAAGGAAAAGTAAGGAAAATCCACATCCTCCTCCTCGCTCCAGACTTTGACTCTGTTGACAAGATCAACCAGAAGCTATCCGGCCTGGGCAACTTGCGCTCTGATGGCCGTCCGATTCTGGGCATGGACGCTAAAGCCTTTGTTAAAATCGTCTCTGATCATTGCCCAAACTGTGTGGTCATTCCTTCCCATATCTGGACTCCCTGGTTTTCTCTTTTTGGGGCCAACTCAGGCTTTGATTCTATTGAGGAATGCTTCGAAGAGACAACTCCTTTTATTTTTGCCCTGGAAACAGGTCTCTCCTCTGATCCTCCGATGAACTGGCTCCTCTCCTGTCTCGACAAGTACACTTTAGTCTCAAACTCTGATGCCCACTCTCCTTCCAAGATAGGAAGAGAGGCCAATGTTTTCAATACAGAATTCAGCTACAAAGGCCTTATTGAAGCGATAAAAAGTAAAAATCCTGATAAATTCCTCCACACAGTTGAATTCTTTCCAGAAGAGGGAAAATACCACTATGACGGACACCGCAAATGCGGAATCCTTTTCTCTCCCAGGGAAAGCTTGCAGCATAATAATATCTGCCCCAAATGCGGGAAAAAAATCACTATCGGCGTGATGCACAGAGTAGAGGAGCTATCCGACCGTGACCAGGGAAACTCTCCTCCCCTTAGAATTCCTTATTTAAACCTCATCCCTTTAAATGAAATTATTGCTCAAGCCATCGAAAAAACTGCTGAGTGCAAAAGCGTCTGGGATATCTATTTTCGCTTCATCCATGAATTCGACAACGAACAGAATATATTAACAGAAGTTAGCTTAGCGGAATTAAAGCGAATCCATCCGGAAAGAATCAGTCTTGGGGTAGAGCGGATGAGAAAAGGAGCCGTGAAAATTGTACCCGGACATGACGGATGCTTTGGAGATATCAATCTTTTTGAGAAGGATACGCAAGAAGAAGAAACTCAAGGACAGCTCAAGCTTTTCTGAAAAAACAGTCAGCGAAACTGATTTTTTTTAGAAGTTACTAAAAACACATTAGGTAAAATGTTATTGAGAGTGACCGAAGGGCGTGGCAACGACATGGTAAGAACGTTTCTTGCACTTGCACTGACAAGTACCAATCGAAAAAATGAAAATTGATTTCGGAAAAAACGAATTCAGCGAACACATCCGCCTTACACTATTAGCGGTGCTTGTCGGCGTTATGGCCGGTTTCGCTTCAGTCATCTTTAAGAAAATGATTCTCCTCTTCCAGAGCCAGTTCTGGAGAGCAGAAAGCATCATCTCTTCTGTCTCTTCTCAAGCGTGGTACCTGACAATCCTCATCCCAGCCCTGGGGGGCTTAATTATTGGCCCTATTATTTACTACGGAGCAAAAGAAGCCAAAGGCCATGGCGTGCCTGAAATAATGGAAGCTCTGATCTTTCGGGGAGGGAAAATTAGGACTAAAGTTGTAGCTATAAAAGCCTTGGCATCTTCCATCTGTATCGGCTCTGGAGGCTCTGTAGGACGGGAAGGCCCGATCGTTCAAATCAGCTCCAGCCTGGCCTCATCAATTGGCAAATTGTTCCGAATAAAAGAGAGAGGTATGCGGACTTTGGTTGCTGCTGGGGCAGGAGCCGGCATAGGAGGAACCTTTAATGCTCCGATTGCAGGAGCTCTTTTCGCAGTAGAAGTCCTTCTGGGAGAGTTCGGCGTCTTCTCTTTTAGCCCCATTATTATCGCTTCTGTCATTTCCACGCTGACCTCAAGATTCATCATGGGCGATTTTTCAGCTTTCACTGTCCCTAAATATACGCTCATCAGTGCTTGGGAAATCGGTCCCTATATACTGTTGGGAATAGTAAGCGGATTAATCGCCATTATTTTTATTAAAACTCTCTATTTTTTCGAGGATAGATTAGATAGAATCCATCTCCACCCTCTCTTAAAACCGGCGCTTGGAGGTCTTTTAGTTGGCGGAATCGGCTTGGGTTTACCTCATATATTTGGAGTCGGATACGACTCAATTGATGCTTGTCTTCAAAATCAGTTGGGTTTCTGGCTTGCTTTTCTTCTCATCTTTGCGAAAATTCTGAGCACGTCCTTAACCCTGGGCTCTGGCGGCTCTGGTGGGATTTTTGCGCCTTCCCTTTTCCTGGGAGCTATGACTGGAAACTTTGTCGGGTCAATCTTTCACAATTATTTCCCTTCTTCTATTTCTTCCCCTGGCGCTTTTTCTCTGGTGGGAATGGGTGCGGTAGTGGCGGCAGGAACGCATGCTCCTATAACTGCTATAATCATAATTTTTGAATTAACCAACGACTATAAAATCATCCTTCCCCTGATGCTCTCCTCCATCATCGCCTCTTTCTTGACTGTGGGCATCCATAAAGAATCGATATACACCATGAAGCTCAAGCGCAGAGGTATTCTCTTTAAGGAAGGAAGAGAGGTGAATATCTTAAGGTCTCTTCCTGCGAAGGACTTTATCAGTCAAGACTATCACGTATTCATGAACACAGACCACGTCGAAAAAATTATAGACCAGGCTATTAGCGGCAAATACCATGCCTTCCAGATTGTAGACTCTGATAAAAATTACGTGGGCTGCTTCGCCCTGAATCAACTGAAAAAACTCGTACCAAAGAAAGAGGTGCTGGGACCTTTTATTATTGGTCAAGACTTGGCTGTTTCCGGTATTCAGCTTGACTTTGAAGATAATCTTGAGAAAGCCATGGAAATCTTCGGCCGGGAAGACGTGGCTGAAATCGCTGTGTTGAAAGATAAACAACTCGTTGGAGTTGTGAAAAGAAAGGATGTCATCGAAGCTTATAACAATGAGATTGCAAAGAGAGAGGCTGCCTCTGGATTGATCCAGAAGCTTAAGTTTACCCATATGACAAAAACGATCGATATCGGAAAAGGATACAGAATAATGGAGATAGATGCTCCTCATTCCTTCTGGGATAAAAGCTTGAAAGAAATCAACCTGAAGGCCCTCTACAAAGCCGATGTTCTCCTTATCAAAAGGAAGCACCCACCTCAAACGATTACTCTTCCCTCTGCGGATGAAATCATATTAAAAGACGACGTTCTGATTCTCGCTGGTCTTGCAGAAAATATTAAGAAAATCGTAAAGAGCGAATCAGCTGCCCTTTGATCCTTCAACAAAGCAGTTAAAGTCTAGGATTGAAAGTAGAGGCAGTATGAGAAGGAAAGAAAACAAAATTTACTTCCGGGATTCGTTAGTGCGAAAAGTGAGATTTCAACTGGCTTCCAATCTAATCTGTCAGCCACCTATTTTCTCTTAGGAGCAACAGATATAATCTTCTTAACTAGCTCTGGTTTATCTGGTAATAAGCCAGATTTAGGAAGGCGAGGCAAAAGTACGGCCCAGTTATAATCAGCTTTAAATACTTTCTTAAATAAAGGCAAAGACTCCTCTACTCTGTCTAAGTCAGCAAGTGTAACAGCGTGCCAAAAGACCATCTCCACGTTGTCTGGAGTTAGTTGTTCCGCTGCACTGTACTCCTTTAAAGCTGCTTCAACATTTTCCTGAGCTAAATATTCATCTCCTCTATTCATGAGTTCATAAGCTCTATGAACTTTTACTAATCGCTTTAACTCCAATATTGGATCAGGATGATCTTCAACACGAAGGTCAATAATTCGATCTCTCCAGAGTTGACCGCTAGGTTTCCCGCTAACAACTATAATTGCCGCTGACTGACGTCCCCGAATGTCGCCCCCCTCTTTTTCGGCCGCTTCTAAAGCAGCCATTAAACGCTCGATGAGATCGCCTTTTGTGGATTGATAAGCATCAGCCATTGCCTTCCAGACTGTATTTTTAAGCATAAGGTTAGCTTGAACAGAAAATTGATTGCCCGTATAATGGCCAGCTTCAATGATGCATGAATTGCCAGTGTGGGCTGCTACCATTCCTTGGCTGTCTATCATTGCTACCTGTCTCACTTCTCTTTTCGGATCTATCTCAACGAGTGCTTTTAAGACTTGAGGCGCACTCTTGCCAGCTCTCATTAAATCCAATCCGAGAGGACCATATGAAGCTTCGACAAAGGATTGAGTGGCGACGGCTCCGACTCCGGCTTCTACCCAGGGAACAAGGTGACCCACAGAAAACCAATGTGACTGAACTGCTACCCCTAGTTGTCCATTATCTGGGTCTCGAGCCACAATTGAGTAAGTATGGATTGGTCTGTTTGAATCTTTCTCGATGATTTTTTCCCCGAGGCATGGAGCAACTATTAAGATAACAAGAGTGATGACTAAAATAATTTTTTTCATAATACACCTCCTTCAAATTAGTTTGTTTATTTTTTTGAAGATTAGTTTCTTTATTTTAGGTTCCTTGTGATTCCTAATTTGTTAGCTTTTAAAATTTATATCTCTAAAAATTTCATAAAGTCAAGCTCTGCACGAAAAAAACAGCTCTATCCCCAAGAAAGATTTATAAGCATTTCCATTTACGTTATAAATCATTACCAAGGCATAAGTTTTGGGAAATAGCCGCAGCGACCATTGAAGATTTAGCCTTCGGAATTCGCTCTTCGAGGGAAGTTCACGCAGTGGACCGGCGAGTATGTTGGGTCAGGCCTTATCATAAGGAATGCCATAAAGGCTAGGAGTAGGAAGACATCTTTTCCTGATGGCAAGGCCTGACCCCAGCGAGTTACGCGGCCGCCGAGAAGAGCGAATGGAGAATGGCGTTAAAAATCTGAAGGGAGCCAGGCTATTTCCCAAAACCTTTTCTAATAACAGAAATGGAGATGCTTACTACAGATTTTCTAATTTTGATATTGGCTTTCCTTATTGTATAATTAGGCAAATAAGAATTCTTTCAAATCTCATAAAAGCGGAGGAGTAATGAAAAAACCATGGATCATAAAAAATGTAACGATAATGTTTATCTCTATGATAATAATAATCAATAGTTCCCCCCTTCATTCTCAGCCTTTTGCAACTGCAAGCGGCACTGTAAAATCAGAAGATGGCAAGCCTATTAAAGGGGCGAAGGTGATTTTAATATTTTCTGAAGATGGAACAAAGTATGAGTTAACAACTGATAAGAAAGGCAGATGGAGGAAGGCAAGTATGCGTTCCGGCACATGGACCGTTGGTTTTATGGCTGAAGGATACGAGCCTCAAAATTTTAATGTTACCCTATCTGCAATAAAAAGGAATCCACCTATCGATATTAAACTTACTCCTGTTCCTAAATCCCCTTTAATCAAAGGAGATGCCTTATACCAGCAGAAGAAATATGAGGAAGCTCTAAGAGAATATCAAAAAGTTTTAGCAGAGAATCAAGACCTTTACCAACTTCATGATAAGATCGGGCTTTGCTATTACAGACTAAATGATTTAGAAAACGCAATTGAGGCCTTTAAGCTAATGCTGGAAAAAGAGCCTCAATCACAGGACACCCTCATTAATCTTAGTGCCATCTATTTTGAGAAGGGAGATCTCGAAGAAGGCATGAAGTATTTCAGGCAGCTCGACGAGAAGAGTCTGGAAGATCCTAGTATATTTTATAATATCGGAGTCCTCTTATTTAAAAATCTTCAGATAGACACGGCTATTGATTATCTCCAGAAATGTTTAGCTTTGGATCCGACATATGTCGACGGTTATTATCAACTGGCTCTAGTGAATCTTAACAAGGGTGACTTGGAGGAAGCAAAAAAGAATTTAAGAAAAGTTATTGAACTGGCGCCTGAATCTGAGAAAGCAGCCCTAGCTAAAAAAATGCTAGAGAATATAACATAGAAAAAAGGAATATTATAGAATAAGCTATCCAATTTTTTGGATAAAATTACAAAAAATTGGATTTTTACTCAAAAAGAGTAGCCTCATATAACATATCTTATTAATAATAAAACACTTAAGTTTCCTTTAAATTTGGCACATTTTTTGCAGATATAACATCGGGGAATAGATCAGAGAGGATACAAAACCAAACTTCTTCGGCACTGACCCCATCAATATTCAGTTCAGTAAGCGATTTATCCTTCTTTTTCTTCAGATAGTTAGAAATAAAAAAATGAGGAGGTGGGAATCTAGCAGACAATTCAAATTCAATGGCTATAGGGGCGGGATTAAAACTTTATTTTGAAGTTTTAATTCCAGGAAAATGGTTAACTTGGCTCGCCTTCAGATATTAATTTGGAGGCTAAAGCCAAAATTTTCCCGGAAATTAGGGAGAAGGAGGTAAATCAGTATGAAAAAAAGCTTCAAAGCTTTGCTAATCTTGTTATCCATCCTTTTGATTACCTCACTCACATACTCAGCTGAAAAAGGAACCCTCAAAGTCATAGTCATTGACGATGAAGGTAATGTTCTGCCCGGTGTCTCATTGACTCTAACAAGCCCTGTCATGATGGGATCAAAAACGTTAATCACAAATGTGGTCGGAGAAGTTTTATTTGTTAATCTGACTCCAGGAATTTATGAACTCAAATCAAGCCTTCCAGGATTCCAAGAAAAAACTTCACAGCGAATTGAGGTCTTTCTGGACAGGCAAACCCTTCTTCAGGTCGTGTTGAATCCAGCAGTAGTTGAAGAGGCCGTTACTGTCGTTGCTGTCTCTCCTGCGGTCGATACCACAAAATCCGTCATATCTGAACATGTTACCCACGAGACTGTCGAGTCGCTTCCGATAGCCCGAGATTTTGTAGGATATCTTCAGTTAGCGGCAGGCGTCAATATCGTTCCTAACTCTCAGGGCAGGGATACACCCGAAGATCCAGCCGGTAAAGGAGGCGGTAATTACTATGACCGCGGGCTCCAAGGAATCGGTGGTAAACGAGGCTCCCGCGACAACCTCTATTTCCTCGATGGAATGAACATCATGAGCTTGACCACTCAAACAGCGGGAATGACCTTTAACAACGAGGTCATTCAAGAGCAAGAGCTTATGACCTCAGGTGTCCCGGCTGAATATGGAGGAGGAAAAGGAGTTGTCGGAAACATCGTGACCAAATCAGGGGGAAACAGGTTTTCAGGCTCCGTAAACTTTTATTCCCAGCCAAAAGGCTTCTTTTTACCGTACGGTGGGAGTACTTACGATGATGCAGCAGATCCAACCATGCTCGAGGGATACAAAGACAACAAGTATGATACCGCTGGAACTTTAGGCGGGCCGATAATCAAGGACAAGCTTTGGTTTTTCGGTTCAGGCCAATACAGAAAAAACTCTCGTAAGTTCAATCTTTCAGAATCTGCCTCTTCCGTCCGAGAAGAAGTGGAGTATGTAGAAAAGCGGACGGGCCTGTTCGGAAAGCTTTCTTTAAAGCCGAGTGATAATGATTCGTTTACCTTTATGTATTTCTTGGATGACTATAATATAGAGGGCGATCGCAGCGTGAACACAATCAAATCCCAGCAGCCCATGTACACATACGATTTTGGCACCTGGAGCGCTTATTATCAAAGAGTTTATGGAGAAAATTTAATCATGGATCTCCGCTACGGACATTACTGGTTGGGGTATACACGTGGACCCCGCTATACGGAGGAAGGCATTCCAGATAGTCTTTATTACAGAGCAGGCGAATATCCAACTATCGAGAACTACACATTCGGGGGATACCCCTATGCAAATGACGATTTCAACACAAGAGATCAGTTCAGCTTAAATGCAGAATTGTATATTGGCAACATGCGGTTCAAGACAGGCATCTTGTACTCCAATGAGTATGATAAGGACGACAGTTACTACTACTTCGGAGAAAACCGTACTTCAGTGGATCCCAGCCTGAGTGGCTCTACACTCGGAGATTTTCTTACCTGGGGCATCTGGCCTCCGAGCGAAATGGATGAACTGCTCATACCTTACATGAACAACAATTGGGGACCAACCTCTGAATTTTTTGATTTAGACGACAATGGCGTTGTTACTCGTGCTGAATTGGAGACAGCGGTTTTTACTGATATGAACGAGCAAGGATTGAACTTCTGGAGAATCATGGTAGCCAGAAGAGGAGTAAATAAAGTTAATGCCAAGCGCTATATCGGATATCTCATGGATGACTGGAAAATCAATGAATATTTCACCATCAATGCTGGAGTGAGAATCGAAAAGCACGACTATTATGACTCAGAGGAAATATCCATTATCAAGATGCCCCTTAGGTTTCTGCCCAGGATTGGCCTTGTCTGGAATATCGGGGGCAGAGGCACCCATAAGTTGACCGCCTTCTACGGGCAGTTCTCTGATCCTATTCCTTTTGGTATGATTCACTTCGGCGGCAACATTTCTGGACGCATAACCCACGAGCAGATCTGGTTGAACGGCGATTGGTACTCCTATCGTATCAGAGGTTCGGCAGAAGTCAGAGATTGTTCCTGGACTCCGGCCACAAGAGACAATTATGCTACTGAATTATCCTTAACTCATGAAAAAGACTTCGGCAACGGGATGGTCATTGCCAGTCAGATCTATTACCGAGGAGATCGGAATATCATCGAAGATTATGATTTGTATACCTATGTGGAACATTACGAAGGAGATCCAGTTTGGGGACATCTCGATCTATCCTTCGAAGATTTCGGCTATCCATCAACAGGTCCTGCTGGTCCTGCAAACTACTTCCTTTCCAACCTCATCGGTGCTAAAAGAGATATCTACGGTTTTGATTTTGAGCTCTCAAAGCGATTCGCTAACGGATCTTTCATAGTCGGTCAGTATTCATATAAGCGCTCTAAAGGAAACAGCCAGTCCGATCAAAACGCAGACCTCCAGGGCGACTTTATCCATCTTGACCCAAGAAATCCTTGGATGATGGGACCTACTCCTGGCACCATTCCTCATAAGATCAAAATCTTCGGCACCTTCAGAACTGGTTTCGGCTTGGATATCGGAGCTCTCTTATACTGGAATTCAGGGATCATTTACACCGAATCCTATGACTTTCTGCCCGGACGTTACAGCATCTATTATAATTGGCCGATAGAGGACAGACCAAATGAGTACGTACAGACTGGCCAGGAGAAAACTCCTGGTTATTATCAGCTGGATTTGAAGCTCAACTACTCACTAAGACTCAAGGATTTTGCTACTCTCCAGCTTTTCTTGGATATTTACAACATCACCAATAATCAGGCAGCCATTGATGTCCAGTATGCCCGCAATGACAAAGCGTGGAACTACCAGGAAACGTGTGAGATCCTCTTACCCATGAGATTCTACGTTGGAGCCAGAATCAGATTCTGACCTGTAGCTGAGAAGCAAAGAGGCTGGCACTTTAAACCTGTGCCAGCCTCTTTTTTTTTAACTCTTGAAGTATGGTATAATAAAATAGACACGGAAATAGTTTCTTAGGCAATAATCGAGGAAGGTTCTCTAAAGCAAAAAATGGCAATTAAAAAATTAATCTTTTATGCAGCCCTCAGCAATATGCTCCTCTTTTTCTTAGGTGCCTCAACATTATCCCAGGAAGCGAAGAAAAATCTTCAACAACAAAAAAAAGAAGAAATACCCAGGCCTGCCTATGAAGTGGAAGTGATTGTTACTAATGTTGATGTTGTTGTGACTGATAAATCAGGAAAGAGAATTACAGGTCTGAAGCCGGAAAACTTTGAAATCTACGAAGATGGTTTACTCCAGAAGCTGACTAATTTCTATGAAGTCAAGGGAATGGAGGTTTATACGTCTGTACCTGAAAAAGACAGGGAAAAACCTCCAGAGCCCTCACAGCCTTTGCCCGAACAGGTTACACAGATTGAGAATAAAATTATTATATATTTCGACAATTGGCATCTCCATCCCCTAAACAGAAATTGGAGCATAAAAAAATTAGAATCGTTTATTCGGAATAATTTCTCTTCCGATAATAATAACCAAGGAATGGTCGTCTGTCTCGGCCAAAAGCTTGAAATCCTGCAGGAGTTCACCTCGAACGAATGGCAGCTTCTCCAGTCTATTGATAAGGCAAAAAAATACTCTGGCCAATCCCTTTTACGAATAAGGACTAAAGAAGATCTGAGAAAAGAGCTAAACAACATAGTCTCAACATCAACGAGATACGATAAATTTGAAAGTTACGAGAGAGCTTTGGGCTATGCTAGAAATTATGCTGAGGCTGAGCAAACCGACCTTATCTACTCCTTGAAATCCATGAACGCCTTTATAGATTATTTGGTGGGAATCGAGGGCAAAAAAATACTGATTTACGTCAGTGATGGTTTACCGCTTAATGCCGGTGATGAAGTTTTTGGTTTCCTTGATCAGGCCTTCCCTTCGGGAAGTGCCCGCAGTGAGGCTATGAACTATGATGCCACCCGACTTTTCAAAGAATTGGCAGCAAGATGTAATGCCAATGAGATCTCGCTTTACCCCATCAATGCCCAAGGATTGGAGAGCATGATTCTCTCTGCCGATAAGGAAGCAGGATGGAATACTTATACTCGAGGCTCGGGCATGGTTAAGGCCGGATCAAGATTAAAAAATGATGCTCTTAAGCTCATGGCCCGTGAGACAGGAGGCCTTGCCATTCTGAATACCAATGATATCGAATCAGGTTTAGAAAGAATCGAGGATGACCTTCAGTTTTACTATTCTCTTGGATATGTATCTCCTCATCGAGAAGATAATAAATACCATTCTATTAAAGTTGAATTAGTCGGACTGGAGGAAAAATACAATGTTCGTGTGCGGCAAGGATATCTAAGGATCTCCCAAGAAGAGAAAATCAAAGAGAGTATTATATCGCGGCTTTTCCTCCAGCGCCAATACAATCCTATGAACGTCATAGTCCAGATCATGCCTGTTGAAGCAATACCAGCCTCGAATAAGCTCCGTCTGGCTTTAAAGATCCTCATACCCATAAGAAACTTGACATTATTACCTCGAGAAAATGATTATATTGGACAAATTAAGGTATACATTGCCCTTATGGATTCAGAAAGTCGCATATCTCCTTGTCATGAATTAATTCAAGAGATAAAAATACCTGCTGAAGACTATGAAATTGCAATTAATCGAAGTTACCCATACCTCGCTGAAATGTACGTTAATCCGGATCATTATATTATTTCTCTTGCCATTAAGGATGTCCCAAGCTCTGTCATAAACTATCTTCAATTAGAAAAAATGATTAAAAAATGAGCCTTCTCTAATTCTTGATTTCTTGACAACACCCCCATTAAGCCTTATATTAAACCATAAGCGAGGAATGAACCATGGAAATTGAAATGAAAATAAAAGGACTCGTTGTTGATCCCATTTCTAAAATGCACATTGTTGTGCTTGAAGACCTCAATAGCGAACGCATGCTCCCGATCTGGATCGGAGTATTTGAAGCTAATGCCATTGCCCTCAAAATAGAAAACATAGCCACCCCCCGGCCCATGACCCACGACCTGTTGAAAAATTTTCTGGATGAACTCAATATCTCCATCGAAAAAATCGTAGTCAACGATGTCAAGGACAATACTTTTTTTGCCCAGATCCATTGCCGCAATAAAGACCAGACTGTTACTATAGATTCCCGCCCTTCTGATGCCATTGCCTTGGCCCTTAGGACAGAAGCACCCATTTTTGTGGAAAATGAGGTGGTGAAAAAAGCTCACAGTCTAAAATTCGACGAAAATCTGGAAGATTCAGAAAAACTCAAGAAATGGCTGGAAGGATTAAAGCCCGAAAACTTCGGCAAATACAAAATGTAGGTTCATCCCCTCCCTCCCCTCACATAACCTCATCACTATACGACGTTAGGCCTTTTAAGAACGGACCTAATCCCGAAGGGTTAAAGAACTAGCCCTCATCAACTTATGTCCTTAAGGTAAAAAGGAGATAGAGTCCTATCAGGCCAAAAATCAGGTTTGGTCCCCAAGCAGCCAAAAAAGCACTCAGATAATTAAGATAACCAATGCTCTTGAAAATTCCAATTCCACCCCAATAGATCATCGCTATAGCAATGCTCAATCCTATACCAACCAGAGTCCCCCTCTTTCCCATAGAAAATGCAAAAGGAATCCCGAGGAGAGTCATGATCAGACTGGCAAGAGGAAAAGATACTTTATATTTCAAATCAACCTTGAACCTCACCGTATCAAAATCCCGCTCTTCGAGCTCTTCTATATACTGCCTGAGTTCTCCATAACTCATCTGCTCAGGCTCTTTATATCTCTTCTTAAAATGATCCTTATCTTCCGCGTCCAGCAAATCAATTTTCTCTTTTTTTTCGAATTTTGTGGGCCTGCCATTGACGAAGTCTCTTGACCAGCAATTTACCAATGAAAGATGACCATCACTTAAATAGCCCCTTTCAGAATAAATCCTTCTTTGAAAAGACCAGGCTGAAGGATCGAAATCATAAATCGAGAGCTGGCTGAAAACAGACTGTTTCAGATCAAAATAATTGTAATGGTAAATTCTGTTTTTTTCTTTGCTCAAAACCCAGCGGCGATCAAGGTAGCTGTAGCTTCGCGCAGGAACATCATTAATCTTGTTCCAAATCTCTTCTTTTTTCTTGTTGGAATAGGGGAGAACATTTTCCTGAAGATAAAAAGAAAGAAAGCTCACCAGAGCGGCCATAAGAAGAACAGGGAGAATAATGCGATAAAGGCTTATGCCACAGGCCTTCATGGCTGTTATTTCATTGAATTTAGTAAAAAGGCCCAAGGACAAAAGAGTTGTGGTCAAAGCAGTGACAGGAAGAATATAATGAATAAACTCTGGAATGCTGTAGCGAATAAACTCAAAGAGGAGAACAAGAGGCTTATCATGCTCATAGACATTATCGATCCGCTCAAAAAAAGTAACGATTATTGAAATTAAAAGTAGACTGGAAAAGACTAGTGAAAATACGGCCAGGTATTTTCTGATGGTATAGCGATCCAGGATATTGGGAAAGCGAAGGGGAAGGCGAGGCCAGTTTCTGGAAAATATCCTCTTTTTTGGAGGAGACTTCTTTTCCTGCTTTCTCCTGAAAAAGCGGGAAAGGCCAGCAAAGAGCTTGGATTCTTTTAGCGATTTGAAGAATAGATAAATGCCAATCAGGAGCAGGAGAATATTTGGCCCCCATATTCCTAGCAAAGGAGAGAGTTTCCCATCCATAGCCATCTTCTCTCCCGCGGTGATCAGCACGTAATAGATTAAAATTATTCCCAGACTGATCGTGAAGCCACTGGTTCTCCCTCCCTTGCGTGTTGAAGCACCGAGAGGAAGACCTAAAATGCCAAAAATAAAGCAGACAAAAGGCAGGGCGAATTTTTTATTAATCTCAACCCAGTAAGAAATATAGTCCTTCCGTCTTCGCGAGTAATCAAACTTTTTATCAGCCGCGTCTTCCTTTTCCTTCTTGAGCTTTGCCAAATCTTGCTTGATGATTTTTATATCCCTGAATAGCTCTCCTACATCTTTTTCTCTCACCCGTTTTTTCTGGGAAACGGAAGTAAAGAGGCTCTCCACATTGATTTCTTCTTCAATTTTCTCGAAAGATGTCACTCCGTATTTCTCTGGATCGGAGAGAGGATAAGAATGGAGAGTTCCGTCAAAAAGCTCAAGAACGGCTCTTTTCATTTCTGGATAGAAATTAAGCTTTCCCCTCCTTGCAGATATGACTCTTGGCTCTTCTGGTGGATCGGAAAAATAGACGAAAATATTCTCCCAGTCTCTTGCTTGAGTGATACCCTGGATAAAAATGACCGTATTTGGAATGGATTCATTGAATTCCCTAGGATTAATCTTAAACTGAACTTTTGTCAGGACAGATTGATAAAGTGTCTGGATCAGCTTGTAGTTGGAATGAGGTGCAAGATAGAGAGCCAAATAAGAAGTCAACAGCCACCCACTGGCCGAAAAGATAAGAACCGGGCGGAGAAGCCTCTTATAGCTAATCCCTAAGGTTTTAAAAGCCATGATTTCCGAGTCAGATGAAAGGCGGCTCAGGCCACCCAAGACTCCCATCAGGACAGCCATCGGCACGGTAAAGGCCAGAATAGAAGGAATCAGGTAGATGAAAATTACAACCGCGGCCTTAAAAGAAACTCCTCTGGTTATGAAAATCTCAGAGAACTGAAGAATCTGGTTCATTAAAAGAACAAAGGTGTAGATAAGAAGGCCAATAAAAAAAGGAGGGGCTATCTCTTTAATGATGTAGCGGTCGAAATACTTGATCACTCTGTTTATATACCATAGAAAAGCGCCAAAAAAAAGAAAGGCCCTGCGTATATGCGCAGGGCCTTTGAGGTCAGGGCCTTGCCCAAATTATGGGGTCAGGCCTTATCCAACGGAATGCCATAAGGATAAGACGCAAGAAAATCCAATTCGGGGTCAGGCCTTATCCTGCAGAATGCCATAATGGCAAAAAGCTGGAAAAGATCTTTTCCCGATGACAAGGCCTGACCCCAAAAGGCCTGATCCCGAGGATTTAATACATATCGCCGGGTGGTGGCGGATACTTAGGTCCTTTCTCCTCTTCAGGAATATCAGATACTAAGCCTTCTGTGGTCAAGAGTAATCCAGCGATGCTTGCAGCGTTTTGGAGGGCTATCCGAACAACCTTTGTTGGATCCAGAACACCGGCTTTGACTAAATCTTCAAATTTCTCTGTAAGAGCATTAAAACCCATATTTTGCTCCATATCTTTCACTTTTTCAACAGTAATAGAGCCTTCATGACCTGCATTATCTGCGATTTGACGAAGAGGTTCTTCTAAGGCTCGCTTGACAATATTGACACCGATTTGCATGTCTTCATCTAGCTTTAAAGCATCGAGGAGTTTCTGGCATCTTAAAAGAGCAACTCCTCCTCCAGGCACAATCCCTTCCTCAACTGCGGCCTTGGTGGCATGCATAGCATCTTCGACTCTCGCCTTTTTCTCTTTAAGCTCGGTCTCGGTGGCGGCACCGACTTTAATCAGAGCAACTCCGCCGACCATCTTGGCCAGTCTTTCCTGAAGCTTCTCCTTATCATAATCAGACGTTGTATCCTCAATCTGGGTTCTGATCTGTTTTATTCGGGCCTGGACATCTTCCTTTTTTCCTTCTCCCTCAACAATCGTAGTGTTATCTTTATCAATAACCACTTTTTTTGCTTTACCCAGCCAGTCAATGCCGACATTTTCAAGCTTAACTCCGATGTCTTCAGTGATAACTTTCCCACCACTCAGAATCGCGATATCCTCCAGCATAGCCTTCCGCCTATCACCAAATCCAGGAGCTTTCACTGCAGAGCATTGAAAAGTGCCTTTGAGCTTGTTGACTACTAGAGTTGCCAGGGCCTCGCCCTCAACTTCCTCAGCGATGACCAACAAGGGATTTCCCATCTTGGCCACGTTTTCAAGAAGCGGCAGAAGCTCTCTCAAGTTGCTGATTTTCTTTTCATGGAGAAGAATAACAGGATTCTCCAAGACGCATTCCATCCTGTCAGGATCTGTGATGAAATAAGGAGAAAGATAGCCGCGGTCGAACTGCATTCCTTCAACCACCTCCATGGTCGTCTCCAAACCCTTAGCCTCTTCAACAGTTATCACGCCATCCTTCCCAACCTTATCCATCGCTTCAGCAATGATTTTGCCCACAGACTCATCATTGTTGGCTGAAATAGCTCCGACTTGAGCAATCATTTCACCACTCACATCCCGGCTTAGCTTCTTCAATTCTTTGACAACTTCTTCTATGGCTTTGTCAATTCCCTTTTTGATTAAATTAGGATTAGCGCCAGCAGTAACGTACTTCAATCCCTCAGAAAAGATCCTCTGAGCTAAAACGGTTGCTGTTGTCGTTCCGTCCCCAGCAACATCTGAAGTTTTGGAAGCAACTTCTTTTACGAGCTGGGCTCCCATGTTCTCCAGGGGCTCCTGGAGTTCAATTTCCTTGGCCACGGTTACGCCGTCTTTGGTGCTGGTTGGGGAACCGAATTTTTTATCTAAAACAACATTTTTTCCCCTGGGGCCCAACGTCTCTTTGACCAAGTCGCTTAATGTATCGACGCCCCTCTTTAGCGCCTGTCTGGCATCTTCACCGAGCGTAATTTGTTTTGCCATTTTTTCCTCCTTCTAGCAAAAATTAGGTGATTTTAGCTAAAATCTCTTCTTCACGAACGATAATATGCTCAATATCACCTATGGTCACTTCTGTCCCACTGAATTTTCCGATGAGAACCTTATCACCCTTCTTAACATCAAGAGGAATAACTTTCCCGTCTTCTGTCACACGGCCTTTCCCCACTTCTATTACTTCTGCTTCCTGGGGTTTCTCCTTTGCAGTATCAGGGATGATTATTCCACCTTTCTTTACTTCCTGCTCTTCTAATCTCTTTAGAAGAACTCTGTCGTGTAAGGGTATCACCTTCATTTAAACCTCCTTAAAATGAATTATTTTTTTAGCAGATTTTCTAGGAGATTGCTAATATTAGCTTGATTTCCCCTTTTTTGTCAAGAAAAAAGTGATAAAATTAGCACTCTTAATAGGAGAGTGCTAAATTTTCTTAAGAATCTTTAAAGATTTGGCTCGGTTACTAAGAGTGTTGCGATGAATCCCTAGGCCCTTGGCCATTTTAGTCATATTCCCCTTGTATTTTTTCGCTGCCTTCTCGATGTATATTTTTTCGAATTCTTTCAGCGCATCTTTAAGAGACAGTTCTTTCTCCACCATTTCATCGATAACAATCTCCATTTTCTGATGGATATTGAGTTTGTTAGATTTTTTTTCCATCTTTTTCCACCCTTCTTGTGATTTCTTGATAAGCTTCCTTGAATTTTTCCTTAAGCTCCTCAGGTATGAGGCTGATTATGGCCCTGGTCATTTGAAGACAAACAGGAGAAAGCGCAGATTCTTTCAAAGCCTTTTTGCTTATCGGAAACACCAATAGAGCAAAAACAACAACACCGCAGATGAGAATCCCTTTCAGGAGCCCCAGGCCCCCTCCTAAAATATTATTAAGGACTTTTAAGGGCCCTTTTATAAACTTAGAGAGACAATATGAAGAAACCCACCCCAGGCCGAGCACAACCAAAAATATGGTTAAAAAACCCAAAAAATGAGCCAGGACTTCGTTAGAGACAAACCGAAGATAAAGCCGGGAGGCCTGGGAATAAAAACCAACGGCTAAAATCAATCCAACAATCACTGCAAGAAGGCCAAACACTTGCTTCACAAATCCTTTAACTATGCCCAGGATAGAGGTCAAAGCCAAAATGCTGATCAAAATAACATCAATCCAGTTCATGCCAGTTTACTTCTTTCTTTTTCTTAGCTCCTCTACCATCCAGTATTGACCCTCTTTCAAAGAACCAAACGGAATGTGAGGTTTTATTTTTCCATGAAAATCAGACCCGGCTATCGGAACAAGATCTAGCTCTTCGGCAATCTTCTTGTAAAATTCTGTCTGGGAAGGGTCATGATAAGAAGTGTAAACCTCCAGCCCTTCAAGCCCGCTTTCTTTCAGAATCGCGAGATCTTCTCTAGAGGTCTTCTGAAAATATGCCCCGGGATGAGCAAGGACAGGAACGCCTTCTGTCTCAGGAGCAACCTTGAGAACATCCAATAAGCTCATATTTCGCTTGGGAACCCATGCTGGCTTACCCTTTACGAAATAATCTTCATAAAAAAGATAGGGAGCAAAGTCTGGACTTGTTCCGTTAAAATATTTCTTGATTGCGGGAGATTTTTTCCTTTCGGCCTTGCGAAGCAAAACTTGGGCAATTGTCACCCCCAAGGGAGGAGTGAACTTTGAATCCTTGGCGATCTCTTTCCAGCTAATATCAAATCCAATTTCCTGAAGTTTACGTACACGCTCCTTAGCCTCCGCAATCCTTTTCTTCGAGGCCTGAGCGATAAGTTTGAAAATAATTTTCTTCTTCCAGCTTACAAAGGGAAGAAGAAGATGAAACTCGCGGCCGTCGAAAAGAGTTGTAAGCTCGATGCCAGGGATAACTTCAACGCCTGCTTCTTCGCCGAACTGTAAAGCTTGAGGATAAGCGGCAACTGTATCATGATCGGAAATAGATATTGCTTCCAGGTTCGTTTCCCCTGCGAGCTGTACAATATGAAAAGGAGAAAGGCTGCCGTCACTACTTTTATTGGAATGAATATGCAGATCGACTAGCCCTTGCATTATAACTCATTCTTCCCTGTTAAGAGGCTATAAATTTCAAGATATCTTTTCGATGTCTGTTCGATAATGGACTGGGGCAATGGAGGGGGAGGGGATTCTTTGTCCCAGTCTGTACTTTCCAGGTAATCGCGGACAAACTGCTTATCCAGGCTGGGCGGAGACTGGCCAGGAGAATAGCTTGTCAATGGCCAGAATCGAGAAGAATCTGGAGTAAAGATTTCGTCAACAAGCATAAGTTCATCCTCAAAAAGCCCGAATTCGAATTTTGTATCTGCAATAATAATCCCCTTAGAGAGAGCATGAAAGGATGCTTTCTGAAAAAGCTCTATGCTTATCTTTTTTACCTTCTCGGCAAGTTCGGGTTCAATCAGCTTCTGCATCTGCTTAAAAGATATGTTTTGATCATGCTCCCCCTCTTCGGCCTTAGTAGCTGGAGTGAAGATTATCTCGTCCAGTCTATCAGCTTCTCTCAGACCAGAAGGAACTTTAACCCCGCTAATCTTCCCTGTGGCTTTATAATCTTTCCATCCTGAACCGGAGAGATATCCTCGGACAACGCATTCTACAGGAATCACCTCTGTCTTATGGACCAGCATGGATCTCCTCTCCAGGATTTCTTTATATTTGAAGAGCATTGAAGGAAACTCATCTACTTCGTCAGTCAGTAGATGATTGGGGCAAACGAGCGAAGTGAAATCAAACCAAAACTTGGAAAGCTGCGTTAAGATTTTTCCCTTATCCGGAATGAGAGAAGGAAGAACATAATCAAAAGCAGAAATGCGGTCCGAAGCAACTATAAGGAGCTTGTCTTCTATTTCATAGACGTCACGGACTTTTCCTTTTTTATATAAAGGAAGTTCTGGAATTGAAACCCCGGAATATGCTTCGACCATTGCACGCTAAAGAATAAAAAAAATAAATTCAAAAAGCAACTAAAAGGTTTTGGGAAATAGCCTCGCTCCCCTTCAGATTTTTAACGCCATTCTCCATTCACTCTTTTATTTTATTATATGAGATTACTAGCCTGTTCCGAGCAAAGCGAAGGAATCTTCTTCGATACTCGGAACGCTATGCTCAAACATACTCGCCAAAAAATGGGGCCAGGCCCCATTTTTTGGCCCCATTTTTTCCGCTCGAAGAGCGAATTACGAAGGCTAAATCTTCAATGGTCGCTGCAGATATTTCCCAAAATCTAGGACTTAATAATCATTTATAACGGGGCTTGAAATTCTTCCTTAGAATGACATTCCGATAAAGCTCAGCGTTCTGCCCGCCTCGTCCTTATCTCTTCGGTATGAAGGAAGGTTCTGATGGCAATGAGTGCAGATGTCTGTGGAAAAAACATTCTTCTCGTCTACTCCTGCACTGACCATCTGAGAAAGATTTGCTCCTTTGAGATCGAATAGATATTTTCTTGGTCGTAGAGGATGATTTAGAAAAAACTCTGTAGAAAGTCCTTCTCGCTTAAAGCTCTGAAAAACATCCTCCCCAATTTCATAACATTCATGTCCTATACAAGGCCCCAAAGCCACCAGAAGCGACCCGGGATTACTGCCATAATGATCTTTCATCCTTTGAATAACCTTATGAACGACTCTCTTGGATGTCCCTCTCCATCCACAGTGGACAGCAGCAATTACTTTCTGGGACTCATCCACGATAAGAACAGGGAGGCAATCAGCTGTTTTTATGATGAGAACAAGAAAAGGGAGGCCAGTAATCATGGCATCTCCTCTTAGTTTCTCTTCGGAAGTATTATCTATGACTTGGACAATGTTAGAGTGAATTTGATCAAGGAAGACGAGCTTAAAATCCTTCCACTCTGGTCTATTTCTATAATCACCCTCCTCCCATATTCTTATTCCGAAGCCATGGATAAGGAAGGGAATTTGTTCCAGTCGAGGAATCCTTCTGTATAAGGAGCCAAATTTTACATTCATCGGGATCAGACTCTGATAACTTTAATTATTCTAATCAAAAAATACAACCAAATATTGAGCACCCAAAAAAATTAAAATTTACAAAGTATAACTCCAAATTTGCTATAATTGCTTATGAAGAACGTGCAGCCAGAAAATTTCGAACCAGCCTATCTCAAGACGCATCGAGAGGGGATGCTTCCAGAAAAAATTGAGAAGGCCTTCCGATTACTGGAGAAGTGCAGCCTCTGCCCTCGAAACTGCGGGGTGAACCGTGTCAAAGGAGAAAAAAAATACTGCGGCGCACGATTGCATCCTGAGGTCTCTTCCTACTCTCCCCACTTCGGAGAAGAAAGGCCTCTCGTTGGCCATCATGGCTCGGGTACGATTTTCATGACTCACTGCAACCTAAAATGCCTTTTTTGCCAGAATTACTCTATAAGTCACGGGGGAGAAGGAAGGGAGATATCCTTTGAAAGATTGGGGGGGATGATGGTCGAGCTTCAAATGATGGGCTGCCACAACATTAATTTTGTTACTCCCACTCATTATGTTCCTCAAATTCTGAGGGCCCTTCCTGTAGCTGTGGAAAAGGGACTTAAGGTTCCCCTTGTCTATAACACTGGAGGTTATGACTCTGTCGAGACTCTGAAGCTATTGGACGGAGTCTTTGATATTTATATGCCTGATTTCAAATATGCTGATGGCAAGGTAGCCGAAGAATACTCACAAGCATCTGACTATCCTGAGATGGCAAAGCTTGCCTTTAAGGAAATGCATCGTCAAGTAGGAGATCTCCTCTTGGATGAGAGAGGAATAGCACTTAGAGGGCTTTTGGTGAGACACCTTGTCCTTCCTCAGGGATTGGCTGGAACAAAAGGGGTGATGCATTTCCTGGCTCAGGAAATCTCGAAGAACACCTATGTTAACATAATGGACCAGTTTTATCCCTGCGGTAAAATCTCTCCTAACTCTCCTTTAGGCAGAAGAATAACTCAAGGGGAATATAACGAGGCTGTAGAGTCGGCAAAGAATGAAGGAATAACTCGCCTGGATAAGCGGGAGAAATTGCGTCTTATCTGGCGTTTCTGATTCAGCCCCCTTCTGTCGTTTCTGTTTTCCTATTTTGCAAAATGCAAAAAAGTGCAAAAAAAGGGTACAGGCTCTTTTCTTTTATGACTACTGCTGGTATCGTCTCTATTATGGTTTGATAGATCTAACTCCTACGTTATGAAAAAAGCAGCCTGTCCCCTTTTTTTGTCCCCTTTTTTTAGTCTTTTTTAAACAGAGAGGATTTACCCCACAAAATCAGGACAGACGAGGAAAGAAAAATAAAGAGAGCAAAAATAATAAAGGTCTCTCTTAGCCCGGAGTACTGGGAGATCCAACCGAACAATAAAGGACCGAGGGCGAAACCTAGATCTACGGAAGATGCAAAAAGACTCAAAACTTTCCCCTGTTCTCGAGAGGCAACTCCCTGGACAACGAGAGCCGTTAGATGAGGGTAAAGAATCCCAACTCCGATGCCCCAAATAATACCAGATAGTCCGAGGAGAATATTATTGGAAGCAAAATAGATTAAGATACCTCCTCCGGAAATAAAATAAAAAGCAGGAAGAAGCAATTTCGGGTTACCCCAAAAAATAAATCGTTTTCCACCATAAAGCCGCATAAACACAGCAGTCAAGCTCAGGAAAGTATAATAATAGCCAGCCCACATCAGAGATTCTCCGTGAGCAAGAAGAGGAACAAAACTCAAGCTAGAGCTAAGCCCAATCTCAAAGATCAGGGTAAGAAAAAAAATCAAACAAATTCTTTTCTGTCTTAAAAGACGAAGAAAGCTAACGCTTTTGACTTCTGAGTCTTCAGGAAATCGAGGAAGCTTGACTCTCCAAAAGAGGCTATACAAAAGCGGAATCGCAGCCAGGAAAATAGCACAGAGAAAAAAGAAAAAGAAGCCAAACCTTTCGATAATTCCCTCTCCCATAAAGGGAACAATCAGCAGAGGAAGCATAAAACCAGTGGACACGACTCCAATAGCATAAGCCCTCTCCTCCTCACGAGTTATCAAAACAGCGATCAATAAAGCTGCCAGAATAAAGACGGAAAAGCCAACACCATGAAAAACCCTTATGAATACGACAAACCAATTTAGTTCCCGGATGAAGAGGTACATGGTTGTCATGATCAGGACAAGAATGAGCCCTGCCACGACTACTTTTCTAGGATTGTACCTGCTCAGAAGCCAACCAACAAATGGGCGAGATAAAAAAGCAGACAAGGAAAAAATCCCCAGTAGAAAGCCAATTTGCCTCGGGCTCCCACCTAAATGCTTAAAATAAAGCGAAAGCAGAATCAGCATGGCAATGGAAGAATAAGACATTAAAACCAGTAATTGAATGGAGAGTATACCCGGAGCTAATTTTTTCTTTCTCATTTAAAAGAAACAAAAATTAACAAATCTATCCTTCTATTTCAATCCTTTTATGATGTAGCGGTATGATTTATCAAACGTCTCTTTTTTTCATGTGATAAAATCTGTGGGCTTGATAAATCAAGCCCCTACAATAAATCAAATCCCTACATTGAGAGGTGGGCTTGATAAATCAAGCCTCTACAAGATATCTCCCTCCTACAATAAAAAAATTTTTAATTTGATTTTGTACTAATAAGGTGGGTTTGATGAATCAAAACCTATGAGAAATCAAATCCCTACAGCAAATCAAAACTCTACATTAAAAAGAAGGGATTTTTGAATCAAGCCCCTGAATTATCCAGGATAGATTAAAGCCTCAGAAATGAATTTTTTATATTGTTTAATCACATCCAGGATGAGTTCTTCTTTGGGCAACTTCAGGACATCTGAGGGCTTGATATGTTCCATGAAAGGCACTTCCTTTTCCTCAATCTGACTCTTCTTATCTTTCCTTCCTCTGATAAGCAGTCTTAATTTGAGATCCACGGCGTTGTTGGGAAGGCGTATAACGTAGTGGAAATTATCTACCCTCGATTGAGGAAAATTTACCTCAAAAGCTATCGATTTCCCTTTCTCCCTTCGGATTTTGGATTTTATCCCATAGCTTCTCAACTCTTCAGACAAACCTTCAAAGGAAGACTCGGCAATGAACTCACAAAATTGATTAAATTTCTCGGGAGCCTCAACCTTGCATTCATCGATAACTCTGAGATCATCTAAAAGACTCGCTAACTCGTCTTTCCAATCGGTCTTGGCCATTTTGTTCCCCCAGGAAAATATGCCATTCGTATCTTAACATATTTCTCTTCAACTTTAAAAGAAGAAGTAAAAAAAGAAATTGGATGCTTATTATGCTTCTTTTTTTATCAACTTAGCAAAATGTCTTCCAAATTCCTCGCCCTTCTTCAAATCTTCCTCTGTAGGACATCCTTTAAATTCCAGCATATCAGCAAGCTCCCACTTAAGTGGTTCTATAATTTTTTCCAAGTTTTTTCTCGCTCCACCGCTCCATCCGTAGCTTCCAAAATAAGCCACTTTCTTGTTTTTTATGTGCTTATGAGCAGCCATGTTTAAAACTTCTTGAACTGGAGGAAAGAGGGATACTTCGTAGGTGGGGGCTCCTATCATGATCCCTACTTTTGTCCAGAGGGAAGGGAGAATGTAGCTCACATGAGTTCGGGAGGCATCAAAGATTTCAAGAGGAACATCTTCCCGAGATATTCCTTGAGCCACCGCATTCATCATAGATTCTGTAAAGCCGTACATTGAGCCATAAATTAGGGTTATGCCGGGCTCAGCTTTTCCAACGGCATACTCCGCCCACTTCTTGTATAGATTGACTATAAGAGAAGGATTCTTGCGCCAGATTAGACCATGAGATGGAGCAATAACGTCAATGGGAAGATCAGCTAATTTTTCGATAGCTCCCAAAACCCTCGCACTAAAATTGGCCACGATATTAACGTAATAGCGGAGAGATTCCTTCTCATAAAAACCAAAGTCTTTGCATTCATCATCAAAAATTGCCCCTCGGATAGCACCATATCCACCAAAAGCATCACAAGGAAAAAGAATCCTGTGAGAGACCTCGTAGGTCATCATAGTTTCAGGCCAATGAAGAAAGGGCGTTGCCAAGAACTTCAAAGTTCTTTTGCCCAGAGAAAGAGCGTCTCCATCGTTGACAACCCGAACGTTCTCTTTTATGGAAAAGAAACTCTCCAGCATATCCTTTGTTTTCGCTGAACCCAGCAAAGTGACCTGAGGAGCAATCCTTCTCAACGTCCTTATAAGACCAGAGTGATCGGGCTCCATATGGTTGACGACTACATAATCAACCTGCGAAATATCCGTGACTTCGTCGATTTGATCAAGGTATTCATCTCCCTTAATTGATTTTGTCAGATCGATGATCGCTTTCTTCTCATCATCTATGAGATATGAATTGTAAGAAACACCTTCCTTGGTAATAGGCCATATTCCCTCGAAAAGGTCAGTGGTTCGGTCGTTCACTCCTATCCAGTAAACATCGGGCTTTATCTCAATTGCCGGCATTTAACCTACCTCCTTTCTCCAGACAGCTTCTAATTTTAGCGAGAGAGGATTAAATAGGCAATAACTTAATTTATGGTTTAAGAAAAAACTCCCAGATACGGAAGCATCTCCACATCCGTTATAACCCATTGGTAAGGCATAGGTTTTGGGAAATAGCTGCAGCGACCATTGAAGAAAGGCTCAGGCTGTATGGCTCAAAAACACGTTGCTTTTGCCCCAGCGAGTCAAAAGCAACTCGGATCAAGGCTTCGCTCTCCTCTTGGGGTCAGACTTTGTCCTCATGTTGCTAATCGGACTACATTTTATCTATGAACATTACTTCATGATAAAGTCTGACCCCGGAACCAAGGAAAAATGGGGCCAGGCCCCATTTTTTTCTGAGAGTCGGGCAGCGAGTATGTTTGAGCGGAGCGTTGCGAGGAGCGAAGAAGATTCCTTCGCTTTGCTCGGAACAGGCTAGTAATCTCATATAATAAAATAAAAGAGCGAATGGAGAATGGCACTAAAAATCTGAAGGGAGCTAGGCTATTTCCCAAAACCTTTTCTAATAACAGAAATGGAGATGCTTACCCCATACAATAATTTCTTTTACAATATCCAATGATTATGGTAAAAGATACGGGAAAAATTAAAATCTCTTTTCTTGTCTTCATGCAGGAGACTAAAATGGACGGCCAGGAAACGATCAAGAGAGGAACTTGGGGATCCAAAATCGCTTTCATTTTCGCAGCGACAGGTTCGGCTATAGGTTTGGGCAACATCTGGCGATTCCCGACAATGGTAAGTCAGAACGGAGGAGCAGTTTTTGTCCTGGTCTATATCCTAGCTGTTACTCTAATCGGGTTCACGGTGATGCTGGCAGAATTGACCATAGGACGTCACACTCAGAAAAATCCTGTCGGAGCCATCGGATATATAAAACCCCGCTCGCCCTGGAAATTTATCGGCTACCTGGGAGTAATAACAGGTGTTTGCATTCTCTCTTACTACTCTGTTGTAGCAGGATGGACAATAGGCTACATTGTCAAGAGTGCTTCTGGGGCTTTCAGCGGAGATGTAACAAGTCAATTAACTGAAAAAATATACACAGAATTTACCTCTAATCCTCTTCAAGTTATCTTTTTACTTTTCCTGTTCATCGGAATTACTACTTATATAATTTCAAAAGGGGTTAAAAAAGGAATAGAAAGATGGACCAGGATTCTGATGCCCATCCTTTTTTTGCTTATAATTTTTCTTGCTGTGAGAGCTTTAACGCTTCCCGCGGCCTCCACGGGTGTGACCTATTATCTCAAACCAGACTTCTCCAAGCTCAGCGGCACAGTCATTCTATTTGCCTTGGGTCAGGCTTTCTTTTCTTTAAGCTTAGGTATGGGAACAATGATCACCTACGGCAGCTATATCTCTAAATCCGATAATCTTGTCTCCTCGGCAGGATGGGTTACTTTCTCGGATACTCTTGTCGCCTTTCTGGCAGGGTTGATAATCTTTCCCACCCTTGCTTTTTCCGGCCAGCCTGGCGATGTTGGAGGTTTTGGCCTTGTTTTCCAGATTTTTCCTATCATCTTTTCCCAAATACCGGGCGGTTATATTTTTGCGCTTCTCTTTTTTACACTTTTATCCGTGGCAGCTTTAACTTCGACCATATCTCTCCTTGAAGTTCCGGTGGCTTATCTAGTTGATGAGCGGGAATGGACGAGAAAAAAAGCAGCCCTGGCAGTAGGAGCTCTCTCCTTTGTAATCGGAGTGCCATCCGCTCTTTCCTTCGGGGGAATGAAATTTTTCACCAAGATAGATTTCTTTGGCAAGTTTGATTTTATCTTCGGCAATATCTCCTTGGCTGTTGGCGCCTTGTTGATATGTTTGTTTGTCGGATACGTTTGGGGCGTTAAGAACGCAATCCAGGAAGTCTTTTCTGGAAATCCCAAATTCAGGATAAGACCTCTCTGGATATTTTCTCTCAAATTTCTCTCACCTCTAGCTATAATTTTTATTCTTATCTTCATCAGGAAAATTGTTTCTGGATAAAGGATGCCAATAATGAAGAAAAAAACTTTAGCCATCATATTCTTCTTTCTGTGTCTGGTGAGTCTTCAAACCCTAAAGGCAGCTGATATCAAGGGCAAGGTTATCCTTTCTCCTAAAGGAGAGCCGTTCACTGAAGGGATTGTTCTTCTCAAGCCCCTGGAAGAGGAATATTTTTCCGAAACCGCTCTTGATCTTGAGGGAAATTTTATATACCGCGATCTCAAGCCAGGAAAATACATCATCAAAATGGACCTTTATGAATTGACTCCCTTCGGAGAAGAGGGAGTAGAGATAGAGATAAAAGATAAAGCAGAAACACTGGAGCTTAACTTCACGATTTCCCTCTCTCTTCTGGATAAGATACTCATTTTCATCACAAAAGCAAGCGATTTCATGTGGGGTTACTGGATGATAGCCCTTCTTTTAGGAACAGGAATCCTGCTGACCTATCTCACCCGCCTTATCCAAATTAGGAGGCTCATCCTTTCCCTGAAGATGGCGCTGCGAGGAGCCGTGGGAAAGGATAAGCCGGATAAAAAAGAAGAAGGAGATATCTCTCCATATGCAGCTTTGATGACTGCCCTGGCTGCTACTGTTGGCAACGGCAATATCGCCGGCGTGGCAACAGCTATCGCTGTTGGTGGACCAGGAGCTCCTGTTTGGATGTGGATAGCCGGTATCTTCGGCATGGCCACAAAGTATGCTGAAGGATTTTTAGGAGTCAGGTTCAGGATTAAGAACATACGGGGAGAGATGTCCGGTGGGCCTATGTACTATGCCCGTAATGGCATTAAAAACGAGCATCTGGCCAAATTCATGGGCATGTTTTTTGCTATTTGTGGTGCAGTAGCATGCCTGTTAGGCACAGGGAACATGATGCAATCCAACTCAATGGCGCTGGTCTTTAACAGAGAATTCCAGATTCCTTTCTGGATAAGCGGACTGGTTATCACGGGCATTGTAGGAGCAGTTATTCTGGGCGGCATTAAGAGAATCGGATTGGTATCTGAGAGACTGGTTCCGACCATGATTATTCTTTATTTCGGAGGAGCCATCATTATCATCCTGGCTAAGATCACAAACCTGCCCGCAGCTCTTACCACAATCTTTACATCCGCCTTCTCCGTAAAAGCCGTGGGAGGAGGCATGGTAGGAGTAACTATCAAGCTGGCTATTAGCCAAGGCATCAGGAGAGGACTGCTTTCCAACGAATCTGGCTTAGGATCGGCGGGCATTGCCCAGTCTGCCTCAAAATCCAAAGATCCCTCTAGAAACGGGCTCATCGCAATGACCGGGACATTTATTGATACCTTGGTCGTTAATACGCTGACCACTCTGACCATTGTCATCACCGGAAGCTACCTCAAAACCGCTGCCTATGGCGATCCAAGAGCTCTAACGTCTACGGCCCTAACAGCAGATGCCTTTAGCTCTGTCATACCTTTTGGTGGATACATCATTGCTTTATGCTCTTTTCTCTTTGGCTATTCAACTCTTCTTGGATGGTGCTATTACGGAGAAAAATGCCTGGAATACATACTTGGAGTCAGGATAATCTATCCTTACAGGATTGCTTTCATCATCCTGCTTTTCATCGGTTCTATCATCCAGGGTCCGCACCGCTACATCGTCTGGTACATAGGAGACGTAGCCAACGCCTTCATGGCTTTCCCTAACTTGTTGTCCCTTCTTCTTTTAGCCGGATTGGTCGGAAAAGTGACAACCAAGTATTTTTATGAAAAGAAACGAGAGATCTAAATTCCTGAATGCTTTATCTTTGAAAAGATTTCGGGAGCCTCTATACCGAAATGCGTGATAACGAATAATAAATGTGCAATAGGATAAGATTTATATTTGATTATCTTGATTGTAGAGGGTATTATTTTAGAAATGAAGCTCTGCAAGAAAAAGCTTGAGAAACCTTACCGCTTCCTCGGTATCTCGATCATCCTGATATTAGCTGTCTCTCTGGATGGCAACAGACAACAGGACGTTTCCGAATACCAAGAGCGCTTGGCGAAAATTTCCCAACAGATAGAGCAGTTAAGAATGAAAATAGAAGAAGAAGAAAAAAAGGAATCAACCACTCTTTCCCGGCTGGGGAGGATTGGATTTAATAAAGGATTGATCAAAAAAGAAATCTCCCTTTATGCTATCCAATTGGAAAAAGCAAATCGTGAGCTTTCCTCACTGAACAAAAGCATTCCTGAGCTAGAAGCAAAGCTGGAAGAGGAAACGCAATCTATAGAGAAAATACTCATCACTACCTATAAATTCGGAAAATTCAACTTTCTTCAATTTATGCTTCAGGCAGAAAATGTAGGAACTCTCATTTCTGAGAATAAGAATTTGACTCTCTTAGCTCAGTACCAGGAAAAAATAATCTCGAGTTATATGGATAACTTGAATAAACTAGAGAGGGCCGAAAAAGAGCTTCAGGCAAAAAAAAAGGAAGCATCGCGCTTAATCAAGAATGCCGAGCAGAAAAGGAAAGAACTCCAAGTTCAGGAAAGAAAGAACAGAGCTCTTATAACGGAAATAAAGAAAAACAAAAAGCTACATCTTCAGACTATAGATGAGTTAAAAGTAAGAGCTCAACAGTTGTTACTATTGATAGAAAAATTACTTAAAGAAGAAATTTCCTTCCCTATTAATTTAATTCCGCTTTATGAGAAAAAAGGGAAGCTTTCCTGGCCTATCGAGGGAAAAGTCACCACTGAATTTGGGGAGCAGAGACATCCTCAATTTAAGACGACCACCATGAACAACGGAATCGAAATTTCACCCAAAAAAAACTATGTGATTGTCAGGTCTATTCATCCTGGCAAAGTCGTCTACGCTGACTACTTCCAAGGATACGGGAACCTCATCATTATCGATCATGGAATGTCCTACTATACTCTCTACGGTCATTGCTCAGATATCCTAGTCAAAAAGGGTGACATGGTTAAAGCTGAACACCCAATCGCTCTTGTCGGTGATATCGGCTCTTTTGAAGGAGACTCCGTTTATTTTGAAATTCGATTCAAGACAAAGCCCCTTAATCCCTTGCAATGGTTGAAATGAAGATGATAAAATCAAAAACTCGTTTAAGGATAAAATGACCAAAAAAAGAGCAAGAATACTCCTTTTTGCAGTTCTAGGCTTTATCATTCTCTTCTTCTTGTTAGAAAAAAGCTTTCTCCCTGGACTCTTATCAAAACTTTCTCCCGACAGGAATTTTGAGCTGCTCGGAAAAGTTATCCAACTGATCAAAAACGATTACATTGAAGAAGCCAACCCGGCCAAAACAATGAAGGGTGCCTTTAAAGGAATGGTTGATTCCTTGGACGTTCTCTCCAGCTACTTAGACAAGGAGAGCATGCTCAGGTATAGCCAGCGTAAGGAGGCAAACCTGAAGGATATAGGAATTGTCCTTTACAAAAGCTACGGTTCTTTTCCTCAGGTCATCGGAATTAATGAGAATTCCCCTGCTGAAAAGAAAGGAATCCAAATCGGCGACTTTATCAGCTCTCTTGACGGACGCTCGACTCTCACCATGAGTATGACTGAAGCAAATCTCTATCTTAAAGATAGAGATAAAAAAACCATAATGCTAAGGGTATTCAAAGGAGAGGAAACAAAAGAGGTAAATATTGAAAGAACATTGCTGTTTGAACAGCCATTTTCTTATGCCAAAGCAAAGGGCACAAGCGGAATTTTGAAGATCCATCAGCTTTATCCTCCCTGCGTAAGTAAAATAAAAGAGGAACTCATCCCCAGATTAAAGCCAGAAAAAAGGACTTTTATTTTGGATTTAAGGAATTGTCACGAAGGGGAGATCGAAGAATCCAGAAAACTCATCAATCTCTTTTTGAAATCTCCGAATATAGGTTTCTTTGAAACAAAAGGAGGAGCCAAGGAGATTCTTTCCTGCCCAGACGATGCTGAACTTAAAAAACTGCCCTTGGTAATCTGGACAAATCAGGCAACAATCGGACCGGCAGAGGCCGTAGCTGGAGTTCTCAAAGAATTTAAAAGGGCCAAAATCATCGGGCTTCCAACATTAGGACTGGTGGCCAAACAAAATTTCTTTATCCTAGATGACGGGAGTGGATTACTGCTCACTTCAGGAATCTTCTACCTTAGGTCAGGGGAAAAGTTGTGGGAAAAAGGAACTAAGCCTGATATAAAAATAAACAGGGAAGACCAAAGTTTTAGCACATATCTTAAAAAAAGTCTTTAATCTCCAGCCTAAAATGTAATTAATGCAAAAAAGAAGGTCTAAAAAAAGAAAAAAGGCCAATCGTATTCCTCCTTCCACTTTTATTATCTTTTTTCTTATGGTGCTTTTATCAGCAGTCGGTTTAGACTACATCGGCTGGAAAAATGGAAAAAAATCTTATCTGTTTTCTTCTCTTGCAACAAAAAAGAGAGCTTTATTGAGTCAAGAAGCTCCGCCTAGTCAAGAACCTCTGCCCAGTCAAGAAGCTCTGGACCAGATTGTCATTAAGAGCTTAACCTTGCTTAAGATACCTTATGATTCAAATCAACAATACAGGGATAAAAAGGGAGTTCTCCATCTTATGATTGAACTACCCTTAGAAAAATACAAAGAGCTGGAATCTATGCTTGAAAAAGAATTCAATAAAGTCAGTGCTTCTGTCCAAGAAAGAGAAGAGCAACTCGGAGCAGAAAAAAATTATTATCTATGGCAGGTCAAAGGGAAAGGAAAGCAAAGACTGAGTATTCTTTTCGCAAGCCAGAAAGAAAAAATAAAAGCAGAACTTCCTTCAAGAAGAGCCAGGAACAGAGTAGCAATCATTATCGACGACATGGGTTATAGTTTAAGAGCAATCAATGATATATGCTCGCTCAATAAACCCTTGACAATTTCTATCCTTCCTTACAGCCCTTTAGCTAAAGAGATAGCTCGAATTGCTCACCAAAACAAGCTAGAAGTTATGCTTCATCTTCCGCTCGAGTCTGTCAATAGCCAGGGAGGAAACCACATTGAGGGAATCGTCCTCTCCCAAATGAGTGAAGAGGGAATATTAAATACGGTGGAGGCCAATCTCGATCAAATTCCCTATGTTACAGGCGTAAATAACCACATGGGCTCGAAAATAACGCCCGACAAGAATCTCATGTCCATTATTCTTGGGCCCTTAAGAGAAAGAAATCTTTTTTTTATTGATAGTCGCACTACCAGCACGTCCAAAGCTTATAATGTAGCTCAAGCGCTGGGAATCCCTTCAACCTATCGCAACGTTTTTCTTGATGGAGAAAATCGTGAGGGTTATATAAAAGGGAAAATGATCGAGCTTTTTCGCCTGGCCCAGAGAAAAGGGGAAGCTGTGGGCATTTGCCATCCAACAGAAAGAACTCTAAGAGTTTTAAGGGAAAACTTTCATCTTGTGGAGAAATATAATATCGAGCCCGTCTTCGCCTCCCAGCTAACCAAATAATTAAGAAGATCTGGGAGAAAATATAAAGCCCACAGATAAATCAAACTCCAGCAGTTAACGAATAAGAGTAAAGGTATCAATCAGATAAAAGACGCCAGCGTAAAACAGAAGCAAAAAGGTAATAATCATACTTTTGAAAACAACCTTCCTTCGAAATTTCTTATACAGAGCAAAAAGAAGCTGGTAGAGAGCAAAAATCTCAAGAGCAAAAGGAAGGAAACCTGTATAACCGAAGGCGGGCATTTGGAATACTCTCCAAAAATTAATATAGGGAATAGTGTATTCCCAGTGAGATCCTGCCCAAAAATTCCAGAATTCCCACAAGAAACCGGCCACAAGGCCAGCCAATAACCAGCTCCAGAATCGGGTCCAATCCCTTTTCTCCAAGTCCTTCAATAAAGTTTCATTTTTCAGCCAAAAATTTAAGGGCTCAAGCATCAAAATAAAACACAGCCAGACAAAAGGGAAAAAAAGACGAGGCCAAATAATGACTAATATAATCGATATTATTCCTGAAAAAAACCACGATTTAAGAAGCGCCGGTGTCCCTCTTATTCTAAACAAGGCAAGCCTCTTTTTAGATAAGAAGCTTTGAGCAAACAGAGATATCTCATTCATTGCCGGAATGACAGAAGCATAAGCCACAAAATAGCCAAGCCATCTTTCAAATATGCTTGAGGGTAGATTGTGATAGGTCCAGTTTTTCACTCTCAAATTAAAAAGCTCAAAAGCAAGCCAGACGAGAACAGAAATGAAAGCAGAAAAAAGAAAATTCTTCACAGAATCAGAAAGAGGCGAGGCTTTTCTTCTCCTAAAGTTTAAGCTGTCCATTACAAGAATAAAGGACCACCAGGAACAGCAAAAGAACCAAGTTTTCATAAACGACACATTAAGAGCAAGGAGAAATGCTGAAAACATGAGGCCAAAAAGGCCAAAGTATAGGTTTAGACGAAGGATTTTTACTTTCATCTCGCTGAATTCATGATTTTGAAACTTTATTTTTTTTCTTTCCTTCCATAAAGGACAATTTATTTTAATATGCTACCTTAAAATTCAATTTTTGCAAGCTTGCGGAGTCAGGCTTTATCCAAAGGTGAGCTCAGACTTTATCATGAAGTGATGTTCATAAACAAAATGCAGTCCGCCTCTCAATATGATGACAAAGTTTGACTCCAATTAAAAAGATTGAATAATTTCCCGTCCTCAATTATATTAAAAAATGAAACAAAGGAGAGCGAGATGAAAAAAGCGCTGTTGTTCAGAACTCTTATCATAGCAATATTCGTTTCAGCCTTTATTCAGAATGGATGTACTAGAGCACCATCCCCGGAAGAGCTTAAAGCATCTATGGAAATAGTGGATGTAGAGACAAAGTGGGTAAAAAAATACTATCAACCCTGGCCTTCAAAATTAACACTTGTTCCGGCTATTTCTTTCCGCGTAAAAAACCTCACTGAAGAAACAATTCGGTATATAAGTTTTGAAGCCGTTTTCAGGTTCATGGATGATACTAAAACCTTGGGAGAAGGCTTCCTGCCTGGCCTTCCCGAAGGATCTATTCCTCCCGGAGAAACGAGTGATACCATCCTTTTGAAAAGCCGCCTGGGAGTTGAAGGGAAATCCATTAACCATTTCAGGAACAGTCCGCATTGGAAGACCGCTTTAGTCAAACTCTTTGTTCGGTCAAAAGGATCCCGGTTTACTCTCCTGGGAGAGTGGGAGGTTTCTCGGAAAATAGATTTTAAAGAACCAGAGCCTTATCCCCCAAAGAAAGAAGAGAAGCTAACGTCTTATTAATACTTCCAACTTGAATAAGCTTCATAAAGAAATATTGTCAGGAAAGGAACTGTAACTCATGAGCACAGTCATTCCATCAAGGGTATTTTTAACCAAAGGAAAAGGACAGCATAAGGAAAAATTAGCCAGTTTTGAGCAAGCTCTTAGAGAAGCCTCGATCGCTCCTTTTAACCTTGTTAAAACTTCAAGTATCTTCCCTCCTCGCTGCAAACTTTGCTCAAAAGAGGAGGGATTGAAGTTGCTTAAGCCCGGACAAATTGTTTTTTTGGTTATGAGCGAATGTACAACAAATGAAGCCCACCGCTTGATACAAGCGTCGGTAGGATTGGCCATTCCTAATGCTCCTAATCATTACGGCTATCTTTCCGAACATCACAGCTTTGGCCAAAACGAGAAGGAAGCAGGTCAGTATGCAGAGGATTTAGCGGCGTACATGCTGGCCACTACCCTCGGTGTGAACTTCGATACTAGTCAAATCTGGAACGAAGAAAAAAATATTTATAAACTATCTGATAACATAGTAGTCAGAACCAAACATATCACCCAGACTGCGAAAGGGAAAAAAGATCTCTGGACGACGGCCGTTGCCGCAGCGATCTTCATCCCCTAAAAGGGGATCGGCTATTTTATCTAGGTAAGCTATCCCTTTTTATTCCATTTTTAAGAAAAGAGGGGAACTTATTTTATTCTACAAAAGAAGGAGCCTGCCCCCCTTTTTTTATGCGGGCTTGATGAATCAAATCCTTACAATAAATCAAGCCCCCATGCAAGAAAAACCAAATCCATACAAAACAAAAAGTGCGGATTTGATGAATCAAACCCCTACAATAAAAATGAGGTTGGTTTGATGAATTTAGACCCTACAGGAGTTCTAAATATGATCGAGAGGATTGGGTATAAGAATCTTTATATGGCTCTTCTCTTTGAGCTCTTTTAAAAATGCTTCTAGTTTTTTTTGGCTTTTCTCATTAAAAAACTTCTCTTCTATTTCTTTCCTGGCTTCCTCAAAGGATTTAAGGCGACTTTCTTTTCTTTCTTCTAATTTCAGTAGGAACCAGCCCGCTTGAACCTTCAGCCAGGGAGTCATCTCCCCCACGTTCAGCTTCTCCACAGCTTGTTCCAGGTCTTTTTCTAACTCACCTTTTTTAAAACTTCCCAGCTCTCCTTGATTATCCTTCTCTGGCCCCTCAGAATACTCGCCGGCTAAAGAGCCCATGTCCTCTCCAGAGGAGATTTTCTCGCTGATTTCTCTCTTTTTAGCCTCGAGGTCTTCCTCGTTTCCTCCCTCAGCTGAAAGATAGATAGCTCTCAGTTTATATTCTGGGAGCTCTGTGAACTCCTCTGGATGAAGCTTATAATAATTAACGATTTCTGAATCGTCGACGACAATATTTCCACGGACTTCTGAATAAATAACAGCTTCCCTCATCATATTCTCTCTCATCCTTTTCTTCCATTCTTCAAAATCAATGCCTTGCTGTTGGAGAGCCCGGATCAGTTCCGCATCCGAATTTATGTTATTCTCTTTTTTTAAGTTTTCCAGCCATAATCTCAGTTGTTCATCTGGATTAATCCCCTCCATTTTCTCGGCTTCCTGCAAGAGCAGAAGATCTGTTATCATTTTATCCAGAAGATTTTCTTTCATGGCAGCATACACCTTTCCAAACTCTTCTCCTTTATATTGAGCGCTAAGAGCCCGGTAAAAATCTTCATGCTCTGCTTTAAATTGAGAGAGGGTAATAATGTCATCGTTCACGACAGCTACAATTTCTTCGATGACTTCTTGGCCGAAAAGAAACAATCCCCCAAAAAATACTAGGAGAAAAGCTAGGATGGCACTTCTTTTCTTCATATGTTATCCCTTTGATAAGGAAAAGAGAGATTCATGGGATAGAAACTCCATTCTATATTGTTTTTCAAATACTCCATGTGCGAAGAAACTCTATAATTTATTTTAAGATCCAAGATTTTTGCTTTTATGCTTGGCAAAGCTTCTTCTTCAGAAATCAATTCCGGCTCAAATCTTCTATCCACTCTGAAAATGTGATAGCCATAAGAAGATTCCACCACTGGGCTTAACTCTCCTTCTTCAAGGGAAAATAGCACTTGTTCCATTTCAAAGGGAAGCTGGCCCATTTCAAACACGCCCATCTTCCCTCCTTTAACAGCTTCTAGACCAATTGACTCTGCCTCGGCAATCTTTCTGAAATCTTCCTCAGATACATTCTTCACTCTTTCCATGACTTCGATGGCCCTATCCTCAGTTTCCAACAGTATCTGGCTGGCCTCAACTCTCTGGGGCCGCAAAAATTCTCTTTTATGAAGATTATAATACTCCTTTATTTCTTCGTCTTTGACTTCGATGTCCTTCACAAGCACATAAGTATATTTTTCTATCAATAATCTATCAAACAAAATCTCGGTATCCATATCTTCTACAGAAACGTCGCTGCCTTCAGACTTAAGTTCGGCCGATAATTTTGCCAAATAATCTTGTTTCTCCTCCCAGCTCAAAGATATATTCTGATTAGTGGCTGATTTCAAAACAAGCTTCTCCTCGATAAACTTATCGAGAAGGCGACTTAGAGAAACAGGAGTCAATGCCTTCTGGTCATTCCCAAAAGTCCCGCGAACATACTTTTCAAAGTCAGAATTAAGATAGGTAGTATCTTCAATTTCAATGATGATGTAGCTCTTTTTTTGCGGGTCCTCAAGGCTAACGCTGAAAGAACTTTCCTGTTCATTCTTCTCTCCGCAATTCGCAAAAAGAAAAATGAAAATCCCTGCTAGGAAAAGGAAAAATAAGCTACGTTTCTGCTTGAGTAACCTCATCTTTCTTACGCTTAATTTATTATATTATATAAAGATAACTCCTTCAAGATGGATATCGTTTCACCCATAACTTCGGCCTCTTTCCGGGGAGGAATGGATAGGCTCATCACACCCTGAGGAGTGATTGTCCCTGAATATTTTTCCATTATCTTGGTCAGTCGGGCTATGTCTGCAGATGATGTTGGGAAAATTTTAAATATTATTTTTTCCCCTATACGGTCGATAGCATTGATCTTTGCCTTTTGAGCCAGGTGTTTGATTATACCGTAGCGAAGGAGATTTTCTACACTTGAGGGAAGAGGACCGTATCTATCTTCTATTTCTTCTTTTATTTTTTCAATTTTACTTAAATCATCCACAGAAGAAATTCGTTTATAAAGGTTAAGTCTCAGGTTTATCTGGGGAAGATAATCCTCTGGGATCCGGATATCCACTTTTAAGTTGATCTCGCTTTTAACTTCTTCTATCGCTTCTCCTTTGAGTTCCTTAATTGTCTTCTCTAAAAGATGCATATAATAATCAAACCCAACTGCCTCCATATATCCATGCTGCTCGGAACCTAAAAAATTCCCGGCTCCTCTTATCTCCAAATCTTTAGCAGCTAAACGAAATCCTGATCCCAGCTCAGTAAATTCTTGAAGCGCTCTTAAGCGCTCCTTGGCCAAATTAGTCAGCTCTGTAAACGGAGGAACTAGAAAATAGGCGACAGCTTGGCGGGAGGAACGGCCCACTCTGCCGCGAAGCTGATAAAGCTGGGCCAACCCAAAAAGGTCTGCCCGCTCTACAATAAGGGTATTAACAAGAGGGATATCTATTCCATTCTCGATAATTGTGGTTGAAACCAGCACATTGAATTTCTGGTTGATAAAATCAATCATCTTTTTCTCAAGCGTCGCGCTTGGCATCTTTCCATGGACTACCGCAACTCTTGCTTGGGGCACATATTTCTCTATCATCCTGGCAACTTTATCAATGTCTTCAATCCTGTTGTGTATAAAGTAAACCTGACCCCTCCGCGCTAATTCCGTTTTTACAGCAGAGGCAATAAGCTTGGGACTGAAGGGGGTCACAACCGTATGGATGGCCAATCTGTCCTTGGGGGGTGTCTCGATGAGGCTCATATCTCTAAGGGAAGTTAGAGATAAATTCAAGGTCCTTGGAATAGGGGTTGCACTCAGGGTTAAAACATCGATATCGGTTTTCATCTTTTTTATTCTTTCCTTGTGACTTACCCCAAATCTCTGTTCTTCATCTATGATTAGAATACCTAAATCGCGGAATTGAACATCCTTGGAGAGAAGCCGATGAGTCCCGATTACAATATCGATTAATCCTTTTTTTAAATCTTCAACAATCTTCTTTTGTTGGCCTTTTGTCTGGAGCCGGGTAAGGCTTTCAACCCTGAGGGGAAAGAGAACCATCCTGTTCCTGAAAGTCTTCAGATGCTGGCTGGCAAGAACAGTAGTAGGGCAAAGAACAGCCACCTGCTTCCCGTCCATCACAGCCTTGAAGGAAGCCCTCATCGCCACTTCAGTTTTGCCGTATCCCACATCCCCGCAAAGGAGTCGATCCATTGGAAACTCTATCTCCATGTCACTCATAATCTCTTTGATTGCTCTCAGTTGATCTTCTGTTTCCTCATATTCAAATGTTCTCTCAAACTCAGACTGCCAGTCACCTCCATGGCTGAAGCTATACCCCTTCATAGCCTTCCTTTGAGCATAGAGATGCAACAGCTCTTTGGCCATTTTCTCTATGGCCTTTTTTGTCCTAGCTTTAGTCCTTTCCCAGGAAGGACTTCCCAATTTATTGAGAAGAGGCATACTCGAACCGACTCTTGAATATTTTTGAACAAGATTGAGGTCTTCGACGGGCACAAAGAGCTTATCTTCATCTTTATAGATTATCTCGATGAATTCACGGTTTTTTCTTTCAATCTCCATCTTCATCAACCCCATGAAAAGCCCTATTCCGTAATCTGCGTGAACAACATAATCTCCCCCTTTGAGGTCACGAAAATGGGAAAGAAAGGGCTTTGTTGGAAGACGAGAAACGATAACCTTTTCTTCTGTGAAAATATCTTTTTCAGAAAAAAAAGCTATTTTTTCTTGGGGATAGCTGAATCCATGATGAAGGTTCCCTACCAGAAGCACAACTGCTCCATCCTCAGGGAAAGCAAAAGACGTAGACGATTCACAATGCAGAATTTCACTCTGAGAGAGAAGGGTGGCCATTTTCTTGCGTACAGCCGTGCTCGAAAAATAGATGAAGCATCTCTCTCTTTCTTCCTGCAACTTTTTCATATATTGGAGAAAGAAAGGAATCTTGTTTTTGAACTCGGGAACAGATTGGAAGGAAAAGGAGAATGTTTTCCTTCCTCGCTTTGGAGCGAGCTCTTGCCAATGAATCGCTTCGTTTTTTATTTGTTCCCAGAGTAGAGGTGGGTAAATTTCCTCTGGAGGAAGACAAAGCTTTCCACTATTTTTAAGCTCGGCGTATTGCTCGCTTAAATCCTTGAAGGCCTGCTTCCATTCTTCTTCCACTTCATCAATATCATCAATAATAAACAGAGAATTTCTTATATAATGATTAAAAGGGACAAAATGCTCTTTGTGAAGAAGAGAAAGATAGAAGAAAGAAGGAAAGAAATCTCCCCGTTTCACCCGACCTATCTTTTCCTCTGTATCTTTCAAATGGCGGATTTCCTCTCTGCCTCTAATCTTTTCCTCCCATTCCTGGAGAAATTGAGGCGAACTTGGAAACTCCCTGAGAGAGGGGAGGCAAATACGCTCAATTTTGCTTACTGAACGCTGCGAGGAAGGATCAAACTCTCGAATTGATGCGATCTCATCGCCACTAAACTCTATTCGATAAGGAAGAGGCCTCCAGGGAGAAAAGACATCCACGATTCCGCCGCGCCAGGCATATTCTCCATGAGAATTAATTAAATCCTCCCGAGTATATCCGTACTCATCCAGTATATTCAGAATTTGGTCGCGGTCAAAAACCTCTCCCTTCTCTAAATTCAGAAAGAGCCGTTTGAGATTTTGGGGATTGGGGAAAGGCTTGAGCAAGCCGAAGATATGGGTCACAACCAGGGAAGATGAATTATGGATTAAATCATAGAAAAACCTCATTCTCGAGGAGATTGAATCGAGAGATGGAAAAATCTCCAGGTAAGGATTTTCTGAGAGAGAAGGCAGAGAGCTAATGCTTAGATCAGAGGAAAGCTGGGATAGATAAAACTGGCACTGTTCTTCGATCTCGGAATGAGGAAATGAAGACGGCCGGATAAAAACAATTCTTTTCTTGGATTCCAGGGACAAGGTCGAGAGAAAATAGGGCTTGGAAGCTTCGACAAGTCCTGTGACTTTCAGACCTTTCTCTCCCTGGTTTATGGCTCTAAGAAGCCTTTTGAATTCGTCTGTTTCTTTCAGAAAATCCAAGCTCATGTTTCTATTATACCCAACACAGCGAGCGAGACAAATGCATTATCCTACAGACGTGTTAACAGAAATAATGGATAAGACTAAACAGACAGAATAGACTGAACGAATAAAATAGACGGGATTAGATTCTCCACCAGTAGGAGAATTTTATGAAGATGCTATAGTTGTCCTGGCCATACCTGCCTGATCCCCCCTTCAAGTAATTACTATCAACACCAAAGAAGAACACAGTTCCCGGTCTCAGGATCCAGCTTACCAGGAAGCTACCGTAAATTTCATTATCTTCGTGGTAGTAATCAACGATAGCCCTCAGGGAGAGGGTTTTGGAAAGCTGGTATGTTGTTCTCTGGCGCACGGCGTTGAAATCATAGATCTGCTCTCCTCCTCTCTCCTTCCAGAAGGTTTGTTTACTGAAATCTATTGACATCTGAAGCCTTTTATTAGGTTTAACATTGAAATAGAGTCCGTAAGTATTACTCCATCCAAGAAAAGGATCATCGGGATCATAAAAGATGCTGTTGCCTGTCCTGAAATAAAAACCGAATGGAACCCAGCTAATCAGGTTATTCTCGCCCTCAACGGCAAAAGAATTCTTATTGAAATCGATCCCTTCGTACCTTTCCATGGAATTCTGGAAGGTAATATCCATCATGCTGAATTCAGTGAACCTTAGGTGAAGATTAGCCCTAGACCAGCGATCAGTCAAAAGCTCCTCAAAATAAGCATACCTTTGTCCTGCACTGAGCCCGAGTGAGACTTGATTCAGGTATTTTTTCTCAGGATAAGTGCGGAGGCTTGTGTAGGCACCCAAAGTTCTGTAATCCACCCGGTTAATATAACCAGAAGAGGCCTCAAAATCTGGATGAATCGAAATCCAGTAAAATCCTCCGCCCAGGTGTTTGGAGAAGTAAGAGAAGTCAGCATAAAGGGCCGGAACGACACCTGTTTCCTCGTCATCAAACCTTGTTTTGGAACCTATTGCCTGAAAAGAGAAAAAGAATTTATCTTTGAACCTGAACTGTCCATCAACGCCTAAAACCCTGTTGTAAGAGCCATCAATCTCTTTATCGGCCAGACAAAACCCTAGATAAGACTCTTTAAAAACGTCGGTCTTGATGCGGAAGATATTAAAGAGCGCATTATCATCCCGGCTTTCTCCTCCATTATGGACTTCCCAAAGGCTTTCTGTGGGATTGGTATCATAAGCAGAGAGAATGCCGTATGTGAAGCGCCCCACTTTCCCAGTTAGCTTTGCTCCGCCAGCAGGGTCGATGATTCTTCGGGTATAGACCATATCGATTTCAGGAAAGCGAAAGATTTCCATCCCTTCCAGGAAAAAGGGTCTTTTTTCAGAATAGTAGAGAGCAAACCTCTGGTTTATGTCAATCTGAGGTGCATCCGCCTCGATGTGGCTAAAATCAGGATTGAGGGTAAGATCAAGGGTCAAATCAGAGCTAATCCCCCATTTGAAATTCATCCCAGGCTGAAGATCTGCTTTTTCATCTTTATTTTTGAGCGAAGTGAATATAGGCATGAGCTCGAAGTTTTTCCCTTTCTCCACCTTCCCCTGAATCATGATCTCTCTTTCCTGAGTAAGCAAACCGGGTATCGATTTTGATACCGGAGGCCAGATAACAATCTCTCCTTTACGGGCAATGGTCCTGCCGAGCATAACTCCCCAGACCTTACTCTCTTTATCAGGGAATCGAATGCTCTTGAACGGAATTGCCATCTCCACAGTATAGCCTTCTTTATCAATCTTTCCGTCCGAACGGAAAACTGTATCCCAACTCTCGTCCATATTATCGCTTCCGCCTTCTTCAACTCGCATCATATCCATCTGAATACCTCGAGGATTGATAAAAAATGAAAAAGCCCGGCGCTTCTCGTTAAAAGTGTCTATAAAAACAGCGATCCAATCATCATCAATGATGTTGTCGCGATTGGTTATGGTCGCTCTTAATTTCTTCGGGTCAGAATCATAACAGCGAAAAGCGAAATAAAAACATTTCTTATCATAGCCGATATAAGCTACGGTTTTTTCAGTAGGCGTTCCCTTTTCTTTAGGAGTAAGCTGGAGAAAACCTTCGATTTTTAGGGCCTCTCTTTCCCAGAGTGAATTTTCAATAACTCCATCAATCTTCGGCGGCTGAGAAATCTTTGGAATCTCCAAAATCTCCTGCGAAGAAGTAAAGGAGAATTGAGGCAAGAGAAAAAGACTGAAGGAAAAAATCAGAATTAATCCTGCCTTTTTTATCATTGTTTCTATCCTGAGTTATCTGAATTTCTTATCATCTTACCTACTGATTCATAATTTCACTTAAGTAAACGAAAAAAAGGGCAAAAAGGTTTTGCATTTTAAAAAAATTGAAATATGACACAACAAGTGAAATCAAGGAATAACTATAAGATGTAAGTTGCAGGATTCCGAAGCTAATTTAAAAATAAATAGCTACCTCATAAATAACAACATCTTTTATAAGAATGAAATTTCCCATTCTCCTGATTCATACACTTTGATCTCGACTATCTCACCTTCCATCTTGCACTTGTAAACTTCAAACCTCCTTCCAGATTTCTGGTCTAGAACTCTCTTTCTCGAAATAATCTCTTCAATATTGAATTCGCGGTTGCCGATTATGACCGCCTTCGGAATTTCCTTTCCCTTGTAGCCGGAATAAAATTTCAGTTCGAACATTCCACCTTCTTCGTTCTTTTTTGGCTGGCGCATGATTCTTTCTCCTGGAGTTTCTGCAGTTAAAATAGTTCTACGGATATTCTATTATAATATTTATAGTTATAGGACACAAAGAGATGCAGGAGAAAATGCGGAAGAAAGGGGACAGGCTACTTTTTCTTTGTGAGCTCTCTATTAGTAGAAACTGTCATCTTCCTTACTCCTGAAAAAGTAGCCTGTCCCCTTTTTTTATAGAAAGTATTGCTAATACAGGAAAAGAAATCTATAATTCAAACCAAAATTTATGAAGAAAATCCTAATCAAAGTAAAGGAGAATCTAAGATGAAATTGATTTTCTCAAAAAAACGTCTTTTCATTCTATTCATCCTCTTCTTGTTTTCCGGAGGAACGCTTTTTTCCCAATCCTCAGATAGATACTTTGATAAAGCAGAACCGACCTTCAAAGAAGTACGGCTAGCAATTCTCTATCCTTCTATCGGATCTATCAAATCTCTTGTCGAGCTCAGGAAACAGAGCCTTTTTCCGCAAGAAAACCTGATAGTCATCGGCGTTTACCACCAAAAGGAGAGGACCAACCTCGAGGAATCAAAAGAATTCATTAAAGAAAACAATATGGAATGGTTCAAGTTTCATCAAGTCTCAGGCGAGCTCAATAAAGATATTCTTTTTCAAAAAAATTCCTGCACTGAGGATTTTAAAAATATCTTTCAGAAATCTGACGGCATTATATTCTTTGGTGGGGCAGACATTCCTCCCTCCATTTACAGGAGTAAAACAAACCTCCTAACCCATATCTCAACACCATACCGTCACTTTCTTGAGCTCTCCTTTATATTTCATCTTTTGGGAGGATTTCAGGAAGAAAACTTTAAAGCTTTCCTCGGACCTTCCCCAAAATTTCCCATCCTGGGCATATGCCTTGGAGCCCAGAGCCTCAATGTAGGAACAGGAGGAACACTGACTCAAGACATCTGGTCAGTGAAGTACGGGAAAAAATATTTTGAAGACGTGATCGGCCTCGGGAGAGAAAACTGGCATGCCAATCCCCTTGCCCGTCTTTATCCTGAAGAAAAACTTTTATCCTTCAACATGCATCCCATAAGGCTCATCGAAAACGGGAAATTCTGCTCTGAGATCGGTTTCAATAAAGATGACACTCCTTACATCCTCAGTGCTCACCACCAGATGGCTGATAAGTTAGGGAAAAGGATAAGAATTGCTGCCACATCTTTGGACGGGAAAGTTGTGGAAGCCATCGAACATGAAGAATATCCTAATGTGTTTGGTGTCCAGTTCCATCCGGAATTTCCCAATCTCTGGGATCACGAGGAAAAGTTCAGGTTTACCCCTCAGGACAAAGAGGAAAAGAGCTTGCTTTCCGTCCTGGAAAGCAACCCGCCGAGCCTTGCTTTCCATAAAAAGATTTGGTCCTGGTTCAGCCAAAAATTAAAGGAATATCACGAGAGCAAAAAATAGGAGAACATAGGCATTACAGAATTTAGGAATCACAAAGTCACTTTTGCCTTTCTAATAACCCCAATATACCGGACAAAATAATGACTGTTGATAAAAAACAGGCACCCACACCTATGAACATGGCAACACCAAGACTGGCAAATCCAGGCCAGACTGAAAACACAAGAGAACCAAAAGCTAGCATTGTCGTAGCGCTAGTGAGAAGGATAGCCTTTCCAGTGCTGGCAAAGACTTGAGTTATCTTTCCTTTTCCTTCAATACGCCAGCGGTGCAGTATATGAACTCCATCATCCACTCCTATTCCGACAATCATCGGAAGACCCATAACGCTCATCACAGTTAACTTCATTCCGGCCAAACCCATAATACCCACCATCCAGAAAACACCTATAGTCAGGGGGATCATGGCCATAAGAGCATGCCCTGGCTTTCTGTAATCTAACCATAGGAGGAAAAAAACAACCAAAAGCGCCAGCAGAATCGCGTTTCTCCCGTCTTTCCCGATAATCTCAATAAGGGCCCTAAAAACAGGCGGCATCCCGGTAGTATTTTCGCTGACTCTTTCTAAATCTCCAACAAAGCGCTTTAAAAATTCTGCGTCCTGCCAGATATTATCCGCAGGAAATATCGTAACTAAAAATTTTGTTCTATCCTCATTCACATACCTGTCTAGGACAGATAGAGGAAGATTTTCAAACTGAATCGGCTCTTCCGAAGACATTTGGATAACCGAGTTTTTAAAATATGGAGCGAAATCTTTCTGGAATTCGTCCATTCCAGCCAATGCCTTCTTTCTATCCTTTTCTATAACTTCGATTAAATCCTTGATTAGACTCTTGGGCTCAGGATCATCAGCTTCACCCACAATCTCAGCACATTTGCTATCCACCTTATCCTGACCTCCTAAAAATGCCATATCCTGAATCTCTATAATGTTCATCTCCAATCGACCGAGTTCCTGGAGGAATTTCTCATAACTCTCTCGTCTAAAAGTACTCCTCGGCTGAGAAACTTCTATCGCCTTTCGAATTTCATTGATGAAAGGGATTCTCCTTTCCTGCTGTTTCTTCGAAGGGAGGTAGACCGAGATATCTTCTGCTAAAGCTACTGAACCTATGCCCTTGGTTTCTTCAGCAATGGCTCTTGACTCGGCAACGCTATCAGTCAAAATCAAGGCATAATCCATGCTCATGTCAAATTTTTCCAGCACAGTATCCTGAAGTGTAATCGAAGGCAATCCTTTCGGCTCCAGATTCATGTAGTTCTGGTCAAAAGAAACTTTGGTCGCAGAAAAGACTAAAAAGGCAGTAACAAGAATAGAGGCGATAAGGGTAGCAAGATATCGCAGGGATAGAAATTTTCCCATATTTCCCAGGGATTTGAAGGAAATGTCCTTCAAGGTAAACTCTTTTCCGAACTTCCCTTTTTTCCTCTTTTTCTCAAATCGACGTTCGCGCAGAACTAGAAGAGAAGGAAGGAAGAGGAAAGTCGCGATTAATATAGCAATCAAACCTGCACCAGTGACAAAGCCCAGCTCTTTCATTCCGCGGGAGCTGCTGATGCTCAATGTAAAAAAAGCAATGCTCGTTGTTAGTCCTCCGGTAAGAATGCCTTTTCCGCTCTTGAGAAATGTCTCTTCCATAGATACTTCAATCTTTTTCCCTAAAGATCTTCCTTCCGTAAAACCGGAAATCATATGAATCGAAAAATCAATACCTAAACCGACCAGGATCACTGCCATCATGTAGGTCATAATATTCAAGGTTCCTACCAAGATAAAAGCTAGCCCCATAGCCCAGATGATTCCAACCACCAAGTTAAGTAAACCCAAAACCGGTGCAACCCACATTCTGAAGGAAATAACCAATAAGAAAAATACTGCAACCAAGGCGATAACGGTCGTATAACCTATGCTTTTCTCGCTGTAAACCATCTCATCATGCTCCACAGGCATCATACCTGTCAGACCTGCTTTCACNNCCATCAACAAGCTTGCCGATATCCAGCATGGTAAAATTTGGAATGACATTCAGGATGAGAGTTGTTTTGTCGTAAGAAAGAAGATAAGGCTCACCAAAGAGAAGCTTATCAACAGCTTGTTGAGCAGCCTTCTGGTGATTCTGTGCTAGAGATTTCTGGGGAAGACTTTCCTGCACGTAACGCTGCATTGTACTTACTAAGTTCTGGATACCATCCAAAAATATAAACGCCCCATCTTCTTTTTCTCTGGTCGAAAGAGATTCTTCGCGGCCAACGTATTCTTTTTCCAAACTGCTGTTTATATTTTCAAGCAAAGGAACAAGATTGGGATTCTTGTAGACATCTTTCATATTTTTTAGGTCATCTTCTTTTATGAGCATCAGTCCATGATTCTTTATAAAATCAATTTCTTGTTTATAATCTACCCTTCTGACGAATGGCTTCTTATCTTTCGGGTCAACGGCAAGCTTAATCTTAGGAACAGCTTCCTCAGCAAAGGACTTTATCAGTTCTTCCTCACCCTGAACGACGACAACAATGCTGGTTGCCGAGACAAATTCATTGATAATCTTGTTAAAAGAAATCGTCCGTCTGTCCTTGGAAGGTAAAAGGTCAGACCAGCGCATGGTTACTTTAAGTTGAGATGCCAGGGCCAAAAAGATGATAGTCAAGATAGCTACAACGACTAACATCCGCCAGGGATGATGAGCATGAAATCTTGCCAGGCTTTTAAGAATTTTTTCTCGCATCACTCACCTCTTGAGATTTTTAATAAACAATGATAATTCTCCAAACAATTCTTGTCTATATAAAAATGGAATTTAATCTTTATTTTGACAAATGGCCTTCTCCTTTAAAAAAGGGAAAAAGCGGGAAAAAGGGAACAGGCTACTTTTTCCGGAAGAAATAAGACTGTACTCGGGTCCAGGCCTCGTACTTGAGTATCGAGATTCTTCTTCCCTGGATTATCTAGGCATCCCTGCGATAAGGCCTTAGCCTGGCGATAAAGAAAAAGTAGTTTGCCCCTTTTCTATATCTTTTTAATATGTTAACAATAAAGAATTGATCTCATTATCATGAAGAAAAAAAGTTTCTTGACAATTATACTATAAATATGATAGGATTAATATTGTATATTAAAAGTAAGAAGGGAGCAGCAAATGACAAGATTTACGGTTCCAAGAGTTGCACATTGTACAGAAGGCTGTAAACAATCATCCTGAGTAAGATGTAAAACTTCTCATTCACATTTCCCATTCGTGTTTTTTCTTATCTTCTATTCTGTTCGAGAGTCTCTTTTCGTTCTATTATTAAGACTTAACTGAACTAAAGATTCTTTTGACAATATCGGAACTAGAACAGCCTTCAAGATAGGGAATGATCACGACTTCCCCGCCCGCCTCTTCAACCTCTTTTCTTCCTACAACCTCCTCGGGTTTCCAGTCTCCTCCTTTGACTAAAACATCAGGTAGAAGCCGGGCTATGATTTTCTGCGGAGTCTCCTCAGAGAAAGAGGCGAGATAATCTATATCCTCGATGGCTTCTAGGATTTCAATCCTCTCTTCCAAAGGAAAGATGGGCCGTGATGTCCCCTTTATCTTTCTTACTGAAGCATCATCATTGACAGCCACGATAAAAACATCTCCCTTTTTCTTGGCTTCCCTAAAAAGATGAATGTGGCCACTGTGGAGAAGGTCAAAGCAGCCGTTGGTAAAAACGACCTTTTTGCCCTTACTTTTGAGCTGGCTCCTGATATTCACAAGGTCAGCAAGTTTTTTAAATTTATTATCCATGATGTCTAAGCTTACTATTTGGGCTTAAGCATTAATTCTCCCGCGGAATATTTCTTCTGCTTCGGGTGTATAATTTCCTCCATCGTCATAAAGAATAAAAGGAGGAAGAATATCCTCTTTTTGAGAGGAGAAATCGCACTCAGCTAGAATCAGGTTCGGAGGACTGTCTTGACGGGGATGGACGAGACGAATGGATTTGACCTTCAAACTGTTCCTCTCCATTGCCTGGAATAGATCATCTTTTCTTTTCGCAAGATAGACAAAATAAGCGCGTCCTTCACTTTTGAGCAGTTTTGCTGTTTTTTCTAATATATTAAAAATATCACACTTTAATTCGTGCTTGGCGATAGATTTTTCCAGGGAAGAGCTCAAATGACCTTCTCCTTTTTTAATATAAGGAGGATTCGAGAAGATAACATCAAACTTTTTCTCTGGATGATATTGGCGCAGATCTTCCCGGATAACGGAAATTTTTCTTTTAAGATTATTGAGTTTTACGTTTCGCCTGGCCATATCCGCCAAAGATTCCTGAATCTCCACGGCGGTGATGTGCTTAAAAGGCTTAATACTTAAAAGAAGAGAAATAATACCGTTTCCGGCTCCCAACTCTAAGATTTCATCTGAGCGCTTTGTTTGAATAAAATCAGCTAAAAGGGGAGCATCTACTGAAAAGCGGTATCCCTCTTTCTTCTGCAAGACAAGAATGCTACCTCGATAAAAGGAATCAAGAGTCTCATCCTCGCCCTTCAACAGACTTCTCGTTTTCATCTTCACTCAATTCAGTAAAAACAAGCACGCTCGCGGGAAGAACTTCAGCATATCCCCCTTGTACAGATAAAATTTCTTCCTTTTCGGCAACCCGATACTTAATCCTTCCCTTTCCAATAGCTAAAAATAGTGGCCGATGACCGGGGAGAATCCCCAGATATCCATCCAGGCTCGGGAGGGAGAGCTCCCGAACTTCTTCATCAACCAATAACTTCCGAGGAGTTATGACTTTGAGTCGAAGAGATGACAGCAACTTCTGGGTCATGCTGATCTTAATCCCTCTGCCTGCTTGACGACTTCCTCAATATTTCCTGCCATGTAGAAGGCCTGTTCAGGTTTATCATCGTGTTGACCTTCCACAATCTCCTTGAATCCTTTCACGGTCTCTTCAATGGTTACATATTTTCCGGGTCTTCCGGTGAATTCCTCTGCAACATGAAACGGCTGGGAAAGAAACCGCTGAATCTTTCGAGCACGGGCAACGATAACTTTATCTTCTTCAGAGAGTTCCTCTATGCCCAGAATGGTAATAATATCTTGAAGGTCTTTATACCTCTGAAGAATTTCCTTGACGCTCTTGGCCACTTGATAGTGTTCCTCCCCCACAACTCTTGGGTCCAGTATTCGAGAGTAAGAGGATAAGGGATCAACGGCAGGATAGATACCAATTTCGGTTAGAGCCCGGGAAAGGTTTGTGGAGGCATCCAAGTGAGAAAAAGTTGTGGCTGGCGCTGGATCGGTGAAGTCGTCTGCGGGCACATAAATTGCCTGGACAGAAGTGATTGATCCCCTTTTAGTTGAAGTAATCCTCTCTTCTAGCTCTCCGAGTTCAGTCGCCAGGTTAGGCTGGTAGCCAACTGCAGAAGGCATCCTTCCCAGGAGCGCTGAAACCTCTGAACCCGCCTGGACAAAACGAAAGATATTATCGATGAAGAGGAGGATATCTTGGTTCATCTCGTCCCTGAAATACTCTGCGACAGAAAGAGCAGCCAATCCGACTCGCAGTCTTGCTCCGGGAGGCTCGGTCATCTGACCGTAGATAAGAGATGTCTTGTCGATGACCCCTGATTTCTTCATCTCCAGCCAGAGGTCATTTCCTTCTCTTGTTCTTTCGCCCACGCCCCCAAAAACAGAGTAGCCTCCGTGCTCTTTGGCAACGTTGTTGATCAGCTCCATGATAATGACAGTTTTGCCAACTCCTGCTCCTCCAAAAAGGCCGACCTTTCCCCCTTTCAAAAATGGCTGGATAAGGTCAATCACCTTGATTCCGGTCTCAAACATCTCAAGCTTGGTGCTCTGCTGCTCTAAGGATGGAGGAAGACGATGGATGGGATATTTCACTTTGGCCTTGATAGGGCCTAAATAGTCAACTGGCTCTCCTATAACATTCATCACCCGTCCCAAAGTTGCCTCTCCGACTGGAACTTGAATGGGGCTCTCCAAATCAATGGCTTTCATTCCTCGAGCCAGGCCGTCTGTAGGATGCATAGAAACACACCTCACCTTATCCTCCCCCAGATGCTGTTCCACTTCAACCACAATATCCACGGGAGAATCAGCAGTGAATCCTTCATCCTTGTGTCGATCAATCCTTATCCCAAAGTCCTTCTTGATTTCTTGAACAGATGAGGGACTAGAAGCATCGAATCTTTCACTTATGATTCGAATCGCATGGTATATTTCAGGGAGTTCAACATTCTTGAATTCGATGTCCACAACTGGCCCGATAACCTGGACGACCTTCCCGATCTTTGCTTCTTTTTTTTCTTTTGCTTTAGATTTTGCTCTCGGCTTTACAGTAGGTTTAACTTTTTCTTTTTCGGAAGTTTTCTGTTTTGCTTTTGCCATACTCATCTCCAAATCTTCTATTTTCCTGCCAAAGCCTCAACAGCTGTCATGATTTCCAGAAGCTCCTTGGTGATTGAAGCCTGTCGAATTTTATTTAAAACCAATGTTAAGTCACCTATTAAATCCTCAGCATTTTTAGTGGCATTATCCATAGCCATCATTCGAGCTGCATGTTCAGCGGCCTGCGACTCAAAATAAAAGTGTCGAATTTGACTCTCTATATAAAAAGGCAAAAGACTATTGAGGATAGAACCTGCTTCTGGCTCCCAGTCTGGAGGTAAAACTTCATGCACCTCTTCCTCTGGAGGTCTAAGGGGAAGAAGTCTGGTAACGGTCACTCGTGGAGAAAGGATGGATTTGAATTCGTTGTAAGCCACATAAACAGCATCTGTTTTGTTGAAAACATAGAGTCGCATTAAAAACTGGGCCAATTCTTTCAGATCTCCTAAGCTCAGATCTTGAACTTGTTCTAAATAAGCACGATCAACGGGAAAGGGATGCTTCCTAAAAAAACTAAAGGCTTTTTTCCCGATCAAAACCAAATTCACCTGAGAACGTTGGGCTTTCTCTTCAAAAAAGGATAAAGCTTTCTCTAATAAGTTCGTGTTAAAAGCTCCGCACAAACCTTTATCAGAAGTGATCACCAACCCCTCTATCTTCTTCTCTTCTCTATCCATGATTAAAGGATGTACTTCTCTTTCAGCCCAGGAAACGACTTCGGATAGTAAATCAGGAGAATTGTGCCAGTGGGGACGAGCCTCCAGAACAGAACGCTGCGATTTCTTGAATTTAGCCGTGGATACAGTTTTCATGGCTTGTGTGATCTGCTGCGTATTCCTGACGCTTCTTATTCTTCTTCTGAGGTCGATTAGAGCTGGCATTTTTAAGTTTTCCCTTCTCTAAATCTGGAATTAAACTCCTTTAAAGCTGAGCTAATAGCTTCATCCATATCTGCACTAATTTCACCTTTCTCAGCGATTTTCTTCAAAAGCTTCGCCTGTTCCTTTTCAAAAAATGTATAAAGTTTTTCTTCATATTCTTTGATCTGTTCAACTTCAAACTCATCCAAAAATCCTCTGTTTCCTGCATAAATTATTAATATTTGCTTTTCGACCGGTAAGGGGACATACTGATCCTGTTTCAGGACTTCAGTCAATCTCTCCCCCCTATCGAGCTGGGCTTGACTCGCCTTATCCAGTTCTGTGCCAAACTGAGCAAAAGTTACCAGCTCCCGGTATTGAGCTAAATCGAGGCGCAATTTTCCCGCCACTTGCTTCATGGCTTTGACCTGAGCATTCCCTCCAACTCTTGAGACAGATATGCCGACATTGATAGCCGGCCTTATCCCTGCGTTAAACAATTCAGGTTCTAAGTAAATTTGACCGTCTGTAATCGAGATGACATTTGTCGGGATATAGCCTGAAACATCTCCCGCCTGTGTTTCGATGATAGGAAGCGCAGTCAAAGAGCCCCCTCCATGCTCGTCATTGTACTTGGCTGCTCTCTCGAGCAACCTTGAATGGAGGTAGAAGACATCCCCAGGATAAGCTTCTCTTCCTGGAGGACGCCTTAAGAGAAGTGATATTTCCCTGTAAGCAGCTGCATGCTTGGAAAGATCATCATAGATGAGAAGAGCGTGCTGGCTGTTGTCCCTGAAATACTCTCCCATAGCAACACCGCTGTAAGGAGCGAGGTATTGAAGAGGTGAGGGATCGCTGGCTGGAGCAGCTACGACTATCGAATAGTCCATCGCCCCATGATCCTCAAGCACTTTTATAACGTAAGCAATCGTGGAATTTTTCTGACCGACAGCAACATAAACACAGACGACATCCTTATTTTTCTGATTGATGATTGTATCTATAGCAATAGCTGTCTTTCCTGTCTGACGATCCCCTATGATGAGCTCTCTCTGGCCTCTTCCGATAGGAATCATAGTATCTATGGCTTTTATGCCAGTCTGGAGAGGCTCCTTCACTGGCAAACGGTCAACAACACCTGGCGCCAAACGCTCGACCACCATGAAGATATCGGTTTTTATGGGTCCTTTTTCATCTAAGGGAATGCCCAGAGGATTCACCACTCTCCCAATCAAGGCCGGTCCAGCCGGAACCTGCATAATCCTGTGCGTACGTTTAACCAAATCTCCTTCTTTAACAAGATGACTCTCTCCCAACAGGACAGAACCAACACTATCTTCCTCTAAATTCAGGGCTAAACCATAAACTTCCTGAGGAAATTCCAGAAGTTCGTTATACATAACCTTGTCCAGTCCATAAATCCTGGCAATTCCATCTCCAACATAAGTTACAGTCCCAACCTCTTTAATGTCGACTTCTGTCTTGTATCCTTCTATTTGGCGTTGGATAATTTTACTTATTTCATCCGCTTTAATCTCCATTTTTCCGCCTACCCTTCAGAAATTTCTTCCTTAAGTTTCATCAAACTTCCTTTTATTGAGACATCGTAAACAATGTTTTCTCTTCTTATCCAAAGTCCACCAACCAGTTCAGGATCGATTCTGTACTTCAATATAACCGGTCTTTTCTCCAATAATTCTAATTTTTTTTCTAACTTCCTGCTCTGATCGTCCGTGAGGGGAACAACAGAAGCTACTTCAAAAGTATAGGTTCCCTTTTGCTCATTCCAAACTTCAGGCAAGGACTCTATGATATCGGGAAAAAACTCAAGTCGATTGTGTTCAACGAGCAGTAAAATAAACCTTGAAGCCTTCTTCCCAAAAGATTTTTTGGCCAGCACTTCTTCAGCGATCTGCGTTTTTTTTGTCGTCGGCAGGAAGGGGCTGTAAAGAGTCTCCTCCAGCTTTTTGTGCTTGCAGAGAAGTAGAGCAAAATTAGACAACTCCTGGCTGACGGCCGAAAACTCTGCTTCATTCTTGATAGAGTTAACTAACCCTTGGGTGTATCTTTTTATGAGAATTTGACTTTTCATAGAGTTCGTCGAGCTTTTCTATAGATTTATCTATAAGAAAAGATTGGTCTTCAGGACTCATTTTTTTCTTGATCCTCTCTGCTGCCAATGCTGAAGCCAGTTCTGCTGTGTATTGTTTGAGATCCTGGATTCCTGCGCGCATGAGCATTTCAATTTCTTGTTTGGCAAAATATTTGATCTTCTCCGCTTCTTGCTGGGCAAGTTGAATAATCCTTTCCTTTTCTTCGCGGCCCTCAATTTCTGCTTCCTTCTTTAGCTTTCTTATCTCGTCTTCCAGGGTGGCCAGGCGGGCTTTTGCTTCCCGAAGCTTCTTTTCTGCTTCTCTTTGGGCATCTTCTGCTTCTTTAAGCCCCTGTTCTATCTCCTCGGACCTTTTCTGGAGAAAGTTCCGTATAGGTTTGAAAAGAAAATAAGCCAAGCCCCCGAATAAAATGATAAAATTGATGGTTTTCCCGATAAAATCCCTGGAATCTGATGAATGTTCCTCATCCGCAGAAGCCATAGAGATAAAGAAGGGCAACAAAAGCAAAATAAGGAGGATTTTTCTTGTTGGAGTTTTCATTCTAAAAGCTTCTGCTCGATTCTTTCAGCCAATAACTTGGCTTCAATACTTAATTCTCTCCTCAAGCTCGTGGTCTGCTTCTCTAACTTCTCTTGAGCCTTTTCAACCTGATTCCTGTACTCTTTGCTTATTTCCTCCAGCATGCGTTCTCTCTCTTCTAATGCCTCATGCTTAAGACTCTCCTTTCTCTGCTCGGAGAGAACCCTTGCGGATTTTAGCCTTTCTTCGATTTCATAGACAGTTTTTTCATGGTCTTCTGTAGATTCTTGGAAGGCTTTTCTTCTTCCTTTAACTTTAGCTTCCCTTTCCTCCATGATCTTCCGCAGAGGATTAAAA
>JABAOH010099616.1_pt3 | contig 155741 bp, 157 predicted proteins | sample 7062181 | NCBI WGS metagenome assembly JABAOH01 (sample SAMN14538630, study PRJNA623070) | marine sediment metagenome | biome: marine biome [ENVO:00000428]; feature: marine pelagic biome [ENVO:01000023]; material: deep marine sediment [ENVO:00002113]; isolation source: pool of 5 deep marine...
TCGCTGCCCGTGATCGATGAATTCGGCTTTTCCAGGGCCCATGCGAGCCCGTCGGTCCGAAAGCTCGCTCGCGAACTCGGCGTGAACCTCGTCGACGTCAAGGGCAGTGGCGCCAAGAATCGCGTGCTGCACGATGACGTCAAGGCGTTCGTCAAGGCGATCCTTACCGGCCAGGCTGCCCGGCCGGCAGGCAGTGCGCTGCCCGCAACGCCGAAAGTCGACTTTGCGAAGTTTGGCGAAATCGACGTGCAGCCGCTCACGCGCGTGCAGAAGATCTCGGGTCCACGCCTGCAGGCGAGCTGGATCAACCTGCCGCACGTGACACAGCACGATCTCGCCGACATCACGGAACTCGAGGAGCGTCGCCAGGCGCTCAAGGGCCCGGCCAGGGAGCGCGGCATATCGCTGACGCCGCTCGCATTCATCATGAAAGCCGTGGTCGCGGCGTTACAGGAATTCCCGAAAGTGAACTCGTCGCTGTCAGACGATGGCGAATCGCTCGTTTACAAGAAGTACATCAATCTTGGTTTTGCTGCCGACACCGAGCAGGGCCTCGTCGTGCCCGTTATTCGCGACGCGGACAAGAAGGACGTGTACGAGCTGGCCGAGGAACTCGGCAGGCTGTCGAAGGCGGCGCGCGAAGGCAAGCTCAAGATCGACAAGATGCAGGGCGCGACGTTTACGATATCGAGCCTGGGCGGTATCGGTGGCACTGCATTTACGCCGATCGTCAACGCTCCGGAAGTCGCGATTCTCGGCGTGTCGCGCTCGTCAATGCAGCCGGTATGGAACGGTTCGGAATTCGCACCGCGCCTGATGCTGCCGCTGTCGCTGTCCTATGACCACCGCGTCATCGACGGAGCAGCCGCCGTAAGATTCACGACGTTTCTCGGGCAGCAGCTGGCCGACGTCGATGGGCTGCTCGGGACGGCGGACTAATGGCCGAACCGGTAAATCTTACCGTTCCCGATCTCGGCGATTTCGAAGACGTCGAGGTCATCGAAGTCCTGGTCTCACCCGGCGACAGTGTTGCTGTCGAGGATGGTCTCGTCACGCTCGAGACCGACAAGGCGGCAATGGACGTTCCCGCCAGTCACGCCGGCACGATCGTTTCGGTCGAGGTCAATGTCGGGGACAAGGTCAATACCGGCGATGTCGTCGCCAAGGTAAAGGCGAGCGAAGCGCCTGCTGCGGCGCCTGTCGAAGACGACGCGATGTCGCAGACGCGCACGATGGCGGCTGATGAGATCAAGGCTGCCGTGGGCACGGCGACGGCCAACGCGACACACTCTGCACAACTCGTCGTGATCGGTTCGGGGCCCGGCGGTTACACCGCGGCGTTTCGCGCAGCCGATCTCGGCATGGACGTGATACTCGTGGAACGCTGGGACACGCTGGGCGGCGTGTGCCTGAACGTCGGCTGTATTCCGTCAAAGGCGCTGCTGCACGCTGCCAGGGTTGTCGATGAGGCCAAAGAGATGGCCGAGCATGGCATCGAATTCGGCGCGCCGAAAATCGACGCGCTCAAGCTGCGCAGCTGGAAGAACGAAGTCGTCGGAAAACTGACCGGCGGGCTCACGCAGCTCGCCAGGCAGCGTAAAGTTCGCGTGGTGCAGGGCACTGCAAAGTTCGAATCGCCGACATCGCTGGTGCTCGACAACGGGGAAACGATTGCGTTCGAGAAGTGCATCATCGCGGCGGGCTCGGAACCCGTGAAACTGCCGGGGCTGCCCGACGACCCCCGCATCATCGATTCGACCGGCGCTCTCGAGCTTGGCCCACTTCCCAAACGCTTGCTCGTCGTTGGCGGCGGCATCATCGGCCTCGAGATGGCTTGCGTATACAGCGCTCTGGGTACGGACGTCAGCGTCGTCGAACTCATGGATCAGCTGATGCCGGGCACCGACAAGGACCTGTTGCGGCCATTTCTCAAGATCGTCAAACCGCGCTACGAGGCCATCATGACCTCGACGAAGGTCACGGGAATGCGCCCGACAACGCCCGGCATCGAGGTCAGCTTCGAAGGCAAGAATGCCCCCGAGGCGCAGGTCGGCGTTTACGATCGGGTTCTCGTGGCGGTCGGACGGCGTGCCAATGGCGATCAACTCGACGCGGACAAGGCCGGCGTTGTCGTCAACGAGCGCGGCGTCATTGACGTCGACAAGCAGATGCGCACCAACGTGCCGCACATCTTCGCGATTGGCGACCTCGTGCCCGGGCCGATGCTTGCGCACAAGGCGACCCACGAAGCCAAGGTCGCCGCGGAGGCGGCGGCGGGTGAGAAGAGCTATTTCGACGCACGCACGATCCCGTCGGTTGCGTACACGGATCCCGAGATCGCATGGGTCGGCCTGACCGAGAACGAAGCAAAAGAGAAAGGCATCGAGTACGAAAAGACCCAGATCCCGTGGGCCGCGAGCGGCCGCGCCTTGTCCCTCGGTCGTTCCGAGGGCTTCACGAAGCTGCTCTGGGACAAGGGTACCGAAAGAGTGCTCGGTGGCGCGATTGTCGGTCCGCAGGCGGGAGACCTGATTGCCGAGATCGGGCTTGCTATCGAAATGGGCGCCGATGCCGCCGACATCGGGCTTACTGTTCACCCGCACCCCACACTGTCCGAAACCATCGCATTTGCCGCCGAGGCGATGGACGGNNGGTATTTAACGACCTTTCTTCACTGACTTTCGACAAAACGCGAATGCCTGCTTTCGGCAAGAGTGGTCATTCAGGCGACCAGGAACAAGAGCAGCTGACAAACTGCTTGCCGCCGCAGGCAGCCGGCTGTGATCAGGGTGCGATCCCGAGCACCACTTCCGACGGAAACGTAAACTGACTGAAGTACTCTCGTGTCGTCTTCTGGAACCCGGATCGCTCTAGCAGGGGTAGGAGCGACACGCCTCGGCAACCGCCGAGCAAAGCCGGGTTTATTTGGTACAGACGGTCCCATACGCCGTTGTACCACCGTGTTCCTTGCGTCATGTTCACCAAAGCCAAACGCCCGCCGGGCCGCAACACGCGCTTGAACTCCTCGAGAACTATCGGCAAATCCCGCTCCGGCAGGAGATCAAACATATAGTTATTCACGAGAACATCGAAGCTGTTACTCGGATAATCCAGGTCATACGCATCACCGACCCGGAGGCGGTAGCTCTGAACTCCGGTGCGAGCAGCCTTTCTTTCCGCGCGAGCCAGCATTGCAGCAGTCAGGTCGATGCCTTCGGTGTGACCCGACGGATTGGCCTCGAGGATCTCGACGAACGCCAGTCCGGTCCCGACGGCAACCTCGAGTACGTCCTCGCCATCCTGAATCGCGGCCAACTCGAGGCAGCGCCGCCGGGCATTTGTCTCCGTCAGCCACGCCCATACGTCGTAAAGTGGCGCGATCTTGCTATAGACGTCCGACACCTGTTGCTTTGCTATCCTGGCGTCCGGCATATGATTAGCTAGCTCGAGACCGTAATGTTGAAGTGTGCTTGCATGGGTCGTGCGATTGTCCGCTTGCCGTTCGATTAAAGACGACAGGGATCTACCTGGCAACCCGGTCGTAAACAGAGGTTCTCTTGCCCGCCTTCGACATCACAATTTGCCAGAGCAGGAGATTCTCGACGTCGAACATTGCTTTGCTCGACAGCAGGTAGTACCGCCACATGCGGCGGAACTTCTCATCGAAGGCATGCTTCGATTCAAGTGCGGCAATGTTGTCCCAGTTTTTCTCGAATTTGTCGTACCAGGCCTGCAGCGTACTCGAATAATAGTGGCCGTAGTTTTCCCAGGCGTGGACAGTAAACGGTCCCTGCAAGGCAGCCGCCAGTTGTGGCAATGACGGCGCCATCGAATTGCGGAAGATGTATTTCTCGATCCAGCGATCGGCGATCAGCGTTTCGTCCGAATTGCCGATCGTATGCAAAAGAAAAAGACCGTCGTCATCGAGCATGTGACTCACTACCTGCATCAGGCTACGATAGTTCTTGTATCCCACATGCTCGAGCATCCCGCAGATAAGGATCTTGTCGTACTTGCTATCGAGGGTGGAGGGCAGGTCGCGATAGTCCGACAACACGATATCGACCGGCAGGCCCTCCGTATGATCGCGCGCAAACTGGGCCTGTTCCGTTGAGATCGTCACGCCGGTGAGTTCGCAGCCGCGAGTTGCGGCGGCGTACTTGGCGAATCCGCCCCAGCCGCAGCCAATGTCGAGAACACGATCATTCTCGTCGATCTCGAGCTTGTTGCAGATTATCTCGAGCTTGTTGACCTCGGCCTGGCGCAGATCGTCATCATCGTTAAAGAAGAAACAGCAGGTGTACTGGTTCCATGGCCCGAGGAATTGCTCATACATGCGGTGATCGAGATCGTAATGTTCCTCGGCGACGGCCAGAGAACGCCGCTTGCTTTGCAGGTTACGAAGCCTCGCACGCAGTACGAGACTGGCATGATTGAGTCTGTAAATCAGGCTCGAGCGAAGTTCGGCTGTCACGAAATGTCGGAACAGTGCATCCAGCGACTCTACGTCCCAGTCGCCGTCCATATACGATTCGCCGAGCCCGAGCGTGCCGCGCGCCGCACGGCGGTAGAATCGCTCGTTATGGACCTGAATGTCCCAGGGACGCTCGCCATTAACCACGACGTCGGCCCTTGCAAGCGTGTTGGTGACGATGCGTTTGAATGCCATGACGCTTACCCCTCTGCGGGCAATTATAGTGAATCGGGGGCGGCCCGCAGCACGTCTGCGAGAATTACGTATTGTTGCGGCTGACCGTGGAATTGAAGCTAGGAAAAGGATTCAAGGAGAAAAGTCGTGCAGGACTTTCCGCATCATTACGCTGTTACCGCCTCTGCTGAGGTCGGCGCCAACGTCCGCCTCGACGCCCCTGGGCTCGAGACAATCGAGTCGGCGGGACCGGCGGAGTTTGGCGGCCCCGGGGACCGTTGGTCGCCCGAAACGCTGCTGGTCGCTTCTGTCGCGGACTGTTTCGTCCTGTCGTTTCGCGCCACAGCGAGCGCATCGAAAATGGACTGGATCTCCCTGCGCTGTGACGTCATTGGCGATCTGGAGAAAGTGGATCGCATAACCCAATTCACAAAATTCACGCTTCGCGCCCGGCTCGAAGTGCCGCCCGGCATTCGCGAGGGAAAAGCGGAGCGCTTGCTCGAGAAGGCCGAGCATTCCTGTTTGATCACCAATTCGTTAAAGGCTCCATCGACGCTCGACGCCGAAGTCGTTGTTACGGAAAGAACCGACTGATCAGGTACCTGCGAGGATCCAGTTTTCGCGCAGGTAGGCCTCCTCGAAGCGGGCGCGTTGTATATTACGGTAAGAGTGTTGTTCGTCGCCGGGAACGGCTTCGCCGGTCATCGAGTTTACTTGAAGCGTTTTGCGAGTACGTGATCGATGCTCAGCTTGCCGGCGCCTTTGAAGACGAGCGGGATCAGCATGGCGATGAACAGCAGCGGAATACGGTAGTTGCCAAAGCCCTTGTCCGAAACCGCATAACCCTTCCACAGTTCGGCGAAGCTCGAGTAATCATCCGGCCAGTGCACGCCCGCGATAGCGACGATCGACAGGATGATCAGGCTGAATGCCCAGAAGCGCGTGAACAGTCCGAGTACCAGGCCAAAAGCGCCGATGATTTCAAACCACGTGGCCAGGAACCAGCTCAATTCGACAGGCAACACGTTGAATGGAAAAGGGAAATTATCCTGCACATTGGCGAACCAGTTGTTGCCGTTGTATTTCATAAAGCCTGCTTTGCCGAACTCGTAGGCCATCAAGAGCCGGATGGGCAGCAACGCTACCCAGTCACCAGCGGGCTCCAGTACATTGACCACGCGCTTCCAGAACATGTGAACTCTGTCCATGTCGAATCTCCTCAGCCCGGGACGCGGGTCCCGGTCAATATCTCGAGTTGTCGCATCTCTTCGAGCGCTGCGGCGCCGTGCTGCACGAGCGCAACCGCATCGGCGTAATTGATCTCGTCAGCGAGTACCCGCAGCAGGGCTTCGCCTGTCAGCAGGGAATCGTTCTCTTCGACGAGCTCGAGCAGTCGGGCCGTGACCGGGTTCAGCTCCAGGAAGCCGACCGAATCGTCCGACCGCCGGTAGACGACAAGAAACACGGGTTGTTCCGCCGGTTCGGTCGGTATGTAGTCGCTGTTGATGCGATGCACCGGGTACTGGTACGCGTATACCCATGCGAGCACTGACTTCACAGGTACCTGTTGGAGCAGGTCGCCGCCGGGATCAACACCATCGAGCTTATTCGCTTCCTCGGAGATCGACACTGCCAGTTCGATGTATTCGTAATGCGCGAGTTCGACCAGGAAGGGGTAGTCGTCTTCGGCATTCTCGTATTCCTCTTGCAGGAACGCCAAGAACTCGCGTGGCAGCTGCAGGAAGTAGGGCGTCTCGGCCCGATGCCGCTGCATGAACTGCCGGATTATCGCGTGCCACTTGTCGTCGCTGAGTAGCTTGCGTAGCACGGGAAACATGTTGCCGAGCAGATTGCGAATATTGTTGAAAAACAATTTCCGGTAAATCGCCATGCGGCGATCCTCGATGCCGGCCGGGGCCGGCGCACTCTCGGGGTCGCGGATGTGTGCCGCAAAAGCGTACTGCTTCTTCTGAAAATCAGGCAGCTCAGCCATTGGCAGCTTCCTCTCTTGCAGCCGCGGACTGAAGCTCGCGTATGTGATTTACCTCCTGCAGTAGTTCTTCGACGGGCGGGAAGTTGAAGTCACGCTCGAGCAGCGTCGGAACGACACCGAAGTGTGCATAGGCTTCTTCGAGGAGCTGCCAGGCCTGTTCGTCCACCGGCGTCCCGTGAGTATCAATTCGCAGGTCCTCGGCCTCGACATAGTGGCCTGCGAGGTGAAAGTAGCGAATACGGTCCGCCGGCATGCTCGTCATGAATTCATGGGCGTCGTATCGGTGATTGATGCTGTTGACGACGATGTTGTTGATGTCGAGCATCAGGTCGCAATCAGCCTCTTCGAGTACCGCGAGCGTGAAGTCCTTCTCGGTCATCGAAGTGTCGGTTGGCGCATAGTAGGACACGTTCTCGAGCGCGATGCGCTGCTCGAGTATGTCCTGAACCCGCTGTACCCGTGCGGCGACGTGCTTGACCGCCTCCTCGGTAAACGGGATCGGCATCAGGTCGTACAGCTGGCCGTCGTCGCTACTCGCACTCAGGTGTTCGGAATACATGCGAATAGCGTGATCCGCCATGAATTGCTTGATGTCGCGGACGAGGTCTTCGTTGAGGGGCGCCGGTGAGCCGATCGACAGCGACAACCCGTGGATCAGGAACGGGTACCGTTCGGTAAACCAGCGCAACTTCTTGCCGAGCTTGCCGCCGACATGAATCCAGTTTTCGGGAGCGATCTCCATGAAGTCGATCGCGCCCACGGGCACGTCCATGAGCTTGTCGGCCAGTGGCCGGCGCAGCCCGAGTCCGGCTCCGGTGACAGGGTATTGTGAGGTCGGGTCATTCATACGATTCAGGAGACCAGACGATCGCCGAATTTATTACAGCTTTCGGAGCCGATCCAGGTAGGCAGCCTCATCAGGTGGTTGATTATTGCGCTGCGACTCCCACAAGACTTCGGCCAGGCAGTCGATCATACGATGCTCGGCCTGATGGGGGTCGCCGGTGCGCGTGGCGAGATTTTTGAATATAGCGGTAATACCGGCAGGCCTGTTGGTGCTGACCTGCTCGCGGATGCCAAGGTGCAGTCCCATGTGCAAGAACGGGTTCGTACGACCTGCTTCCACACCGAACTCCTGGTCGATTTCGCCCGTGATCGCGTCGTGGTACTCCGGATGTTCGCGGACGACCAGCGCAATCTGGGCCTCGAGGGGCGAGAGTGCCGCGCCGTCGCGAGCCTTTTGCCAGGCATCCGAGTACATGCGACGCAATTCGGTCCTGTCCTGCCCGAAGATCATGGCAGCTCCTTGTAGCGGTATTCGCACCACTCGATGATCGGGCATTCGCCGCAGAGTGGCTTGCGGGCCTTGCAGATATAGCGGCCGTGCAGGATCAGCCAGTGGTGGGCGTCTTTCTTGAACTCGTCGGGCGTCAGCCGCACGAGACGCTTCTCGACCTCGAGCGGCGTCTTGCCCTTCGCGATCCCGGTGCGGTTTGCGACACGAAAGATGTGCGTGTCGACGGCGATCGTCGGCTCGCCGAACGCCGTGTTCAGAATGACATTCGCCGTCTTGCGTCCAACGCCGGGCAGCCTCTCCAGCGCCTCACGGGTCGTCGGCACCTCGCCACCGTGTTCGTCGATCAGTATGCGGCAGGTCTTGATGATGTTCTCGGCCTTGTTGTTGAAAAGGCCAATCGTCTTGATGTAGGGCTTGAGTCCCTCGACGCCGAGTCCGAGAATTTTCTGCGGCGTGTTTGCCACCGGGTAGAGCTTGTCGGTCGCCTTGTTGACGCCGACGTCGGTTGCCTGGGCAGAGAGAATTACGGCAACCAGTAACTCGAACGGGCTGCCGTAACGCAACTCGGTGCCCGGGTTCGGGTCGAGTTCGCGCAGCCGGGAGTAGATGGCCGTACGTTTCTCGTTGTTCATCGGCCAGGCCTACCATCGATACGATTCTTCAGCGCCACCGCCAGCGCAAGGGCTAAGAACGCGCCTGGCGGCAGTATGACCAGCAGGAAGCCGCTGTCGGCAAACGAGAATCCCGCTATCGAGGCGTGGCCGATCAGTTCCCGGAAGGCACCAAGCGCCATCAACAGGGCTGCAAAACCGGCGCCCATGCCGAGCCCATCGGCGATGCTCGCCCCCACAGGATTCCGTGATGCGAATATCTCCGCTCGCGCCACGATCGCACAGTTAGTCACGATAAGCGGGATGAATATGCCGAGCGACCGATCGAGGGTCGGGAACCAGGCCTTGAAGATGAGTTCGACACAGGTAACCAGGCTCGCGATGATGAGGACGTAGATCGGGATGCGTATTTCCTGACGAATCCAACGGCGCGTGGCCGATACGAGTGCGTTCGAGAAGGTCAGGACGAGCAGCGTCGCGATGCCGAGGCCGACGCCGTTAACGAAGGTCGAGGTCACCGCGAGCAACGGGCACAGGCCGAGCAGCTGCACGAGCCCCGGATTGTCCTTCCAGAGTCCAGTCGTGAGCCGTTCTGTCCAGTCGCCTGACACTAGTCGTCCTCCACGGTTGCCGGCGCAGCAAAGATCGCGTCGCGATTGGCGTCAAAGTATAACAACGTGTCCCGAATGGCCTTGATGACAGCGCGCGGCGTGACCGATGCACCGGTGAGCTGGTCGAACTCACCGCCGTCGCCTCTGATCGCCCAGCCGGTGAGGGCCGGGTCGCCGATGGATCGCCCTTCGAACTGGAATACCCAGTCAGTGCGAGTTGACTCGATTCGGTCGCCCAATCCGGGCGTCTCGCGATGCTGCAGGATTCGGATGCCGGTAACGCTGCCGTCGAATTCGACGCCAACCAGGACTCGAATCGGGCCGGAGAAGCCGTCGCGAGCAGTTACCGCAAACAGGGCCGCCACGGGCTCGCTGCCGGCAAACACGCGGTAGATCAATGCGGGATCATTACCGGGCAACGCATGCGGCGGCCGCAGAACGAGTCGTGATTCGCTGACTCCGCTGTCGTAGAACAAGCCTGACAAGGCCGGCTCCAGGCTCTGCTCCAGCAGCGCCTTTTCATTCGCTGCGATCCTCTCGTGCGTTGCCTGGTAGGTCGCCGCGACCAGCGAGGTGCATATCGCGGCAATGGCAGCGAGCGTGAGGCCCGTGCGGACAATGCCCTGGCCGCTCATATCTCGTCCCCGCGGCGCGAATGGCCGACGATTCGCGGGCGTGTCAGGTAATCAATCGCGGGTGCCGCCATATTCATGAGCAAAACGGCGAAAGCCACCCCATCCGCGTACGAACCCCACTTGCGAATGGCAAAGATCAGCACGCCGATGCCGAGCCCGTAATAAAAGCGACCTTTCGGACTCGTCGCCGCCGAAACCGGATCGGTTGCGATGAAGAATGCGCAGAGGATGGTGGCGCCCGAGAAAAGATGGAAACCGGGACTTGCATTGCTGCCGGGCGAGATAATGTACATCAGGCCGGCCGGGATCAGCAGCCCGAGCAAAACACCGGTGGGTATTTGCCAGCGGATGATTTTCCTGACCAGTAGCCAGGAGCCGCCGATGGCGAAGAAATTGCCCAGCCATTCCCAGCCGCGACCACCAAAGTCGCCCATCATCGGATTGGCGCGAATTTCGCTGTAGGTACGCATGTTGCGCAGCCCCGATTGCATCGCATCGAGCGGTGTCGCACGACTGACCGCATCGAAGGTCAATGCTTCCGGCAGCGATCCGGTCAGCGTGTACTTGATCGTCTGCAGGACACCGAGACTGACGTAGTCGATATCGCCCATGCGCGGCGCCACCCACAGGTTCATCTCCATCGGGAACGCCACGAGGATGACCACGTAACCCGCCATCGCGGGGTTAAACACATTGAAACCGATGCCACCGTATAGATGCTTGGCGACAACGATCGCAAACAGCGATCCCGTTGCCGTGACCCACCACGGGGTCAGTGAAGGCAATGCAAACGCCAACAGGACCGCCGTGACAATCGCGGTGTAGTCGGACAGGGCGACCATCGGGTCTCGCCCACGCAGGCGCATCATCAGGGCCTCGCTGCCAACGCAAACAGCGGTTGCAACGATGAGGTTGAATATGATGCCCGGGCCGAAATACCAGACATGCGCCAACGCGGCGGGCACGAGCGCGACCAGTACCTGCAGCATGATCGATGCGACGTCGACCTTCGGCGTGAGATACGGTGCTTCCTGGCGGACGAATTCCATCTAGTCTTCCTCGTCCTTCTGCTGGCGCCGTTTCATGATTTCGGCAATCGCGTCAGCGCCGGCTTTCTTCGCGTCTTCCTTTTGCTGCGCCAGTTCTGCTTCGCGCTCCTCGCGTTCCTTCTCGAGCCGCTCGTTGCGGGCCTCAAATCGCTGCCGTGCACGTTCGGCGCGTGCTTTTTCATCGGCGAGCTCACGAATACGTGCCTTGGCCATGCGGAAGTCGAACGTCAACGGAATATGACTCGGGCAAACCAGGTCGCAGCATCCGCACTCGATGCAGTCGGTCAGTCCGTGGCTACGTAGTTTCGCCTCGTTGTCTGCGCAGGCATACCAGAACAGCTGCTGCGGCAAGAGTTGCACCGGGCAGACGGCAGCGCAATCGCCGCAGCGGATGCATGGCATTTCGGCGCCGCCATCCCGCCGTTCGGATATGACCAGAATGCAATTCGATGCCTTGACCAGCGGCACACTGTCGGTCGTGACGGATTTGCCGGTCATGGGTCCGCCGATGACGAGCTGTTTTGCGTCCTCAGTGTACCCACCGATGTGAGCGACGATATTCGCGACCGTCGTGCCGAGCCGTGCTTCCACGTTAACAGGACGCGCGACGCCGTTGCCGGTGACGGTAGTGACCCGGGAGATCAATGGTTCGTTGTGGAAGATCCAGTCGTAAATCGCCGCCGCAGTGCCTACATTCTGGACCAGGCAGCCTACGTCTGTCGGCAGACCGCCCGATGGCACTTCGCGGTTGGCAACCAGCTGCACGAGCTGGTCCTCGCCGCCGGACGGATAAATCGTCGGCACGAGCTTGAGAACGAGCCGGTCATCATCCAGCTCGGCCAGGACTTCTCCGAGCCGATGCAGCGCTTCGGGCTTGTCGCTTTCGACGACGACAAAACAGGTGTCGATTTCCAGTGCATGAAGCAGGATCTGGGCGCCGCCCAGGACTTCGCGCGCATACTCGCGCATCAACATATCGTCGCAGCTGATATACGGCTCGCATTCGACTCCATTGAGAATCAGGTACTCGATATCGCAGGTGACGGCCTGCATCAACTTCTGGGCCGTCGGGAAAACGGCGCCACCCAGACCGACTATGCCGCCTCGCAGGATCCTGGCCAGCAGGACCTCAGGCGCCAGCGAATCATAGGCGGGCGCTTCTTCCACTGCCTCGATCGGACGGTCCTCGCCATCGCACTCGATAATGATACAGGGCGCCTTTTGACCAAAACGGCTCGACACGGGCCACGGTTCAATGGCGACAATTTTGCCCGAGGATGACGCGTGTACGGGTGCGCTCAGTGAGCCTGGCGTCTCGGCGATAAGTTGCCCCTTGAGCACGCGCTCGCCGATACCGACGATCGGTTGGGCGGGGTCGCCGGCATGTTGTGTGATCGGCAGAACGAGTTGCCCGGGTACAGGGACCTGCACGATGGGCGATTCCGTCGACTGTCTTTTGCGTGCTTCGAGACGAAGTCCTCCGTGCAACTTGCCAAGATCGTAAGTAGGGGCGCTCATGCGAGGCTCCGCATACTGATACAGTCGACAGGGCAAGGCTCGACGCACAACCTGCAACCGGTGCATTCCGATTCGATGACCGTATGCATCAGATGGTGCGCACCGACAATCGCGTCAAACGGGCATGCATTGCGGCAGTGCGTGCAGCCGATACAGATCGCTTCGTCGATGACCGCAACTGCCGGTTCATGGCTCTCCCGCGGTTCCAGTATCTCGGGTTCGATGTCGAGCAGGCCAGCCAGGTTCCTGATCGTCGTTTCACCGCCGGGCGGACAGGAGTAGATATCGGCATGGCCATCGACAATTGCCTCGGCATACGGCCGGCAGCCGGGGTACCCGCACTGCGCGCACTGGGTCTGCGGCAACAAGCGGTTGACCTCTTCAACGAGTTCGCCGGTATCGGCGGGAAGGCGCCGCCAGGCATAGCTCAGCGCGAGCCCGGCAATGAGCGCAATAGCGGCGATGGTCAGGATGGCCTCCCACATTAGCCGTCGCCATTACGGTCGGGCCATGCCCGCGAAGCCCATGAAGGCGAGCGACATGATGCCGGCCGTTACGAGGGCGATTGCCGTGCCGCGGAACGGGGCTGGAATATCGGCCGCGTCGAGGCGCTCGCGGATCGTCGCGAAGAGTACGAGGACGAGCGCGAAACCTGCCGAAGCGCCAAAGCCGAAGAAGACCGACTGCACGAAACCGGTCGATTGCTGGACGTTCAGAAGCGCGACTCCGAGCACGGCGCAGTTGGTTGCGATCAGCGGTATGAAGATTCCGAGCACCTGGTGGAGTAGCGGACTCAGGCGGCGCACCATGATCTCTGTGAACTGAACACTGGCAGCGATAACCAGTATGAACGTGATCGTGCGCAGGTATTCGAGCTCCAGCGGCACGAGAACGTACTGGTGGAGCATGTAAGCCGTGGCGGAAGACAGGGTCAATACAAACGCGGTGGCAAGCGACATGCCCGCGGCGGCCTCGAGGTTGCGCGATACGCCCATGAAAGGGCACAGGCCAAGGAAGCGGACCAGCACGAAGTTATTGACGAGGACGGTGCCGACCAGGATGACGATGATCTCGCTCACGTGACTTCCGTATTACTTGACGCGCATTCCCGGTTCGGCGCCGTCATCGGGCGATAGCAAGAAGATATCTTCACCACCCGGACCGGCGGCAAGCACCATGCCTTCCGACACGCCAAATCGCATCTTCCGCGGCGCCAGGTTGGCGACGACGATGACGTGGCGGCCGACGAGGCTGTCAGGCTCATAAGCGGCCTTGATGCCGGCAAACACGGTGCGGGAGCTATCGCCTACATCGAGCTTCAGCTCGAGCAGCTTGTCCGCTCCTTCCACGGGGCTTGCGTCGGTAATGCGCGCGATGCGCAGGTCGACTTTCATGAAGTCGTCGATGCTGATCGTGTTGTCATCGGCCACGGTGTCTGGCTCTCCGGCTGTTTCTTTCGACTGCTCGACCATCCTGTCGACCTGATGGGGCTCGACGCGGGTCAGCAGGGGTTTGAACTTGTTGATAGTGCTTCCCAGCAGAGGGTCGGACGCGGACTGCCACGTCCAGGCTTCTTCTCCAAGGAATTCGCGGGCATCCCCGGCCACGGCCGGAATAACCGGTGCCAGGTAAACCATCAGGCTGCGGAACATATTGAGACCCTGGGTACAGACAGCCTGCACCTCGTCGAGCCGGCTGTCATCCTTGATCATGGCCCAGGGTTTGTGTTCATCGATGTAGCGGTTGGCCTTGTCGGCGAGGCTCATTATGAGCCTGACCGCCTTCGAGTATTCGCGCGCTTCGAAATGCCGGGCGATGGTCTGAGCCGCGTCTGCATACTCGGCAAACAGCTTTGGCTCGGGCAGCGCCTGTCCCAGCTGGCCGTCAAATCGCTTGTTGATAAACCCGGCGCAGCGGCTCGCAATATTGACGAGTTTGCCCACCAGGTCGGAGTTGACCCGCGCCGTGAAGTCCTCGAGGTTCAGGTCGATGTCTTCGATCGTCGGGCCGAGTTTCGCCGCGTAGTAGTAGCGCAGGTGCGAGGGGTCAAGGTTGTCGAGGTAAGTGCGCGCCTTGATGAACGTGCCGCGCGATTTCGACATCTTTTGCCCATTGACGGTCAGGAAGCCGTGGGCAAAGACGCTGGTCGGGGTACGAAATCCCGCTCCTTGCAGAACTGCCGGCCAGAACAACGTATGGAAATACATGATGTCCTTGCCGATGAAATGATAGAGCTCCGTGTCGTGTCCGGGTCGCCAGTACTCATCGAAATCCAGGTCATCACGGCGGTCACACAAATGCCTGAAGCTGGCCGGGTAGCCGACCGGCGCATCGAGCCAGACATAAAAATACTTGTCCTCCGTGCCCGGGATGCGGAACCCGAAATACGGCGCGTCCCGCGAGATGTCCCAGTCTTGCAGGCCGGCTTCAAACCACTCTTCGAGCTTTGCAATGACGTTCTTGTCGAGCGTGGCTTCGGCTATCCAGTCGCGGAGCCTCGGGCCATATTCGCTGAGTCTGAAGAAATAATGCTCGGATTCACGCTTGACGGGCGTCGTGCCTGAGAGCACCGACACCGGATCGATCAGGTCCGCGGGTGTGTAGGTGGCGCCGCAGTTTTCGCAGGCATCGCCGTACTGATCCTCGGTCTTGCAGCGCGGACACGTGCCTTTGACGAAGCGGTCCGGCAGGAACATGCCTTCTTTTTCGTCGTAGGCTTGCTCGATCGTCTTCGTGTAGATGTCGCCGGTAGCTCGCAAAGCCTCGTACATCTCGATCGTCAGCGCCTCGTTTTCGGGGGAGTGTGTTGTGTGGTAGTTGTCGAAGTCCACGTCGAAGTCTTCGAACGCGCTCACAAACTCCTTCGAGTTCGTCTCCGTCAACTCCTCCGGCGAGATGCCGAGTTCGCGCGCTTTGAGCATGATCGGTGTGCCATGCGCATCGCTCGCGCAGACGTATATGCAGGAATTACCCCTGAGCTTCTGAAATCGCACCCAGATGTCCGTCTGAATGTACTCGACCATGTGCCCCATGTGGGGGTGCCCATTGACGTAGGGCAGGGCACTCGTGACGAGGATTTTTCGGGATTGAGGTGGCATGCGTGGCGGCTTAATTCGGCGCGGCTTCAAAGGCCGCGATTATGCCACGTATTAGCGAGATCAGGTCTCGTCTTTCATGCGCTCGAACTTGGACTTGTTATTGGACTGCTGGTAGGCATCTTTACCAGTGATCATGGCCCGCTCGACGAGTTTCATCAGCGCCGAGTCCATAGTCTGCATTCCCGAGCCGCCGCCGGCCTGCATGGCCGTCTCGAGCTGGTCGAGTTTGCCCTGGCGAATCAGGTTGGCCACAGCAGCAGTATTGATCATTACCTCGAGTGCCGCGACGCGCCCCGGCCTGCCTTTGGTCGGCAGTAGTTGCTGCGACACCACGCCACGTAACGATGTCGAGATCATCGTCCGGATGTGACTCTGCTTGTCCGCCGGGAACGAGTTGATAATACGATCGACTGTCTGGGCCGCGCCATTGGTATGCAGTGTGCCCATGACCAGGATGCCCATTTCTGCCGCCGTCACGGCGATCGAGATCGTCTCGAGGTCGCGCATTTCGCCGACCAGGATGACATTCGGGTCCTCGCGCAACGCCGAATGCAGCGCTTCGGCGAAGGATGGGCTATGTTCGCCGACTTCGCGCTGGCTGATCAGGCAACGCTGGGTCTTGTGAACGAATTCGATGGGGTCTTCGATTGTCAGGATGTGTCCCTTCACCGATTTGTTGATCGCATCGATCATCGCGGCAAGGGTCGTCGACTTGCCGGAACCGGTCTTGCCGGTCACAAGGATCATTCCCGAGTTCTGCTTGCAAAGATCGTAAATAACCTTCGGCATTTGCAGATCGTCCAGGGTCAGCGCTTTGGACGGGATCGCGCGAAAAATTGCGCCGATACCATTGAGATGGCGAAACGCGTTGACCCGAAACCGCGAAACGTCTTTGATTTCATAGGCAAAATCGGCCGCCTCATCCTTTTCGAATGCGCGCTGCGTCGTCCCGTCCATGATTTCGAAGATAGCTTCCTCGACACCTTCCGTGGTCAGCTTTTCATCCATCAGGACCTGCAGGTCGCCATGGATTCGTGCACGCACAGGATCACCCGATACGAAATGCAGGTCCGATGCATTGCGCTTCAGTGCCGCTTGCAGGTAAGGATCGATCTTACTCATCGAGGAACTTCTCGTTACCGCCAGTATCGATCGCGCGTACCAACGAAGTATCAGTCACATAACGGGTGAATTTGCTCTTGTCGTTAGCGAATCTGAACGCGTCATCCGGATCGATTTCCTTGCGCTGGATTGCATCGAGCAGACCCTGGTCCAACTGTTGCATGCCAAGATCCTTGCCAGTCTGAATCTGGGACGGTATCTGGTGCGTCTGATCCGTCTGGATCAGCTTGGCGATAGCGCGCGTGTTCACGAGGACCTCGAGTACGGCGCGCCGCCCGCGTCCATCGGGCGTCTTGCACAATACCTGCGTAACGACGGCCTTGAGACTCATCGACAGGAACGCCTTGGTCTGTTCGCGCAATTCGCCGGGGAGGGCGTCAATGACGCGGTCAATCGTCTTGACGGCGCCAGTCGTATGCAAAGTACCGAGTACGAGGTGTCCGGTTTCAGCTGCGGTCATCGCCATGGAGATTGTTTCCGCGTCGCGCAACTCGCCGACGAGAATAACATCCGGATCCTCGCGCATCGCGGAGCGCACGCCATCGGCAAACGAGGTCAGATGAGTCCCGAGTTCGCGCTGGATGACCTGGCACTTCTTGCTGGGGTGTACGAACTCGATCGGGTCCTCGAGGCTGATGATATTGAGGCTGCGCGTCTGGTTGATGTGATTGATCATCGCCGCCAGCGTCGTGGATTTACCCGTTCCGGTCGATCCGGTCACGAGTACCATGCCCTGGTGGTAGTCGCAGAAGTCGTAGAGGATTTTTGGCAATTCGAGCTGTTCGAGCGTCGGCACATCGGGCGGGATATACCGGAATACGGCGCCGTAGCCGGTTACCTTGCGAAAGACATTGACACGGAATCGGCCACCTTCCTCGGCCACGTAGGAAAAGTCGAGATCGTGCCCGTCTTCCAGGGTTTCCTGTTGGTTGGCAGTAAGGATTTCCCGGATGTAACTCTCCAGTTCGATATCCGAGAGCTCGCGGAACTTGATCGGCATCAGGTCGCCGTTCATGCGCAACATCGGCGGCACACCGACGGCGAGATGGACATCGGAACAGCCCTGGGCGAGACCGAGTTTCAGAAATGCATCTATGCGTGCCATAGCGCCTGCACTTTAAATCTGCACCTTCTCGAGCGCGTCGGTGAGTTCGTCCATCGACTGGTAGCGCTTGGTCTTGTCGACTGACATGGCCTTGGCAATGATTGCGGCATAATCATCCGGAATCTCCGGGTTAATCTCCTGACACGCCTTTGCCTTGCCCTGGACATGTTGGTACATGACCGACATGTGGTCGCCCCGGCTGTAGGGCGGCACACCGGTCGTCATCTCGTACATTATGACACCGACGCTGTAGATATCCGCGGTCTGGTCGACCTTCTTGCCGAGAATTTGCTCGGGAGCCATATACTTGGGAGAACCGATGACATAGCCCGTTTTCGTGAGCTGGGTATCGCCACTCGCAGCCGCTGCGGCAACACCGAAGTCCACGATCTTGAGCAGTCCCTGCTCGTTGACGAGCACGTTGGCGGGTTTGAGGTCACGGTGGATGACGCCTGCCTGGTGTGCGACTGCCATACCCGTAGCGAGGTCACGCGAGAACTTGAGGGCCTTCCTGATTTCCATCGGTTTGTTATTCGGCATTTCGCCAGTAAGCGTATGCGACGGGAAGTATTCCATGGAAATCGCATAGCTTCCCTGAAGGTTCAGGAAGTCGTAGATGCGGATGACATTACGGTGCGTGATTTTTCGCGAGTATCGCAATTCGTGGACGAAACGTTTCATCATTTCTTCATCCGATGAAACGTTCGGGTTCAGGAATTTCAGGATCAGCCGCTCGTCGACGACCTCGTCCTGCATGAGCAGCACCGTGCCGAATGCGCCCTTGCCGATCTTCTCGATGTACTTGTAGCGGCCATCGATTACGTCCCCCGGATTGAGCTTGGAGATGTCGAGCATCGGCGGTGCCGTGGGCGCAGACGGTGTCGTCGCCGTCGGATCGGCTTCCAATTCTGCCGCCTTGGTGCGCGCCTTGGCCTGTTCGTCGAGCAGCTTGGAGAGATCGTCGTCGTCGAGCAGCATCGTCTTGGTGTGCTCGCCGATCTTTTTCGCGCGTACGTTCTCGGCCATGACGGTCTCGGAGAAGCGCGCATCGAGGTCCTTTAGCGCCTTATCCGCGCTGTTGATAATCGTCGGCTCATCGACCTGCTTGATCTTCTGCAAGACACCACGAACTGTTTCAGCATGCGTTTCGTCGGCCAGGTGCGACAGTGCCCTGATGGCCTCGATCTGCACGTCGCGCTCCACGCTGTTGAGCAAAGGGACGATTCTCTTAATGTGCTTCTGATTGCCGAGCTTGGCGAGCGCGCGAACGACAACCGTGTCGGTCTTGGGATTTTCGCCAAGCATTTCTTCGAGCCGGGGCAGGGCTTTCGGGCTACCAATTTGGCAAAGTGCGTCGACCGCGCGCTCCTTGACCCACCAGTCCGAATCGTGAGTCGCCTGGATCAAATGGCCAACGGCGGCCTCGTCTTTGGTCGCATTGAGGATTTCAATGGCAGTGCGGCGGATCTCCTCATCCTCGTCCTTGATGAGTTGCACGACCGATTCGACGACTTTGGGCCCGCCGATTTCCGCAAGGGCGTCGCCGGCACGCGACCGTACCCACCAGTCGTCGTCCTTGAGAACATTGAAAAGATCCTTGACCGAATCCTTGCTGCCAACCTCATTGAGAACTTCGACAGCGGCACGGCGCGCATACTCGGATTCGTCTTTGAGCGCGTTGGCCAGGTACTTGACGGTTTCAGGATGATTAAGCTGCACCATCATGTCGACGGCCTTGTTCTGGACATCGATGTCGGGGTCCTGAAGCAGCCTGGCGACCGAAGCGACATTGACCGAATCGCCGCGGGAGGCAAGTGCGGTCAGCGCCGCGCTGCGCACCATCTTGTTGGGATCGCGCAGTTGCAATTCCAGGGCCTGGTTTACTTCGGGGCGGTCAAAACGGGTAATCAGGTTGACGATGTGGACCTTGATGACCGGGTCACGGCCCCCGAGCCGCGAAATCAGGTCGGGAAGCATCTCGGGTCGAACCGTATCTTCGATGATTTTGAACAGGGCCGCGGATTCTTTTGGGTCGGAATCGTAGGCCCGCTGCAAGAGCTCGTGGACGCTGAGGTCCTGCTTATGGACGCGAAGTACCTCAATCAGCGCGGGTTTCGAGACTTCAGGGTCGTCGAAAAACTGCAGCAGATTGTTCGCGTTGTAATTGGTGCTGCTGGAAAGCGCCCAGGACGTACCCGAGACGACACGCTCGTTACCGTCGGCGAGACCTTCGCGATACAACTCGAGAGACTTATCGTCGACCAGGCTCGACAGTATGTCCACGAATACCATCGTGTGGCTTTTGTCAGACAGGGCGAGGGCGTCGATGGCCTTCGGTATGACCTTGGGGCCGATTTTCTTGATGCGGTCGACCAGCCGTTTTGCGGACGGCGAATCGGGTCTTTGCTCGGCGACGAGTTGATTGACCAGCTGATCTGCGCGAAAGCCGCCAAGCAGACTCATGAGCGCACACCGATGCAGGGGGCGCTATTCGATCGCGTCCCTGCCCACAATGTTTCCGTACGTACGCTATGACCCGTCAATCGTCGATCTGCTTTTGCCCAAAAAAAAGCCCGTACAGGCGTTGCGAGAAGCCTGCATTGCCCCAAAAATCCCAGATGCAGCTTTATACCACATCGCCCCCGCGACATTGCTTCGCTACAATGTGCGCCCGCGGGAGCTCCGAACACGGAGCGCCAGTCAATGATTTTACCTAATACCCTAACCGGAAATGTGACGCCGTCAACAGAATCGAACGTGAATAAATTCCTGAATTCCCTTGAATTACCCGGCTTGGGCCGGACGATCGGCGAAGTAGCCCAGAAAGTGGATACAGTCGTCGAAGATAACACTATCCGAGCATCCGTCGAACTCGGATTTCCGGCTGCCAGCCAGCTCGATAAGTACCGTAAATTCATCGCCGACGAGCTCCGAAACGAGAGCGGCATGGACGATGTCGCNNATGCCTGGTGTTCGCAACATCATTTCGGTGGCTTCGGGCAAGGGCGGTGTCGGCAAATCCACGGTTGCCGTCAATCTCGCACTGGCGCTGGCCGCCGAAGGCGCCACGGTCGGACTGCTCGACGCCGATATCTATGGCCCGAGCCAGCCGCAAATGGTCGGCTTGGCGGGCAAGCAACCCGAGAGCAAGGATGGCAAGACGATGCAGCCTCTCGAGGCTCATGGCGTGCAGGTCATGTCCATCGGATTCCTGGTCGATGCCGACCAGCCGATGATCTGGCGTGGACCGATGGTGACCTCGGCCCTGCAACAACTGCTGCAGCAGACGAACTGGCGCGACCTTGACTACCTGATCATCGATATGCCGCCGGGCACCGGTGACATCCAGCTCACGCTGTCACAGCAGGTTCCAGTCAGCGGCGCGGTCATTGTTACCACCCCGCAGAATATTGCGACCCTCGACGCCCGGAAGGGATTGGCGATGTTTCGGAAGGTAGCGGTACCGATACTCGGCATCATTGAGAACATGAGTACCCACGTCTGCTCGAATTGTGGCCACGAAGAGTCGATCTTCGGTGCGGGCGGCGGTGAGAAAATGGCGCGTGATTTCGACGTCGAGTTGCTCGGGCAGTTGCCGCTTGATGCCACGATCCGCGAGCAGACTGACAGTGGCAACCCGACGGTCATCGCGGCCCCGGATTCGGTTGCTGCCGTGGCCTATCGCAGAGCGGCGCGGCGAATGGCGGCGGCCCAGGCCGCGCAGGGCAGGGATTACAGCACCAAGTTCCCGAAGATTGTCGTCGAGGAGAGTTGATGAGCATCAAGTCTGATCGCTGGATTCGCCGCATGGCGGAGCGACACGGCATGATTGAGCCGTTCGAGCCCGGTCAGGTGCGGGAGAACGGCGGCGACCGAATCGTCTCCTTCGGGACCTCGAGCTATGGCTATGATGTCCGCTGCTCCGATGAGTTCAAGATCTTTACCAACATCAATTCGGCCATTGTCGATCCGAAAGGTTTTGATGATTCGAGTTTTGTGGACCTGCAGAGCGACGTTTGCGTCATCCCGCCGAACAGCTTCGCGCTGGCCCGAACCGTCGAATACTTCCGTATTCCTCGCAACGTGTTGACGATTTGCCTGGGTAAGTCGACTTATGCGCGTTGCGGCATCATCGTCAACGTGACTCCGCTGGAGCCTGAGTGGGAAGGGCATGTCACACTCGAGTTTTCGAATACGACGCCGCTGCCTGCCAAGATCTATGCGAACGAAGGCGTGGCGCAGATGCTTTTCCTCGAGTCGGACGAGGAGTGCGAAACGTCCTACAAGGATCGCGGTGGCAAATACCAGGGGCAAACCGGGGTGACGCTGCCCAAGGCCTGAGTGATTGTCGTCGGGGAAAGACGAGCGCTACGGGTACTCTGAAACCACGGGATCGCTCAACGGTTCGCCGTCAAGCCATGCGTTGCCGTCGCGAAACTCCAGGCGCCCTTGTCCGAACCAATTCGCCGCCTCGGGATAGATCTGGTGTTCAATAGCCTGGACGCGATCGCACAGTGTGCCGGCGCTTTCCCCGGCGTTCACGGCCAGCCTTCCTTGCAGTATGCGCGGGCCACCATCGAGTTCCTCGGTCACGAAATGCACGGTGCTGCCGTGCCACTTCTCGCCGGCATCGAGCACCCTTTGATGAGTATCGAGGCCCGGATATGCCGGCAATAGCGCAGGATGAATATTCAGCACCCGGCCTTCGTAGTGCTTTACGAACCATGGACTCAGGATGCGCATGAATCCCGCAAGAACGATCAGGTCTGGATCATAGCGATCGAGAACGGTTGCGACCCCACGGTCGAACGACTCCCGATCCGGGTAGTCACCGTGCTCGAGACACTCCGTCGGTATGCCCGCTTTCCTGGCTCGCTCGAGGCCGAAAGCGCCGGGCTTGTTGCTGAATACGACACAGAGCTGGAGATCGATTTCGCCTGTCGCGCACTTGTCGATAAACGACTGCAGGTTCGATCCCGATCCCGAAACCAGGATCGCCGTCTTGCAGGTGCTCTGGCTCAAAGGAATTCGACCGGGCCCTCGCCGCGCCTGATTTCCCCGATATGCCATGCGGTTTCGCCAAGATCCTCGAGCATCGAGAGCGCCGTATCGAGGTCGCCGTTATTTACGACGACGATCATCCCGACGCCGCAGTTGAAGGTTCGGCGCATTTCTGTGCTCGCAATATTGCCGGTCGCCTGCAGCCAGTCGAAGACCGGACCTTGCTGCCAGCTGCCAGCATCGACCACCGCATGCAGGTCTGCGGGGATGATGCGCGGAAGGTTTTCGCTAATGCCGCCGCCAGTGATGTGCGACAGGCCCTTGATCCTGACCTGCCTCATCAGTGCAAGGATCGGCCTGACGTAAATTCGTGTCGGTTCGAGTAGCGCCTCGCCCACCGGCCGGCCGCCGATCTCGGCAGCTGTGTCGATTTCGAGGACTTTGCGGATCAGCGAGTAGCCGTTCGAGTGTGGTCCGCTCGAGGCCATGCCGATCAAGGCATCGCCATCCGCTATCGTATGGCCATCAATCATATCGTCACGTTCGACGGCGCCGACAGCAAAGCCCGCAAGATCATATTCACCTTCCGGGTACATGTCGGGCATTTCTGCCGTTTCGCCGCCGATCAGCGCTGCGCCAGCCTGATGGCAGCCCTCCGCGATGCCCGCGACCACACTCGCAGCGACGTCGACTTCGAGTCGCCCGCAGGCGAAATAATCGAGAAAAAACAGTGGTTCCGCACCCTGCACGAGCACGTCATTGACACACATGGCGACCAGATCGATTCCTATCGTGTCGTGCATGTCGAGATGCTGGGCAAGCATGAGTTTTGTGCCGACGCCATCGGTGCCGGATACGAGCACTGGCTCCCGGTAGCGGCCGGGCGGAAGGGCGAAAAGCCCGCCGAATCCTCCGAGTCCTGCGAGAACTTCGGGCCTGTGCGTACGCTTGACGAGCGGCCTGATCCGTTCGACGAGATCGTTGCCGGCATCGATATCGACGCCAGCATCCTTATAGGTCAGGGGCTTCATCGACGATATAATAGTGCCTGGGCATCCATGGGGAAACCATCCTTGTTGAAATCTCGCTTGGCGATGCTTGCTCTGGCATTCGTCACATGGCCCGCTTGGGCAGTAGAAGTTGCGTCGCTCTATACGGCGCAGGTTCCGCTCGACCAGGAGGAGGACGATCCGCGTGCGCGCGCCTACGAAATGGCGCTCGCTGACGTTCTCCTGCGTGTCTCGGGTACGGAACTCGGCAGTGATCCCGACAGAATCGAGCTGCTGTTTCCCGATCCTGCAGCCTACGTTGTGCAGTTTCGCCCGGACGCGGAAGACACGCTGTGGGTATCGTTCGACGGCGAGGCCGTCGAGCGAGTACTGCGCCGGGCGGGCGAGACAGTCTGGGGCGCAGACCGCCCGCTGACTCTGGTCTGGCTTGCAGTGGACTGGGGGCAGGGCGAGCGTGAGATTATCGCGGCCGACGACCCGGTGCGCAGCCGTGATGAGGCACGCTCGATCGATCGCAACCGATTGTTGCGGCAGCGAGTGCTCGATATTGCGGAGCGCCGCGGATTGCCGGTGGCCTTTCCGCTGCTCGATTCCGTGGACCTGCAGAACCTGAGCTTCAGCGATATCTGGGGTGGCTTCGACGATCCTCTCCTCGTGGCGTCCGAGCGCTATGAGGCCGACTCGATTCTCGTGGGTCGAGTCCGGCCGGCGTCGACTCAGCGCAATCGCTGGAGTTTTTATTTCGGCGGCGAGGAGCGCGCCTGGAGCGGTGAGCCGGAGCTCGTCGTGAACGCGGTAGCCGATCTGCTGGCGGCCGAATTTGCGATCAGTGGTACGGCAGTGATCGAATCGATCGACCTGGTTATCGCTGGAATCGAGTCGGTAGAGTCTTTTGGTGCGGTGCAGAAACTGCTGTCCGGAATGACAGTCGTCGAGAAATTCTCGATCGTGGAGGTGGCGGGCGATCGCATCCGGTTCCGACTCGATGCGATTGGCGGCGAGGAGCGCCTGCGCCGGGCGTTGCGATTTAGCGGCTTGTTCGAACAAAATGGGCCCGAAGACGACCAGGACGTTCCGGACTATTACGATCGGCCTCTCGAATTCTTTTACAACCCCTAGACGACCGACCGAACCAAGATGGACTTTAGCTGGATTCCCAACGCGATATCGCTCATGCGCCTGTTGATGATCGCGCCGATCATCTTGCTGTTCGTCAATGACCAGTTCCAGTGGGCCCTGCTCCTGTTCGCGATCGCCGGATTGTCGGATGGCATCGACGGCTGGATCGCCAAGAAATACGACTGGAATACGAGGCTGGGCAAGTTCCTCGATCCGGCGGCCGACAAATTACTCGTCGCCTGGTCGTTCGGCACGCTGGCGTATATCGGCCACATTCCGGCATGGCTGGCTGTTGTCGTGATCGGACGCGATGTCGTCATTGTCACCGGATCGTTTATGTATCATTACCTCGTGCACCGGCTCGAGGGCGATCCGACGTTTATCAGCAAGTTCAACACCGCGCTCGAGTTCACTTTCCTGATCCTCCTGATGCTCAGAGCCGGATTCGGCGTGCTGGATGATACGACCATCACGGTCGTGGGTGCGGCCGTCCTGGTGACCGTCGTCATCAGCGGCTACGACTACGTCGCGGGCTGGGTCCGCGGCGCCCGGGCATACCGAGCCGTTCAATGAATCCCGGCTTGCGCACTAACTGGCTGATCGCGATCGTCGTCGTCGGCTGGGTGCTGTACCTGCTGGCTCCCGTATTGACGCCCTTTGTCGCGTCTGCGCTGCTGGCATACATTGGTGATCCGCTGGCCGACCGGCTGCAAAAGCTCAAAATGCCGCGCACGCTGGCCGTTGTGTCGGTATTTATCCTGACTTTTGTCGTGCTCGGATTGCTGATTCTCCTGATCGGCCCGCTTATTCGCACCCAGGTGGGCGCCTTACTCGATGCATTGCCGGGCATCATCGCGCAGGTAGAGCAGGTATGGTTGCCGAACATCGCCGGCATGCTCGACCTCGAGCTCGGCGAAGACGTCGGACTCGGTGCGTTCGTCGCACAATACGGGGACATGGCGAGTACGTGGGCTACCAAGGTGCTCGTCGGGCTGACACAGTCCGGTGGCGCCGTTGTTACTGCGGTGCTGAGCCTGTTCCTCGTTCCGATCATTACGTTCTATCTGCTGCGCGACTGGGACATGATCCTGCAACGGCTCGCGGCGCTGATACCGACACAGCAGCGCGAGACGATTGTCGGTCTGGCACGGGAAACGGACGATGCGCTCGGCGGTTTTCTGCGCGGCCAGTTACTCGTGATGCTGGCGCTCGCCGTTCTCTACTCCATCGGCCTCGGACTCATCGGCCTGGAGTTTGCTATCGCGATCGGCGTCGTGTCGGGGCTGGTCAGCTTCGTGCCGTATCTCGGCCTCGTCTTCGGTATCGGGCTGGCCGGCGTAACGGTTGCGCTCGAGCCTGATCCTCTGTGGAAGCTCGTTGGCGTGGTGGCAACGTTTTCGGTCGCCCAGGCGCTCGAAGGATCGGTTCTCACACCAAAACTCGTTGGCGACCGTATCGGGCTTCACCCGGTTCTGATTATCTTCGCGGTTGCCGCGGGCGGGCAGTTATTCGGATTTTTCGGCGTGCTGCTTGCGGTGCCGGTTGCGGCGGTTCTTTCCGTGCTCGTTCGTTTCGCCTATCAACGCTACCTCAAGGAGCATCCCGAGGTACTCGTCGAGCTTTCCGACGATACCTGAGAGGGACGGGAGCCTGTTGTGACCCAGATGGCCTTGCCGCTACGCCTGGCGGATCACGCCGTTTTCGAGAGCTACCTGAGTGCTGGCAACGAGACGCTGGTCGCCACGCTGGTCGAGCTCGCGGATGGCCAGGGGGACCAGGGATGCTGGATCTGGGGCCCGGCATCGACCGGCAAGACTCACCTGTTGCAGGCGACGAGCGAGAGAGCCGGCGACCGATCAGTCTATGTACCGCTCGGCAGCATGGCCGGTGTCACGCCAGGAATCCTGGAAGGCCTTGCAAGCCGTGACCTGATTTGCCTCGACGATATCGATGCCGTCGCCGGCAGCGCATCCTGGGAGGAGGCGCTGTTTTCTCTTTGCAACGAAGCTCTCGACTCCGGCAGTGCGCTGCTTGTTTCGGCCGGCATGTCGCCGCGGGAATGTCCGATCGCCCTGCCGGACCTGCAGAGCAGGCTGGCCCGGCTGGCGCCGTTCCAGATTTATGCGCTGAATGACGAGCAGCGCGTAGCGGCCTTGCAGCTCCGGGCACGGCATCGCGGTCTCGAGCTACCGGATGACACCGCACATTTTCTGCTCAATCGCAGCCGCAGGGACATGGCGAGCCTTTACGAATTGCTCGACAAGCTCGATCTGGAGGCGCTTCGCGCCAAGCGACGCCTGACGATACCGTTCGTCAAGGAAGTCCTGTAGTGCCCCGACGGAACTGGCTCTTACGATAGCTTTGCGGCAATTTCCGCCACGCGCTTTCCAAGGGCCTGCGCGAGTTTCTTTTCGTCATTCGATAATTCGTTTTCGCGGCTCCAGGAGACGTGGCTCGCTCCGTACGGGGTACCACCGGTGGTTGTCGTCGACATCTCGGGTTCGGTCCACGGGATGCCAACGTAAATCATGCCGTGGTGGATCAGCGGCAAAGCCATCGAAAGTAACGTGGACTCCTGCCCTCCGTGCAGGCTGGAGGTCGACGTAAACAGTCCGAAGGGTTTGCCGACACAGCTCCCCGACATCCACTCGCCGACCGTACCGTCGAGAAAGTATTTGAGCGCGGCATCCATGTTGCCGAAGCGGGTCGGGCTGCCCATGATGAGACCCGCGCATTCGACGAGATCCTGCGACGTCACGTACGGCGGCCCTGCCTCCGGAACCGCTTCTTCGCTGGCTTCGGCAACGCTCGATACGGCGGGCACGGTGCGCAGACGCGACGCCATGCCGTCAACTCCGTCCACGCCACGACTGACATGGCGCGCCAAAGCCTCTGTCGATCCGCCTTTCGAGCAATACAGGACGAGAATCTCGCTCATCGGCCCACGAGTTCCAGGACGTTTTCCGGCGGACGGCCGATGACGGCGCGATCTTTGGCTTCGTCGACGACGATCGGGCGTTCGATGACCTTGGGATGCGACTCCAGCCAGAGGGCAAGTGCAGAGTCATCGTTCAGGTCGGGCAGGTCGTCAGCGTTTTTGAATTCATCCTCGCCGCGCCGCAACAGATCGGCGACCGGCACACCGATCAGCCGCGCATTGCGCAGAGTGGCCTCGGCGGACGGTGGCGTCTGCAGGTACTCGACGATGCTCGGCGTGACACCTGCCTGTTCCAGTAATTCCAATGTTTTCCGAGACTTGGAACAGCGCGGGTTGTGATAGATCGTGATTGACATATTGTCCTCGTATGTTAGCGTTGACCGGTTACAGCGCAAAAGAATAACAATGCTCGCAGCACGAACAACAGCTTTCCTACGTGGCGCCATCGTCGCGATGCTGGTGATTGCCGCCGGCTGCGAGTCGATGCCCGTGCAGGAAATGTCTGACGCCCGCCAGGCAATCATGGCGGCGCGCGATGCGGGTGCTGCTGAACATGCGGCCGAACAGCTGATCGCCGCGGAGGCGTCGCTGCAAAGCGCCGAAAAATACCTCAGTTCGCGTAACTATGCCGTGGCCCGTCGCGAGGCGATCGAGGCCAAGTCTCAGGCGATGGACGCACTCCGCCTGAGCGAGACGGCCCGGGGTGAAGAAGACTGACGTTGCGATGCCGGCTGCTCGCCGATTCACGATCAAAGGACGCGTACAAGGTGTCTTCTTCAGAGAAAGCACGCGCCGCGTAGCCGAGTCTCTCGGCATCACGGGTCATGCGATCAATCTTCGCAACGGCGACGTCGAAGTGCTCGCCTTCGGCGAAGCCGACGCACTGGATCGCCTGGCGGAATACCTGCGCGACGGACCCACGATGGCCGACGTCGCCGCGGTCTCTTCAGAGAGTATCGATTACGAGCATCACGAGACTTTTACGACGGGCTAACGCGGAGCCGGGAAGCCTTTTGCGTAAGTAAAGCGCAGCGCAGCGAGCCATGAAGCAAATGGCTTCCCGGCTCCGCCAGTGTCACGCTTTGAACCACTTCGTGCTGAGCTTATCGATGACCTTGTTCGGATACTTCCGCTTGCCGAGCGAGCCGTTGTACCGTCCAAGGGCGCGGCGGAGGTCGCCTTTTTCCTTTTCGAGGTAGAACTTCAGGATCGTGCATCCGTAGCGCAGGTTGGTATCGACACGGATCAGGTTATCGCCGGGCCGACCAATTTCGTCTTTCCAGAAGGGCATGACCTGCATCAACCCGAGCGCCCCTGCGACCGAAACGGCGTAGCGATCGAAATTACTCTCGACTTCGATCACGGCCAGGATCAGTTCCGGAGGCAAGTCGACGCGGGCGGCCTCGTAGTGGACCCGCGTGAGGATCTCGATGCGTTCGTCAGGATCGCTGACCTGTCGTTCGAGCCGGGAGGACATGTCCGTCAACCAGACCTCGGCATGAAACCGGTCCTCAAAGCTGTCGGCCTCGGTGGCGGCGGCCCGCAAAACTTCGCGGAGTTCAGGATCGGGCACCTGTTCGGCGGCGGCAAGAATCGGCGCCGCGAGTATCGCGAGGCAGATCCCGAGCTTTATACGGCGTCCAATCATCCGGCAACTGATGGTAGCAAAAACACTAGCTTATAACGCTTTCCTTCAGCAGGTTGAGAGCTTCTTCACGCTTCAGATTACGTGATTCCTCGTCGCGTCGATGACGGTATTCGAGTTCCCCGCCCTGTAATCCGCGCTCCGAGACGACAATTCTATGCGGGATACCGATGAGCTCGGCGTCGGCGAATTTTACGCCAGGCCTCGCATCCCGATCATCGAACAGGACCTCGAGCCCTGACTCGGTAAGCTCCGTGTACAGCGCCTCGGCCGCATCGCGAACTTCGTCGGAGCGATGCATGTTTATCGGAACGAGCACGACATCGAACGGTGCCAACGGGTCGGGCCAGATGATGCCGTTTTCGTCGTGATTCTGTTCGATAGCCGCGCCGACGATGCGTGTGATGCCGATTCCATAACAACCCATCACCATGACACGGTCCTTGCCGTCGGCATCCTGGACCGTCGCGCCCATGGACTCGCTGTACTTGGTACCCAGCTGAAAAATATGACCCACCTCGATACCGCGCGCGATACTTAGCGAGCCCTTGCCGCCCGGCGCAGGATCACCTTCCACGACGTTGCGAATATCCACGGTCTCGGGTGCCGGCAGATCGCGTTCGAAGTTGACGCCGGTGTAGTGGAAGCCGGTCTCGTTGGCACCGCAGCTGAAATCGGACATTTTGCCGACGGCATGGTCGACGTATACCGGCAGTGTCATACCGACCGGCCCGAGGGATCCGGCCGCGGCGCCTGTCGCGTCACGTATCATTTCGTCCCCGGCCATGGTCAGCGGTGAGGCAACGCCATCGAGCTTCTGCGCCTTGACGGCATTGAGCTCATGATCGCCGCGAAGCACCAGCGCTACCGGGCCATCCGTGCCCTCGACGACCAGCGTCTTCACGGTCTGCGATGCATCGATACCGAGCAGCTTGCAAATGTCGTCTATGGTTTTGGCCTTCGGCGTCTCGATTTTCTCGAGATCCTGAGTTGCTGCCGGCCGGTCACCCACGGGCGGATATGTTGCAGCCGTCTCGATATTCGATGCGTAATCATCGGAGTCACTGTAGGCGATGGCATCCTCGCCCGAGTCGGCAATGACATGAAATTCCTGTGACTTGCTCCCGCCGATTTCGCCGCTATCGGCCCAGACAACCCTGAATTCGAGGCCGAGGCGCTCGAAGATGGCCGAATAGGCATCGTGCATCTTCTGGTACGAAACTTCGAGACCGTCCTGGTCGCTGTCGAACGAGTACGCGTCTTTCATGATGAATTCACGCGACCGCATCACGCCGAATCGCGGGCGAATCTCGTCGCGGAACTTGGTCTGAATCTGGTAAAAATTGACGGGAAGCTGCTTGTAGCTGCGTAGCTCTTTGCTGGCGATGTCGGTGATGACTTCTTCGTGTGTCGGCCCGAAGCAGAAGTCACGCTCGTGGCGATCCCTCATCCGCAGCAACAACGGCCCGTATTGCTCCCAGCGCCCGGTTTTCTGCCACAGCTCGGCTGGCTGCACGGCCGGCATCAGCAATTCGAGTGCGCCGGCCCGGTCCATTTCCTCGCGGACCACAGCTTCGACCTTGCGCAGCACACGCAGGCCCAGTGGCATCCAGGTAAAGAGCCCCGACGCAAGGCGCCGGATCAGGCCGGCCCGAAGCATCAGTTTGTGGCTGACGATTTCTGCTTCCGCAGGCACTTCCTTGAGCGTCGTCAGCCCGAATTGGGAAAATCGCATGAAAGATCTACTTTGTCAGGACTTGGCGCGAATTCTAGAGCATCTCGGTGCGCTATTCACAAAAACGTGTTGACTCTTGCGGCAAAGTTCGGGAAGGTCGCGGCTCTCTGTACAAGGCGGGCGCAGCCGTTGGAAGGCAGACGAAATCCCTTTATTGCCCCGGAGGGGCTCCCATTCCTGCTCATTACCGGTGGGGCATTCCTGGTTGCGTTGCGTTACCTGGATGTCGGCATTGCCGTGGCGATTGCCTTGCTGTTTTTCGTGCTGATCCTGCTCTTTCGCGATCCGCGTCGCAGTGTACCTTCAGCACCGCTCGGTGTGGTAAGCCCCGCGGATGGGCAGGTTATCGGAATCGATCTCGTAGATCGTGGGGTTTTGCAGGGTGAGGCCCATCAGGTTCTCATCAGGATCGATGCGTTCGGTACCTATACGGCCCGGGCGCCGATAGAGGGCAAGGTTCTCGACCTCAGGTCGTTTGAGGGTAATGGCGTTGCAGATTACGCGACAAACGCGCTTTGGATTCAGACCGATGAGGGCGATGACGTCGTTTTGCAATTCCGGGGCTATCGACTGGGACTCGCTCCGCGTTCTTTCATTCGGTATGGCGAACGCGTTGGCCAGGGACAACGTTGCGCCTACTTACGACTGACCCGGTATGCAGAAATCCATTTGCCAATCGAGAGCAAGATCCTTGTGGAGCTCGGGCAGGTCGTGCGCGGCGGGTCAGACCTGATTGGAAAAGTTCCGCACCCCTGAGTGTAAAATGTCCTGATGATCCATCCCGAACAGCAACGGCGCGCCTATCTTGAGGCGCTCGGCATCGACGTCTGGGTGCCACGCGGGCAGGCCGATCCGGAGCCCGGAGCGGGCGATTCGGCCACGCCCGAGGTGCCCGATGGGCCGGACTGGTCGGAACTGCGTGGCGCCGTCAGCTCGTGTACGCGCTGTCCGCTGCATGAAAGCCGCACGCAGACCGTGTTTGGTGTCGGTAACCAGGAAGCGGACTGGATGATCATCGGCGAGGCGCCGGGGGCCGAAGAGGACCGGCGCGGCGAGCCGTTCGTCGGTCGTGCCGGCAAGTTGCTCGACGAGATGCTGCGCGCCGTCGGGCAGGGACGCGACAGCGTCTTTATTGCCAATATCCTGAAGTGCCGCCCGCCCAACAATCGGGACCCCAGGCCGGAAGAGTCGGCCCAATGCCGGGGTTATCTCGAGCGCCAGATCGCACTCGTTCAGCCGAGAATTATTGTGGCGGTCGGCCGCATTGCGGCGCAATTGCTGCTCGACACCGATACGCCGGTCGGCCGCTTGCGTGGCAAGACGCACCGGCTGGGCGAGATACCGCTTGTCGTGACGTATCACCCGGCCTACCTGTTGCGCAGTCCTTCGCAAAAGCGCAAGTCCTGGGAAGACCTGTGTCTGGCCCGCCGGGTCGCCACCGAGGTGGCGGTATGAGCCGGCCCGTTCGCGAGGTGGAGGCGCACATTCGCCCGATGCGCCATGAAGATTTGCCGCATGTCTCAGACATCGAGCGGCGCAGCTATGATTTCCCCTGGAGCCACGGGGTTTTTCGAGACTGCCTGCTCGCGGGCTACCAGTGCATCGTGCTCGAAGTGGACGGCCACGTTTCCGGCTATGGCATTCTCTCGGTCGCCGCCGGTGAAGCACATATCCTCAATCTTTGCGTGGAGCCCGCTTACCGCTCGCACGGCTATGGAACGCGGCTGCTCGACGAGATGCTGCTGCGTGCGCGCACGGCGTCCGTGCGCGAGATCTTTCTCGAAGTTCGCCCGTCCAATGCCAGCGCACTGGCCCTCTACAAAAAGAAGGGCTTTTTCCAGGTCGACAACCGTCCGGCCTATTACCAGGCTCACGAAGGGCGGGAAGATGCGGCCGTTCTCAAGAAAAAGCTGACCGTCGAATCCTGAACGCCGATGTCCGCTATTCCCGAACAGGTCCGGAAACGGCGTACCTTTGCGATTATCTCGCACCCGGACGCCGGTAAAACGACGCTTACCGAGAAGCTGCTGCTGTATGGTGGCGCGATCCAGCTGGCGGGCACCGTGAAAGGGCGTAAGGCGAGTCGTCACGCAACGTCGGACTGGATGCGACTTGAGCAAGAGCGTGGCATCTCGGTCACCTCGTCGGTGATGCAGTTCCCTTACAACGGCCACGTCATCAACCTGCTCGATACGCCGGGTCACGAGGATTTTTCCGAGGACACCTACCGCACGTTGACTGCGGTGGACTCGGCCCTGATGGTCATCGATTGTGCCAAGGGTGTCGAACAACGAACGATCAAGCTCATGGAGGTGTGCCGCTTGCGAGACACACCGATAATGACGTTCATCAACAAACTCGACCGTGAAGGGCGCGAACCAATCGAACTGCTCGACGAGATCGAGTCAATCCTGGACATTCAGTGTTCCCCGGTAACGTGGCCGATCGGCATGGGTAGCCGTCTGAAGGGCGTTTACCACCTGCTGCAGGACCGCATCTATCTTTACGACAAGGTTGGCCGTGAGAAGGCATCGGAGCAGCGTATTGTCGAGGGTCTTGCATCTGCCGAAACCGATGAGGTGCTCGGCGATGATGCGGACGATTTTCGGGAGGAGATCGAACTCGTAAAGGGCGCGACGCCCGATCTCGATATTGACGAATATCTTGCGGCTCGACAGTCGCCCGTGTTTTTCGGTTCTGCGCTGTCGAATTTTGGCGTCAGGGAGCTGCTTGACGAGTTTATCTTGCATGCGCCTGCGCCGCAGCCGCGCGAGAGCGAACAGCGCGATGTCGATCCCGACGAGAACCCGTTGACCGGCTTCGTGTTCAAGATCCAGGCCAACATGGACCCGGGACATCGCGACCGGATTGCGTTCATGCGAATTTGCTCGGGCGAGTATCAGAAGGGCAAGAAGGTACTGCATGTTCGCTCGGGCAAGGACATGAAGATCCCCGACGCAATTACGTTCATGGCAGCGGACCGCCAGCATGCCGAGACCGCCTATGCCGGGGACATCATCGGGCTGCATAACCACGGTACGATCAATATCGGCGACAGTTTCACAGAGGGCGAGTCGATTCGCTTCACCGGCATACCGAACTTCGCACCAGAGATATTCCGCCGCGCGGTACTGAAGGATCCGCTGCGCCTCAAGGCGCTGCAAAAAGGTCTCTCTCAGCTTTGCGAGGAGGGCGCTACTCAACTCTTCAAGCCGCTGCGCAATAATGACCTGATACTGGGCGCCGTGGGCCCGCTGCAGTTCGATGTTGTCGCGCACCGACTGCGCGACGAATACAAGGTGGAGTGCCAGTTCGAGGCGATCGAGGTGGCAACTGCCCGCTGGGTACATTGCGGCGACGACAAGATGCTCGCGGATTTTGAGCGCAAGGCGCATGACAACCTGGCTCGCGACCATGGCAACCAGCTCGTCTACATCGCGCCGACCCGCGTCAACCTGACCCTGACCGAAGAGCGCTGGCCCGACATCGAGTTCCGCGAGACGCGGGAACATTGAAACTGCGTGAAGTCATAGACCGCAAGGTCGCCGCCTGGGCCGTCTATGACTGGGCCAATTCGGCGTTTGCGCTGAGCATCATGGCCGTCCTCTACCCGCTGTTCCTGGGCAGCTACTGGAGTGCAGGGGCGAGCGGAGCCGTGGTAACCGCCCGTCTCGCGTGGATAACGGCGGCCGCGAATTTCCTCGTTGCCGTCATGGCGCCGATACTCGGAACGATCGCCGATGCCGGCGGCTATCGCAAGCGCTTCCTGGTTATCTTTGCCGTCGTTGGCGCAGCAATGACGGGGTTCCTCGGGTTCGTGCCCGAGGGTAACTGGCCGTGGGCGCTGGGGTTATACGTCCTGGCGTCATTTGGTTTTTACAGTTCCACGGTCTTTTACGATTCGCTGCTCGTCGACGTCACCAAACCGCGTTATTTCGACTTCGTATCTGCCCTGGGGTTCGCGCTCGGTTATCTCGGAGGTGCGATATTGCTCGCCATCCACGTCTGGATGATTACCTCGCCGGCGACATTTGGGCTTGAATCGGGCACCGAGGCAATCAGGGCTGCCTTCATCACGGTCGGTTTCTGGTGGGCATTGTTCCTGGCGCCTTTGATCAAATGGGTGCCCGAACACAAGCGTGAACTTGTCGTTGTTGGCAGCGTGTTACGGGCGGCATATCGCGAGCTGCGATCGACGATTCTGAAGGTCGGTCAGTATCGTAACGTGGTGGTGTTTCTGTTTGCGTACCTGTTGTACGTTGCCGGCGTCTTTACCGTCATTTCGATGGCCGTCAATTATGGTCAGCGCCTCGGTTTCAGCGCCAACGACCTCGTCATCGCACTGATGATTACGAACTTTGCCGGATTCCCGGCAACCTTCGCGTTCGGATTTATCGGCCATCGGTACGGCCCGAAGACCGGCTTGTACATCGCGCTGGCCGTGTACATAGCGGTTTCGAGTTTCGCAGTATTCATGACCAACGTTGCCCAGTATTACGTGATGGCCATTGTCGTTGGCTGTGTACAGGGTGCAGCGCAGGGTTTGAGCCGGTCGCTATATGCCAAGCTCATACCGAGTGATGCGCCCGGGGAGTTCTTCGGCTTTTATAACCTGGTAACCAAGGTCGCCCATGTGCTGGGTCCTGCGCTTGTTGGCGTGGCAACACTTATGTCGGACGAGCCGAAGATCGTCTTGCTGGTGGTGCTGCCGTTGTTCGTACTCGGCGGCCTGATGCTGGGCCGGGTTAGTGGCGGCACATACCGGGAAGGATGAATACCGAATCGGCAGCCGTAGCTGCTTCCTGAAATATAGGGATTAGTACTGATTGTCTGCGTAATAGGATGACGGGAAAATCGCCCTAGAGGGCGGGTGACGATGGCTCAGGAGTGAGCAAAGAGGGTCCATACGGGATCGGCCGCGCGGTTTGTGGCGCCGCGATGGTGAGTATGGTCTTGCTGCTGTCAGTACCGGCTGCCGGGCAGCAGCCCCTCGAGTCGATGTTGCAACAACCCGCGCCGATCGACCTGGCGTGGCGTGACTTTCTGGATATCAGGTTCCTCGGATACACGCTGTTAATGCTGGTACTGGCGGCAGCGCTCGGCGCTCTCATGGCGTTTCATCCACGAAGGCGCAAGACGGCCAGGACGCTCGAAGATATCGAGACGCCGCATGTCTACACGATCTATGCCGTTGTCGGTGCGATCGTCGGCATTATGGTGGTCCGCTATGGAATGGTCGTCGGCTTCGTGCTCTTTGGAATCGGTGGGCTGATACGGTTTCGCACCCTTTTGCAATCAGCTGCTCGAACCGGGCGGGTGATTCTCGTCACCCTGATCGGACTGGCTTGCGGGCTTCAATTACCACATGTCGCGGTGATCGCCACCGTGTTCGGCTACACACTGATCGCAATCGTCGATTCCCGTGTTACCTACCGGCTGACGGTCAAGGGTGTAAATCCCGAGTTGTTTTGCGAAACCGGCAAGGCTTATGAGGCGCTGCTCGACGAACTCGGCTGCCGGGTACTGAGCGCCAAAAGAACCCCGGAAAAGCTAAGACTGTCATACATTTTCAGGTGTCCGTCGAAAGTTGAAGAGTGTTGTATCGGTAAGTCTTTCGAAAACCGGATCGATCCGAAACTGCGGGCAACGCCCGACTGGGAAATCGACTAACTCATAACCGGCTGACGGCGGCCTCGAGGCGCTCGAGACTCGCTTGATTCGGCAGGCCATAGCGCGCCTCGAGGTATGAGTTCGTGATCTCGGCGACATTCGCTGGTGAGATCGCTGATTCGTCCCCGACACGGGAAGCGTAAACCGTCGCTGTCTCGCCGGTCGCAGGCACGATGCCCGCCTTTTTCACAAACTTCCCGTAGAGCATTGCAGCGCGATCACGTTTTGGCGGGCGATAACGCAGGCTCAGCGCCAGGCTGATAAGCAGGACGATGCCGATGACGATGCCGATCATCGTCAGCATCATCTTGCGCCAGTCAGGATTGTCCATGCCGAGCCACTCCATGAACTTGTCCTGATTCTCCGGCCCATAGCCGAGGATCCATTCGTTCCATTTGGCGTTCATGGCATCCCAGTACATCTGCAGCTGGTATACCCACAGCGACGGCGCCGAGAAGCCCCAGTCTGCAGCGACGCCGTCGAACATCGAGCCGCTGCGGCCGACTTCGATACGCTCGGGCGCAACGGCGGCGGTGGGGTCGACCCGTCTCCAGCCGATACCTTCCAGCCAGACCTCGGTCCAGGCATGTGCGTCCGATTGGCGAACAATCATGTGTCCACCCATCGGGTTGACTTCACCGCCCTGGTATCCGAGAACGATTCGCGCCGGGATTCCGGCCGCCCGCATCAGCACGGCAAATGCCGAGGCATAGTGTTCGCAGAAGCCCTGACGCGAATCAAACAGGAAACGATCTACCGGGTTGCTGCCGAGCGCTGGCGGCTCGAGCGTGTAATAGAATTCTTCCTCGTTGAACATCTTCAGCGCGGCGTCGATGAACGCTACGTCGGACCGCGCTTCGGCGCGCATACTGCGGGCGAGTTCCTGGGTTCGGCGGTTACTCGATTCGGGAACGCTGGTATAAAAATTGCGGGCCTGCCGGGGCAAGTCCACTTCGGTACGAAAGTCGATGTAAGAAACTGCATCGTACTTCGTGCGTTGATCAATCGGTACCGAGCGCGCAAGCTGCTGCTGGGGCCCCATGAACGTTCGTTGCAGCGTCCAGGATGCCGGCATGTCGAGCGCGAATACCCAGATCTGGCGGGTGGGTTCGAGCGTAATCGAGTACTCGACCGGGTTCGCCTCGTAAACGACCTGCTCGTGTGCCCGGGTTGCATAAGGGTCGGTCGACGTCCACGTGCGCCCGTTGAAGTTCGTCAGCACGATGCCGCGCCAGTATCGATTGCGCGGTTCGGGTATGTCGCCCTTGAAAGTCACCCGAAACGCGACTGCATCGGACATTGACAGTGAGCTGATGTCTCCGGGACTCATTGTGTCGCTTATGCCGGACTTGGCCGTGCCCGTGTCCATGGGGACGGACCAGAACGGTGTAGCGATGCGGGGAAAGAAAATCCACATCGCAACAGCGAGTGGCGCCGCGTACATGACGAGCCTGCCGCCGGTCGAGAAGCTGCGCCGGGCCTTTTCGCCAGTCGGTGACGATATGCGAAGCCATGCCGTCATGATCAGGAACACCGCGACGACAAGGTAGGGCAATGACCAGAGGTATTGCTCGCGCAACAGCGACGACATGACGAGGAAGATCGAGATGAACAACAGTACGAACTGGTCGCGCCGTTTGCGGGTCTCGAGCAATTTCAAGGCCGCCATGATGGCCAGCAACGCAGATCCGGGACCGACGCCGCTGATTGTCGAATAGGTGGCCAGCACGCCAAGGAAACAGAGCATCGCGAGCAATGCGCGAAACCAGGTCGACGGAATCGGCCGTCGGCGCCTCTCGATCACGAAACGCCAGAGGCCACAGGCAAAAAACGCCACCGTTATCCACCACGGCAGGAACAACACATGGGGCGCGAGCGAGAACGCCAGCGCGAACAGGGTCCACGGCAGGCTATCGAGCAACGAGCCGTCGGTACCGCGCGCCCTAGCCATGCTCTTCGTCCAGTCCGAACAATGCCAGCTTCTCGAGGCACTGCCTCCGATGTGTCTCGCCGTGTGACGGCGGAAACTCGGCGCCGGGTATTCGCAGGCCATAGTCTTCGCGAGTGCGATCGGCAGCAATGATCCAGCTCGTCAGGATCGACAGCCGCTGTTCAATGTCGTCGCTCGCGATTTCCTCATAATCGAACCACTGGCTGCTCGTGTCGGCGCCGGCGAATTGCTTCGACAAGAGCTGCCCGCTGCGGGCGTAGGCTTTCCAGGCAACATGTCGGGGAGAGTCACCATCATGAAATTTCCGCAAACCTGCGAAGTCTTCCTCGCCGCGCGCGTCGTGCTGGCGATGACCCTGTGCACTCTGGGTCGGCGGAGGCGGCGGGGCTTGTTCGGCCGGGTGTGGATATACGAGGCCGGACAGGTCCATGTGCAACCAGGCCCACGACCGGAACAGTTCAAAAGGGAAAAGCGTACGAATGCCGAATCGATCAAGCCGGATACGCCCGCGTTTGTCGGTCATTACGGCGAGGATGAATAATTTGCTCTCTCCGGGTTCGAGGTCTTGTATCTCGCTGACCGCATCATCCGTATACAGCCGAATGCCGTGCCTGGCATTTTTCGAATGGTTCGTAATCGCGACGCGAAATTGCGCGGCCTGGCCTGCGAAAACAGGATCGACACCCGCGAAATGCAGTTCGAGACCGACGAGATTACGCTGGCACTGGTGCATGGCAACGAAGCCCAGGCCACCCAGCATGAAGGTCAGCACGAAAGAAAGGTTGTTGTTGTAATTCATAGAGCCCAGCAACATCGCGAAGACCATCAGTGCGAAAACAAGGCCGACACCGGTGGGCAGTATATAGACTCGCCCCGGGCGCAACGTCGTTACGGCAGGGTCAGTGCCCTGGCGTTTACGCGCCCAGTTACGGACACGGCGCGATGCGGCGTCCGTGATCCTCGGTCGAAATCCGAACTTAGGGAATGGCCACGGTATCGAGGACATGCTTGCAGAGCTCCGCGGCCGAACGGTACGTGGTATTGCCTGCCGGCTTGAGCCGGTGTCCAGCTACCGCAGTAAAAACGGCTTGAATGTCATCGGGGAATACGCCTGGGTGATGCTCGACGAAAGCATGCGCCTTCGCGGCTGCGGCCAGCGCGAGAGCGCCACGCGGAGAAAGGCCGATATCGATGTCCGGCGATTCGCGCGTTTGGCGAACGAGCGCCTGGATGTAGTCGACAAGCGGGTCGCTCATGTGCATAGCGGCCGCCGCCTGCTGCAAGCGAATCATAGTCTCCGGGGACGAGGCTGCTTCGATATCCTCGAGCATGGATCGACGATCTTCACCCGTGATCAGTTCGCGCTCGTTATCTTCATTCGGATAGCCGAGTTCGAGACGCATCAGAAAGCGGTCGAGTTGCGATTCGGGCAACGGGAATGTGCCGATCTGGTCCGCAGGGTTCTGTGTAGCGACCACGAAAAAGGGATTCGGCAACGCGCGCGTACAGCCGTCGACAGAGACCTGGTATTCCTCCATCGATTCGAGCAGGGCGCTTTGTGCTTTCGGAGTCGCCCGATTGACTTCGTCGGCGAGGATCAGTTGCGCGAATATCGGGCCGGGCTGAAATTCGAATTCGCCTTTTCCCTGGCGAAACACCGACACGCCAACGATATCGGCCGGTAGCAGGTCACTCGTGAACTGGATGCGGCGGAAACTCAGGCCGAGAACGCGCGACAGCGACTGGGCCAACATCGTCTTGCCAAGGCCCGGCAGATCCTCGATCAACAGGTGGCCACGGGCCAACAGGCAGGAAAGCGCCAAGGCAATCTGACTGTCCTTGCCCAGTATGATCGTGCCCAGCGCCTTGCGTGCGCGATCCAGCTCGACCCTGTCGGAATCCTTACCGGTGGGTAATTTTTCGAGGGTGCTTCCGCTCTGCATCAGGTTCTCCCGGTGGTTCGAGCTGGTTTTGACCATGGCAGGCAGTAATCGTCCCGAATACCCGGCCCGAATGCATTCGCAACAGGCCAGATTGTGATGCAGTGCTCAAATTTTCGCGGTACTAAGTGAGCTCCGCCAGTTTCTCGAGCTGCTCGTCAAGTTGCACGATCGTTTTCTCGAATTCCGCCGCCCGTTGTCGTTCTTGTGTGACCACGTCGGGCGGCGCATTGTTCACGAAATCTTCATTGCCCAGTTTGCCATTTGCGCGCGCCAGGTCTGTTTCGACCTTCTTTTTTTGTTTTTCGAGACGCGCCTGTTCGGCATCGACATCGATCACACCTTTCATCGGCACGAGCAGACGCATTTCTCCAAGAAGCGCTGTTGCTGATGCCGGAGGCTCTTCACCCGCATCGAGTACATCGATCGTTGCCACGCGCCCGACGTGCTGGATGAGACCGGCATGGTCGTGCGCGCGTTTCCGATCCTGTTCCGACGAGTACTGCAAAATAACCGGCAGCGATTTCCCGGGATTGATATCCATCTCTCCGCGGATCTGTCGAATGCCGAGGATGAAGCTTTTCACCCACTCGATGTCGCCGACCGCATCGTTGTCGGCAGTGCCTTCTTTCCTCGGGTAGGCCTGCGTCATGATTGTTTCGCCACTAACACCTGCGCGAGGCGCCACCTGGTGCCACACTTCTTCGCTTATGAACGGCATCAGCGGGTGTATCAGTCGCAACAGCGACTCGAGAACACCGATTAAAGTCTGTTGTGTGCCACGTTTTTGCTCAGCGCTCGCGGTATCCGACTGCAGAACGGGTTTGGACAGTTCGAGGTACCAGTCGCAGAATTCGTGCCATGTAAATTCGTAGATCGCCTTTGCGGCCAGGTCCAGTCGATAGGTCGCAAAGCATTCGTGGATCGAGCCAACCGTCGCATCGAAGCGCGCCCGGATCCAGCGATCGGCGGCAGAATATTCAGCATCTCCGTCGCTGATGTCTTCGGTGTTCATCAGCACGTAGCGCGAGGCATTCCAGATCTTGTTGCAGAAGTTCTTGTAGCCCTCGATGCGCCCGAGGTCGAATCGGATATCACGCCCGGTCGTGGCCAGTGACGCAAACGTGTAGCGCAGGGCATCACAGCCGAAAGCATCGATGCCGTCTGGAAATTGCCTGCGGGTCGCCTTCTCGATTTTCGGCTTGAGGTGATCCTGCATGAGGCCGGTGGTGCGCTTTGCAAGCAACGAATCGAGGTCCACGCCGTCGATCAGGTCCAGGGGATCCAGGATATTGCCTTTCGACTTGGACATCTTCTGACCGTCCTGGTCGCGGATCAGCCCGTGGATGTACACCTCGTGAAACGGGACATCACCCATGAACTTGATGCCCATCATGATCATGCGTGCGACCCAGAAGAAGATGATGTCAAAGCCCGTGACGAGAACGTTGCCTGGATAAAACTCGTCGAGGGCCTGGTTTTTTTCGGGCCAGCCGAGGGTGCTGAAGGGCCACAGCGCCGAGGAGAACCAGGTGTCGAGGACATCGTCATCTTGCCGCAGCGCAAGCCCGGCGCCAATCTCGTATTTGTCGCGAACATCGTCCTCGGAATAGCCGACGTAGACATTGCCGTCGTCGTCGTACCAGGCCGGAATACGATGCCCCCACCAAAGCTGGCGGCTGATGCACCAGTCCTGGATGTTGTACATCCACTCGAAATAGGTTTTTGCCCAGTTCTCGGGAACGAAGCGGATCTTGCCGGTCTCGACTGCCTCGATTGCCGGCTTCGCCAGCGGTTCGATCTTCACATACCACTGGTCCGTCAGGTAGGGCTCGACGACGGCATGGGAGCGGTCGCCCCGAGGGATCTTCACCGTATAGTCCTCGACCTTGTCGAGCAGTTCGAGCGACTCGAACTCGGCAATTATCTTTTCGCGCGCGTCGAATCGATCAAGACCGCGGTACGACTCCGGAACTTGGTCGTTGAGGGCCGCATCGTCAGTCAGGATGTTGTACATCGGCAGATCGTGACGCTTGCCGAGATCGTAGTCGTTAAAGTCGTGCGCGGGCGTTATCTTCACGCAGCCCGTGCCGAACTCCGCCTCGACGTAGTCGTCGGCGATTATCGGAATATGCCGGCCGACGATCGGCAGCACGACTTCTTGCCCGACCAGGTCGGCGTAGCGCTCGTCATCCGGGTGAACGGCAACGGCGCTGTCGCCGAGCATCGTCTCCGGCCGCGTCGTGGCCACGACGACGTAACCTTCGCCCGAGGCAAGCGGATAGCGGAAGTGCCAGAGTTTTCCTGGCTCGTCCTCGGACAGTACTTCGAGATCCGAGAGTGCCGTGTGCAGGACCGGATCCCAGTTGACGAGCCGCTTGCCGCGATAGATCAGCCCTTCGTCATACAGTTCGATGAAAACCTTGGCGACTGCCTCCGACAACCCTTCGTCCATCGTGAATCGGTCGCGGCTCCAGTCGACCGAGGCGCCCATCCGCCGCAACTGCTGCGCGATCTGGCCGCCCGAGTGCTCCTTCCAGTCCCAGACGCGCTCGACGAACTTGTCGCGGCCGAGGTCACGGCGTGATGTGCCTTCCAAATTCAGCAGACGCTCGACCACCATCTGCGTCGCAATGCCGGCATGGTCCATGCCGGGCTGCCAGAGCGCGCGGAACCCCATCATCCGCTTGTAACGCGTCAGCGCATCCATGATCGTGTCCTGGAACGCGTGCCCCATGTGCAGCGTGCCCGTCACGTTGGGCGGCGGAATCATAATGCAATAGGGCTCACCATCGCCCTGCGGGGCAAAGTAGCCGTTCTCTTCCCAGCGCGCATAGACGCGCTGTTCGATATCCTGGGGTTGGTACGATTTGTCCATCTAGACGTTGTGCGTTTCGAGCGTGTGTCCCTTGTCACGGTACGCAGCAAAGCGCCGGCGGCTCATTTGCTTGCAGTCCTCGTCCGAGGTTACAAGCTCTGCCACCCGCGGGAAAGACTCCGCAAACGGCGGAATTTCGTCGCACAGGTTTATCAGGAGGTCGCAGGGCTCGACCGGCTCATCGTCGCAGCCGATCGTGACGGGTGACTCGGACCGGGCCGATGAGTGCGACAGACGCTCGTGCGGCACGAAACTGCCGTCCCTGAACGTCCATAGCAACTCGTCGAGCCGGTCGGCGTCGTCGCGGCTGCGTGTGTGGATGTGCACTCTCTGGTCGAGTCGATAGACCTTTTCCGCAAGGCGGCAGGCAAAGGTCTGGCGCGAATGCTGGCCCGCCTGATTGAGGATGTAAAAGTCGATACGGGCCATCAGGGCAGGGCGCCACAGCGACCGAGAAGGTATTCGGTAAGCATTGGCACCGGTCGACCGGTCGCGCCTTTGGCTTTGCCGGCCTTATAAGCGGTGCCGGCAATGTCGAGGTGAGCCCAGTTCAGCCCTTCCGTAAATTTACCCAGGAAACAACCGGCGATGATGGCGCCGCCTTCACGACCGCCGATGTTGGCCATGTCGGCAAAATTGCTCTCGAGCTCGGCCGTCCATTCCTCACCGAGCGGCATCGGCCAGCCGCGGTCGTCGGCGGTAACGCCGGCTGCAACAATGGCGTTCTGCAGGCGGTCGCTGGTGCTCATGACCGCCGTACGGTAGTGGCCGAGCGCGATGACGCAGGCGCCCGTCAGCGTTGCAACGTCGATAACGGTGTCCGGCTTGAAGCGCCGCGAGTAGGTCAGGGCGTCACACAGAATCAGGCGCCCCTCGGCATCGGTATTCAGGATTTCGATCGTCTTACCGGACATGCTCTTGACGATGTCTCCCGGTTTCGTCGCTATGCCGCTCGGCAGGTTTTCGACGGCCGGTACCACCACGTTGACGTTGAGCGGCAACTTCAGTTTGGCGGCAGTAAGCAACGTACCAATGACGCTCGCGGCGCCGCACATGTCGAATTTCATCTCGTCCATGCGGGGACCCGGTTTGAGCGAGATTCCGCCCGAGTCGAAGGTTACGCCCTTGCCAACGAGAACGATTGGTTTTGCACCAGCTTTGCCTTTGTACTGCAAGACGATCAGTTTTGCCGGTTCCTTGGTGCCCGCTGTCACCGATAGCAGGGAGTGCATGCCGAGGCGCTTCATTTCGGTCTCGTTGAGCACACGTGCGGTGACATTCTTGTTTTCACGCGCAATTTTCTGCGCCGTACGCGCCAGGTGGCTCGGCGTGCAGACATTGGCGGGCAGGTTGCCGAGATCCTTGGCCAGCGACACGCCGGCTACGATGGCCTGGCCGTGTTCCGCGCCACGGGATGCTCTGGCCGCATCGCCCCGGCTGCCAACGGCCATGCCGACCTTGCGAAGTGGCATGACTTTCGATTTCTTGCCGCTTTTCATCGATGTGAAGCGGTACAGCGCCTCGCCAACCGTCTCCGCCGAAAACCGTCCCAGGTAATAGGCCCCGGCGCCATTGGTCTCTTCGAGCGTCAGGCCGTTCAGAACCTGCCGGCTGTTGGTCTGCAATATGGCTTTTAGTGCGGCACCGAACGCCCGGCGAAATTTCGTGACGTCAAAGGCGGAATGCTTGCCGAGCCCGACGACGACGACGCGCGATGCCCGCACTCCGTCGACACCGTTCAAGACCTTACATTGGCCGAGCTGCGCCGAGACGTCGCCGCTTTTCAGGAGTTTCTTCAGCAGCCCGCCGCTTGCGGCGTCGATATCCGTCGCTGCAGTGCCCAGCCTTCCCCGATCGTAGATGCCGACGATGACGCAATCGGCCGCCCGCCGCGACGCGGCGCTGGTAGTCGCAAAATATTCCATCAGATTGTCTTTTTCTTGTTGTCGGGTTGCAGCCTGGAGGCGTTGTAGCGCAAAGGCTGTCCCGGGAAAAGTAAAAGCGGTAGTCTAACTGATTAAGCCCCACTGGTTAAGAATTCCCACGACCGGATGCGCCGAATACTGGATCGCTATATTTTTCGCGAGATCGCCTGGACCTGGCTCGGCGTCACGATGGTTTTGTTGTTGATCCTTCTAACCAACCAGTTCGCGCGAATTCTTGGAGATGTGGCCAAAGGACGGCTGCCCAAAGAGGCTGCAATCGACGTCATCGGGCTATCGGCGGCGCAGTACCTGACCATCATCATTCCGATCGGGCTTTTTCTTGCGGTTATGATGGCTCTGGGCCGGCTTTATCGGGACAGCGAGATGCCTGCCATGATGGCCTGTCGTGTCGGGCCATGGGGCATTTACCGTCCGCTGCTCTGGTTGTTGTTGCCACTCGCAGGAATCGTTGCGTGGCTATCGGTCGACCTCGGGCCGCGAGCTTTGCAGACGGTTGAGCGGATTGGCGCCGAGGCGCGCCGCGAAGCCGATCTCGCGAGTATCGAGCCGGGCCGGTTTACCGAGGTCGGTCCCGACGACGCCGTCGTGTATGGCGAGCGGGTTCGCGAAGACGGTTCCATGGAGAACGTGTTCCTGCAACGGCGTATCGCTGACGGCGTTGTCGAGGTCGTCGTCGCAAAGCGCGGGGAACAGGTCGAATCCGACAATCCCGACGTGCGCTACCTGGTGCTGCATGACGGCCGCCGTTACGAAGGCGTTCCCGGAACCTCGCAATTTCGGGTCGTGGAGTTCGCCGAGCACGGCATTCCTTACCGACTGCCGAGTCTCGATCCCGGCGATCCCGTGCCGCGAGCAATGTCATTTCTTGCATTGATGCGGGCAGGCGGGATCGAGCATGTCGCCGAAATGCAGTGGCGGATCGGCGTACCGCTCGCCACGGTGATCCTCGCGATCCTGGCGGTGCCGTTGAGCCGGACCCAGCCACGCGCCGGGCGCTATGGCCGCATCGCGATTGGCTTGCTCGTGTTTATCATTTACCTGAACATGCTCAGCGCCGCCAAAGCCTGGATCGAGCAGGGCACCTTGTCGCCATTGCTGGGTCTCTGGTGGGTTCACGGTGCAATGTTGCTGCTGGCCGCCGTGATCCTCGGCGTCCAAAGCTCCATACACAAGAGGCTGTTCCGATGAACGGCATCCTGACCCAGTACCTGATGCGAACGATCCTGGCCTCAACGGCATTGGTGCTTGTTGTGCTGCTGGCGCTGGCCGGACTTTTTGAGTTCATTGCAGAACTCGACGACACGCGGGGCGACTATCAGACGCCACGCGTCATCCTCTATACGCTGCTGCGCCTGCCTCAGCTTGCCTTCGAAATGCTGCCCGTCGCTGTCCTGATCGGGGCGCTTCTGGGATTGGGTTCTCTTGCGGCAAACAGTGAAATCGTCGTGATGCGATCCGCCGGCCTGTCGATCCGCAAGTTGTCCGGGATGGTGGCGCTGACCGGGCTGCTTCTGCTCGCTGTGACGGCCATGCTGGGTGAACTCATCGCACCGCCGCTCGATCATTTTGCGCGCAATATGCGGTTGGAGGCGCGGTTCGGCCAGGACGATGACCGACTGGGCAATGCGACCTGGGTTCGTGACGGGCCCGTTATCCTGCACCTCGAGCGAGTCAGTTCGGAATTTGAGTTCGGCAGCGTTTACATGTTTCTCCTCAACGAGGAGAACGGTCTTGCATCGATCGCTCGCGCCGAAAACTCGGGCATCGACAAAGACGATCGCTGGATTCTGGAAAACCTGCGAGAAACACGATTCGACGATAACGGTGTGCAGGTCGTGCAATCGTCGCTCGCGATCGAGAATTTCAATATCGATGCCGAAACACTCGGGATTTCACTCGTCAAACCGCAAAGTCTTTCGGGCCGCGGCTTGCTCAGTTACATCACCTACCTGAATCGCAACCGACTCGATGCGCGTCGCTATGAAACAGAGCTGTGGTATCGAATTGCCCGAACGGCGACAGTAGTCATCATGCCCGTGCTTGCACTGGCATTCGTATTTGGTTCGCTGCGGACGGGTGGCGCAGGCGCCCGGTTGATGATCGGTGTCGTGATCGGCCTGGCCTATTACCTTGCAAGCGAGATGCTGGCGAACTCGGGACAGGTCTTCAATTTTGATCCGGCAGTGATCGCGTGGCTGCCATCGGCCTTGCTCGGCGTCGTTACGCTTGTCGCATTGAATCGAATACGCTGATCAGGTCTTCGGGTAGTACTTCAGGCGTGTATCGCTGGCCCGGTCATGCCAGGTGAGATTGTCCTTGTCCCAAAGCTGCCAAATGAATCCCAGCCCGAAGGGCACGAGCGACACGATCGCCATCAGGAAACGCAGGCTGGCCTGGCTGACGGACGGGATGCTGCCTGATGGAGTCTCGAGCCGCAGCCGCCAACTGCGCATGCCCAGTGTCTGGCCGCTTCTGCTCCAGAAATAAACAAAGAAAGCATAGATGACCAGCAACATTGTCAGCTGGTAAGTCCGATTGTCATTTGGTTCGACGGGCTCGCCGCCGCGCATGGCAATGAACGGGAGAGTCGCCAGGAAAAGAATCGCGAGCACGAGCAGGGAGTCGTACAACATCGCCCCGAGGCGGCGCAACAGGCTGGCGTTCTCCATGGTTACAGCGACGCCATGAACCCGGCCATTCGACCCCGTGTCCGCGCATCGGGCAAGTCGCCGAATCCGGCCTCGAGATTATCGATCATGTGATGCGGTTTGCTCGTCGCAGGGATGACACAGGTCACCGCGGGGTGACTGACGATGAACTTCAGGAAGAATTGTCCCCAGCTCGCCGCGAACTCCGTTGCCCATCCCGGGATGTCACGTCCCGATACGGCGCGGAATAAGGCTCCCGACTGGTACGGCCGATTAATAAGTACGGCGATGCCCATATCACTGGCCAGGGGCAGAACACGGCGTTCGGCTTCGCGCTCGCCCAGCGAGTAATTAATCTGAATGAAGTCCGGCTGGTGTTCTTTCATCTCGGCCTCGAGTTTGTCGAGCGCGCCGGCCCGGTAGTGCGTCAGGCCGTTGTAGCGAATCGTTCCCTGTTCCTGCCGGTCGCGGATGGTCGCCATGTGAATTGCGGTGTCGCGCAGGTTGTGTACCTGCATGAGATCGATGACTTCGGCATTCATTAACCGCGCTGACGCGTCCATTTGTCGAATGCCTGCATCCTTGCCGTTGGTCCAGACTTTTGTGGCAATGAACATCGCCTGGCGTGGGCTGCCTGCAGCGATGATATCTCCTATCACTCTCTCGGCACGGTTGTACATCGGCGATGTGTCGATGACGCTGCCACCCTCACCGAGCAGCAGGTCAACGATCTCCCTGCAATTGGCGATCTTCTCGGGCGTGCTGGTCACATCGAAGACCTGGTATGTACCGAGGCCGATTGTCGGCAGCATTTCTCCCGACGCAGGGATTTGTCGTGACAACATCTCGCGTTCCTCGGCAAGAATTCGGCCGGGCAACAGGCCGGCGGACACGGCCGCGAGCATGGCGTCTCTGCGTGTCCACCGATTCTTATTCATGCGATGCCACTGTCCCTGAGATCCCGGGCTTTTCGCCGGTAATCGCGGCCGAGCCACAGGGCGATCACGGTCCAGGCCAGGGCGAACGGCACCATGAATAATGAGACCACAGACATACCCAGACCCATGAGGATACGAATGGTCCATACGCCGACGACGTCGCCAAACCGATAAACAGTCGTTTCAATGAAATTCTTGGTCTTGTACTTCTCTTCGGGAGTAACGACGGAGTACAGCATGTCCGTCGCTGGCTTGCTGAACGTGAAGCCGGCAGCCCGTCTCGCAACATCGGCATAAGCAACGACGAGCAGTACCGGATCGAGCGCGACCCAGACGAAGCACAGGACCGACAGGAACGGCATTATGGACAGCGCTATGCCAATGCCGAATCGGCGAACAACGTATTTGACGAGGAACATCTGTCCAATGATCGTCAGAAAATTGGATGCGATATTGATATTGGAAAAGAATTGCGTCTGCAGATTGGTGTCGGCAATCGACGTGGCGACGAGTTCGTTCCTGAAGAAATACAACGCGGTGCCGAGCAGGCTCGCGATGATCGATGCCACGATGATCGCCCGGAAGTAACGCGAATCCTTGGCGTGCGTAATTCCACTTAGCGCTTTCCCTCCCAGCAATTTTCCCGTATCGGCCGATCCATCGGGACGCTCCAGGTGTTCGTGCGCAACCCATTTCCTGAGTTGCCGGATACACACGATCGCGAAGGACAACAGGATTGCCGAAATAGGAAACAGGTTCTGGAATCCAATTTTGGTAACGAGCAGGCTAGTTGCGATGCCACCGAGCAATGCTCCGATGCTGCCGCCGGAGGACAGCAGTCCGAATAAACGGCGGCCCTGTTCTCGCGTGTAGATATCGGCCATGAAACTCCAGAAGACCGAAACGACGAACAGGTTGAAGACACTTATCCAGACAAAGAAGGTACGTCCGAGCCAGGTATGGTCCAGCCCATCATCGATCCGCTGGGCAAACACGACCCAGAATATGAGGATGTTGATGATGAAAAATCCATACACCCACGGGAGGAAGACCTTGCGCGTAAAGCGTGAAGCGATCCACCCGAACACCGGCGTCGCGACGAGCATCACGCCAAAAGAGGCCATAAACAGATAGGGCAAGGTATTGGTTCCGCTGCCCACACCCATCGTCTCCCGGACCGGCCGCAAGATGTAGTACGCTGACAGCACGCAGAAGAAATAAATGAACGACCAGGCAACTGCGGCATGTTCATGCCGTTCGAGACTGAAGAGTTTGTCGAACAAACTGGTGCGCGTTGCGTCGGTGGTGGCGGGCATGGTAACCGCCATCATAATGACGTCCGGACAAATGTCACCGATTACACGGTGATCAGAAGAAAAAAGGAGTAAAGGCGATGGATTGGGTCATCATTGTTACGGTGCTGGCACTGCTGCAGTACTCATGGTTTGGAATTCAGGTGGGTGCGGTACGCGGCAAGCACGGGCTCAAGGCGCCGGCCATGTTCGGCGCGCCCGAATTCGATCGTATGTTCCGCGTTCACTACAACACGATGGAGCAACTCGTGTTGTTGCTGCCGCTGATGTGGATTTTCTCGTTCGCTGTCAACGAGCTCTGGGCGGCGGGTTTCGGCGCGGTTTTTATCGTCGGCCGGTTTATTTACCGTGCCGCCTACCTCAAAGACCCGGCGAGTCGCGGAGTCGGTTTCACGCTGACTATTCTGCCGTCAGCCGTGATGGCCGTTTGGTTGCTCGTGGTCGCGGTGCTAAACCTGATTTGAGACTGGTCCCGGCAAGGGCCGACTCGCCGCTTGCCGGGAATGTCTGTCACTCAGATACCGTCGTCCGGGTTGAGCGTCCGCTCGGCCCGGGCTTGCGGTGTCTTCTCCTGCCAGACGGCCCAGTATTCACGCTGTTTCTCAAGAACGCTGGCCTCGTTTTCCGTGGCCCAGGCGTATGACTCCGGCGTGTTCTGCGATAACTTCGAATCTGCCATCCAGCTGCGGAATTCGTCCGAGTCGATCTGAAATTCGCCCGGACCACCGTTACGTACCGGGTGCATGCTGAAACGAGCCCGCCACGCTCCCATACGCGGTGTGACAATTGCGTAGTAGGTCTTGCCGCCGACAACTTCGGCCTCCATGAAATCCGCCGCCTCGGAAACCACCATGAATGTGTGCTTGCCAGGTTCGACGTCGTAAGCCAATTTCTTGGCATTGGACAATATGCCGACGAACTGTGCGCCGCCCCCGCTTGCATCGTAAATGACGGCCTGGATGGCGCTGCCGACGAAAGACGAGCGGACAAAGACGATTTGCGCTTTATCCGGAGATGGCGAGACAAGCTGTTGTTCCGGCGCATCGATCATCCTGGAGGACGCACAACCGGTAACGAGAATCGCTGCTCCGATCAGCAGCAGTGATTTGAATCTCATGTCACAGAACTCCTTTTTTGCACAAGCGTATGTGTAACTCTTGTGCCCCAGGAGACCGATGTCAATGAGGGTTATCCGATGAGGCGAAAAGACCGGGCTGCGAGGTCAGGGGACCAGAGCGGCTTGTTTCAGAGCCGTAATCTTGTGCTCGTGGCAATGGCAACGCAATGGAGGTCCAACATGACGCGTAACGAAATGATGGCTTACTTGCTGACGGCAATTCTGGGTGGCGCGATCGCCGCGTATTTCGGTGGCTTGATTGCTTTGCTGGGGCTTTTTGCGGGACTTGCGATCATTGGCTTCGCCGACATGGTCGTCCATTTGCGGCAGACGGTTTACAGCTAGGGGCATTGGCTACGCTGGGGATTGAGTCGCATCCTGCGGATGGGGATTGGGTCGCCGACTAAGTCGGCTCCCCGCCAGTCGCTTCGCGACTGGTCGAACAGGATTCGAATTCCTCCATAAGGAGCACGAAACAAAAAATGGGGCCGCAAGGGCCCCATTTTCTTGTTTGGCACTCCCTAGGGGATTCGAACCCCTGTTACCGGCGTGAGAGGCCGGCGTCCTAAACCGCTAGACGAAGGGAGCGGAATGCAGGCTTTGCCTGCCCCGGCTCTGCGGGGGCTGCTATTATACGGCCGCATAGCCAATGCTCAAGCGGAAATTGGATTGAATAACAGCGGGACCAAGAAGCCCTCAACTCCGAAAATCATTCCCCGCGCCGCTCATAATGTCTCCAGGGACGAGTTCTCAAAAAGCGCGTTGAAAGTGCTCTATCGGCTGCACAAGGCCGGCTACCAGTCGTTCCTGGTCGGCGGGTGTGTGCGCGATGCGATGCTGGGAATGCACCCGAAGGACTTCGATGTTGCGACCAACGCGACGCCTGACGAGGTGAAGGCGCTGTTCTCGAACTGTCGGCTCATCGGCCGGCGGTTTCGACTGGCACATGTTCGCTTTGGCAGAGATATTGTCGAGGTGGCGACCTTTCGCGCGGCTGCGAATCACGTCGATGACGACCATGCGCATGATGAAGAGGGTCGGATTGTCCGGGACAACGTTTACGGAACCATCGACGAAGATGTCTGGCGTCGCGACTTCACCTGCAATTCGCTGTACTACAACATCGCCGACTTCAGTATCTGGGACTACACGGGTGGCGTGGAAGACATTAAGCAGCGCCACATCGTGCTAATCGGCGATCCCGACAAGCGTTTGCGCGAGGATCCGGTACGCATGCTGCGTGCCGTTCGTTTTGCAGCCAAGCTCGATTTCACAATCGATGAAACGGTCGTGCAGGCTATTCGCCAGGATCGGCCGTTACTCTCGAGGGTTCCCGCCGCACGCCTGTTTGACGAGTTCCTGAAGCTGTTCCAGTCCGGTCATGCGGAAAAAACCTTCGAACTTCTGAGGGAACATGACCTTTTTAGCCTGCTGTTTCCGGCAACTGACCAGGAACTCGATGAGGATAGTGAGTTCCTGGCGTTTGTCCGGGCGGCGTTGCGCAATACTGATCGACGAGTGTGTTCCGACAAGTCCGTGACGCCGATGTTCCTGATTGGCGTGTTCCTGTGGAATCCGGTCAGGAAGCTGGCGGCCGGGCGCCGGGCCAGGGAAAAAATGTCCGAGTCTCAGTCAATCAGTCTTGCAGCGTACGAGCTGAGTCTGCAGCAGCAGCGCCGCATTGCGATTCCGAGGCGGTTCACGGTGCCGATGCGGGAGATGCTGGCCTTGCAGCCGAGATTCATGGTGGTCCGCGGCAAGCGGGCCATGAATCTGCTGCAGCACAGGCGGTTTCGCGCAGCGTACGATTTCATGATGCTGTTGTCGGAAGTCGGCCAGTTCGACAGAGAGAAGGCGAAGTTCTGGAGCGACGTGCAAAACCAGTCGCGCGAGCAGCGTGCTGCAAGTTTCCAGGTTGCGCCGGCCGGGAAAGGTCGGCAAGGTCGGCGCCGCCGCCCCCGGCGGCGATCCAGGAAGGGCGATGGCAAGTGACGCGACTGAGCCGACATCGGTCTTCGTCGGTATCGGCAGCAACATGGAGAATCCGCGCGTGCAGGTCCAAAGGGCGGTAAGGGCCCTGGGCGGGATTCGAGAAACGCAAGTCTCGGCCGTGTCGTCTTTGTACCTGTCGGCGCCATTCGGTCCCGTCGAGCAGCCCGACTTCGTTAATGCTGTAGCCCGCCTGACCAGCTTTCTCGACCCCAGGCAGATTTTCGGACATCTCCAGGCCATCGAGAAGTCACTGGGCCGGGTGCGGAACGAGCGATGGGGGCCACGGGTCATTGATCTCGATTTACTGGTGCATGGCATGACCGTCATGCATGAAGACGACCTGACGGTGCCGCATCCGGGCATCGCCGAACGAAATTTTGTATTGTTGCCACTGCAGGAGCTAGCGCCCGACCTGGAAATTCCCGGACTGGGGAGGGTTGCCGATCTGGCGGTCGACGAGAACGAGCCGCGCATTTCCCGTCTGGACTAAGCAGGAACCGATTTGACAGTCAGTGCGATCAAGCGCAACGCCGATTCTTCACGATACATTGTCGTTGAAGGACCGATCGGCGTGGGCAAGACAAGCCTGGCCAGGAAGCTGGCCCAGAGCCTGTCGGCCGACCTGGTGCTCGAGGAAGTCTACGAAAACCCGTTCCTCGAACGTTTTTACCGCGACGGGCAGTCCGCGGCCCTGCCTGCGCAGATGTTCTTCCTGTTTGCCCGGGCAAGACAGATCGGGGACCTTCGTCAGGCAGACCTGTTCGCCAGTGTCAGGGTCTCCGACTACCTGTTTTCCAAGGACCAGCTCTTTGCGGAACTCAACCTGTCGCCCGATGAACTGCGCCTGTACAGCCAGGTGACGGCGACGCTCGACGTCGAAGCACCGGTGCCCGATCTCGTGATCTATTTGCAGTCATCAGTAGATGCACTCCTTGAGCGTATCGCCCGCCGCGATGTCGCATTCGAGCGATCGATCGACAGGAATTACCTCGAGAAGGTTGCGGATGCGTATGCAAGGTTCTTCCACGAATACGACGAAGGACCACTTTTGATCGTCAATGCAACCCAGATCGATCCGATCAACAACGAAGCCGACTACGACCAGTTGTTCAAGCAGATCGAGAGAACGACCGGCGGCCGCCACTTCTTCAATCCGGTGGCGGCAGCGCTTGCCTGATCGATTACGAACTGTTTACAAGCTAGTTCGAGACGACGTCGCGCCCGGCGTTCTTGGCGCGATAGAGGGCGGCGTCGGCGGCACGCAGTAACGAGGAAAGGGTACGGCCAGAGTGATGCTCTGCGACCCCCATCGATATCCGAATCGGGATCTGAATCAGCGAGTCGCCACTGTCGCCAGTATCGCCCCTGACGGCACGCCGGACACGGTTTGCGATCGACATTGCCAGCCCTTCAGCAACCTCAGGCAACAGGATTGCGAATTCATCGCCACCGAAGCGAACGAGCAGGTCCCGCGGGCGAAATTGGCGCTTCAGGATCGTGGCGACGGCCGATAGTGCCCGATCGCCGGCGATGTGACCAAACTGGTCGTTGAAGGTCTTGAAATTGTCGATATCGATCATGATCAGGGAAACGGGCGTCTCGTCCTTTTCGCACCGTGCGATTTCCCGCTCGAACGATTCTTCCATCGTAAAGCGATTGCTGAGACCCGTTAATGCGTCGGTCTTGGCATGCCGTTCGTACTTGCGTAACTCGCCATAACTTTCGGCAATGACCCTGTTGTGACTGCGCACACGTTCGGACAATACGATGAGCAGGTTCTTGGCGAATTCGTGCGACGCATTGACCATGTCCCAGAGTACCGACTGGTGAATGGTCAGCAGGTGCGTCGCTTCGGCGCCAATGACATAGGCGGACGGATCCCGGTCTTCGATGATCGACATCTCACCAACGCACGCGCCGACATCCATGGTTGTCAGTATCGGGGCTTCGGGAGACCCTACGTGCACATTGAGGCTGCCCGAAAGTACGATGTATACGTGCTCGTTCTTCTCGCCCGGCGACAAAAGTGTTTCGCCGCGGCCGAGATCCCTGCGATCGCAGTTCTGCAGCAGTTCCTGCACGTCATCGGGGCGCACGCCGTGGAAAAGCTCGAGTCCCTCGAGCAGCGAGCGCTTGTAATCCGAATTGATGGCCAGGGTCTGCGACAAAATTGGCTCTCCGCTAAACCATTGATTCTGACGCGACTCGGCCGGTCAAAAACATCGACTGGGCCACAGTATCGGAGTAATTCAGGCCGGTAATGCGACTCAGCTGTGCTGTTTGAGAGCCCAGTCGACATGTTCGCGCACAATCCCGGACGGGTCGTCGCGACGGAGTTTTAGCGCTTGAATCACGGATTCCGACGTCTCCGCGTTGCCGAGCGCGATAGCGATATTGCGCGACCAGGTTTCGTAGCCGATTCTGCGTATGGCGCTGCCTTCGGTCCGTTCGAGCCATTCCGTCTCGGTCCATGCGAATAGTTCGGTGAGTTGGATATCGTCGAGACCATGGCGCGGCGCAAAGTCGCCTTCGTCAGTCACCGCCGCGAACTTGTTCCAGGGGCAATAGAGCTGGCAGTCGTCGCAACCGTAAATGCGATTGCCGATGGCCTTGCGGAACTCGACCGGAATCGAGCCGCGCAGTTCGATCGTCAGGTACGAAATGCACCGGCGCGCATCGAGTTGGTAAGGAGCGACGATCGCCTTTGTCGGACACACGTCGATGCACGCGCGGCAGGTTCCGCAATGGCCGCTTGCCGAGGAGTCCGTCGGCAGCGGCAAGTCCGTATACAGTTCTCCGAGAAAAAACCACGATCCGGCATCTTTGTTGATCAGGTTCGTGTGTTTGCCTATCCAGCCGAGCCCGGCTTTCTCGGCAATCGGTTTCTCGAGTACGGGCGCGCTATCGACAAAAGCACGGTATCCGAAGCTCCCCACGGCAGCTTCGATTCGCGAGGCCAGGCTTTGAAGCCGCCGGCGCAGGACCTTGTGGTAGTCGCGTCCCAGTGCATAGCGTGACACGTAAGCCCGGGATGCGTCGTCGAGCAGGGCGCTGGCTTTTTCCTGTTCCTCGGGCAGGTAGTCCATGCGGACAGAAATAACCCGCAATGTTCCGGGCACGAGTTCAGCGGGGCGGCTGCGCTTGGTGCCATGACGGTGCATGTAGTGCATCTCGCCGTGATGGTCGTCGGCAATCCATTGGGCGAGGCGGTCCTCTGCCTCCGCCAGGTCGATGTCACTGACACCAACTTGCTGGAAGCCGAGTTCCGAACCCCACCGAACGACCCGCTGTTTGAGATCGGCGAGATCCCGGGTTGTCAGCGTAGGTGATTCTGGCAATGGGGGATCCTCGTTCGCGCACAGTATAATCGGCCCATGTCCGTCCTACCCGTCGACATCTACTCCGTTGCCACCGTGCGCGAGATCGACCGAAGCGCGATTGAAGGCGAAGGCATCCCCGGCTACACGCTGATGACGCGGGCAGGCGCGGCCGCTGTCAGCGAGGCACGTAACTGCTTCCCGGACGCCAAGCGCTGGCAGGTCGTATGCGGGGCCGGCAATAACGCCGGCGATGGTTACGTGGTTGCTCGCCTTGCGGCCAGCGAAGGTGTCGTGGTTTCCGTCGTTACGCTGGTCGATCCGGATTCGCTCTCCGGTGACGCCGCGACCGCTTACGCGGACTTTGCCGCCGAGGGTGGCGTCGTACTGCCGTGGTCGGGCCAGCTCGATCCGGAAGCCGAAGTGGTTGTCGACGGATTACTTGGCAGCGGACTGGAACGTGACGTCCACGGCGATTTCGCGCTGGCAGTTGCCGCGATCAATTCTCACGAGGGTGGTGTTGTGGCCCTCGACATTCCCACCGGTATTCACGGCGACACCGGCAGCGTCATGGGCTTCGCGGTGCGGGCCGACGTGACTATCACGTTTGTCGGCCTGAAGGCCGGGCTGTTCCTCGGTGATGGGCCTGATTACTGTGGCGACGTCGTATTCGCGGATCTTGGTGTGCCGCCGATATGCCGGCAAGGGCGTGGGGCCGAGTTCCGCCGCATAGACGATGATCATCTGGGACGTACCCTGGCGCCCAGACGACGCACCGCACACAAGGGCGATTTCGGCCATGTCCTGGTTGTTGGCGGCGGTCCCGGGATGCCGGGCGCAGTTCGTCTCTGCGGTGAGGCGGCCCTGCGCACGGGCGCCGGTCTCGTCTCGATCGCGACTCATCCCGATCATGCGGCGATGATTGTGGCGACACGCCCGGAGCTGATGTCGCACGGCGTGTCGTCCGCGAGCGATATCCAACCCTTGCTTGAGAAGGCCAGCGCCGTCGCACTCGGGCCGGGCCTCGGCCAATCCGATTGGGCCCGGGAAATCATGGAACTGATCAGGCGCGAGAGGCTACCGTCAGTATGGGACGCCGATGCTCTGAACTGGCTGGCCGCGATGCCTGAAGTTGACGACAAGCGGATCATCACGCCACACCCGGGCGAAGCGGCGCGGCTCCTGGAGATATCGACAGCCGAGGTCCAGGCGAGCCGCCGCAGCGCGCTTTCGGAACTGCGCAGCCGCTACGGGGGTGTCGCGGTTCTCAAAGGCTCGGGTTCCCTGGTTTCCAGCACATCCGGAGTGCCCTGGCTTTGCACATCGGGGAATCCCGGAATGGCGGCGCCTGGCATGGGCGACGTGCTGACCGGTATCGTCGCAGCTCTGCTGGCGCAGGGCCTGTCACTCGAGGATGCCGCAGCCGTCGGCGTCGCCGTGCATGCCCAGGCCGGCGATCGGGCCGCGCGCCAGGGCGAGCGTGGCCTCATGGCGTCGGATCTGCTGGCCGAGTTACGCCGTGTGCTCAACCCATGAGATGTCATCTCGCCGATGAGCAGGCGACGGCTCGGCTCGCCAACGATTTCTACGCGGTATTGCCCGCCGACACGGCCGGCTGGACGCTCTTGCTCGAAGGGGAGCTCGGCGCCGGGAAATCGACGTTCGCGCGCGCGTTAATACGCGCAATGGGCCATGATGGCGCGGTCCCGAGCCCGACCTACACGCTCGTCGAACCCTATGATCTGCCCGGTAGAGTCATCTATCATATTGATTTATATAGGGTTTCAGATGAAGAAGAACTTCGCTACCTGGGCTGGACCGAGCTTGAGGACGGATTTCGCCTTGTCGAGTGGCCGGATCGAGCGCCAGGGCTGGCGGCGAGCGCCGACCTTCGGCTCGAGCTCGCCTACGACGGGCAGGGGCGTGAGGCACGATTCGAAGGCCTGAGCGGGCGCGGCCGGGCGCTCGTCGAGGAGCTGGCCACCCAGAGGGATACTGAATTGCAGGATTAACTAGTGGGCATATCCCTATAATTTTGAACACAAAATTATTGGATTTTTTCCGATCGGCGGTATACTCACCGGACATAATCCTCTGGAACAGAATTCTGCGATGTTCAACCACCGCCCGGGCCTGTTTGCACTTCTCGTGCTGTTTGTCTCGACAGCGCAGGCCGGGACGACTGTCGAGAACATTCGCATCTGGGCCGAGGGCGGCAAGACACGGGTCGTTCTGGATCTGAGCCGGCCTGCACAACACACGATTTTCACGCTGCGCAATCCCGAGCGACTGGTCGTAGACCTCAAGCAGGGGCGCCTGTCGCCATCGCTCGAGTCGGACCTTCCCGGTTCGGCAGGTTCGGTCAAGGGTATCCGCAGCGCGATCAAGTCGGACGGCCAGTTGCGCGTTGTACTGGATCTCAATGCTGATGTGCGCTCGCGCAGTTTCACGGCAGGACCGAATGGAACCTATGGCGACCGGCTCGTCATCGACCTGGAGCGCTCGGGCAGCCTGCAACCCGTCAAGCGAGCTTCGGAAGCGTACAAGCCGGGACGAGACATCATTGTGGCTGTCGATGCCGGGCATGGTGGGCATGATCCGGGCGCCGTCGGCAAAGCACGCACCCGTGAAAAGGACGTGGCGCTGGCCATCTCGCGGCGGCTCGCGGCCAAGATCAATGCAGAGCATGGAATGCGAGCAGTCCTTGTTCGCGATGGTGATTACTACGTCGATCACCGCAGACGTATGGCGATCGCACACCAGCACGATGCGGACCTGTTCGTGTCGATTCACGCGGACGCGGTCGACGATCGCCGCGCCCACGGCGCAACGGTGTACGCGCTGTCGCTGAAAGGGGCCAGCGACGAGGAAGCGCGCCTGTTGGCCGAACGCGAGAACGCCTCGGTCCAGATCGGCGGCGTATCGCTTGATGACAAGGACGAGGTACTCGCGGAGGTGCTTCTCGACCTGTCGCAGAATGCGGCGCTCAGCGCCAGCCTCGACGTTGGCACCAAGGTCATCGGCGAACTCGCACGGGTGGTGAGAGTGCGTCGCAAGACGGTGCAGCAGGCCGGCCTGTTGGTGCTCAAGTCGCCGGATATGCCATCGATACTGGTCGAGACGGCTTATATCTCCAATCCGTCGGAAGAAAAGAGGCTTCGGGATCCAAACCACCAGTCCAAGCTGGCCGCAGCGATACTCGGCGGCATCCGCAATTACTTCTATACCAACCCGCCGCCGGACACGCAGATCGCGATGGATATTCGCAGGACGCCGGCGCGCCAGGTGCGACACGTCATCGCGCGGGGCGACACGCTCTCGGAGATTGCGGCTCGTTACAACACGAGTACGGCCGCGATTCGCGCAGCCAACCGCCTTAACGGCGACAAGATTCGTGTCGGCCAGACGCTCTCGATCCCGGTTTATACCGGCACCTGAAAATCCGTAACAAGACTTTTGCGCGTCGTTTTGAAAAAATGACGGGCTACTCTTTTGCGCGCGAAACGAATGCCCATACAGCAACTGCCCAATCACCTGATCAATCAGATCGCCGCCGGTGAGGTCGTCGAGCGGCCGGCATCGGTCGTCAAGGAACTCGTTGAAAATAGCCTGGATTCCGGCGCGTCGGAGGTGCAGGTCGATATCCAGTCTGGTGGACAGAAGCTGATCCGTGTGCGGGACAACGGCGACGGTATCGAACACGACGAACTGGCGCTCGCACTATCGCGGCATGCGACCAGCAAGATCACGAGCCTCGAGGATCTGGAAGCGATCGCATCACTGGGATTCAGGGGCGAAGCACTGCCGAGCATCGCCTCGGTCGCCCGACTGACGCTGTGCTCGCGATCGGGCAATTCGGAGTCAGCCTGGCAGATCGAGGCCGACAACGGCAAGATCTCCGAACCCAGGCCGGCCGCGCATCCGATCGGCACCACGGTTGAGGTTCACGACCTGTTCTACAATACGCCGGCGCGGCGACGTTTCTTGCGGACGGAGAGGACCGAATTCGGCCACATCGAAAAGTGGCTGCGCCGCCTGGCGTTGTCTCGTCCTGACGTCGCGTTCACATTGGCCCATAACCGGCGCACGGTCCTGCAGCTTGCGGCGGCGCTCGACGATGAAGGCCGGCGCCAGCGGATTGCCAGGCTGTGCGGCGAACCGTTCGCCGAGCAGTCCGTTTTCCTGGCGCGCGAAACCGAGGGGATCGCCCTCAGTGGCTGGATCGCCCTGCCAACCTACAACCGCAGCCAGCCGGATCTGCAGTACTGGTTCGTCAACGGTCGCAGTATCAGCGACAAGACCCTGTCGCATGCAGCTCGTCACGCCTACCGGGACGTGCTGTTTCACGGCCGGTTTCCGGCGTACGTGCTGTCGATTACGATCGATCCGGCCACGGTCGATGCGAACGCGCACCCGGCGAAGCACGAAGTGCGTTTTCGCGATGGGCGCCGCGTACATGGCGTCGTGTCCCAGTCAATCGAAGCGGCGCTCGCCGAGACAAAGCCGGGTGGCGCTACAACGACGCCTGCACCGGCTGTGCAGCCCACCCTGCGGACACAGAGCCCGATGCCATTACCGCACGCCGTTCGTGAATCCCTGGCCGGCTACCGGCTGCTGTCGGGCGGGGCGCCTGCCGCTGCAGTTGATATCGCGGCGCAGGCGCAGGAAGTGCCCCCGCTCGGATACGCGGTCGCCCAGATCGGCGGCGTCTATGTCCTGGCCGAGAACGCAGACGGGCTCGTCATCGTCGATATGCACGCGGCTCATGAACGCATCCTGTATGAGAAGCTCAAGAAGGGTTTCGAGGATAAAGCCGTTGTTCGGCAGCCGTTGCTCGTGCCGGCGGGTGTCGCGGTTGCCGAGAGCGAAGCAGACCTCGTCGAACAGTCGGGCGATGTGCTGGAAGACCTCGGTCTGGTCATCGACCGGGCGGGGCCGACCAGCCTGGTGATTCGCGAGGTGCCTGCGTTGCTGCGCAATGCCGATGCCGAGACCCTGCTGCGGGACGTCCTGGCCGACCTGTCGCAGGCAGGCCGAACCAATCGCATCGAGGATCTGTGCCACGACTGTCTGGCAACGATGGCCTGCCATCATTCGATCCGCGCCAACCGCATGCTCACCCTCGACGAAATGAACGCGCTGCTGAGGGAGATGGAGACGACGGAGCGCGCCGACCAGTGCAATCATGGCCGGCCAACGTGGACTGCGATCACGATGGCCGAACTCGACAAGCTGTTCCTGCGCGGGCAATAGCGGCAGCGCGATGAACAAAGTCGTATGCCTGATGGGACCGACCGCGTCGGGCAAGACCGATGTTGCGATAAGCCTCTGCAAACGCTTCCCGTTGGACATCGTCAGCGTGGATTCGGCGCTGGTCTATCGCGGTATGGACATCGGAACGGCGAAGCCGGATGCCGAGACCTTGCGCCGCACTCCGCACCGGCTCATCGACATCAGGGAGCCCGAGGAGAGCTATTCCGCCGGGGATTTCGTGCGCGATGCGCGCAGGGAAATCGATGATATTGCTGCCGCAGGCCGAATCCCTCTGCTGGTGGGCGGCACGATGATGTACTTTCGGGCGCTGACCGGCGGCATCGCCGAACTGCCGTCAGCCGACGCCGAAATTCGCGCATCGATCGATGCAGATGCCGCAGCGCTGGGCTGGCCGGCGCTTCATGCGCGTCTGGAAAAAGCGGATCCTGAGGCGGCGAAACGGATCGAGCCGAACGATCGGCAGCGCATCCAGCGCGCCCTCGAGGTTTACCTCGCCAGTGGCAAGCCGCTCAGTGACTGGCTTTCAGACGCGGAAAATACGGCGGGCAAGGGCCTGGTCTTCGCCAAGCTGGCGTTGCAGCCCGCGACCCGTCAAGTCCTCCATGAGCGAATCGAAAAGCGCCTGAAATTCATGTTAAACAATGGGTTTCTTGAGGAAGTGAAAGTGCTTTATGAGCGTCCGGGGCTAACAGCTGAACATCCTTCCATGCGGTCGGTGGGATACCGTCAGCTCTGGGAGCACCTCGACGGCAGTACGTCTCTCGATGAGGCGGGCCAACGCGCCCTGTACGCCACTCGCCAGCTGGCAAAGCGCCAGGTGACCTGGCTCAGGAGCGAGGCAGGCCTGTCGTCCTTTGAACCCCTTGAAGCCGGCGTCATCGACGCCATATCGACGTGTCTGATAGAATTTTTCGACGCTTAGGCTGAACTCGCGTGGGCAACCGGCGCCACCGGTATGCGGTGTTCAAAAAATCATAAAAATAAGGAGACCCAGGCATGGCAAAAGGGCAAACACTGCAAGACCCGTTTCTGAATATCTTGCGGAAGGAAAAGGTTCCTGTATCGATATACCTCGTCAACGGTATCAAGCTGCAGGGACAGGTGGATTCATTTGACCAGTTCGTTGTATTACTCAAGAACAGCGTTAACCAGATGGTATACAAGCACGCCATCTCGACCGTTGTTCCGTCTCGAAACGTTCGCCTGCCGCTGCCAGACGACTCGGGAGACGATTAGCTTGATTTCGAGATCGCCGCGGGAGTTCGTATTTGTTTGAACGACCGCAAAGCGGCGAACGGGCAATTCTCGTCCACGCGGGCCCGGGCGGCGCGCCGGACGACTCCGAATGCGAAGAGTTTCGGGAGCTGGCTGTCTCGGCAGGGGCCGTTATTGTCGACGAAATTGTCAGCGCCCGGCGCAGGCCGGATCCGCGCTATTTCATCGGCAAGGGTAAGCTTGACGAGCTTTCCGCCAGCGTGTGTGAGCATTCGGCGGAGCTCGTGATTTCCGCGGCGGCGCTTTCGCCCAGCCAGGAGCGAAACCTGGAGCGAGAGCTGAAGTGCCGCGTTCTCGATCGGGCCGGCTTGATTCTCGACATTTTCGCGCAACGGGCCCGGAGCTTCGAGGGCAAACTGCAGGTCGAACTTGCGCAGCTCAGGCACCTGTCGACACGGCTCGTGCGCGGTTGGACCCACCTGGAACGCCAGAAAGGCGGCATCGGCTTGCGGGGACCAGGCGAGACCCAGCTCGAGACCGATCGCCGGCTGATTGGTGCACGTATCAAGCAGCTTCGTGAGCGACTGGAGCATGTCGATGCCCGTCGTACGATGAATCGCCAGAACCGGGTTCGCGCCGAAGTGCCGACGGTCGCGCTCGTGGGCTACACGAATGCCGGCAAGTCGACGTTGTTCAATGCGCTGACCAATGCGAGCGTATATGTCGAGGACCAGCTGTTCGCCACCCTGGACCCGACCGTCAGGCGGTTCGAGTTACCCGATGGCCGCGACGTCGTGCTTGCTGACACAGTCGGCTTCGTCAGGGATCTGCCGCATGAGCTGATTGCCGCATTTCGCTCGACGCTGCAGGAGGCGCGCGAGGCGGACCTGATCCTGCATCTCATCGATGCGAGTGACGGCAATCGCTGGCAACGCGTTCGCCAGGTCAACACGGTTCTGAAGGAGCTCGAAGCCGACAAGGTGCCGCAGATTCGTGTCTACAATAAGATTGACAAGCTCGATCGCAAGCCCCGCGTGACTAACAACCGCGCTGGCGAAGGACGGGCAGTCTGGCTGTCTGCGATGACGGGCGAGGGCATACCGATGTTGCTGGACGCCATCAGCGAGCGTCTGCAGCGCAAGACGCTTCGTGGCGTGATCACACTGCAACCGACGCAGGGGCGTCAACGTGCAAAACTATTCGAAATGGGTGCTGTGCTTAGCGAAGAGGCATGCGATGATGGCGGGTGGAAGCTGGAATTGAAGTTGGCTGAATCGGACCTACATCGATTCTTGAAACGTGAAAACCTGCCGGCCGATCTTTTGGAGCCACTACCGGTCCAAGAGACGGCCTGAACAGCAAAGGAAATCAACTAAATGTCCTGGAATGAATCGGGGAACGGCAAGGATCCCTGGCAAAGAAAAGACGACGAGCCAAACGACCTGGATCAGATCGTCCAGAACTGGCAACGGCGACTTGGCGCCATACTCGGCGGCGGTGGTGGTCGTGCCGGGCAGGGCTCGGGTGGGGGGATCTTCCTCGCTGTGTTGCTCGTCATCGCCTGGCTCGTCACGGGTTTCTACCGTATTGACGAAGCCGAGCGGGGCGTCGTGCAGCGATTCGGTGCTTACACCGAATCGACGATGCCAGGACTGCACTGGCACATCCCGTTCCCGATAGAGACCGTTAATAAGGTCAATGCCAACGAAGTCTCGGATTATCCCTACAGCACCGAGATGCTGACCGCCGATTTGCAATACGTGAACATCGACATGGTCGTGCAATACCGGCGCACAAATCCCGTCGATTTCAGCTTCAATGTCGTAGAACCCGAGCTTACGCTTCACGACGTAACCGAAAGCGCGCTGCGCGAAGTAGTCGGCACGACCGAACTCGATGTCCTGATCGCGGCCCGACGCGAAGAGATCGCATCTCGAACCCGTGAAGTGCTGCAGAGGACGCTGGACGACTATGGCGCGGGTATTACCGTCACATCCATCGCGCTCGAAAATGTCAACTACCCGGATTCGGTGCAGACCGCGGTTGACGACGCACAGAAAGCACGTAATGACAGCGATCGATACGAACTCGAGGCTGACGCATACGCGAGGGACGTCATCCCGAAGGCCAAGGGTGACGCCGCCCGAATGATCCAGGATGCGGAGGCGTATCGCGAGCGCGTTATTGCCGACGCCGACGGTGAAGCCGCGCGGTTCGAGGCCTTGTTGATCGAATACCAGAAGGCCCCCCAGGTTACCCGTGAACGCCTGTATATCGATGCGATCGAGGACGTTTACGGGCGTTCGAACAAGGTTTTCCTGGATTCCAGCGGCAGCGGCAACCTGTTGTACCTGCCCGTGGACCAGCTGATGCGACAGGGAGTACGGCCGTCGTCCGTCGACGGCACTCGGTCGGCCGACTCGCCGACGCCGCCACAGCAGCGGAGTGATGTTCGAATCGAACCGGTAGAGCCCCGCGAGCGGAGGGTTAGGGAATGAATAGCGGAAAGTTTTCCATTGTCGTTGTCATCGGCCTGGCCCTTGTCGTTGTGGGTTTGGCGGCCTTCACGGTCGACGAGCGAGAGCTTGCGATCAAACTGCAATTCGGTGAAGTCGTTGCCGAAGACTACGAGCCCGGCCTGCATTGGAAGTGGCCCGTCGTGCAGAACGTGCGTAAGTTTCCGAAGCGTATCCTGACCATCCAGGACCGTCCCGAACGCGTCTTTACCGCCGAAAACGAGGCGCTCGAGGTCGACTTCTTCGTCAAGTACCGCATCCTCGATCCAAAGCAGTTCTATATTTCGACCGGTGGGTCGCAGATCATCGCGGATTCCCGTCTTTCGGAGATTATCAAGAACGCGGTCGTCACCGAGTTCGGTAAACGTACGGTCAATGAAGCTATTTCTGTGGGCCGCGCGGAATTGATGCGCGACATGCTGGAGACTGCTGCCGGAACGTCGACAGAGTTGGGTGTCGAGCTGATTGATTTTCGCGTGAAGCAGGTCGAGTACATTACGGTAGTGCGTGATTCGGTGTATCAGCAAATGGCTGCAGAGCGTGCCCGTATCGCCGCCGAGCGGCGCGCGACCGGACGTGCTACGGCCGAGAGAATGCGTGCAGAGGCCGATCGCGAGAGGACCGTGATTCTTGCGGATGCCTACCGCGATAGCCAGAAAATTCGTGGTAACGGCGACGCGAAGGCAGCCGAGATCTATGCCAACGCCTACAACAAAGATCCCGAGTTTTACGCGTTCTACCGCAGTATCGACGCATACCGTAAGTCGATGGGCAAAGAAGGCGATCTACTGGTTCTCGATCCCGACAACGATTTCTTCCGGTATCTCAACGAGGCGGACGGCGGTAGATAGACCGGCAGCATGCACTGGCAAGAGATCCTCACGGCCATTGCACTCGTGCTCGTCATCGAGGGCATGCTGCCGTTCATCGGGCCCCGGCGCTACAAGCAACTGGTAGCGCAAATAGCGCAACTGGGTGACAATCACCTGCGAACTTTCGGGCTCGCATCGATGATCGCGGGCCTGTTGCTTCTGTTCATCATTCGCGGCTGACGATCGGATAGGTCATGGGGAAAAATGTCGTTGTCATCGGCACCCAGTGGGGTGACGAGGGCAAAGGAAAAATTGTGGATCTGCTAACGGATCGTGCGGCCGCGGTCGCGCGGTTTCAGGGCGGTCACAATGCCGGGCACACGCTGGTCATTGGCGGCAAGAAGACGGTTCTCCATCTGATCCCTTCCGGGATTCTGCGTGACGGCGTCCAGTGCCTGATCGGCAATGGCGTTGTCCTGTCGCTCGATGCGCTCGTTACCGAAGCCGATGCGCTGGTCGCCAGCGGTGTTCCGGTATTCGAACGGCTGAAGATCAGCCCGGGTTGTCCACTGATCCTGCCCTCACACGCGGCGCTGGACCTGGCGCGCGAGAAAGCCAAGGGGTCTGCCGCAATCGGCACGACCGGTCGCGGGATCGGACCTGCCTATGAGGACAAGGTTTCGCGGCGTGCACTCAAGGTCTCGGATCTGTTCGTAAGAGAGAACTTCGCCGCCAAACTCGGCGAAGTGCTCGACTACCACAACTTCCTGCTGAAGAACTATTTCCGCACGGACACCGTTGACTTCAATGAGACACTGGACGGCGCACTTGCCGCCGCCGAAGTCATAGCGCCAATTACGGCTGACGTTACGCAGATTCTCGATGACATCGCCGGTGGCGGGCAGAGCATCCTGTTCGAGGGCGCGCAGGGCACATTCCTCGACATCGATCATGGCACCTATCCATTCGTCACGTCGTCGAACACGGTTGCCGCCGCGGCCAGCACCGGGACGGGCATCGGGCCACGCAATCTCGATTACATACTCGGCATCGTGAAGGCTTACACGACGCGCGTTGGGGCTGGCCCTTTCCCGACAGAATTGTTTGATGATACCGGCGCCCATATTGCCAATGTCGGCGCCGAATTTGGCGCCACGACGGGCCGGCCGCGTCGTTGCGGGTGGTTTGATGCTGTGGCGCTTCGCCGCTCGATCGTCAATAGCAGCGTGTCGGGCCTGTGCGTTACCAAGCTCGACGTTCTCGATGAGCTCGAAACGATCCAGATCTGCGTCGGCTACGAAATAGACGGTCAGCCGATCCCGGGCGTGCCGGTCGTCGTAGACCGGTTCGCCGACGTCGAACCGGTCTACGAAGAGCACCCGGGATGGCAGGCGACGACCGTCGGGATAACGAATTTCGACGAGCTGCCGCAGGAAGCGCGAAACTACCTGGCGCGCATCGAGGAACTCGCGGGTGTTCCGGTCGACATCATCTCCACGGGGCCGGATCGCGACCAGACGATCATCAAGCAGCATCCCTTCGAGTAAATCGTTGACGACGCAAAACCTGGTCTTCAAGGCCGGCCCGGGTGCCTTTGACACGATTCGGCGGCACGGCTTCTCGCCGGAACGGATCGGCACGATTGCCGGCGCATCCGGTGGTGCCAAGTGGCTCGTGCTGAGTCAACTCGATCGCATCATTCTTCAATCGATAGTGCCCAGGCTCGAGGGACCCGTGCACCTGATCGGCACGTCGATCGGCGCATGGCGGTTTGCGTGTTACGCGCAGGCCGATCCTGTGGCAGCCATCGAACGCTTCGAAGAGGCGTACATCGATCAGTCTTATAGCGAGGCGCCGGATATCCACGAGATCACGCGAAAGAGTCGCGAGATTCTCGGCGAAGTACTCGGCGAGACCGGTGTCGCCGAGATCCTCGATCACCCCGTGCTGCGCACTCATGTGATGACGGTGCGCGCGCGAAACATCGCCGCGTCAGAGCAGCACCACATTCTGGCAGCCGCGCTGGTCATTGCGGCTAGCCTGAATGCGGTCAGCCGCCGGACACTGGGCTTGTTCTTCGAACGCGCATTATTCTTTGATGCACGCGATTTGCCCCCGTTTTTCGATGTCAGCGGTTTCCCGCTGCAGAAGATCATGATGCGGCGGGACAATCTCGAAGATGCAATCGTTGCGACGGGCGCGATACCGCTGGTGCTGTCCGGAGTTCGGGATATTTCCGGAGCGCTGCCGGGTGTCTATCGCGACGGCGGCGTCATCGATTACCACCTGGACCTGCCGCACAGCGAAGCTGACAGGCTGGCACTGTATCCCCACTTCTACGATCACCTCGTACCCGGCTGGTTCGACAAAAGGCTGGGCTGGCGAAAACCGGACCCGGTCAATGTCGACCGCACGATCCTGATCAGCCCGTCGGAGGAGTTCGTGGCCGGCTTGCCCAATGCCAAGATCCCGGATCGCTCCGACTTCATGACCTTCGAACCGCAGGCGCGAGTGCGACTGTGGCGCGATGTCGTCGCAGAGTGCGAGCGACTGGCGGCGGAGTTGCATGATGTGCTCGAGAAGGAGGAACTCGAATCGAGGCTCAAGCCTTTGTGAGGTCCGTCAGCATCTTGTGCAGAGCCTCGACGTCCTCGTTCATGAGGTAGTCGGCCTGGTCTTTCCAACCGCGCATCATCGGCAGGCTGTCGGCGTTCACGAGCAAATGCTCGTCGTTGGATTGATTATCGATCTGCCATCCCGGCACCGCGATGACGGAGCGCACGCGAACCCGATGATCGAGTAAGCGGCGAAACTCCCGCTCGAGCGCCGCAATACACTTGCCGTTGGCCAGGATCGAGTCAGAATCGCCGGATGGCCTGAATATCAGTTCGTTGTTGTCGATTTCCACGTGGCCGTTACTGACCGGCCGCCTCGCGAACACGCTGACTGCATACGCTCCGCTCTGGCCGACGACGACATGGTCGATGACGCCGGCGCTGGTCTCGACATCGTGGAAGACCTGCCCGAATCCGGCGGCGACATGTTGCAACTGGTGGCCCACGACAATATTTGCGTCCCTGAGCAGCCTGACGTGATGCCGATCGATGACAATCCGGACAAGACTGGCCAGTACAAGAAGGAGGCCTATGGTCAGGACGGTGGCAAAGATGTGCAGTTGCCAGTCGGGATAGCCGGCATAGAGTCGCTCGGCATCCAATGCGTGCGCCGCCATAAACAACATGATGAAGACCAGGCCCGCACTCAGGTAAATGGCCTGGGTGTTGCTGAGTCGCTCGAACTCATCGCGAAATCGCTGTGCAGCCTCTCGCACAATGCCGTCAGTGAACAAGGGACCGGAATTGATAGTGCGGGAGACAACTTGCCAGGATTTCATGACCACCACGAAGACGATCGTGCAGGCTGCCGCGACCGTTGCCGCGCCGCTGAAACTCTCGATATCCATCTCGAACTACACTCGCTTCCGGCCCTGCATAACAGCGTATCCGGCGCTCGGATATGCCACTGTGACACAGGTCACATTGGCCGTGTCCGGAACCGGGACTGCCCCGCATTTTCAGGTCCAATTCAGCTTGAATGCGTTATAGATAATGCAGACTGGGCCCAATACCCGGAGGGTTTGCAATGAACAGCAAGAGCTCAAATATCCTGGTCGCGTTGGCGGCTGTCGTCCTCGGTGGCTGCGCCTCGATGAGTGCGGACGAATGCCTGACCGTCGACTGGACCTCTATCGGTTACGAGGATGGTTCTCGCGGATACACGGCCGACCGTCTGGGCGCCCATCGCAAGGCCTGTGCCAAGCACGGCGTTACGCCTGACTTCGCCGCATACCAACGCGGTCACGCCCAGGGCGTGGAGGCCTTTTGCCAACCTGGCCGCGCATTCAGCTTTGGCGAGAATGGCGGGCGCTACAACGGCATCTGCCCGGCTGACATGGAGCCCGAGTTTCTCGAGGCCTACAACGCCGGTCACAAACTGTATTCACTCCGATCCAGCCTGAGCGCGGCGAATTCGATGATCTACTCGAAAGAGCAGGAAATGGAGTACGCCCAGAAACGCATCGTTGAAGCCGAGGTGGCATTGATCAGCGATGAAGCGACGGCTGAAGAGAGGATCCTGTTGCTCAACGAATTGAAGGACCTTGCCGAGCGCATGGGTGAGCTCGAAGCCGAGATCGAGCAGCTGATCGCGGATCGGGCCCGCATCGAGCAAGAGCTGCAGTACTACGAGTCGACGATTACGGCGTACCGCTACTGATCCACTAATAGCGATCGTCGTGGGAGCGGCGGTCGCGGCCTTTGCGCTTTTCCTGCTCAAAGCTGCCTGTTCCTCCACCAAAGCCACTGGCCGCGAACGGGCTGCGCCGGTCCTTGCCGCTGCGACGATCCTTGTGATGAACAAACCTGCAATTGCATTCGAGCACATTGCAGTCGGGCAGGGGCAATCTTGGCGCCGCAGCAGACAGGAAGCGCATGCCCTCCATCTCCCGAGCCGCCATGCAGGCATTGCTTTCGAACTTGATGGAGACGGCGTGGTAGACCGTATTCTTTTGACTTACCGGAACAGACGGTTTTTCCTGGACCATGGAGGCCGCCTGGCGCCGTCGAATAAACAGCCAGATGAAAAGCAGCAGCAGTAGCAGCAGCAGTGTGACTGGCGTGTTCATGCGGTTCGCTCCCAATTACCGGTGTGTTGCCATACGCCACTTAACTGTAGCCGTCTTTGGTCGATTTCGCACGTATCCGGGCGCACTCGGTCGGTAATTGTCTCTATAATCCGTGGCAGGTTCGTTACCGGAGTGGCCGATGAGTCACGATGGCAAGCTGATGGAAATGCTGGCGGGCTATGCCGCGGCACATCAGAACCCGTTTAACGTTTTTGTGCACATGATTGGCATACCGACCATCATGTGCGGGGCACTGATCCCGGTTTCGTGGATCGCAACCGATATTGGCGGTGCCAGCATCAATCTTGCTCACGTGGCAATGATCGGCTTCTTCCTGTTTTACCTGACTCTCGACACGATATTTGCCGTCGTCTTTCTCGTGCTTGCATTGCTGATTGCGCAACTGGCGACGTATCTTGGAACCTTGCCGCGCGCGACAGCAGGAATGATTGCGGCGCTTGCGTTTTTCGGCGGTTTTGCTTTGCAGTTCGTCGGCCACGCCGTGGAGAAGGCGATGCCCGTCCTGGTCAAACACCCGATACAGGCGGGCCTGGCTGCGCCTTTTTTCGTTGTCGTCGAAATGTTCAAGATCGCCGGCCTCCGGGACGACCTCTTCAACGCGGTCCAGGCCCAGATAGAGCAACGCAGGACGCAGGAAGCCTAGTGCCGGCCAACGCGCTGCAGCGGCTGCTCGGCAAGGGTTTCTCGATTGCCGCCTGCGTCGGTCTCGTCATCGGTCTCGGGATACTTCGCACGCCCGGCGAGATCGCGACGACCGTCAATGAGCCCGTTCCTTACATGGCACTCTGGATCGCTTGCGGGCTTTTCGTCCTGCTGAGCCTCCTGGTCGTCGCAGAACTGATTGCCATGACGCCGCGGTCCGGGGGCATCTATGCGCTGGTCGCCCACGCCTATGGACCGTATCCGGGTTTCCTGATTGGCTGGACCGACTGGGTCGCCGCCTGCGCCTCGATGGCGCTCAAGGCCGTTGTCCTGCTCGAATATGTGGTGCTTCTCGAACCACGCCTGGCCCCGTACCAGACGGCTACAGCCGTCGCGATGTCGACGGGTTTCGCGTTACTCCAGCTGCGGGGCGTCAAGGTCGGTGCCGGCATCCAGCAGTTTGCCTCGACGGTGATGGGCCTGATTATGATTTCACTGGCTGTTGCCCTTTTTTACGGATTTTTTGCAAATGGCGGTCCGGTAGATGCTGCGCACGTCGCAGTTCCGCTCGGCGATCCCGGCTGGGCAGCGTATGGGCTGGTGGTCGCCGCCGTCGTTTTCACCTATGACGGCTGGTATGCAGCGAGCTACTTCAGCGGCGAGGTCAGGTCCGGTGGCCGAAGTGTTGCCATCGGCAGCCTGCAAGCAGCGTTGATCGTCATGGCGCTTTACGTCGCGCTGAACCTGGCGCTCATACTCAGCGTGCCTCTGGGTGCCCTCATTGGTCACGACCTCGCGCTCGCAGGGGCGCTCGATCTGGTCTACGGTGCGGGCGCGGGGACGGTTGTCATTTTCATGGCGATCTTCATCTTGCTGGCGCACCAGAACCTGCAGTACATGGTTGCGTCGCGTGTGCTCTTTTCACTCTCCGAGGACGGGCTCGGGACGCGGCGTGCTACGGGCGTCAACGAGAAGGGGACACCTGCAGGCGCCGTCATATTGACCTGGCTGCTGACGATATCGCTGATCATTGTCGGGCAATTCGAGTTGCTGCTGAGCCTCGTCACGATCTTTTTCATGGCTATGTACGTCGGGCTCGTCATCGGCGTGTTCAAGCTACGGCGCCAGGAGCCTGTAGCCGATCGGCCGTTTCGGGCCTGGGGTTTTCCCGCAACCGGAGTTATTTGCACGGTCGGCTGGACCGCAGTTGCCGTATTCGTTGCGATTACGAATCCCGACTCGACGCTGTATGGCGGGATTCTCACCGTTGTCTCGGTGCCGGTTTACCTGTTCCTGAAGCGGCACAGACGGCTCGGTGAGGTGTCGACCTGAGGGAACAAGCATGTTGAGACAGATCACAAATCTCGTTGTCATCGCCGCGATTGGCTTCGCTGCATACAGTCTATGGAACTGGCAATCCGAGTCGACAGGCGACGACGAGGCAATGCGCTACGCTGAAGTGTCGTGCATTGATGCGATCAGGAGTCGCTTCGACGTAGAGAACGTAAGGTCCAATTCGGTAAGGCCGAACGAAAAAGGGTATGTCGTTCGCGCATCGATGACGCTGCGCCGCGGCGATATCGCCAAAGCGACCTGCCTGACGAACCCCAACGGCACCGTCGAGGATGTGTTCGTCGAGGAGCGCTAGGCAAAGTCGAAAAAAAAGGCCTCGGCATGAGACCTTGTTTGGTGCCCAGGGGGAGACTTGAACTCCCACGACCTTACGGCCACTAGCACCTGAAGCTAGCGCGTCTACCAATTCCGCCACCTGGGCCCGTCCGAACCGCGTACAATCGCGGTTTCTCGCGAGGGAGCGCACTCTACTCAAAGCGGGTACAGGCTGTCAATCTGCCATGGCAAAACGGAAGAAGAAATCCTACAAACACCCCATTCCGAGCCGCAACGAACTTCTAGAGTTTCTTGAAAAATCTGGTAAGCCACAGAAAATTAAGAATATTCTTGAAGAGTTCGGGCTCAAGGGGCAGCGCATGCGTGCGCTACTCGAGGACCGCCTTGCCGGCATGGTCCGCGCCGGCCAGATCATTGAAAACCGTCGCGGCGAGTTCTGCCTCGTGGCCAAGCTCGACCTCGTTACCGGCATCGTCAGCGGTCACCGCGACGGATTCGGTTTCGTCGTGCGCGACGATGGCGGTGACGACATCTATCTCTCGGCGCGGGAGATGCGGCCGCTGTTCGACGGTGACCGCGTGGTTGTAAGGATCATCGGCCGCGACCGGCGCGGCAAGCCGGAAGGGGATCTCGTCGAAGTCATCGAACGCGGGATGCGTGAGGTTGCCGGGCAATTCATTCGCGAGCGTGGCATCGGCATCGTCATTCCCGACAACGCGAAGATCGCCCACAGAATCCTGATCGCCAAAGGCGAATCGGGTGGCGCTAAGCACGGGCAGATTGTCGTCGCCCGGATCCTCGATTACCCGACCCAGGTGGAGCAGGCGACCGGGCAGATCGTTCGCGTCATCGGCGAACCCGGTGCCAAAGGCATCTCGACCGATATCGCGATTCACTCGCACGGCATTCCAACGGACTGGCCGCGTGCGGTGCGCGACGAGGCCGGGAAGTACGGCAAGAGTGTCCCGGAAAGCGCGAAGCAGGGACGCGTCGATCTTCGCGGCATCGACCTGGTCACAATCGACGGCGCGGATGCACGTGATTTCGACGATGCCGTTTACTGCGAGCGGTCTGGCAAGGGCTGGCGTCTGCTCGTAGCGATCGCCGACGTTGCGCATTACGTCGAAGTTGGCTCGGCGCTCGACAAGCAGGCAACGGCGCGCGGCACATCGGTGTACTTTCCCGATCGCGTGGTGCCGATGCTTCCCGAGGTCCTTTCCAATGGATTGTGTTCGCTGAACCCCAGGGTCGATCGATTGTGCATGGTCTGTGATATGCGGGTCAGTGCCGACGGCAAGGTCACCCGGTCGACATTCGTCGAAGCAGTCATGAAATCGTCGGCGCGCCTCACCTACAGCCAGGTCGACGACTTCCTTTCAGGCCGGTCTGCGAACGACGTGCCGAAACGCGTGCAACCGATGCTGCGGGAGCTGCATGCCTTGTACAAAGCGTTCGCCCAGGTCCGCCTGCGGCGCGGTGCGATCGATCTCGATATCCCGGCTACGCGCTTCGAACTCGGCACAGACGGCTCGATCGCGGCGATACGGGTCGTGGAGAGAAATGACGCACACCGGCTGATCGAGGAGTGCATGATCGCGGCCAACGTCCAGGCCGCGAAATTCCTGCGCCGCCACCGGATACCGGGCCTGTATCGAGTGCATGCCAAACCGGACCCCGAGCGATTCGCCGAACTGCGCCTGTTTCTGCTGTCCCTGGGCCTCAAGGTGCCGCATCCAGAGCACGTCAAGCCCGATCAGTTCAATCGCCTGCTACAACAGGTCAAGGGCCGGCCCGACAGTGTCTCGATTGCCATGACCATGCTGCGGTCGCTGACGCATGCCGAATACACGCCCGAGAATATTGGCCATTTTGGCCTGTCACTCGATGCCTACGCCCACTTTACGTCGCCCATTCGCCGCTACCCGGACCTGCTGGTGCATCGCGCGATTCGCCACGTTATCCGCGGCGGCAAGCCGGGGCGATACACGTATAAGCCGGCTGATATGGAGCGCCTGGGAATGATCACATCCGCCCACGAAAGGCGCGCCGAGGAAGCAACGCGCGACGTCGAAACCTGGCTCAAGTGTGAGTACATGGAGAACAGGCTTGGCGAGGAATTTGACGGTGTCGTGACGGGCGTCACCAACTTCGGCTTGTTCGTCCAGATCAGCGAATTGCTCATCGATGGCCTGGTCCATGTCACGAGCCTGGCTAACGATTACTATCACTACGATCCCGGGGCGCAGCAACTCGTGGGCGAACGCTCGGGCATGACGTTCCGGCTGGGCGATGCGATGCGCGTCAAGGTGCAACGCGTCGATATGGAGACACGGAGGATAGACTTCGGGCTGGTAAAGGAACGATGAGCAAGTCCCGCTACGTCACTGGCCTCAGGGCCGTCGAGCAGCTGCTGGCGTCCCCGGGCGCCGAAGTGCGGCGCATCTATGCGGAATACCAGACCGCCAATCCCCGCGTAGAAGCTCTGATTGCCGACGCGAACGGGCGCGGTATCGAGGTTCAGGCGGCCAACCGGGCGAGGCTGGCGCAGATCAGTGGCGAATCGCGCCACCAGGGTGTCGTTGCCGAGGTATCGCGCACGACCGTGCTCGACGAAGCGGCGTTGCGGACTCTGGTCGAGGAGCGCTTGCAACAGGACGGCGGCAAGAAGTTGCTGTTGCTGTTGCTCGACGGCATCCAGGATCCGCACAACCTGGGTGCCTGCATGCGCACGGCGGATGCGGCTGGCGTTGATGCGGTCGTGGTCCCACGCCACAGGGCGGCAGGCCTCGGCCCCACCGTCAGCAAGGTCGCCTCAGGCGCGGCCGAGCACTTGCCCTACGCAAGTGTTGGCAACCTGTCGAGGGTCATGGGCTGGCTCAAGGATTACGGGGTTACCATCGTCGGCACAAGCGACAAGGCAGAAGGCTCGCTCTATGACACCGATTTCGACCGGCCCCTGGCCCTCGTCATGGGATGCGAAGAAACCGGGCTCGGCAAGCGTACCGGGGATCTCTGCGACGTGCTCGTCTGCCTGCCCATGCAGGGCGCTGTCTCGAGCCTGAATGTGTCGGTTGCGACCGGGATTTTTCTTTACGAAATCAACCGTCAACGCCTTGCGTCGGGGGCATCGGAAGGGTAGGATTCGCGTCCCTGCCTGATGGGGCGGGGCGGTGACAACACCGTAACCTCTTGCCACACCGGTTGCCGGGTGGCTGTAATCCGTGAGAGGAGACAATGAGACACTACGAAATCGTGTTTCTGGTCCACCCCGACCAGAGCGAGCAGGTACCTGCCATGGTAGAACGCTACCAGGGCATCGTTACCGACTCCGGCGGTGCGGTCCATCGCACCGAAGACTGGGGCCGGCGGCAGCTGGCGCACCCGATCCAAAAGGTCCACAAGGCGCATTACGTGCTGCTCAATGTCGAGTGCAGCAACAAAGCGCTGGATGAGATCAAAGGGGCCTTCCGTTTCAACGACGCCGTTTTACGCCACCTGGTCATTGCCAGGGACGAGGCCGTGACCGAAGCATCGCCGATGGCTGTTGCGGTTGCCGAAGAAAAGGCCAAGGAAAAAGAGGCCCAGCAGCGGCGCGAAGCCAAGGCTGCGGCGGAGGCCGCAATGCGCTCGGAAGAGACGGAAGAGCCCGCCGAGGACGCTCCGCCCGAGGCTGAAGAGGCTGCTGCCGGGGAGCCTAAAGCTGAAGAACCGGCTGCCGGGGAGCCCGAGGCTGAAGAGGCTGCTCCGGAACAGTCCGCCGCCGAAGAAGTCGCTGCGGAACCGTCAACTGACGATGCGGCCGAAGAGCCCGTCGAAAAGACCGCCTGAGGAGAAGCAAGATGAGTCGTCATTCACGCAGGCGCAAGTATTGCCGCTTCACGGCGGAAGGTATCAAGGAGATTGATTACAAGGATCTCAATCTCCTGAAGGCATACATCACGGAGACCGGCAAGATTGTGCCGAGTCGCATCACGGGCACGAAGTCGCACTATCAGCGGCAGCTCGCGACGGCGGTCAAGCGCGCGCGGTACCTGGCGTTGCTGCCTTACACCGATCGGCACTAGGTCGATCTGCAGGGAAGAATAGTGCAACCGCTGGCCGCGTGGCTGGTCGCCCGGCCACAAAACGCCGTCATCGCGCTGGCGGCAACTTTGTTGTTGCCGGTGCTGCAGATATTCAGCGGCATCTTCATGGTGTTGCTGGTACTGAAACAGGGCGTTCGGCTTGCGGTTGTCGAAGCGGCAATAGCCGCGGGGCTGCTCGCGGTCGTCTCGGTTGTGGCAGGAGCGCCCGTCGCGCAGGTTGCAATAGAAGCGCTGTCAACCTGGGGGCCGGCGATTGTGCTGGCGGCGGTGCTGGGCGCGACCCGGTCTCTGGCGCTGACGATGCAGGTGTCGGCGCTGATGGCCGCCGGAACAATATTGGGGATTCATGTCGTCGTAGACGACCTGATGGCCCTTTGGGAGCGGGAATTGACGTTTACGCTCGAATGGGCGCGAATGAACGGCCTCAACGAACAGGCGCAGGTTATCGAATCGAATCCGGCGCAAATGGCGCACGCGCTGACGGTGGCGTTCGTGTTGTGGGGCTGGACGAAGTTGGCGTTGTACCTGTTTCTGGGCTATCGCCTTGCGGCGATGGCGCCGGGCGGAATCGGTCGGTTTGGACGATTCTGTGACTTGAATTTTGGGCGCGTGATTGCATTGATCATGGCCATTGTGTCGCTGCTCGCTTTTGCGGTGGGCGCGCCATGGCTGCAGAGCCTCGCCGTCGTGCTGCTGGCAGTCTTCTGGTTACAGGGACTGGCCGTCGTCCACTGGATGTTTGTCGACGGCGAGTTACCACTATTTGTGGTGATTGCCGTTTATGTATTGCTGCCGTTTTTGCATGTGTTTCTGGTCATGGCCTTGGCGGTAGTCGGTTACACGGACGCGTGGTTTCGATATCGACGCCGCGTCGTGCCGAAAAACGAAGAGTAAGGAAAAGCAATGAACGTCATTTTGTTGGATAACGTCGAGAACCTCGGTTCGATTGGTGACCTCGTCAAGGTGAAGCCGGGTTATGGCCGCAACTTCCTGATTCCGCAGGGCAAGGCGGCGCTTGCAACTCCCGAGAACATCAAGGCGATGGAGGCACGCCGTGCCGAACTCGAAAAGGCTGCCGCCGAAGAACTGGCCGCTGCGAAGGTCCGGTTCGAGGCTGTAAACGGCACCGAGCTCGTCATTCCGGCCAATGCCGGCAGTGAGGACAAGTTGTTCGGTTCAATCGGCCCGCTCGACATCGTGGAAGCGCTTGGCGCCATCCAGATAGAGGTGGAGCGCAGTGAAGTCCGTATGCCCGAGGGTCCGATTCATGAACTTGGCGAGTACCAGATCGGTGTGCACCTGCACCCCGAGGTGAATGCCGAGATCCTGGTAAGGGTCGTTTCGACCGAGTAAGTGATGGCACACAGCCGGACAGGCTGTGATACCTTAGTTGCAGGGGAAATCCGGCCGGAGATCGTATGGTTCGAGCAGTAGGGGATGGCGTAACAGCTGCGAGCGCAGAGCAGCGACTTAAAGTGCCGCCACACTCGATCGAGACCGAGCAGTCGCTGCTCGGTGGGCTGATGCTCGACCACAAGTCCTGGGACAAGGTCGCTGATATCGTCTCTGCGGACGATTTCTATCGCAAGGACCACAGGCTGATTTTCTCGGCGATTGCGAGCCTGGCCGATGACGCCAATCCCTGTGACGTCGTCACCGTTTCCGAGTGCCTCGACAGTCACGGACAGCTCGAAGCAGCCGGCGGTCTCGAGTATCTCGCGTCGCTGGCCAACGAAACACCGGGCGCCGCCAACGCGCGTTCCTATGCCAGGATACTGCGCGAGCGTTCGATGTTGCGATCTCTAATCACGGCCGGCAACGAAATTTCCGGTGCCGCCTTTGCATCGGACGGTCGAACGGCCGCCGAGATCGTCGACGAGGCGGAGCGCCTCGTGTTCGAGATTGCCGAGTCGGGATCGCGCGGAAAATCCGGATTCAGGTCGCTCAAGGATATTCTCCCGGAGGCTGTCGATCGCATCGATATCCTGCATCAGTCCGACGGCGATATCACTGGCATCCCGAGCGGCTTTGTGGAATTCGACAAACTGACGGCCGGTTTGCAGGGTGGTGACCTGGTCATCGTCGCGGGACGCCCGTCAATGGGCAAGACCACGTTTGCAATCAATATCGCCGAGAATGCTGCGATCGGTGCAAAAATACCGACGGCTGTCTACTCGATGGAAATGCCGTCGCAGCAGCTTGCTTTTCGAATGATATCTTCGCTGGGGCGTGTCGACCAGACGCACCTGCGCACTGGCAGGTTCCCCGACGAGGACTGGTCGCGCATCAACACGGCCGTCCAGCTCATGACCGAAGCGCCGATCTTCATCGACGACACGGCAGGTCTCTCACCAACAGAGATTCGCGCACGCGCACGGCGCTTGCAGCGGGAGCACGGCCTCGGACTGATCGTGGTGGATTACCTGCAGCTCATGAGCGTCCCCGGTAGCAAGGAGAACCGCGCCACCGAGATTTCGGAAATATCACGCTCGCTCAAAGCGCTCGCCAAGGAGTTGTCGGTACCGATCATCGCGCTCTCGCAGCTCAATCGGGGCGTCGAGCAGCGCACCGACAAGCGGCCCGTCATGTCGGACCTGCGAGAGTCCGGCGCTATCGAGCAGGACGCCGATCTGATCATCTTCATTTACCGTGAAGAGGTATACAACCCGGACACACCGCGAAAGGGGATTGCCGATATCTCCATTGCCAAGCAGCGCAACGGCCCTATCGGCGACTTTCCGCTGACCTTCGTCGGGCGGTATACGAAGTTTGAAAACTGGGTCCCCGATTCGTACGCGGAAGAGGCGTATCCGTGACCTTTGGTTCACGGGCACTGATCAGGCTCGGCGCACTAAAAACCAACCTCACCGTTATCAGGAAGGCGGCGCCCGGAGCAAAAGTCATGGCCGTCATTAAGGCCAATGCCTATGGGCATGGGATGGACGCAGTTGCCCGCACCCTCGAAGATGCCGATGCCTTCGCTGTTGCGCGCTTGCCGGAGGCAGTGGCCCTGCATGAGTCTGGCATCGAACAACCCCTGGTGTTGCTTTCCGGCGTGCTCACGATGGAGGAGCTCTCCGAGGTTATAGCGCGTGGTTTCCAGATCGTCGTTCACTGCCCGGAGCAGGTCGACCTGCTCGAGTCGGTTACGGCGGGGCAGACAACCGTCTGGCTCAAGTTCGATACCGGCATGAATCGATTGGGTTTTGCGCCCGAAGCGGCCAGGACGCTGATCGACCGGCTGCAAGCCTGCCCGGCTGTGACGGAATTGCGACTCATGTCGCATCTCGCGAGTGCCGACGAGCTCGACAGTCCGGTTACCGAAGAGCAGTTCGCCCGGTTTCGCAACATCGTCGAAAATTTCGAGGGCGCAGTCAGCGTTGCCAACACGCCCGCGACATTGGGGTGGCCACTAATTGCGGACGCCAACGAATCGCTGGGATTCAAGGGCGATCACTGGATACGTCCCGGCCTGGCGCTTTTCGGGATCTCGCCATTCGATGGACGATGCGGAAGTGATCTTGGGCTGACACCCGTGATGCAGTTCGAGGCTCGGCTCATCGCTATCAAGCCGCTTGCCGAAGGTTCACGTGTTGGCTATCGGGGCCGTTACCGTGCCGAGTCGGAAACGACGCTGGGAATCATTTCAGCAGGATATGGGGATGGCTACACGCGGCATTTTCGCACCGGGACACCGGTACTCATTAACGGCCGCCGGGTGCCGCTGATCGGCAACGTCTCTATGGACATGATCGCCGTCGACCTTGGCGCAGCTGCGACAGACAGGGTTGGCGACATCGCGACGTTATGGGGTGACGGCCTGCCGGTCGAGGAGGTCGCGCCGTGGGCCGATGCGATTCCGTATGAACTCGTCTGCGGTGTCATGCATCGCGAGAACTCCGAGGTCGTCGACGCTTAGGAATCCGCCCAGCGTGCGTCCTTTACGTCGGTCACCCGACCACGCGAGCCGGGTATCTATCTCACTCATGGCTCCCTTCGGTCCGCTTTACTTCGCTCGATAGATACCCGCGCTCGCGGGTCTCGCAAACATTGCGACGAGCCATCGGCGGGCCTCGACGGAGAAGTCGTTAAACGGATGTTACGAGGCGAAGAACCCCATCTTGACGCCCGCCAGTTGAACCACATCGTTGTCGGTCAGCTTGCGCGCCTGTGCGCCGATCGGCTGCCCGTTGACCAGCGGGAAGTCGTCTTCCGTTCCCGATTCGACATGAACGATGTAGTAGCCCTCGGCGCGCCGCGTAATGGCGGCAACCTGCACGCCGGGGCGGCCAAGAGTCGTCAGCGCCTTGGTAAGTTCTAGTTCGCGGCCCGCAAACGCGCCGCTCAGTACCTGCAGCTTGGCGAGCGGCAGGGCGTTTGGCGCCGACGTCGGGTCGATGCCGGCTTGAGTTTCAGCATGAGTCTCGGCATGCGACGGCTCTTCTTCGGCGACTGTCTCGCCCAAAGAAGGCGCCTTCGGCTTTTCGTCGAGCGGCTCGAGTTCTTCAGCATTGAGCTTGACGCCTGCTGCCGCAGCATCTTCCATCGGCGATTCCGGCCCCTCCATTGCCGCCACAGCTTCGTCGGCAGCTTTTTCCGCCGCGGCAAGTTGCTCGGCGTTTTGCTGGCCGGCGGGAATGACCATCGTCTTTTCGAATTCGTCTTGCTCGGTCTGGGGTTCCTGCTGGTCGGAGAATCGCAGCTGGTGATGGCCGATCGTAATGACGTCACCGTGCTGCAGAGCATGCTTTTTGATCAGCTTGCCATTGACATAGGTGCCATTGGTGCTGTTCAGGTCCTCGAGAAACGAGTCGTTGAGAATATTGATAATCAGCGAATGATGACCACTCACGGCCGGGTTATCGATGCGCACATCGTTATCCGGGAGGCGCCCAATTGTGTAGCGCTCCTTCGTCATGTTGTATTCAGCCAGAACCTGGTTGTCCAGACTAAGAATTAACCGTGCCATGTCACCGTTCTCAGTGAGACCAAATCAAAAACAGGGTGTCTGTCGACGCAGGAAAGGCGGGCTGCGGTGCAGCCGTCTCGCTCCAGTAACTGACAATCTCCAAACCCCTGCACCCTTACGTGCGGAACATGCGGGCAAGCTTTGCGAAGATACCCTTCTTCGCAGCGAACGGCGCGATGACCTGTGCTAGCTGGACCGAAACGTTGTCACGTCCGCCGTGGTCATTTGCCAATTCAATCAATTGCTTACCAACGATATCAAGACTAGCATCAAAACTGCTGATAGTTAAGTGAATTTCTTCATCTTCCACCATATCGGGCAGACCATCCGAACACAGCAGGTAGACGTCCTCCGGCAGCACCTCGTACTCGTGCACCTCGACCTCGACAGTCGGTTCCACGCCGAGTGCCCGGGTCACATAATTCCGATTGGTCGAGCGTTGAGCCTCTTCCGCCGAATAGAACCCGCGATCCACGAGTTCCTGCAGCAGCGAGTGATCAAGGGTCAGTTGATCGAACTGGCCGCCGCGCAGACGGTAGGCCCGGGAATCTCCGACGTGGGCGATCGACACCTTGTTGTCGTAGAACATGCAGGCAACGATTGTGGTTCCCATACCCTCGCAGTGCGTCTGGCTCTGTGCCGTCTGGAAAATGATCTTGTTGGCCCGGTATACCGCGTCCCTGAGCACAATTGACTGGCGCATCAGGCCGCTGTGCGGATCGATTTCGTCCCGGTTCTCGCGGCCAGCGCCTTCGGTCGCAAGTTCAGAGACGATCTGCACCGCGATACCGCTGGCCACTTCGCCGGCGTTGTAACCGCCCATTCCGTCGGCGAGCACCATCAGGCCGATGTCAGGATCGGACCCAATGGCATCTTCGTTGTGATCGCGGACCCGGCCGGTGTCCGTGATTTCAGCGAATTCAATTTTTCCGCGGAGGTTCATTCTGGTGCGTACCGTTTCTCGTTCTCAGGCCTAGGAAAAACGCGCACAATTGCGCAACGCGATCGCCATCTCGGCGCCGCATGAGAACCTATCTTTGGGTTTCTTGGCAAGAGCTTTGGCCAGAACCGTATCAATCGTCTGCGGAATTCCGGCTCGTCGTTTCGATATCGGCGCCGGATCTTCCGAAGTAATCTTCGTCATCAGCACCGCGATATTCGTCGCATGAAAAGGCACTTCTCCTGCCAATAGCTCGTACAGGGTAACACCAAGCGAAAACAAGTCCGAGTGCCCCGTGAGGTCGTCCGCGTTGAGCTGTTCCGGCGACATGTACATGGGTGTACCGAGCACGATACCGGTCTTGGTGGCGTTACCATCGGTCAGCCGGGCGACACCGAAGTCCGTGATCTTCAGAGAGCCTTCCTTGGGGTTGTACAGCAGGTTCGCAGGCTTGATGTCGCGATGGATGACACCCTGGTTGTGGGCGTAGTCGAGCGCTTCGGCGGTCTGGGCACAGAGTTCGAGAGCACGTTTCGGCGCGAGCAGCTTTTTCGGGTCCGTAAACTTCTTCAGCGGAATTCCGGGAATGAACTCCATCGCGATGTAAGCAAGGCCCTTGTCCTCGCCGGCATCGAAGACCGTGATGATATTTGGATGCGCCAGTCGTCCTGCAGATTCGGCTTCCCGATAGAAGCGCAGCCGCGCTTCCTTCAGTTCCTCATCCTCGAATTCTTTCTCGATCGGGATAGCCTTCAGCGCCACCGGCCGATTGATTCGTGGATCTTTGGCGAGGTATACGGCGCCCATTGCACCGCGTCCGATACGGCGCTCGATGACGTACCGTCCCAGGCGTTGCGGTCCAGCGCTTGCCTCGTGCTTGCCGGGCAGACCCGAGCCCTGCGCACCATGCGTGCGCTTCATCCACTCGAGGACGGCCTCCGCGCGCTCCGGCTTGGCTTGTTCTTCGAAGGCCAGGGAGAGCTTGTACATGATATTTGCGACTGTCTCGGACGGCGGACAACGGCGGAATTCAGCGAACGCGGGTTCAAGGCGTCCTGCCGCCAGGAAATCGCTGCCGCGCTTGAAGGCATCCTGGACTTCCTTCTTTTCGTCACCGACGAGCCAGAAACTCAGTATTGCGACGCCGGCGAAGATAAGCAGCGGTCGACCGAGATCGATGCGAGCGTGCAGCACGTATAGCATCAACGTCTCGATGAGCAGCAGAATAACGATTCCCACTCCCGCCATGACCGCGATGTCCTTGCGTGATCGGTCCGGCAGGAACAACACTGCGATGATGGCCAGCAGTGCAGGGGCAAGCCACTCCATCGCTTTGACCCACGCAGGTGCAATGATCATCCGGTCCTGTTCGACACTTGCGAGCGAGGCCGCTACGATTTCGGAAGTGGTTACGAACTGGCGCGACGGCAACATCGCAACCGCTCCAACGAGTGCGGGTGATGCGTCAACGAATACGGTTGCGCCGACCAATGGTGACTTGTCCGAGACCGGATCGAGCAGATCGTCGACATCTACTCGCGGCAACTCCGGGTAGTTCGACAGGTAGATCGCGTTTTCGCTGCCCGACATACCTTGATGTGAACTTGCGTCGTCACTATCGAAGGCTACAGCCAGTGGCAATGACGGTGACATGACGCCGTTATTCAGTTGCCACAATGCCGATCGCCTGAGAATGCCATCGCTGTCCGGGTTGATCTCGACGAAGCCATGACGCGCTGCGAGGTCGGCAAGGCGATTGTGAGTCGGTACGTAGATCGGCAGCGTCGCGTTGAGGGCCGCAGCCCAGGCGGGCAGATCCTGATGGTCGGGTATCTCCGGGGGCTGAGTTATGACGATGCGTCTCGCGCCCGCAGCTGCCAGTACTTCGACAATCCTGCCATATTTCGCAGTGGTCTCGTCGTTGGTCGAATCGGCAGCATCGATGCTCACGATGACCGCGTTCTCGAGGGGCTTGTTCGGCAAGTGACCCGCAAGCTGGTCGTACAGGATGCGGTCTGCCGCAACGAACCACTGCGCAAGGGGGCCGTATACGAGCAGCAGCAGCACGCTGACGAAACTCAGCGCGATTGCACGGTTACGTTTTTGTTTTTGCTGCGATTTCAACGCGGTCAATATCCTTTTCGAGGCCGCAAGTATAGGAAAACGCAGCGATTAGTTATGAGATAGGGTTGGCATTTTTTTATGTAACAACCAACGCTGGAAGCGGTGCTACCATTGGCCTCCAGACCTGGCCGACAGGGCACGGAGCCGCGCGAAACTCCGTCGTTGCGGCCGCTTGCACAAAAATACGTTTAAAATCAACAGTATAGCGATGGCCAAGCCCAAAACTGCTTACGTTTGCTCGGAGTGCGGTGCCCACAGCGTCAAATGGGCCGGTCAGTGCCCGGAATGCACTGCCTGGAACACGCTGGCCGAGGTCCGATTTGCTGCCTCGAAGGTCCCGGCTGAAGGGGCGCCGGTTGCCTCGGGCATCGATATGCTTCCCGATGACCTCGAGCGCCGGCACGTAACGGGATTCGCTGAATTCGACCGCGTTTTGGGAGGAGGGCTTGTGCCCGGCGCCGTAACCCTTCTCGGTGGCGATCCCGGGGTCGGCAAGTCAACATTGCTGCAACAGATTGCGGCGAACCTCGCCGCTGATCTCAAGGTGCTGTACGCCACCGGGGAAGAATCGTTGCGGCAGGTGGGCCAGCGGGCGCAGCGGCTCGGATTGGCGCCGGACGAACTCAAATTACTGGCTGATACGTCGCTCGACAATGTGCTGGAGCAGGCGCGGACGGTTTCCGCCAGCGTCGTCGTGGTCGACTCGATACAGACCATGGCCAGCCTGGAATTGCCGTCTGCGCCGGGATCCGTAGCCCAGCTGCGCGAGTGCGTCGGCCGCATCGTGCAATTCGCCAAGCAGAACGAAGTCTCGGTCTTCATCATCGGGCATGTGACCAAGGAAGGGGCGATCGCAGGTCCGCGCGTCGTCGAGCATATGGTCGACACGGTGCTCTATTTCGAAAGTGATCCGGCCAGCCGATACACCTTGATTCGGTCAGTGAAGAATCGGTTTGGCGCGAGCGGGGAGATGGGCGTGTTTGCGATGACGGGAGAGGGCTTTCGCCAGGTGCGCAATCCGTCAGCGATTTTTTTGTCGCGGGAATCGGCCGCAGAGCCGGGAAGCATCGTCTCCGTTGCCTGGGAAGGCAGCCGCCCTTTGCTTGTTGAAATACAGGCCCTTGTCGCCGACGGTGCCACCTCCTATCCCAAGCGTCTCGCGACAGGCATCGACCAGAATCGTCTCGCTTTATTGCTGGCCGTCCTGCAACGGCACGGCGATATTGCGCTCGGCCCCGAGGACGTTTTCGTCAACGTGGTTGGGGGGCTGCGCATCGGTGAAACGGCGGTAGATCTGCCGGCGCTGCTGGCGATCGTGTCGAGCTTTCGTGACCGGCACTGTGCGGAAGGGCTCGTCAGCTTCGGAGAGGTTGGACTGGCCGGCGAGATACGGCCGGTGCGATTCGGCGAGGAACGCGTTGCGGCCGCCGCCAAGCAAGGGTTTACGCGCGCACTGGTGCCGGCGGCCAACGTTCCCAGGAAAGCACCCGAGGGTATCGAGATCGTGCCGATCAGGCGCGTCCGGCAAGCGATAGAGGAGGCGTTCTAGCCTTCTATGGCCGCGGGTTCGGGAAGCCGGAGCCCTATGCGAACCGTCCGAATGCGCGTGTCATCGGACTCGACGATTTCTATCGGGTAGCCGCTTATTTTCAGGCACGTTCGCGGCGCGGGAATCGTTTCGAGCCGCTCCACGATGAGCCCATTGATTGTCTTCGGCCCGTCGGTCGGCAGTTGCCAGTTTTGCGAGCGGTTGAGCTCACGGATGTTGGCCGATGCATCGACCAGCCAGGCATTGGCGCTCTCCCTGATGACGTCTTCATCATCGCCCGGGCCGGTCGTGAATTCACCCACGATCTCTTCGAGAATATCCTCGAGCGTCACAATCCCCTGGATGTCGCCGTACTCGTCGACAACGAACGCAATCCGCTGACGCCGACGCTGGAATTGAACGAGCTGGTTACTGAGCGACGTACCCTCGGGCACAAAGTAGGGCTCGTCGAGAACTCTCATCAACGCGTCATGGTCGATCGTTTGCGTCGCGATATTCGCCAGTTTTCTGAGGTGCAGGATGCCGATGATGTTGTCGATATTGTCGCGGTAGACGGGTAGACGTGTGTGTTCGCTCTGGCTGATTATGCGTTGAACTTCCTCGTCGCCGTCATCGAGATCGATGCCCACGATTTCGTTGTGCGGCACCATGACGTCGTCGACGGTGACCTTTTCGAGATCGAGGATACTGATGAGCATCTCGCGATAGCGATTCGATATGCGGCTGCCTGCCTCATATACGAGCGTGCGCAACTCTTCTCGTGTCAGAGCCTGGAGTTCGGTACCGCCCTGGCGGACTCCGACGAGGAAAAGCACGCCATTCGATGCGGCATTGGTCAACCAGACAATCGGATACGTGATCTTGAGCAGAGGGTAATAGACGAACGAGGCCGGAAAGGCGAGTTTTTCAGGATGCAGTGCGGCCAGCGTTTTTGGCGCGGCCTCGGAGAAAATCAGCACGACCAGGGTCAGCAGCAACGTGCCGAGCGCAACCGCCGGTTCGCCGCCGAGTTTCAGCGCAATGATCGCTACGAGTGAAGCGGCCGAGAAATTGACGAGATTGTTGCCGAGGAGAATCAGGCCGATCAGCCGATCCGGGCGCTGCAAGAGACTCTCGGCGAGCATGGCGCCGCGATGGCCTTCACGCGCCTTGTGGCGCAGCTGGTAGCGATTCAGGCTCATTAATGCTGTTTCCGAGCCCGAGAAGAAGGCCGAAAGTACCAGTAATGTGGCGAGCAGTCCGAACAGGGCTGCTAGGGGAACGTCATCGCCCAAAGAAAGGCTACCTCCGGTAACGCAATACGGGTCCAGTTCAGCAGGACCGATTCAGGCTGTCAAGAAACCAGGTCTCAACCCCAGCTGCGGTTCAGCAACTCCTCGAGAACGAAGCGGGCGCCGAAGTAGGCGAGGCACAAAAACGCGAAACCCCAGAGATAGAGATAAACGGCGCGCCTGCCACGCCAACCGGCAAACAGGCGCCCCGCAATGAGAATGCCGAATAGCGAGAGGGCAAGCAGCGAAAACGCGGTCTTGTGAACGAGATGCTGCGCGAACAGGTTTTCAACGAACGCGAAACCGGAAAGCACTGCGATCAGCAGGACCAGGAACCCGGCCGTAGTCACGGTGAATAGCATCTTCTCGGTCGTTTCGAGCGGCGCAAACAGCTGATTGCCCGATGAAAGCTTGCCTGCTTTCAGGCGCCGGTCCTGGACCAGCGCGTAAACGGCGACAATGGCGCCAACGGTCAACAGGCCGTAGGCGAACATCGCGATCAATATGTGCGCCTGGAGCTGCCACGAGAGACCGGACGCAGCTGTGACATCGGGCTGGGATTCGAACGGTATGGCTGCGATTGCGGCGAGCAGGAGCAGGCCCGCGGTCATGCCCCTGAGCGCCGGGTTGATCGCGCCGATCAGCCCGATGAGCGCGAGCTGCAGGCCGATCAGGGAAACGGCTCCGGCGAGCGACACGCTGAGGCCGTGGGCCTGGCGGATTTCGACAAACAGGGTCTGCCCGTGGAGCAGGAGCCCCGCCGCCGCTAGGCCCACCGCAAGTATGAGCAATAGCCTTGCCCGAGCGCTGAATTTGGGCAATCGGGAAAGCGCAAAAGCTACGGCTGACAAGAGATACAGCAAGAGAATTGTGATTTGAAACACAGAAACCGACCGGGGCTTTTTCTAACGTTTCGTTGGATGAATCTTCCCACAGGGCGATGTTCAATAGAACCCCAACGGCATGCGTATTCGAATTCTTGGTTGTAGCGGCGGCATCGGCGCGGGTTCGCGCACGTCGGCATTGCTTGTCGACGACGATGTTCTGATCGATGCCGGCACCGGCATCGGCGACCTGTCGCTCGAAGAGATCGACTCGATTCGCCACGTTTTCCTGACTCATGCGCATCTCGATCACGTGGCCGGACTTCCCATGCTTGTCGACTGCGTCTTCGACGAAAACTTCGATAAACCCCTTACCGTCTACGCACGTGAAGAAACACTGCGGGCCATTCAGGATCATCTGTTCAATGACGTGATCTGGCCGGATTTTTCGAAATTGCCCTCGGCGGCGAACCCGATGTTGCGCTATCAAGTCTGCAGTCCGGGGGACACGATCACGATCGATCACCGGAGCTTCTATGCGGTCGACGTCATGCACACGGTCCCGACGCTGGGCTACACCGTGCAGAATTCGGGTGGCGTCTTCGCGGTGAGCGGCGACACGAAGACAAACGAGACACTTTGGCCTGTTCTTAATGCCTGTGACGATCTCAAAGTCCTCGTCATCGAGGTCTCGTTCCCGGACGAGATGGAAGCACTCGCCAACGATGCGGGTCACTACTGCCCGAAGACGCTCGCCAAGGACCTCGAGCGTCTGGAGCACGATCCCGAGATCTGGCTGACAGGCATGAAGCCGGGCGAAGAGCAGCGCATCCTGAAGCAGGTCATCAAGGCGGCACCTGGAAAGCATATCCAGATGCTATCCCGTGGCACTGTTCTGACTGTTTGATTTCAAACATTTAGAAGCTATTTCTCAAGCAATTTCAGCAAAATCCACGACGTGGAGGATGCTATTTGCGAAACTTAAAGCGGTTTCAATGAAGTGCTCCCGCAGAATCGCGGAGCGGGCGCTCCTTGCAATAGCGGCCGGTCAAGCCGGCAGTTCTGATAAGTTCTGAGAGACTGCTTTCGGCCAAAAGCGGAGAATCAAAACTCTGAAATTCACGAACGCGATGGCACTCTGTGGCAAGTTGATGACTGCAGAAGCCCCATTTTTCAGTTGACGCTTGTTATCAGGTATTCAATCACGCCTCCAACGATCCAGACCGCCGGAGGGAAGAAGACAAAAAACGTGAATCGAACAAGGAATGGCAATGGAACCGGCCATATCTTGGCCTTTTCTACAACAGTCTGATAGGCGACTAGGTCTGCCAGTTCCTTTTCACGTCCTGCGGTTGTGCTTGCCAGCAATGCGTCCATTTTAATGCTGATGTTTGCGAGTTCCGTTCGTTTCAGTTCCTTGATTCGTGTGCGAATGCCTTTGGTGGGAACCATGACGAGATAAACCGAAGCAATCCCAAGCAACAAAAGAATTGGAACAACAATGGCGAGGTGATATCGAAGGCCCATGACCAGGTAGACAATGGGAATAATCGAAAGCCCCCCTACCATAATCAGCATGTTATTCAGACCGGCGAAAAAAAATGGCGCCAATTCTTCTGCCCGTAACAGATTGATATGCGTGTACCTTCGGCCGAGTAGTGAAAAGAGTCTTGCATTCTTAGCAAAAAGATAAATCGCCTGAAACAGCACGATCCACACTAACGCCTGATACATCGTCGCCCAGGAATCCCAAACACTCATTGGTTTCCCACGCAATATCAGCTCAGAGACAAACCGCCACCCCTGTAAATAGTTGACCAGCAGCGCGAACGGCACGCCAGCCAAAGCGATCCAGAAAAGAGGCACCGATCCTTCGGCAAGCAGGAAGTGTCGAATCTTCAAGTAAGCCGTTTCGCTCACACGGAGGCAATGCCTTACGTTATCGAGATAGGTCTGCGACTTTCGCAAAACAAAGTTCACGACAGAAATTGTATAAGCAAGGGCCAACGCATTACCGAGTGCGTATCCTGAGCCACTGTATGCTGAGAGACTGAGAAAATGAAACTGATACTCCGCATGAAGCCATCGATCGGTCAGATAGAAGATCGGTGCAACCAAGAAGAAAAGTGTTATCGGACCCAGCTTCGTTCTTTGCGATATTCGAATAAACCAGACCGGTTTATCCTGGGCAGCCATAATTTGTGAGAGCGGGGCAATGTCCACCATCTCAGTATCGGCGCATTCAGTTGGCGGCATGTCTGAATAAGCATCGAGGGTTTCCCCCCCAGGATGGACATTACTCAGTGCACTCAGAAGCAAGTCCGTAAACTGATTGTCGGGAAGATCATACTTAAGGATTGCCTGGCGGTCGCTCAGAGTAAGGAGCAAACCGGGCGGGATAATTGTGCTTTCCAAGTGAACCACGAGTGTTTGTTTCTCGTGATCAACAGCAAAATTCGCTTCTTGAGCACAGTACTTCGATTCCGCAGAGTGAGGACTCAGAAAATAGAGAAACACCTCGCATTTGAGGATGCGATTTGCGATCTCGTCCCTCCAGACTGAACCAGGGTGAATTCCGTCGTCGTACCAGACGTTGAAACCATTACTGCGAAGCATCTTCATCACGCGAAAAACTGCTTCAGAGTCCTCGTGGGCATAGCTGACGAAGATGAAAGGCTCTTCGCCCTGATAGGCCTGGAATGGTTTTGGCATGACCTATATGACGACCTTATGAGAATAATGTGAAAGCGCAGTGCCCGCTCTGGGTCATTAGCGGTCCTTCCCACCTATTTTAGTTGAATGTCCAGTTTCAGGGGTAAAGCGGACATTGTCTCGTCAAATATAAAGCACGCCTCGGCCCCTTCGCTGCGGTTATGATGGCTCCAGTCCACACGAAGCTCCACAGAATCGGAACGCGCAATCGTAAACACCGTCTCGATGAATCGTAAGCAAGGCCTGGTGGCAGTCATCGCGTCGATGGTTGTCGTTAACCTGGTCTACGGGCTGACTTTGCCGCTCTTGTCTTTGGTGCTCGACTCGCAGGGCATCAGCAAGACAATCATCGGCCTGAGTGTCGTTGCCCAGGCCAGCGCCGGTGTCCTGCTCGCACCGATCTTGCCGCGGCTAATATTGAGAACTGGCGCTGCGCGCGCGATGCGCCAGTCAACGTTACTCGCTGCGGGGACATTAGTTGCATTGGGCTTGTTTCAAGATGTCTACGCCTGGTTCCCGTTGCGTTTCCTGCTCGGTGCGGCAGCGGCCATGTTGTGGTCGGCGAGCGAGGCTATTATCAACGAACTCGCGGATGACGACTGGCGCGGCAGAATCATCGGCATCTACGGATCGGCGGGTGCGGCCGGGTTCGCCTTAGGTCCGCTGATATTGTTGATAACGGGAACAGAGGGGCTGCTGCCTTTTCTGATAACCGCCCTGATCGTCGTCGCGGCCAGCGTGCCGTTGTTTTTGCTCAGGAATGACACCCACGCCGATACTGACAAGGGGCAGGTGAGCTTGCGGCGGATATTCTGGGTCGTTCCACAGATAATGATCCTCAACCTGGTCTATGCGGCTGCGGTCGAGGCGTTCATTACCTTTTTCCCGCTATTCGGCATTCACATTGGTCTCGGAGAGGCACGTAGCCTGTCATTATTGACAACGTTTGCTCTGGGCGGCGTGGTGCTGCAATTGCCACTGGGCTGGCTCGCAGATCATATGCACCGATACGGATTGCTCCTGATATGCCTTGTCATGACAATCGTCGGTTTCATGTTTCTCCCGCAGGTCGTGTCGAGCAATATTGGGGGTCCTGTGTACGTGTTCGCGTTGGGCGGGGTGGAAGGAATGATCTACGCGCTTGGCGTGATTTTGCTCGGGCAGACATTTCGCGGTGTCGAGCTGGCGGCTGCAAGTGTCTTGTTTACAGGAATGTGGGGTGCAGGAATGATGGTTGGCCCGGTGCTAATCGGGGCAGGGATGGACTATTTCGGCAACGATTCGCTGCCACAACTGCTCGCGGCGATTTACGCGATTTACCTTCCAGTGTTCTTTCTGGCCAGGCGATGAAACGCGGCAAACTCACAGAAGGCGTGCTCCGGCAATTCATGTAGAATCCGCGCCATGTTCGAAAATCTGACTGGCCGGCTGTCGGAAGCGGCGCGCGCACTGAGCGGCAAGGGGCGCCTCACCGAAAGCAACATCAAGGACACGCTGCGGCAGGTCCGCCTCGCCTTGCTCGAGGCAGACGTTGCGCTGCCCGTCGTCAAGACGTTTATCGAGCGCATCCGCGAAAAGGCTCTCGGCGAGGAAGTCAGCAAGAGCCTGACCCCGGGGCAGGAACTCGTAAAGATTATTCATGCCGAGCTCGTGCACCTGCTCGGCGACGACTTCGCGCCGATCAACTTCCGGGCCCAGCCACCCGTTGTTGTGTTGCTGGCGGGTTTACAGGGTGCGGGCAAGACGACGACGGCGGCAAAGCTGGCCAAGCGGCTGATGGACAAGGACAAGAAGCGGGTCATGCTGGTTAGCGTCGACGTCTACCGTCCCGCGGCGATTCTGCAGTTGCAAACGTTGGCCGATGAAATCGGGGCGCTGCATTGTCGATCGAGCGAAAACGAGAAGCCGACGGATATTGTCGACAAGGCGCTTGACGAGGCCCGCCGCTCTGCGGCCGACGTGCTGATCGTCGACACGGCGGGACGACTGCATATCGACGACGAGATGATGTCGGAGGTGGCCGAAGTCCATGCCGCGTCGGGAGCGATTGAGACCCTGTTCATTGTCGACAGCATGGCGGGCCAGGACGCAGTGAACGCTGCGACTGCATTCGATCAGGCCCTGCCGTTGACTGGCGTCGTGCTGACCAAGGCTGACGGTGACGCCAAGGGCGGTGTCGCCTTGTCCGTTCGCGAGGTCACGGGCAAGCCGATCCGCTTCATGGGTGTCGGCGAGAAGGTCGATGCACTCGAGGCATTTCATCCCGACCGCATGGCGTCAAGAATCCTCGGTATGGGCGATGTCCTGACGCTGGTCGAGGAGATCGAGGAGAAGGTCAGCAAGGAAAAAACCGAGAAGCTGGCCAGGAAGCTCAAGAAAGGGCGGGGATTCGACCTGTCGGATCTCAAGGACCAGCTCGAGCAGATGATGAACATGGGTGGCATGGCGGCCATGCTCGACAAGCTGCCCATGCCCGGAAACGTCAATCCGGCCGCTCTGCAGGACCAGGCGAACGAACAACAGATGCGGCGCCAGGTTGCGATCATCAACTCCATGACCCCCGGCGAGCGACAGTTTCCCAAGACGATCAACGGGTCACGGAAAAAGCGCATTGCCGCCGGGGCCGGATTGCAGATCCAGGACGTCAATCGGCTGCTCAAGCAGTTCACCCAGATGGAAAAAATGATGCGCAAAATGTCCCGCGGCGGCATGAAAAAGATGATGCGTGGCATGCCTCGTGGCGGTATGCCCCCGGGAGTGCGCTAAATCCCTGAAAATTAGGGGATTATTCGTGGCGAAAACGGCTTCACATTTGGCTTGAAACCGGTACAATGCGCAACCTGTTCGGGCAGGGCCCCGAGGGGTTCGTATCCCCCGCGGCTTTTCTGCCTTTTTTGCATTTTGAATTTTGCATTTTTGTTGGAAAAACAATGGTTAGCATTCGTCTTTCGCGCGCTGGCGCGAAGAAACGCCCCTTTTATCACGTGGTGGTCACCGACAGCCGCAATCGTCGGGACGGCCGGTACCTGGAGCGGATTGGATTTTTTAATCCGGTCGGCAAGTCGCATGAAGAGAATCTGCGCATCGATCTGGACCGCATCGACTACTGGATCGGCCAGGGCGCGCAGCCGTCCGATCGCGTTGCCTCGCTGTTGAAAAAGCACCGCAAGGCGCAGGCCGCCAACTGAATGCGGAACTGCAACAGCCCGTCATACTGGGCCGGATATCGGGCCTCTATGGGGTAAAGGGCTGGGTCAAGGTTTTCTCGTACACCCAGCCGCGCGAAGCGATCCTTGATTACGATCGCTGGTATTTGAACAAGAAAGGAGATTGGCAAGCCACAGCTGTCAGCGAGGGCAAGCGCCACGGCAAAGCCGTCATCGCCCATATCGAGGGCGTCGATGATCGGGACGAGGCCGCGCAGCTTGTCGATTGCGAGATCGCTGTTGCCAGAGAGGCGATGCCCGCTGCCGGGGACGGCAGTTATTACTGGGCGGACCTCGAGGGCTTGCGGGTCGTTCATCGCGACGGAACCGAACTCGGACACGTCGCGTACCTGATGGAAACCGGCGCCAATGATGTGCTGGTGATACAGGGTGAAAAGGAGCGCTTGATTCCGTTCATCCTCGACAAGGTGGTTCTCGGCGTTGATCTTGACGAAGGTGTCATCAATGTCGACTGGGAGTGGGACTGACGTCATGCAGATTGCCGTTGTCAGCCTTTTCCCGGAATTGGTCGGCCAGGTCGTTGAATATGGCGTCGTGGGTCGCGCGGTCGAGCGAAAACTGTTGTCGCTCGATTGCGAGAACCCCCGGGATTTTGCCGAGGACGTGCATCGCACGGTCGACGACCGGCCCTACGGCGGTGGTCCGGGCATGGTTCTGAAGTACGAGCCGACGGCCACGGCCATACGGGAGGCAAAACAGGGTATGCCCGATGGCTGCCCGGTAATTTGCCTGTCGCCGGCGGGCAAGGTGTTCGACCAGCACGAGGCACAACGCCTCGCCAGCCTGCAGGGTTTTGTCCTGCTGGCGGGCCGCTACGAAGGAATCGACGAGCGGTTGATCGAGAACGAGGTGGATGAGGAGTTGTCGCTGGGCGACTTCGTCTTGTCCGGCGGCGAGATTGCGGCTATGGCCGTTATCGACGCCGTGACGCGGTTGTTGCCGGGCGTGCTCGGCGACGAGGAATCGGCGGTCCAGGATTCGTTTATGAACGGGCTGCTGGATTACCCGCACTACACGCGGCCGGAAATTATTGATGGCCAGCGTGTGCCGGCGGTGCTGTTGTCGGGCGACCACGCCCGCATCGCGCGCTGGCGTTACAAGCAGGCCCTCGGCCGGAGCTATATGCGGCGGCCGGACCTGCTGAAGAGGCTGAATTTGGACAAGGAGCAACAGCAGTTGCTCGACGAGTTTTTGAAAGAACAGGGGCCGAACTGACGGGCGCCCGGGAATAGAGACATGAGCAAGATTATCGACGCTATCGAACAGGAACAGATGAGCAAGGAGATCCCCGAGTTTTCGCCGGGAGATTCGGTCATCGTCCAGGTCAAGGTAAAGGAAGGCAGTCGTGAACGCCTGCAGGCATTCGAAGGCGTGGTGATTGCGAAGCGGAACCGCGGTCTCAATTCTTCATTCACGGTCCGCAAGATCTCGCACGGCGAGGGCGTGGAGCGTGTGTTCCAGACCTACAGCCCGATTGTCGATTCGATCAAGGTCAAGCGTCGCGGCGACGTGCGCCGGGCCAAGCTGTACTACCTGCGCGGTCGCACCGGCAAAGCTGCCCGCATCAAGGAAAAGATCTAGCGCGTCACAGGTCGCGGGCCTCGAGTATGGGATACTTGGCCTGAACTATCGCTTCGGGGGCAGGTCTTTCGTGGCATGAGGCCTAATCTGCGCAGACCACAGGTTTTGACTCTTCTGGTCCTTTTGACGGGACTGGCGACGGGCGGTTGCGCGTCTCTCATGTCAAATGCCGCGAGCGGTCTCGCCGACAGCTTGTCCAGCGGCATTTTGAACAATGACGACCCGGAAACGGTTCGGGCCGGCATGCCGTCCTACATGATCATGATGGACGGATTCGTACACGATAATCCCGGAGATCCCGCCATGCTCGGGGCTGCGGCGAATCTTTACGCCTCGTTCGGAGCGGTTTTTGTCGATGACCCGGCCAGGGCGTCGAGAATCACGGCCCGGGGCCGGGACTACGCGTTGCGCGGAATCTGTATCAGCTATGTTGCTGCCTGTGATTGGCGCAAGCTGACTTACGACGAGTTCGTGGCGACGCTGGATGGCCTCGATGCCCGGCACGCAGATGCGGCGTACCTGTATGGATTTGCCACCCTTGCTTTTTTGCGGGCACACAGCTCGGACTGGAATTCGCTCGCTGAACTGCCGCAAGCCGAAGCCCTGGTCAAGCGTTACCTGGACATCACAGGCGAAGCGGCGAAAAGCTCGGCGCATATGTATCTGGGCATCCTGTTGACGCTCAGGCCGCCCGCACTCGGTGGCAAGCCGGAAGAGGCCAGGGTGCATTTCGAAAAGGCCATCGCGTTGTCCGGCGGCAGGGACCTCAGCGCCAAGGTCGAGTTTGCGAAAGGTTACGCAAAGCTGTTGTATGACCGGGAGTTGCACGACCGTCTGGTCGGCGAAGTGCTAGAGTCGGACCCCTACGCCGACGGCTTGACGCTGACCAACGTCCTGGCTCAGCAAGAAGCCTTGCGGCTGCAGGCCGAAGCGGATGATTACTTCTGATCACAAGGGTATGTCGATGAGAAAACTGATTCTTCTTACACTGACATTGTTCGCCTGCAGCGCGGGCAACGCGGCCGTACTCAAGATCGCGACAGTTGCTCCCGAGGGCTCGGCATGGATGGAAGCGATGCGGGCCGGCGCGAAGGAGATCCAGGAGCGCACGGCCGGCAGAGTACAGATCAAGTACTACGGCGGCGGCGTCATGGGGAACGACAGCAAGGTGCTGGGCAAGATTCGCATCGGCAACCTGCACGGCGGCGCGTTTACGCCGTCGGCGTTGCAGAGCATCTATCCCGAAATCAGCCTGTATGGCCTGCCCCTTGTTTTCGACTCGGAAGAAGAAGCGGCCTACGTGCGCGAGCGGCTTGACCAGACGCTGCAGGTGGGCCTCGCCGAAAAAGGTTTCGTGAGCTTCGGATTTGCGGCGACCGGGTTTGCCGTGCTGATGTCGAATGAGCCGGTCGAGGGTCTGGCCGATCTCAAGGGAAAGCGTGTCTGGGTGCCGGAGGGTGACCCGATCAGTTACGCCACGATGGAAGCCCTGTCGGTGTCCCCGGTGACACTGCCGATGACCGACGTACTCACTGGACTGCAAACGGGCCTGCTCGACATGGTTACGATGTCGCCGATCGGAGCGCTGGTGCTGCAATGGCACACCAAGGTCAGCTACGTCACCGACTTGCCACTGGTTTACACGATGGGCTTTATGGCAATCAGCAAAAAGGCATTCGACAAGATTTCTGCTGACGACCAACAAGTAGTTCGCGAGGTGATGAGCGATATTTACGCCAGGTTCAACGAAAAGAACCTCGTCGACAACAAGGACGCGCTGCAGGCGCTGTTGAATTCAGGTATCGAACTCGTGCCAGCGGCCGATGGAGAGAAGGCGCGAATCAGGGATGTCCTGGCGGAATCCAATCGCGGCATGGCGCAGCAGGGTGACTTCTCACTCGATATGTACAACCTGATGATGCAATACGTCGAGGAGTATCGCACCGGTACGGAAACGGTCGCCGGCGACTGACCGTGCGTTCCGGTCTCAGCGCGCTACTTTCCCGCCTCGATCGACTGGGGCAACTGCTCGAGAACATCGCGCTTGTCGTAATGCTCGGCGGGATGATCGTCCTGGCCTTCGGGCAGATTGTGTTGCGCGAGTTGTTCGAAACCGGCTTCGTCTGGGCGGATGAACTGCTCAAGCTCATGGTTCTATGGCTGGCTATGATCGGGTCGGTCGCGGCGAGTCGCGACGATCGTCATATCCGCATTGATGTCCTTTCCCACCTGCTGCCTGAGGGTTTTATAAAAGCAACGCGAGTGCTGGTCGATACCTTTGCGGCTGGTGTCTGCGCGGTCATCGCCTGGCAGGCCTGGCGCTACCTGCAGCTCGAAATCGAATTTGAAGACCAGGTGCTGATCGACACGCCTGCCTGGATCGTGCACGTGATCGTGCCCCTCGCGTTTGCGCTCATCAGTTATCGCTTCATCTGCCTCGCGGCTGGCAGGCTCATCGCCAGGCAGGGTTCGGCATGATCCTGATCAGCATTGTCCTGTTGCTGCTAACCCTGCTGGGCGCGCCGCTGTTCTCGATTATCGCGACCAGCGCCATGGTTGGCTTTCATCGCGATGACACCGATCTGATGAACATGGCGCTCGAGATCCAGAGCATTGCGGATCTGCCGTTTCTCGCGGCCATTCCGCTGTTCACGTTTGCCGGCTACGTCCTGAGCGAGAGTGATGCGCCGAAGCGACTCGTACGCCTTACCAGCGCAATGATCGGGTGGTTACCGGGCGGACTTGCCCTGGTCGCGCTGGCCGCATGTGCGTTCTTCACGGCTTTCACGGGCGCATCCGGCGTTACGATCATCGCACTGGGCGCCATACTGTACCCGGCGCTCAAGCACGACGGCTACGCCGACAAGTTCAACCTCGGTCTCGTGACATCGTCAGGTAGCCTCGGTTTGCTGTTCGCGCCGTCACTGCCGTTAATTCTTTACGGTGTCATCGCCGAGGTTTCGATCGATGATCTGTTCCTGGCCGGCATCATGCCGGGCATGGTCATGCTCGCGATGCTGTCGGCGTGGAGCTTGTGGGTCAATCGACACAACCGCCGGTCGCTGGCGAGTTTTTCGTGGGCCGAGGCGCGCGCGGCGCTCCGGGAATCGATGTGGGAGATTCCATTGCCATTCGTCGTGCTCGGAGGGATCTATTCCGGCTACCTTGCGGTTTCGGAAGCAGCTGCCGTTACGGCTCTCTACGTGCTGATCGTCGAAGTGCTTATCCACCGGGAAATACCGATCCGGGAGATGCCGCGGATCATTCGGTCGTCGATGGTACTGGTCGGCGGAATCCTGATCATTCTCGGTGTTTCGCTGGCGTCGACCAACTACATGATCAGCGCCGGCATTCCCCAGATGCTGCTGGAGTATGTTGCCAGCCTCGTCTCGAGCCCCGTTAACTTTCTGATTTTATTGCTTATTTTCCTGCTGATACTCGGGGCGATTCTCGATATTTTCTCCGCGATCGTGCTGGTTGTACCGCTGATCCTGCCAATTGCGGCACAATATGGAGTGCACGAAGTACATCTCGGTATCGTATTCCTGGCTGCGATGCAGCTAGGGTATATGACGCCGCCCGTGGGACTGAATCTTTTTATTGCGAGTTACCGCTTCGAGAAACCGATCATGCATGTTTACTCGGCGACGTTCCCATTCCTGATCATCCTGATGTTGTCGGTCATCCTGATTGCGTTTTGGCCCGCCTTGTCACTTTGGCTCGTACCGGGGTCGTAGAGCCGGGAGGTAAGTCTTGAAATCCGTCGGTCGCACTCTTTTATTCCTTGCGTTCCTTTCGGTACAGGGCAGCATCGGGGCCGAGCTCGACATCGATGACATCAAGTTGCCGCGAGGATTCGAGATCGAGGTCTATGCCAACGTGCCCAATGCGCGTTCATTGACGCTCGGCTACAACAATGTTGTCTTTGTCTCGAATCGTCAGCAACAGTCGGTGTATGCCGTTGTTCCGAGCGGCGGCGCCAACCCGCGGGTCGTCGAAGTTGCGCAGGGCCTGACGGTGCCCAACGGCATCGCATTTCATAACGGTGACCTGTATGTCGCCGAGATCAGTCGCGTCCTCGTCTTTCGCAACATCATGGCGACGATGACCGAATCCCCCAGACCCGACGTCCTGGATATCGAGCTGCCTCGGGAGGGCCACCATGGCTGGCGTTATATCGCCTTCGGGCCGGATGGCAAGCTCTATATTGGTATTGGTGCGCCCTGTAATATCTGTGACCGCGATGACGAGGGCTTCGCCCAGATATGGCGGATGAATCCTGACGGCAGCGGTAAGGAGATATTCGCCCGCGGCGTTCGCAACACGGTCGGGTTTACCTGGCATCCAGATACCGGAGAGATGTGGTTTACGGACAACGGCCGCGACATGCTGGGTGACGATCTGCCGCCCGACGAACTCAATCGCGCGGGCCGGCCAGGACTGCATTTCGGCTACCCGTATTGCCATGGTGGCGATTTGCCGGATCCTGAGTTCGGTCGCGACTGCGGGAGTTACATGCCGCCCGAGTTGAAGCTCGGGCCCCACGTGGCTGCCCTGGGTCTACAGTTTTACACGGGGGATATGTTCCCCGCCGAGTACCGGGGCCAGCTCTTTATTGCGGAACACGGCTCGTGGAATCGGTCAAAGAAAATAGGCTACCGCGTCATGCTCGTCGAACTGGAAGATGGTTTACCGGTTTCTTACGAGCCTTTTGCCGAGGGCTGGCTGCGACGTGGCGAGGTCTCCGGTCGACCAGTGGACCTGGTCGAGTTGAGTGACGGGTCGTTGCTCGTCAGCGACGATCACGGCGGCCGCGTATTCCGCATCTATTACGAGGACGACTAGTTCGTGAGTAAACCAAACTTCCTGATCAGACTCTTTTCCGCTATCTGGGGCGGTGTCGACGGTGTACGAAAAATACTGCACCTGATTCTTTTGCTGGTACTGTTCACCATCATCTTTGGCGCCATGCAGGACACACCGCTGGTCCTGCCCGATCGCGCCGCACTCGTCATCGAACCCTACGGATATCTTGTCGAACAGATAGAAGGGCACCCGTTCGACCGGGCTCTGTCGGAGCTGGCTGGCGACGGCAGGCCGCAAACACTCGTTCAGGACATGATCGACGCGCTCGATTATGCGAAAGATGATGACCGCATCGAAGTTTTGTATATAGATCTCGGCAGTCTGCTGGGCGGCGGTCTGAGCAAATTGCAGCGGGTGGCCGCCGCAATCGAGGACTTCAAAACGTCAGGAAAGACCGTTATCGCAAGCGCCGACTTCCTCAGTCAGCAGGGTTACTACATTGCCGCCCATGCTGACGAGGTTTACCTGCATCCCGAGGGCATGATGCTGTTGCAGGGCTATGGGCGATGGCGTAATTACTTCAAGGAAGCGATCGATCTGTTGCGAATCGACTGGAACGTGTTTCGTGTCGGTACCCACAAGTCATTTGTCGAGCCCTATACGCGAATGGACATGTCGGACGCGGATCGCGAGACAACTCTGCACCTCGTCGAGCAGCTCTGGTCCCTGTATGAGAGTGATGTCGAAACCGCGCGCGGTCTTGAGCCCGGGACGATCGAGGACTACACGGATAATTTCGTCGAGATCATGGAGGCCAATGGCGGTGACTTTGCCCGGGCGGCCGCCGAGCACGGTCTCGTCGATGATCTGCTGAAGCGGACCGAACTGCGCGATTTGTTGATCGACCGTGTCGGTCCGGATCCGGATCACACTGACACCTTCCGGTCGGCCGGTATGTACGAATACCTTGCGCAGATGCGAGTGCTGTCCGGTGGAAAGAAGCGGACGAAGAATGTCGCGGTCGTTGTTGCAGCCGGCGATATCCTCTTCGGCTCCCAGCCACCCGGAACGGTCGGGGGCGACTCGACATCAGCGTTGCTCCGTGAAGCGCGCAACGAAGACTCCGTGGAGGCGGTCGTTTTACGTGTCGACAGTCCCGGCGGGAGTGCTTTCGCTTCCGAGATCATCATGGACGAAATCATTGCATTGCGAAATGCCGGAAAACCTGTCGTAGCGTCGATGGGCAGCGTTGCCGCGTCGGGCGGCTACGCGATCTCGACCGTCGCGGACAAAGTCTTCGCCAGCCCGGCGACGATCACGGGCTCGATCGGTGTCTTCGGAATGTTCCCGACGTATCAGCGCACGCTGCGCACGGTCGGTATTGCAACAGACGGCGCCGGATCGACGCCACTGTCAGGGGAACTCAGGCCCGATCGGGAGATGTCCGAGCAGTCGAAGAAGCTGTTCCAGCTGGCCATCAATGACTATTACGACGATTTTGTTGGCCTGGTCGCCGAAAGCCGCGAGATGGATGTCGAGATTGTTGATGCGATTGGACAGGGCCAGGTGTGGACCGGCCTGGATGCCGTCGAAAACGGACTCGTTGACGAGCTCGGTACCCTCGAGGATGCGATTGCCGCCGCGGCGGAGCTGGCCGAACTCGGTGACGAAGACTACGGGACATTGCTGATCGAACAATCCCTGTCCCCGACCGAACAGATGATTATTGATCTGCTCGGTGCGGTTTCCGTTACCGGAATCGACGTGTCCGGCTGGATGAAAAGCCCGTCTCTCGTCCGGGATATCGCGGACGACGTGATGTCGAAGGCCGGACCGCTGCTGCGCTTCAACGATCCGAAAGGCATTTACTCACACTGTTTCTGCGATCTGCGCTGACGCGCCCGCGCTAGTTCCAGTGCAGTATTACCTTGCCCGACTGGCCGGACTCCATCAGGTCGAACGCGGGCTGAAACTCGTCGATCGGAAAATGGTGCGTGATGATCGGCTCGATGTTGAGGCCGCTCTGCAGCATGCTCGACATCTTGTACCAGGTCTCGAACATCTCGCGACCATAGATGCCCTTGACGATCAGTCCCTTGAATATCACCTCGTCCCAGTTGATGCCGGTGCCTTCGGGCAGGATGCCGAGTAACGCGATCTTGCCGCCGTGGTGCATCGTGCGCAGCATGTCCTGGAAAGCCTGGGCATTGCCGGACATTTCCATCCCGACGTCGAAACCCTCGACCATGCCGAGTTCTTGCATCGCGTCGTCGATCGACTCGCGGGTGACATTGAGAGCGAGCGAGGCGCCCATCTTGCGGGCAAGGTCCAGCCGATAGTCGTTCACGTCGGTGATGACGATATGGCGTGCGCCTGCATAACGAGCGATAGCAACGGCCATGATTCCGATAGGACCTGCGCCGGTAATCAGCACATCCTCGCCAACGAGGTCGAATGAAAGGGCCGTGTGCGTCGCATTGCCGAGCGGGTCGAGAATGGATGCCATGTCGTCGGTGATGGAGTCCGGCAGTTTGAATACATTAAATGCCGGAACGGCCAGGTACTCGGCGAAAGCGCCGGGCCGGTTGACGCCGATGCCAAGCGTGTTCATGCACAGATGCCGGCGGCCGGCCCGGCAGTTTCGGCAAACTCCGCAGGTGATGTGTCCCTCGGCCGATACCCTGTCGCCAGTCTCGAATCCCCGGACTTCGCTGCCATATTCGACGATCTGCCCGCAGAATTCGTGTCCGGCGGTCAGCGGCACCGGGATCGTGTGCTGCGCCCACTCGTCCCACTGGTAGATGTGAATGTCAGTACCGCAGATTGCGGTCTTGTTGACCTTGATCAGGACGTCGTTGTGACCGACACGCGGCTTGTCGATGTCCTCCATCCAGATACCGCGCTCAGGTTTTACTTTTACTAATGCTTTCATCAGGTTATCACCTTTAGTTCACGTCCTACTTCAGTAAATGCCTCGACCGCGTGGTCGAGCTGATTGCGCGTCAGGCCCGCCGTCATCTGGGTGCGTATGCGGGCCTCACCCTCGGGAACCACCGGGAACGAGAAGCCGATGACATAGATGCCGCGTTCGAGCAGCCTGTCGGCCATCGTCGTGGCCAGTCTGGCATCGCCCAGCATGACCGGAATGATCGGATGCTCGCCGGGCTTCAGGTCAAATCCCCGCTCGGTCATCCTGCTGCGAAAATACTGCGCATTGGCATGAAGGTTTTCCCGCAAAGAGCTGTCGCGTTCCAGCAGGTCGAGAACCGCGATCGATGCCGCGGCGATGATCGGTGCCACCGAATTGGAAAACAGGTAGGGGCGCGATCGCTGCCTGAGCCAGCCGACGATTTCTTTTCTTGCCGCCGTGAATCCGCCTGACGCGCCGCCCAATGCCTTGCCGAGCGTGCCCGTGATGATATCGACGCGCCCCATGACGCCCCGATACTCGTGGGTGCCGCGCCCCGTTTTGCCCAGGAATCCCGTTGCATGACAGTCATCGATCATCGTCAGTGCATCGTACTTGTCCGCGAGATTGCAGATGGCTTCGAGGTCGGCAATCGTGCCGTCCATCGAAAATACGCCGTCGGTAACGATTAGCCTGACCTTTGCGTCTTTTGCCGCTTCGAGCTGGGCCTCGAGGTCGGCCATGTCATTGTGCGTGTAGCGAAAGCGCTGTGCTTTGCAGAGCCGAATGCCGTCGATAATGCTGGCATGGTTCAGAGCGTCGGAGATGACGGCATCGTCGGGCCCGAGCAGCGTCTCGAACAGGCCGCCATTGGCGTCAAAGCAGGAAGGGTAGAGGATCGTATCCTCGGCACCCAGGAAACCGCTGATACGGGCCTCGAGATCCTTGTGCAGTGTTTGTGTGCCGCAAATGAACCGGACCGATGCCATGCCGTAACCAAATGCGTCGAGTGCGTTGTGTGCCGCGGCAATGACCTCCGGGTGGTTAGCCAGTCCCAGGTAATTATTCGCGCACAGATTGAGCACGTGCTGTGTCTCGCCGTCCGATTTGACGTCGATGGCAGCTTGCTGGGGACCCGCAATCAGGCGTTCGGTCTTGTAGAGGCCTTGCGACTTAAGGGCTTCGGTTTGTTCTCTCAGGGAGTCGAGGAATGCGGCTGCCACGGTCGATTCTCGCTGGTTCGAAAGGGGATGAAAGTATAGCAACCGGGCTCGACATGGTTACCATACGTGCTTTTCACACCGGGCGGCTGTCCAGCTATGCAATTCACGAACCAGCCTGCGGCGAAGCCGGCGTCGATCCCCGGTCTCAGTAGCCTGTATCTCGCCGACGAGGAGAAGCTTGTCCGGGAACTTGTGGAGGCCGCCGATCCGGGTGACAGCGCGCGCAGCAAAATCGGGGAAACGGCAGCCCGGCTCGCAATGCATGGCGATGGTACCCATGTCGTATCGCTCGACCAGGTGATCGAAACCATGCGCCAGACCGGGCTCGATATGTCTTCGAGCTACAAGGAAACGTCCAAGGGTGGCCTGGCCGTAAATGTGCCCGAGTGCTGAAGCCGTTTCGCTAATGCACTTTTTTCGGATAGTCGTGCAGGATGAGTTTCGTCGCTGGCCGGTCGTAAAGCATCCAGTCGTCGCAATCGAGACTGATCGATACGACGCCGGCCGTCGGCAGGTTACTGGTCAGGCCCGGCATGAAAAAGTTGACGAGGTCTGTCAGTCCCGGGTTGTGCCCGAACAGCATCAGGTGATTGAAACCGGGATCCTGGGTGGCGATGACATCGAGCAGATTATCGAGCGAGGCGAGGTAGAGGCCATCCTCGCGCTGCAGAAATTCCACTGGGTAGCCGAGTTCGCTGGCAAATATCTTGGCCGTCGTCCACGCACGCACGGCCGGGCTGCTAATGATCTGCGATGGCCTGATTCCGGCCTCCGCGACGCGCTGCCCCATGATCGGCGCATCGCGCTTGCCGCGTTTGTTCAGCGGCCGCTCCCGATCGGTCAGGTCGCGATGTTTCCAGCTTGACTTGGCGTGACGAACAATAGTGAGTGATTTCATACGCGGCAGAACCTTTTGCTGACGCGAGTTTACATCAAGCCGGTCTGCAAGCGCGCCTCGTCCGACATCATGCTCTGGTTCCAGGGCGGGTCGAAGACGAGTTCGACTCGGACATCAGACACGGTCGGAACGACCGCAATCTTTTCCTGCGCGTCCTGCACGATTACCTCGCCCATGCCGCAGCCGGGAGCTGTCAGTGTCATGTCCACATTGACGCTACGTTCACCATTGCCAAGTGGTTTGATCTCGCACCGATAGACCAGGCCCAGGTCGACGATATTTACCGGAATCTCGGGGTCGTAACAGGTGCGCAGCTGGTTCCAGATAACTGCCTCGATATCCTCATCGGATGCGTTCTCGGGTACTTCGGGCGGAGGGACGGGCTCCTTGCCGATGGCATCGGCATCCCGGCCTGCGATGCGAAACAGGTTGCCTTCGACGTATATGGTGAAACTGCCACCGAGCGCCTGGGTGATGAATCCGTTCGTGCCTTGCCGCAGCACGAGTTCCTCACCCGCGGGGATAATGATTGCCTTGACGTCACGAGCGATCGTGAATGGTTCATTCATGTGCCCAAACATTGCTACTCCGTCGATACCGGTTCGGTCTGGCCGTGAACGGCCGAATTCAGTGCATGCCAGGCGAGCGTGGCGCATTTGACGCGCAACGGATAGTCGCGAACACCGTCGAGCGCCCGTATCTTGTCGAGGCTGACCCCGATATCCCGCGGCTCGCGCGCGGTGGGGCCGGTCAGTCTTCCCGTGACTTCCATGAAGCACTCGACGGCCTGTTGTTTGCTGAGGCCCGTCACGAGGTCTGTGAGCAGGGAAGCCGACGCAACAGAGATCGCACAACCGCTGCCCTCAAATGCAGCCTCGCGAATGACATCGTCGTCGAGCCGGACATACAGTCGCAGTTTGTCGCCACAGAGGGGGTTGATGCCCTCCGCCGTATGCGTCGCGCCGTCAAGCTTGTGAAAATGGCGCGGGTTGCGGGCATGGTCGAGGATCAGCTCGCGGTAAAGATCGCGCAGTTCATCTGTGTTGGCTGCCGCAGTCATGAAAATATCTGCCTGGCCTTCACGACCGCCTCGAGGAGCTGGTCGATGTCGTCCTGGTTGTTGTAAAGGGCAAGCGACGCGCGAGCCGTTCCAGGCACGCCGAAAAATTCCATGACCGGCATTGCGCAATGATGGCCCGTGCGAATCGCGACCCCCTGGTGATCGAGTATCGTGCCAAGGTCATGCGGGTGGATGTCGTCGACCAGGAACGATTGCACGCCCGCCTTGTTCGCTGCGGTACCGATCAGCCGGACGCCGTCGATGTCGCCGAGTTTTTGCATCATGTAGCCGAGCAATCGTGACTCGTGCTCTTCGATTCGCGCCATGCCTGTCGCTTGCAGGTAGTCGATGGCGGCGCCGAGTCCGACGATGCCGGAGATATTGGGCGTGCCGGCCTCGAACTTGTAGGGCAGGTCGTTATAGATGGTGCCGTCGAACGACACCTCGAGGATCATTTCGCCACCGCCCTGGTAGGGCGGCATCGCATCAAGGTGCGCTTGCTTGCCCCACAGGACACCGGTGCCGGTGGGTCCGAACATCTTGTGCCCTGAAAATGCATAGAAGTCGCAGCCGAGCGCCTGCACATCGACGGCCATGTGGGGCACGCACTGCGCGCCGTCCAGAAGTACGGGTATGTTGCGGTCCCTGGCCAGGGCAATGATGTCCGCCACCGGATTGATCGTGCCAAGCGCATTGGATACGTGGGCCACTGCGATCAGGCGGGTCTTGTCGGACACCAGGTCGACAAACGCCTCGTACACGAGTTCGCCATCCTGGTTGATCGGTGCCACCACGAGTGTCGCGCCGGTTTGTTCGCAGACGAGCTGCCACGGGACGATGTTCGAGTGATGCTCCATGTGGCTGATCAGAATCTCGTCGCCCTCTTTCAGCCGCGGACCGCAAAAGCTCTGGGCGACAAGGTTGATGGATTCGGTCGTGCCGCTCGTGAGGATGACCTCATCGCGGCTTGGCGCATTGATGAACGATCCGATCTTGTCTCTTGCACCTTCATAGGCCTCGGTCGCCCTGTGGCTCAGCGTATGCACGCCGCGATGCACATTCGCGTGATCGTGTTGCTGATACCGGGCAACGGTCTCGATGACGAGTTCGGGTTGCTGCGCCGAGGCGGCATTATCCAGGTAGGCCAGGGGATGGTCGTTGACCAGCTGGTGCAGAGCCGGGAAGTCTCGCCGGCATGCACTCAAAGGAGTGAATTCACGTGTCTGTGCCTGGCTCATTGGTCTCCCTCATGCATTAACTCCCGCAGGCGTGAGTCCACGGCCCCGGCCAGGAAGTCGTGCAGTTGCTCGACAGGCGTCCTGCCAATTGTTGCTTGTGCGAAAGCGCGGGTCAGCATTCGCCGGGCGTCGCGGCGGCTGAGGCCTCGCGTACGCAAATAGAACAGCGCGGCCTCGTCGAGCTGGCCCACGGTTGTGCCGTGGCTGCACTTGACGTCATCCGCGTAAATTTCCAGCTCGGGTTTGGCATCGATCTCCGCATTCCTCGACAACAGGAGATTGTGATTCGACTGCTGTGCGTCCGTCCCGTCGGCTCCCTCGTGCACGATGGCCTTGCCGTTCCAGACACCGCGCGCCTTGCCGTCGAGAATGCCGCGGTACTCCTGGTTGGAGACTGCCGGCCCGACGCGATGATCGACGCGCGTATGGTTGTCGATATGTTGTCCATCGCCGACGAGGTACAAGCCGCCGAAGTCCGCTTCAGCGCCAGGCTGCGCGATATCGACAACGAGATCATTCCGGACGAGCCGTCCGCCGAGGTCGAAAGAGGTGTGACGAAGCCGCGCGTCCTTCCCGAGGCCGACGGTGAGATGGCTCGTCTGGTTGTGCCGCTTGTGCCGGTTCTGGATGCGGACGTAGTCGGCTCGCGCGCCATCGGCCACCGCCAGGTTGATGACGGAATTGGAATAGAGGTCCGCCTCTCCCTCGGACACCTGGTATTCGACAAAGCTGGCAACGCTTCCGGGCGCGACATCGATGTTGATGCGAACCTGGGACACGCTGTCGTCGCCGGCTTCGTCGCATACATGGATGCCGAGAGGCCGTTGCAGTGTCACATCCTGGCCTATCGAGATGTGCAGTCCATCGTGGAGCAGCGCGATATTGAAATCGCCCAGGCGGCCGGCCGGTGCGAGTTCGGGTACGGTGTCACTCAGGCGTTTGACGCTGATACCGTCTGGCAGGCCGGTGATTGAATCGTCGTCGATCTGGCCGTTGGCGATCCGGATCCACGTCGCATCGATGGCGTCGGGTGCCGCTCTCATGGACGGCGCCGGAAGCGCGGCGCCCTGATCGAGCCAGTTATTGGCGATCTCGATCAGCGATGACAGTTCCGTGTATTTCCAGTCTTCTTCGCGGGCCCCCGGTAGTCCATCGCGACGCAGCTGCTCGAGCGCAGCCCGGCGCAGCGCCGACAGCCCGTTGTCGGGCAATGCGGCGACCGCTCTTTCCAGAGCGTCGAACGAGAGGGCGGTCGAGTTCATGCGCTGGCCGCCTCCCGCACCCAGTCGTAGCCCTTGTCTTCGAGCTCGAGCGCGAGCGTCTTGTCACCCGACCGGGCGATCCTGCCGTCGGACAGCACGTGCACATGGTCCGGTTCCACATAGTCGAGCACACGCTGGTAGTGCGTCACGAGAATGATTGCCCTGTCCGGCGACCGCAGCGCATTGATGCCTTCGGCAACGGCCCTCAGCGCGTCGATATCGAGACCCGAATCGGTCTCGTCGAGAATCGCGAGACTCGGCTCGAGCATGGCCATCTGCAGAATTTCGTTGCGCTTCTTCTCACCGCCCGAAAATCCCTCGTTGACGCCGCGGTTGAGAAACTGCGGATCCATGCCGAGTACGGCCATCTTCTCCCTGGCGAGTTTCAGGAATTCGAAGGCATCGACATCGTCGAGCCCCTGGTGGCGGCGCTTGGCGTTGACAGCTTCCCTGAGCAGGATCGCGTTGTTGACGCCCGGAATCTCGACCGGGTACTGAAAGCCGAGAAAAATGCCTTCGCGCGCTCGTTCCTCAGGCTCGAGTTCGAGGAGGTCTTCGCCCTTGAAGGTGACGGTCCCTGAAGTGACTTCGTAGTCGCTATGGCCCGCAATGACCTGGGCCAGCGTGCTCTTGCCGGAGCCGTTCGGGCCCATGATGGCGTGCACTTCACCGGCGCTGACGTCGAGCGACAAGCCCCGCAGTATTTCAGTACCGCCAATCGAGGCGTCGAGATCTTTGATTTGCAGCATTCTCTGTTCCTATCCGACGGCGCCTTCGAGGCTGACGCTCAGCAGCGCTTGCGCCTCGACGGCAAATTCCATCGGTAATTCCTTGAAGACTTCCTTGCAGAAGCCGTTGACGATCAGGTTGACGGCGTCCTCTTCCGAGATGCCACGCTGGCGGCAGTAGAACAACTGGTTGGCCGAGATTTTCGACGTCGTGGCTTCGTGTTCCACTTTGGCGCCAGGATTACGTATCTCCATGTACGGGAACGTGTGCGCGCCGCATTCCTTGCCAATCAGCAGGGAATCGCACTGCGTGTGGTTGCGCGCGCCGTCCGCCTGCGGCATGACGCGAACGAGTCCGCGGTAGGCCTGCTGTGCGCGACCGGCCGAGATGCCTTTGGAGACGATCGTGCTGCTCGTGTTCTTGCCGATGTGAATCATCTTCGTGCCGGTGTCGGCCTGCTGGTAGTTGTTCGTCACGGCGACCGAGTAGAACTCGCCGACCGAATTGTCACCGCGCAGGATGCAGCTGGGGTACTTCCAGGTAATCGCCGAGCCGGTCTCGACCTGGGTCCAGGAAATCTTTGAATTGGCGCCGCGGCAGTCGCCACGCTTTGTCACGAAGTTGTAGATGCCGCCTTTGCCTTGCTCGTCGCCCGGGTACCAGTTCTGCACCGTCGAATACTTGATTTCGGCATCGCCGAGGGCGACGAGTTCGACCACGGCGGCATGCAGCTGGTTTTCATCGCGCATGGGTGCCGTGCATCCTTCGAGGTAGCTGACATAGCTGCCCTCGTCGGCAACGATCAGCGTGCGTTCGAACTGGCCGGTGTTGGCAGCGTTGATGCGGAAATAGGTCGACAACTCCATCGGGCAGCGAACGCCTTTCGGCACATAGACGAACGAGCCGTCGCTGAAGACCGCCGAATTCAGCGCGGCATAGAAGTTGTCGCGCTGCGGCACAACGCTGCCCAGGTACTTGCGGACCAGCTCCGGATGTTCCTGCACGGCTTCGGAGAACGAGCAAAAGATGACGCCGGCTTCGGATAGCTTCTCCTTGAACGTCGTTGCGACCGAGACGCTGTCGAACACGGCGTCGACCGCGACGCCGGCCAGTCTGGCGCGCTCGTGCAACGGAATGCCGAGCTTGTCGTAGGTTTCGAGCAGTTTCGGGTCGACTTCATCGAGGCTCTTCGGCCGGTCTTCGTCCGATTTGGGCGCGGCAAAGTAGGAGATCGCCTGGAAATCGATGGGCGGGTAGTGCACATGCGCCCAGGTCGGCTCATCCATCTCACGCCACATGCGGAAGGCTCGCAGGCGCCAATCGAGCATGAATTCGGGCTCGTTCTTGCGCGCCGAAATCGCACGCACCACGTCCTCGTCGAGACCCGGCGGCAGGCTCTCGGTCGCGATGTCAGTGACAAAGCCGTGCTCGTAGCGACGGTTGACGAGGTGTTCGAGATTTTCCTGTTCAGTCGGCATGGATCAGGTCTTCTTTTCCACGGTTACCGGAAGTCCGCCAAAGCGGAAACTCGGAATGGGGCTGTTGGCGCGTGTCAGGTCGATCAGGTTGACGTCTTCGAGCGCTCGACGGATCGCGACATTGATACGCTGCCATGCGTTGCCGACGTTACAGACGTCCTCGTAGTCGCAACGACTGTCCGTGGCGCTGCATTCAGTAATCGAGACCGGTCCTTCCAGCGCGTCGATGACACTGGCGGCGCTGATCTCGTGTGGGGGCCGGGCCAGCTCATAGCCGCCGTTGGCGCCGCGGGTCGATGTGACGAGCCCGGCGCGGGCGAGCGCTTTGAGCAGCTTGCTGACCGTCGGAGGCGCGATGCCGGTAGTCTCGGAGACCTCCGCGGCACTGCAGACGCGACCTTCGGCGCCGGCCAGGTGGGCCAGCACGACGGTGCCGTAATCGGTGAGTTTACTTATTCTGAGCACGTTCAGTCCTGCTTCAGGAACAATAGAGGACTATTTTAGTCCTATTTAGTTCAAGAGACTATAGATGCCCGCATTTTTTGCTATCCTTCGCGCGGCGCCGCCCCACGGAGAATGACACTGTCTGACACACTCATCGAATTGCGCGATGTGGACTTTTCGCGCGGCGATCGGCCGATTTTCCGCGATCTGAACCTGACGATCCGCAGTGGCGAGGTCACAGCCATCATGGGGCCCAGCGGCACCGGCAAGACGACGCTCCTGCAGCTCATCACCCGGCAGCTGAGCCCGGATAGCGGACAGGTTTTCGTCGCGGGCGACGATATTGCCAGGTACGGCATTTCCGAGCTGTACCGGATGCGGCAGCGCATGGGCATGCTGTTTCAGAACGGTGCACTGCTGACCGACATGAGCGTGTTCGAGAATGTCGCCTTTCCGCTGCGCGAACACACGAAGCTCGGGGAGCGGTTGATTCGCAATGTCGTCCTGCTCAAATTGCAGGCGGTCGGGCTCCGCGGCGCGGCGGGCCTGATGCCGTCGGAACTCTCGGGCGGCATGGCGCGGCGTGTCGCGCTCGCTCGCGCGATCGTCATGGACCCGGCGCTTCTGATCTACGACGAGCCCTTTGTCGGTCTCGACCCGATATCGATGGGCGTCATTGCCAAGCTGATCCGGCAGCTGAACGATGCGCTCGGCATCACGAGTATTGTCGTCAGCCACGACGTCAAGGAAATCGGTGAGGTGGCCGACTACAGCTACGTGATCGCGGACGGAAAAGTCGCGGCCTCAGGGCGCCCGGCCCAGCTCCGCAACGAGCCGTCGGAGCTTGTCCGGCAGTTCATGCTCGGTCTTGCCGACGGACCGGTCGCGTTTCATTACGACGCGCCCGATATCGAAGAGCAATTTATCGGATCGAAGCCGGACTAAGGGCAGATGTTTCACGATATCTGGAAAACGTTTCTCGGTTTCCTGCAAGGCTTTGGCGCCATGAGCCTGTTTTTCCTGCGGCTGCTGCAGTACACGCCCGCGGTCCTCGTTACGCGATTCAGGCTGGTTTTTTACCAGGTCTACAATGCAGGTGCGCTGTCGATTGTCATCATCATGGTGTGCGGACTGTTCGTTGGCGGTGTGCTCGGCCTGCAGGCGTATTCGAACCTCGAGCGTTTCAACGCCGAGGATACGACAGGCATCTTTGCGGGTTTTGCGCTGATCAAGGAAATCGGCCCGGTTATTACTGCGCTGCTCTTCGCGGGCCGTGCCGGTACGGCGCTGGCGTCGGAGATCGGCCTGATGAAAGCGACGGACCAGTTGTCAGCAATGGAGATGATGGCAGTCGATCCGCTGCGTTATGTAGCCGTGCCGAGATTCCTCGGTGGCGTCATATCGGTGCCGCTCCTGACTGCGATATTCACGACCATCGGATTGCTGGGATCGCATCTCGTTGCCGTCGAACTGCTCGGCGTCGACGTTGGCGCCTATTGGCAGCAGTTGCAAAACGCACTGGACATGGAAGATGTCATGGAAGGCATTTACAAGAGCATCACATTCGGGATCATCGCGAGCTTGCTCGCGGTATGGGAAGGCTATAATTCGGTACCGACGGCAGAGGGCGTGGGCAGGGCGACCACGCGTACGGTCGTCATCACCGCAATCGCCGTCCTGATCTTCGATTTCATGATCACTGCATGGATCCTCTGAGGTAGCGCAATGCAGCAAACACGCACGATAGAACTCGGTACTGGACTTTTCGCACTGCTCGGAATTGGTGCGTTGTTTTTCCTGACAACTCAGACAACGGGAAAGAACGACTTCTCCGTTGCCGACACTTACCAGGTGACCGCAAGATTTGACAATGTCGGTAGTTTGAAGCCGCGGGCCCCGGTATCGATGTCGGGGGTAACGATCGGCCGGGTAACCGATATCAGTTTCGATTCGAACGCCCTGGAGGCCGTGGTGACCTTTGTCATCGATAGCGAGTATGACCAGATTCCCGATGACTCCGATGCCAGCATCCTTACCGCTGGATTGCTCGGCAGTCAGTACATAGGGCTGACGGCGGGCGGGTCCCCGCTGTATCTGGAGGACGGGAGTGAGATCCTGTTCACACAATCGGCCATACTGCTCGAGAATATAATTGGTAAGTTTCTTATTAGCGGCCCGTCCAGTGACGAGGATGGGGAAGACGATTAGGCGGGAGTCGCCATGAAAACCATACTTTCAGTCAGCCTGACACTGACAGCATTGCTGGCATTCGCGGCAGCGCCGGCGGCAGCCAATGCGCCCAATCAGGTCGTCGAGGAGGCCGTGGATCTCCTGTCCGAGGGACTCGACGTGCGCCGGGATGAGCTGGCTGCCGACGAAGTCGCCTTACGCGAATTTATCGACGGCATCCTGCTGCCGCGGTTCGACCGGGAATTTGCAGCGGGAGCGGTCCTTGGCAAGCACTGGCGTTCGGCCAGCGACGAGCAACGGGCGCGGTTTGTTTCCGCATTCTACGAGACGCTGTTGCAGCGTTATGCCGATGGCGTGGTCGAATTCGACATGACCCGCGTCGAGGTACTGCCGTACAAGGGCGATGCCAGCAAGCGCACGACCGTCGTCAAGACACGCGTGCGCCTCGACGATGGCAGCAAAGTGCCGGTCAACTACACCCTCGTAAATCGCGAGGACCGCTGGCGGATGTTCGACGTGCAGATCGAAGGCGTGTCCTACGTCGTTAATTTTCGCAAGGAACTCGACTCGGAGATCCGCTCAACGAGCCTCGAGGATGTCATCACGCGTCTGGAACGCGATGCGGGTCTGATCGCCGATGAGTGAATTCGTTCTCGAGGACTGTGGCGGGGGCCGGTTCGCTCTCAGCGGTGACATGTCGTTCCAAACGACCGACAGGATACTGCGTGCGAGCGATGGCCAGTTTGGCCAACATGCCTCGCTGGAGATCGACCTTTCGCGTGTCGAGCGGGCCGATTCGGCCGGACTCGCGCTGCTTCTCGAATGGAAAGCGCAGGCGCGGCAACGTAATGCCACTATCCGGTTTCAGGCCTTGCCCAAAAGCCTGCTTGCGATTGCCAGGGCGTCCGAGGTCGATGGCCTAATCTGAGGGCTCCTGGTCGGGCTCGTCGGCTGACGGCTCGCCTTCCTCCTCAAAGAACTCGTCGAACATTTCGTCGTCGTAGAAGTCTTCTTGTTCCTCGGCGGGCACTTCACCGTCAAAAACGCGGAAACGACGATTTTGCCGAAACGCTTCTCGCATCGTCACGTACGTGTCTGTTGATTCCTCGAGTATGGCGTCGGCTCCCAGCAGGCGATAGCGCAGGTCGATCAGGCGGACGCCCCAGACCTTGTCGCGCACGGACGAATTGTCGTAGTGGGTCCAGACGTCGGAGTAGTAGTCGACCGGCAACGCCACGACATCGGACAACATGTTCGGGCCCCAGAACGGCACTACGATATACGGGCCGTCAGGCACGCCCCAGACCGCCAAGGTCTCTGCAAAATTTTCGTCGTACCGCTCCATACCGGCGGCGCCGGCGACGTCGAACAGGCCGCCGATGCCCAGGGTGCTGTTGAACAGGAACCTGCCCAGCTCAGTGAAGCCACGAGCCGGTTTGCCCTGCAGGAAGTTATTCAAAGCGGATCCCGGTGTCCGGAGGTTGCTGAAGAAGTTCGTGACGCTGCGGCGCACCGGTGACGGAACGACCTTGCGATAGCCTCTTGCTACGGGAGCAAGGAACGCGCGATCGAGGGCCCTGTTAAATGTATGGATCTTGCGGTTAAGCGGCTCGAGCGGATCATACTCGACGTATGTTGAGTTCTCGTCGGTGGGATCGTGCGATGCGCAGCCACTGATAGAGAATGCGAGCGACACGAACAGCAGGCACACGATGGCCTTTTTCGGGCTGCGGTTGTGCACGATCAGTTCTCCGTTCTCGCAGTCATTCCGACCGGTTTGCTGCGTTGTAGCTGCGTGAGTTGCTCTTCGGTCATGAACTCCCGGATGAAGTCGATACGTGCCTCGAATCGAATACGCTGGATCTCCTGGAGTTCGGGAATCGCGAGCGCCTGGCGCAGGTAATTGACGCCGCCGACGAGATCGCCCGTCATCAGGCGATACTCCGATAGGTAGTAGTATGCCTCGGCGCTGTCGCCGGCCATCGCGGCGGCTCGTGCGATCAGCCGGACCTGTTCGGGTGTCGGCGGCACATTGTTCATCAGGTCAAGCAGCATCTTGTGAGCCTGGTCCGCCTTCCCGAGCTGCAACAATAGTTCGCCATAGTTAATGATGAGCGGCACGTTGCGCGGGAACAATTCGACAGCTCTGTCGAACGTGGCCTGGCCGGCGGCATAGCGCTCCAGTGCGAGTTGCGCCTGCCCGAGCCCGATGTGATAAGCGATGACCTTTTTGTCGTTCTCGACCAGGTCCTCGAAAATCCGCACAGCCTCGAGATCCCGGCCCGCTCGCTGGTACGCGACGGCGCGCCCGTAGCGTTCGATATCAGTCTGGTTCTCGTAGTCGCGGCGTTCAAAGTATTCGACGGCCTTTTCCGGCGTGTCGAACGCATTCACGCGCAGTCTTGCCTGGGTAATACCGTAACTGATCGAGTCGTCGGACTGCACACGCGGGTACTCCGCGGCGCGCGCACGCGCTTCGGCGATGCGCGTCGTCGTCACCGGGTGGGTTCTCAGAAATTCGGGCGCGCGCTCGTCGGGCGCGCTCAGCTGCTGCCGCGACATGACCTCGAAGAAGGAACTCATGCCGTGCGGGTCGAATCCTGCCAGGGCCAAGGCGCCGATGCCGATCCGATCCGCTTCGTACTCATTGCTGCGCGTAAAGTTGATCTGCTGCTGGGCCGCGGTGCCCTGTGCCACAGCCATGCCGGCCTGAGCGACATCCGAGTCGCCGCTCGCGGCGCCGAGAATCAGCGCCCCGAGCATCAGGGCGGTGGACAGAATGCTCTGGCGGCTGTTGGCGTGCACCGAACGGGCAATATGGCGTTGCGTGACATGCGCGATTTCGTGGGCGATGACGCCGGCGAGCTCATCTTCGTTCCGGGATGCATCGATCAGGCCGGTATGAACACCGATATAGCCTCCGGGCATGGCAAAGGCATTGATACGAGAGTCGTCCACGACGAAGAATGTGAATTCGTGGTCGCCTTCGTTGGTCTGCGCCGCCAGGCGGTGGCCGATGTCATTGATGTACTCGGTAACCTGCGGGTCTTCGACCACCTGGCCGCTCATGCGAATACTGCGCATGATTGCACGCCCGATCTGCGCCTCCTGGGACTTGTTCAGCACGGCATCGGCAGGGCTGCCCATGTCGGGGATGTTGATATCGTCCGCACCGGCGCCGCTTACGAACACGGCGGTCGTAATGGCAAGTAACGTCAATACCCGTTTGGCGGCGGCGATAATCAAAATAAACGTCTCAAAAACAGGATCTTATCCCTCGGACCCCGTGGCTCAAGCTGCGTTCAACATTTTAACGCTTTCGAGCACCTCTTCGGCATGTCCTTTTACCTTAACTTTGCGCCACTCGGCCCGCAGTTTGCCGTCTTCGCCGATCAGGAACGTGCTGCGCACGACGCCCATAAACTTGCGGCCATAGAGCGTCTTCTCGTGTATGACGTCGAATTGCTTGCACAGCGTCTCGTCCGGGTCGGACAAGAGATCGAACGGAAATCCCTGCTTCGCCTTGAATTTCTCGTGCGAGGCGACGCTGTCCCTCGAAACGCCGAAAATTATGGCGTTCTGGCGTTTGAACTTCGCGTTCAGGGCCTTGAAATCCCGTCCCTCCTGCGTGCAGCCGGGCGTACTGTCCTTGGGGTAGAAATACAGCACGACATGCTGCCCACGCAGGTCCTGCAACCGGATATTCTTGTCACCGGTCGCCTGTGCGACAAAGTCGGCAACGACACGGTTCATTGCGGGTCCGCTCAATGGTGTCTCCTTTTAGTGGGGGGTCAGACTTTTGCCGGTTCGATAATGGCATCGAGATTGAGTCGGTCGCAAAGCTCATGAAACTCGTCACGCAGTTGGGCAATATGCACCGAGGAGGGGATGTTGACGGCCATCTGTACGGCAAACATCGGCGCGCCGGTGTGCGCCGCCGAGTAGCTGCGCGTTGCGACGTCGGCGATCTCGATATCGTGGGCCGCGAAGAAGTTTGCGAGGCCGTACACGATGCCCTGGTGATCGAGACTGACGGCGTCGACCATGTAGGGCATCCGGTCTTCCTTGATGGCACGTTCGCCGGTCTTGCGGATTGTGAACGTCAGGTTGTCCTTGTCAGCGAGCTTGTCGAGTTCCTTTTCAAGCTTGCCGAGCGTGGCCCAGTTGCCCGAGACGAGCATCAGCATGGCGAACTCGGAACCCAATGTGGTCATCCGGCTCTCCTCGATGTTGCCATCGCAGGCCATGATGACCCGGGTGATGTCCTGAACGACGCCAGTACGATCCGTTCCAATTGCTGATAAAACAATAAGTTGTGACATTTATCTCGAAATATTCTAGGTACAGTCGGGTGTGCCTTGCCAGCACCGGACATGAACAGTAACATCGCCGCCTCAATCAAGGCGAGGACTACCGGTGTTCAAAGGCTCTCTGGTCGCTCTGGCGACCCCGTTCGACTCCAATAATCGGGTCGATTATGGGTCGCTCAAGGGCCTGATCGAGTTTCATGTGCGTGAGGGAACCGACGGCCTCGTGATCGCCGGGACGACCGGCGAGGCGGCCACGATGAATCGTGAAGAGCACACGGAACTCGTCGCGAAATCGGTCGAGTACGTCGCCGGCCGGCTACCCGTCATCGCGGGCACGGGCTCCAACTCGACGCGGCAGACGATCAATATGTCGCTGAGCGTCGCGGAGGTCGCCGAAATCGACGCGTTCCTCGTGGTCGTGCCGTACTACAACAAGCCGATGCAGGAGGGCATGTACCAGCATTTCACGGCGATTGCCGATGCCGTGCCGAAACCCGTGCTGTTGTACAACGTGCCGGGGCGCACGGTGGCCGATATGCAGGCGGAGACAGTAGCCAGGCTGGCGGAACACGACAACATCTTCGGCATCAAGGAAGCGACCGGCGATATCGACCGGCTGCGGCAGATTAAGGCCCTGGTTGCCGACGATTTCATGCTGTACAGCGGAGACGATTTCACGGCGCTGGAGTTCCTGGAAACGGGTGGTCACGGCATCGTAACGGTGAGCGGCAATGTCGTCCCGGCAGCGGTCGCACGCTTATGCCGGCTCGTGCGCGAGGGGCAATTCGACGAGGCGAGGGCGCTCGATGAAACGCTTCAGCCACTGAACGATGCGCTGTTCGTCGAGTCCAACCCGATTCCCGTAAAATGGGCCCTGAGCCGGATGGGACTGATACCGCCTTATCTGCGATTGCCAATGACTGAATTTTCGAAACAACATCACGAACAAATGCTGGCCGCGCTCGCGACAGCGGGCGTCAACCTGGAGGACGCGGCATGACGCGCATCACGCTGGCACTGGTGGTCCCCTTGCTGCTCCTGGCCGGGTGTGGCGGCAACATCGGGAACGTGGACTGCGACGAGGGCCCTTACCAGGTGGCCGTTCGCGCACCGAAGGTCCAGGCGCCGGAAGGGCTGGACGATCTCGACCCGCTGGCCGAGATACCTCTGCCCGCGGCATCTCCGCGGGAACCCTGGCCGGCGGATGGCCCTTGCATCGAGCAGCCGCCACAGATCATCAGGATGAATTGATCCGAAATCGGAGAGGTGGCTGAGTGGTTTAAGGTGCTCGCCTGGAAAGCGAGTGTACGGTGGTACCGTACCGGGGGTTCGAATCCCCCCCTCTCCGCCAGAACAAGAAGGCCCCCTTGCGGGGCCTTCGTGGTTCTGGCCGAGTGCGGTATGGGCTTTCGAACCCTGTTCGACCAACGCAGCCGCGCAGCGGCATGTTGGCGGGGAGCCCGCGCAGCGGGCGAGCCAATCCCCCTCTCCGCCATTTCATGTGTCCAAGTCGCCGATTCTCGCAGGTAACGGATTGCAGTGCAGACAAGACGCTAGGTGTAACCCAGCAAGCGCCGCAGCCCGGGCAAAACGTGATCAACCATCTGTTTCTGCGTCTCGGGCAGTTCGTCCGGAAAATCGGGCGCCTCTCCGGCCAGGTTTTCCCTTGCGGTACCGCTTTGCTTGCGATCCGAGCCGACTCGGACCCGGTCGCGCCAATCGGCTGGTAACTCTTTGATACCGCATTTGCCCAGCAGGTCGGCGAAATAAGTCTCCGCCGCATCGGAATCGAGGTCTTTCAGGTTTCCGAGCAGGTCTTCGAATCGCACGACTTCGGCCTTGGTTCCCAGCCAGCCGACGGCATTGTGCAGGAATATATCCTGCATCGAAGGCGCCTTCTTATGAATGCCGAGAATCATCATGTTCATGATTTCCTCGACCGAGACGTTGCCGCCTTTCAGGTGTTCGAGCGATCCCTGGAAGGTATCGGAAAGAAAAAAGCGTGCCCTGGCAAGAACCCAGTCGTAAGGATCGCGAACGAGGATCGTGTGTTTGACTTTATGCAGCGCGATTGCTGCGTCGTCGGAAAAGAGTAAATGCCCCCAGCTGAGAAAGGGCTTGTCCTGAGAAAATGCGGCCAGATGCTGGCGCAGCACCGGGTGTTGAATAAACATCGCGTGGTATTGCTGTTCGACTGGCACGAACATTCGCACAATATTGCGCATGAGGTGCGTGCCGCACTTGGGGACGCTATTCAGGAATACCGGCTCTTGCAGAGGGATCTGCACATAGTCTCGGTTCAGTTCGTTCAGGTTGTCGCCTGAAGCCACCACCCTCGGCATGGCATCGCCTTCCTGGTTGTTTCGGTCACCAAACAGAGTACCCGAAAAAAATGTGCCGACAAAAGTCGGCACATTTTTCGTTTGCTTTTCGGCTTATTGGTCGAAACTGAACGTGAAGTTGACGAAGTATCGACGCCCAAGCCAGTCGTATTGAGAGTACAAGGCCGACCGTCCCGCCGTTCGGAGCGGTCCGCCCAGACCACCGAAGGTCGAAACCTGCGGCGGTTCCTGGTCCAAAGCGTTCGAGACGCCGACGATCGCGCTGAGGCCGATGCTATCCATGTGATACGTGACCGAAAGGTCATGGTATTCGACGGCGTCGGCCTCGAGCACCCGATAGACGGTATCGCCCCAATATTGCGCTTCGGGCCCGCCCTCGTCTTCGGTATTCGACACGTCACCGACAAAGCGCACGCCCCAGAAGAACGACCAGTTTTTCCAGTCATAGGTGGTCCACAACCGTCCCACGTGCTCCGGATGACCGAAGCGGCCGAGATTATCCTGGACATTGCCCGGGAACAGGGCCGTATTCCTCTCTTCGAGCAGGGTGTGCTGGGTATCGATCTCGAGCGTGCCGTCGCCGATATCCACGACCCAACGAAGCGCGATGTCGTAGCCGTTACTCACCTGGCTGGCTACGTTGAGAAACCGGTCCTGGATGTTGTCGACGCCGCCGTTGATGCCCGATCGGTCGAACAGGTCGCAGAGCGGTTCGTTCGGGTAGAACTGCGAGCTGTAACAGCCGCTGACTATCGCCCCCTCCAGGCTCGTGATCTGGTCCTCGATCTCGATGTCGAAGTAGTCGACCGAGAGGCTCAGGTCGGCGAACGCCGGCTGCCAGACAAAACCGACCGTTGTCGACGTGGACGTCTCGGCCTCGAGCTCGCCGATATTGCCTTGCCTGATCATAGTTGCCGAAACCGTGCCGCCGGTGTAGTCAGCCGGCAGCCCAGCCGGGTAATCCGGCGACCGCGTCTCGGCCGCGCAGTTGTCGGCAACGCGCTGGGTGATATCGCCACGGGCGAGCGCGGCGCCCCAATCCCTGCACGGGTCGATATTACGCTGCGAAGGAAAACTTGTTTCGTCCGCAAGGTACAGCTCGAACAACGCCGGCGTCCTGAAGGACGTTCCTTGCGTTGCCCGGAGCCTGAACGTGTCCGTGATCGCCCAGTTGAGTCCGACTTTGTAGGTATCGCCCGTGCCGTAAGTGTCGACGTCGTTATAGCGATACGAGCCGGTAAAGCTCAGGTCGTAGAACCCGGCCCTGTCGGCGAGAATCGGGATATCCACCTCGGCAAACACGGCCTTCGTGTTCTGATCGCCCGATGTGATACCCGCCGACGAACTGCCCCAGGCATTGCCGGCACGGACGATTTCGCCCGGAACGTCGTGTATGTCGTCATCCCGGATGTGGAAGCCGAAGGCGACGCCGAGATCGCCGGCCGGTAACTGCATGATCGGGCCGGTGACGAAGGCCTCCCAGGAAGACTGCTTGTAGACCGTGTTGCCGAAGTCCATGCCGAACAGGTACTCCTGCATTGCAGGCGAGATATTGCCGGCCAGGAACTGCGGATCGAGCCACGGGATATCCTGGCAGGGCACGCCCCTTATCGAGGTGGTCGGAACCCAATTCGCGCAGGAGCCGTCCAGGCCGCCGTAGTCGTAGAGCCAGTTCTGGTCGTAGATCGAGTCGCCGTAGATCTCTTCGCCAACGTAATCGCCGTCGGACTTGCTGTACTGGAAGGAGAGGTCGTAGCTCCAGTCTTCGCCGAATTCGCCGCGCAGGCCGGCTACGTAACGCTCGTAATCGACCGTGACTTTCTCGTCGGAGCCGCGATCGGTGATTGCCGTGGGGCTGAACCACGAAAGGCCCGCCCACCCCGAATTGACCGAGTTCGTCACACCGAAGAAATCGCCCCCGTTATAGACGTAGCCCCAGAACTGCCGATAGCTGTTTGCCGTCGTCTCGCGCCTGTTCAACAGGGCCTCGCCGTACAGCGTCATGGTGTCTGTCACATCGAACTCGACGTCGGCCCAGAACGTCGTCCGCTCGATCTCGGGAATCAGGCTTGTCTGCTGCTGGAATGGATGATCCCTGTTCGTTACGGCATCCGACGCCCGGTCATAATCGACCAGGAACCATCCGGGCGGTGTAACCAGGAAGTCCGGATTCGTCGGGTCGACTTCCAGTTCGGGTATGTACTGCGCCAGGTCGCCGTCGTAGTCGTATTGTGCGAGTGTCTGGAAGTTCGGCACGTTGCCGCCCGGCCCCTGGTAGTCATAGAGCCAGACGTGGCCCCAGGTCAGGTCGTCACAAGCCGGCGAGTCGATACGCGGGTCGATCAGGTCGACGCGGTTGCCGCCGGCGTCGAAAATGTACTGCTCGGCACATTCGAAATAGTCTCTTTGCCCGCGCCTCAGTTCTTCGGTCTTGGCGTAATCCGCCGTCAAACGGAAGTTGCCGCGGGACCAGGTCTTGCCCCAGGTCGCGCTGATGCGCGTCTCTTCGCCGCCCGACTCGGTAGGCTGCGAAACGTAGGCGTCAAAGGCGCCGCCGTCATCCTTCCGCGTAAAGATATTGACGACACCGGCGACGGCGTCTGAACCGTAGATCGACGATGCGCCGTCTTTGAGGATTTCGATTCGCTCGACGGCGATGAGCGGCATAACGTTGAGATCGAACGACGATACGCTGCCCCGCGTTCCTGCCGGCCCGGCCCGGCGGCCGTTGACCAGCGTAAGCGTGCGGTTAGCGCCCAGGCCCCTGATCGACAGCGTATTTGCACCTGTGCCGCCGTTCTCGACGAATGCGGTCGAGGTCGCCGGTGTCACCTGTGGCCCCGTGGCGGCGACTGTCGACTGCTGTATCAGGGTGCCGAGGTCGGAGATACCTGCGGGGGCCGCACTGTTCGTCAGAACGACGTCCATCGGAGCCGATGTCGAGAACCCGTCCCTCTTGATCCTTGAACCGGTTACGACAATATTTTCGATTTCTTCGTCTGATGCCGCATCCGCCTCTTCCTGAGCAAGCACTTGCGAGGTGACGCCGAGTGAGCTGGCGGCAATTGCGAGGCTGATAGCACTCGCCAACGGATTCTTCTTGTACATGATCCCCCCCTTCCTGGTTTTCTACCGACCTCTTGCACCTGGATATTCAGGACAGCTTTCGAGAAGCTCTGTTCCCCCTGATCAGAGGTCCAGGCGCCGAGCACAGGGTCCCTCACGTTTCGTGACCCCGCGAGATTTACCTAGTGGCCGATGATATCGAAAAATTCTGCTGGATGCTGCTTTTCTTGTATGCTCTGGCATGCACCTGAACATTCAGACGCGAGGTAAGGCGGGATTCGAATCTCGCTACAGGCTTAGACTAAATCCAAACCTTCCGGCGCGGCCAGGCGAGTGGGAACAGCCCCGTTCCGCCGGACTTTGGTAATTCACGAGTTTCGGGACCACTCTCACATGCGACCAAAACGGATGCTGATCGTCGGCGGAGGATCCGCCGGGTGGATGGCCGCGGCATATCTCAACGCGGCGCTGAACAGGGGCGGGCGGCAACTCGTGGACATCTCGCTGATAGAGTCTCCGGATGTCCCGCGCATCGGCGTCGGCGAAGCCACCATACCGAACATCAATCATATCCTTGCCGTCATCGGCATCGATCAGTTCGATTTTCTGCGGCGAGTCGACGGCACGTTCAAGCAGGCGATCAAGTACGTCAACTGGGTAAAAAACGACGGTTCCTGGTACTACCATCCCTTCGACCGGTTCCTCGGGCGGGCCATCGATCGTTCGGCGCTGGACTGGCTCATGAGCGACCGTTCCATCCCCTATATGGAGACCGTTTCGATACAGCCGGTGATGTGTGAACTGGGACTGGCGCCACTGACGCTGGGCCGGCAGCAGTTCGGCAAGCCGCAGAAGTATGCCTATCATATGAACGCGTTGAAGTTCGCCGACTACCTCTGCGAACTCGCTACGGCGCGGGGCGTGAGCCATTACCTCGACCACGTGACCGACATCGAGCTGGCCGGGAACGGCGATATCTCGGCGGTGATGACCAAAGGGGGTAAACGCCTCGAGGCCGACCTCTTTGTCGACTGCACCGGTTTCGCGGCATTGCTGATCGAGCAGAAGCTCGGCGTCCGCTGGGTGGATTGTTCGCAGTGGTTGCTTTGCGACCGTGCAATCACGATGGCCGTTCCCTACGAACAACACTATCCGGGCTACGTGCGGCCATACACGACGGCCACCGCATTATCGTCCGGTTGGGTCTGGGAGATTCCGTTACAGGACAAGCGTTCGCTGGGCTACGTGCACTCGAGCGCGTTTATCAGCGAAGACCAGGCTGAGCAGGAAGTGCGTGATTTCGAGGGCGGCCATTCTGCGTCACTGGATACGAGAACGGTGCATTTCAAGGTTGGATACCGGGAGCATGCCTGGGTCAGGAACTGTGTGGCCATCGGTCTCGCCGGGAGCTTTATCGAGCCGCTGGAATCGACCGGGCTCTATCTGAGCGATCTCGCGACCGTGATGTTGTCCGAGCATTTTCCCCACGGCGACGACATGGAGGCGCTGGCATTCCGTTTTAACCGCATCATGGCGAATCGCTTCCACGAGATTCTCGATTTCATCAACATGCACTACTGCCTCACGCGCCGCGAGGACACCGAGTTCTGGAAAGAGATCCGCAAGCCGGAGCGCATTCACGATCGACTGAAGGCGAAACTGGACTTCTGGCGTGTAAAACCTCCGTCGCCGTCCGATTTCGAGGATCAGTTCTTCCCGGGCCAGCCGGACAGCCCGTTGCCTTCGAACGGATATCCCGGCGACCATCGTAGCCCCGTCGATACCGCCACTGTTTTCAACCTGTACAGTTACGAAGCCATCCTCTACGGCATGGGATTCCTGGAGGAGGAATGCGATAAGTGGTACGGGACGTTCCGGCTGCAGCCCGGCGTCTTCAAGGAAGTGATCGATAGTCTCAACATGGCCACGCGCGAATTGCCATTGCACGATGCCTGGCTGCAACAGGTTCTCGGCATGAAGCAGTATGAGAAGGCGCAATAGATGTCACCGGCAGAACGCGTTCGGAGCGTTGTAATCGTTGGCGGCGGTTCCGCCGGCTGGATGGCTGCCGCCTACCTGGATGCGGCGCTCAATCGAGGCGGCCGGAAAGTCGCCGAAATCAGCCTTGTCGAGTCGCCTGACGTGCCGAGAATCGGTGTTGGGGAAGCCACGATACCGAGCATCAATCACATCCTCGCCGTCATCGGCATCGATGAGCGCGATTTCATGCGCAGGGTCGATGGGACCTTCAAGCAATCCATCAAGTTCGTAAACTGGCTGCACAACCGGGGCGAGCATTACTACCACGCATTCGGACGATACAAACCGACTCCAATAGATGATTCCGGCCCGCGATGGCTGCGGAGCAACCGCTCGATACCATTCATGCAAACCGTCTCGGCGCAGCCGTTATTGTGCGAGCACAACCTGGCCCCGAAGATGCTGGGCAAATGGGATTTTGGCGCGCGACTGACCTACGCGTTCCACATGAACGCGCTCAGTTTCGCTGACTACTTGTGCGAAATAGCAACCGCGCGCGGTGTCAAACACTACATGGATCATGTTGTCGATATCGAGATGGCGGAGAACGGCGATATCGACGTTTTAAAAACGCGTAACGGAGAACAGATCCACGCCGACCTGTTTGTGGACTGCACTGGTTTTGCAGCATTGCTGATAGAGAAGAAACTGGGCGTGAAGTGGGTCGACTGTTCACAGTGGCTGCTATGCGACAGGGCACTGACGATCAATATTCCGTATTCGCATCACTATCTCGGCTTCGTGCGTCCTTATACGACCGCGACCGCGCTCTCGGCGGGATGGGTCTGGGATATCCCGCTGCAAAACAGACGCGCGCTCGGTTACGTCCATTCCAGCGCCTTTCTCAGCGAAGAGCAGGCCGAGGAGGAATTGCGGGCATTCGAGGGCCAGCATGCAAAAGACCTGTCGTCACGGGTCGTGCACTTCAAGGTCGGTATGCGTGAGAAAGCCTGGGTAAGAAACTGCGTGGCCATCGGGCTTGCCAGCAGCTTCATCGAACCGTTGGAGTCGACCGGACTCTACCTCAGCGATCTCGCAGCAGTCATGCTGGCCGAGCATTTTCCCTATCACGGCGACATGGCGCCACTGGCGTATCGCTTCAACCGTATCATGGCAAATCGATTCTATGAGATCCTCGACTTCATCAACATGCACTATTGCCTGACTCGCCGCGAGGACAGCGATTTCTGGCGTGAGGTCCGCCGGCCGGAACGCATACATGATCGTCTGAAGGCAAAGCTGGAGTTCTGGAACCGGAAACCCGTGTCGGAGTTCGACTTCGAGGATCAGTTCCTGCCGGGACAGCCTGACACACCGCTGGGTTCTGCAGGAATGCCGGGCGACCATCGACCGCCAATCGATACCGGCAAGCTGTTTACCCGCTCCAGCTATGAAGCAGTAATGTATGGCATGGATTTCATGGGCGACGAATATCGTGAGCGATATGGTGACGACCGGCCGCCGAGTGCGGTCCACCGTCGCATCGTCGAGAGACTTGCGATGGCGCCGGGCAAGCTGCCGCCGCATGACGTCTGGCTGAAACAGGTGCTCGGCATGCCGGACTACCCTCGGGCTTAGCGCCCTTAACCCGTCTCATGCTTCAGGGAGTCGCGTGACATGAATTTCCAGGGCAACTTCAACCGGATATCGACCGTCGATATTGCGCCTCTGAAGAACCTCGTGCTGCAACTCACGCCACTGCATTGGGCGGACGACACCACGCGGCAGAACAGGTATGAAGTCCACCAGGATACGCAAACGATCGGGCTGGTCTACGATGAGGATTTCCGTCATACGAATCCGACCCGGCGCCCGCCACTGGAATTGTTCGGTCCCGAGCTGCAACCCATACTCGCGGTCACAGCCGATCACTTCGAATCCCGTCCCGAAGCGCAAAGCCTGTTCGGAACCCATGGTCATGGCTATTTTATCCGTGCAAGCCTGGTGCGCCTGGCTCCTGGCGGCAAGATCCTGCCGCACCAGGACAAGAACTTTTCGCTGGCACATTCACACCGCGTACATGTACCGGTCGTGACAAACGACAAGGTGACTTTCACGGTGGGTAGCGAGACTATCAAGATGAAAGAAGGCGAGGTCATCGAAATCAATAACCGCCGCTGGCATTCCGTCAGCAATGACGGACAAGACGATCGCGTCCATTTGATTCTGGACTGGGTAACTCCTGCGGAACCTTGTTGTTGCAGTTATAAGCTTCATCCCGGTATTCCGTGCAGCCCGCAGGCATGCATCGAGTCCGATCGCCTGAAGATTGAGTGTAATTGCTTTCCCGATGACCATTCAGCGATGACCCCGAGTCAGGACTGAAGTGAATCGCTGAACAGGACCGAATGCGGGCGCCGCAAGCAAAAGCGGATTTACGGCAAGCAGCGCGAAGCGCTACGAGCGGCTTTTCCGCACCTGGCATTGAGGCAATTCTCGAGGATACGGTCATCATTGTTTCTGCTCCGCGCTCGGGGAGCAGCCTGCTATTCGAGCAGCTGGCGCTGATCCCGGGAATATGGACGATCGGTGGCGAGAGCCATGGAATCCTGCGGGCGTTTCCGCATCTGCAGGCTGAAAACCCCGAATTCGACTCGGGGAGCCTGGGCGAAGTTCATGCGGATGCCGAAACGCGGCAGCTCCTGCAGAGCTGCTTTCTTTACCTCCTCAAAGATCATCACGGGGGACGCTATCTCGACCGGCCGGAATCGCAGAGGCCATCGAAAGTCTGCCTCGTAGAGAAGACACCTCGCAACGCGCTCAATATCCCGTTTCTTCTCAACGTGTTTCCAAGGGCAAAGTTCATTTATCTCTACAGGGATCCGAGGGAGACAGTCGCAAGTCTGATCGAGGCCTGGTCGCTCGGGCTGCAGACCGGGCGGTTTGTTACTTTCCATGGTCTGCCCGGTTGGGACAGACCGGCGTGGTGTTTCTTGCTGCCGCGGGGTTGGCGAAAAATGCGGGGCCGGTCCCTGGCCGAGATTGCGGCGTTTCAATGGTCGGCAAGTAACACCGTCATCATGGACGAGCTGGCCAAGTTGCCATCGCAGCGATGGACAACGATCACCTTCCAGTCGCTGATCGCGCAGCCCCGGGAGGCTCTGGCGAGACTGTGCCGGTTTGCCGGAATCGAGGTAGACGACGGCCAATTGCCAGATGGTATGTTGCCGCTTTCGCGGACCGCGCTCACACCACCGCGGGCGGACAAGTGGATGAAATACAAGAATGAGTTCGAAGCCTTGTCGCCGACTCTGTCTGCTACCGCCCGGAAATTCGAAAGCTTTTGCCAGGGCCGTCAGGAACCAGTGAATCAAGGTTAATGACCATGTTGTCGTAAGACAGCAATAGACTCGTTCCACTGCGAGTCCTGACCGATAGCTTGCGGTCAGGAGCGTACCTGGCTAGGTAAAAGCCAGCATTGACCGCACCAGCGCCCCCAAGACAATGAATATGGCGAAAATCTGAATTGCAGAAGAAACCTGAGGGATGTCAGGCGCGCAAAGGAGGCAGCAATGAACAGGACAGCATATTTCCCCTCGGTTGCGGTAGTGCTTGTATTGATGTTGCCTGGTTGCGATTCCTCCTGCTCATGGGGAGGATGTCCGCTGCCGGCTCTCCCGATAGAGCAGTCTGCCACCGGCGTCTGGGGTGGCCAGGCCGTGACGCCGGCTCCGGCGGACGTCATAACGAGCTTCGAATTTGATGCGGCTGGGCCGTTTTCTATCGGTACCTCGCCTCGAACAGCCAGCTTTTCGAACGGCATCGCGAAGGCGGCCGGCGACCCCGCGTTTACTGTGACCGGCAGTTATGCGTGGTACGTTTCGGTCGGCACCTCTGCCACAGTTACTTTTGAGACCTTGCCCAGCTCCCTGTCGTTCTGGGTTCGTACGCAAAACGCAAGCGATGTTAGCGAAATCCAGGTCTTCGACGAGGCGGGGACGCTGATCCAGACCGTGACTCCGACGGATGTCTTCCAGGAAATCGTCGTAACGCGAGCGGCAGGAGAGACGTTTATCGGAAGCTTCGATGTGATCAGCACGAGTGGTGGCGATGTTGTCATCGACGATCTCACTCTCGGATACAGTTCTACGACCGATGCTATCGATTGCGTCGTCGCGGAAAACCTCGAGGTTGCCTGCGTGGTGACGGACACCGCTACGGACGAAGTCATCAGCGCCGCACGCGCGACCATTCAGGTGGCGAATGCCAACCAGGTGACGGGATCCGGAGCGCTTTACGCAGTACCCGGGTCGATACTCATCGATGGCTCGGCCGTTGCGGCGTTGACGATAACGGGCGGGACTTTCGTCGAAAGAACCACCCTGGATTTGACCGTGACCGCTGCCGGCGTCACGACAACCATTGCGACCACGTACGATGCTATTTATGAGCGTGGCAGCAGTCTGGACACGGTGGCCGGCGTCTACACGTCGTTCGACATTTATGGGGACCCATCGTCATTCGCGATTGATGCAGCCGGTGCAATTACCGCGCAATCCAATTCCGGCTGTGTTGCGAACGGACAAGTGACCATCATCGATCCCCTGTTCAATGCCTACGACGTAAGCTTCGATCTCAGTAACTGCGCGGGCCTTGACGGGTCATACGACGGTCTGGGAATAACCCAGGACGGGAACGCAACAGACGATGAGTTGCCATTCGCTGTGTTCACCGGGCAGACGGTGATTGTCGGCGATCCTGTCAAATAGGCGTATTTAACCCGGGGCGAGCCTGACCATTACCGCGTTACGCGGCGATTTCGCTCGTCCAGGGCCTCAATGCACTCCGGGAGATCGTGAAACAACCTCGGTGTAATCATGCCCGATGCCGTTCGTACCGGGTCACCGTAATCTGCCCAGAAGGTTTCGCACCACTTCTGATCGCCTGTCTCGGTCTCGATGCATTTCGCGATCTCCGCTGCTCGTAATGGTGCGATCTTCGCTTCCCTTGCGTCCTCACAACGCCTGTCGAGGTCCGAAAGACTCATCTGGGCGATGTCTATCTCCGGAGACGGTGGCGCAGCCTGGATTGGCGGCTGCGCGGGTTCATCGACGACGGTTTCTTCAGAAGCCGGCGGCGATTTGACGGGCGATTGAACAGGGGGGATATACGGTGGAGCCGGATCCGTCTTGATCGTCTCTACGTCGACGTCCAGCGACCCGTCGGGCGGCTGCTCACTGAAGTGAACGACTCCGTCTTCATCCACCCACTTATACACCGTCTCCTGCGCACATATGCCTGCTGCCGGACCCAGCAGGCCGATGACCAGAGTAGCAGCGAGAGCTTGCGTGACATGTACGCCGTTCATTACCGCCTCCTTGGCTCCCCTCGTTTGTCCAAGGTTCGTTTCTTCCCAAAATCCATTGTCTTACGAAGGGCAGGGCGGTCAATTCTGGCTTCTACCTAACGCTAGCCGATCGCATCGATACCGAGCAGACTGGCCAAATGACGCGCCTGGACTAAACTCATTTAAGTATAAGTCAACGAGGGAAGTCCCATGCGCAAGCAACTTGTTCCTTTCATCGGCGCATCGTTCGCGCTGTTCCTGGTAGCCTGTTCGAGGCCCGATTCGGAGACGGTCTCCGAACCCGAGCCAGCCGCAGCCGAGCCTGCAGCAGCCGAGGCGCCGGCCGCGGAGTCGATGCCTGGCCCGGATTCAGGAGATGCTGGCGGCGCTGACCCGACCGTCGTCGATCCTGACCGCTATACGGCAGAATTCGAGAACGAGGCCGTTCGGATTCTCCGCATCAAGTACGGTCCCGGCGAAGAGTCCCCCATGCACTACCATCCCGACAGCGTCGCCGTATTCCTGACCGATATCGACGTGACGTTGACGATGTCGGACGAATCGGCGCAAGAAGTGTCGTCTCCGGCGGGTACCGCCATTTTCAGCGCGGCTGGGGAGCATTCCGGGAAGAACACCTCCGATTCGGCGTGGGAGGTCGTAGAAATCGAACTCAAACCGCGTGACCCGTCCACGGGCGAAGCAGGTGGTCCGGATGCAACCGTTGTGGATGCCGGCCATTACTCGACGGAATTCGAGAACGATATCGTTCGCGTTGTCAGGATTGCCTACGGTCCCGGGGAGGCGTCGGTCATGCATCACCACCCGGACAGTGTCGCGGTGTTCCTGACCGACCACCTGGTCGAGATGACAATGCCGGACGGTTCGACCGAAGAAATCTCAGCCAATGCGGGCGACGTGCTGTTTATAGAGGGTGGCCAGCACCTGCCGAAGAATATCTCCGATTCGGCCTGGGAACTGGTTCTGGTCGAACTGAAATAGCGCCCCGGCAAAAGGCCCCGCAAGGGGCCTTTTCCGTGCTAAGGCTGTGTCAGTACGAACAGGCCGTTCGAAGTATCGTTGATGATTATCGTGCCTGACGGCAAGTACGGATACACGCTCCACGCGCCATCGAAATTGACGGCATCGCTCGCCGGATACGTGTCGAAGAACGCGATTTCGGCCATCTGCTGGTTGCCGAGGTCTGTGAACTCGAGAATCCGGAGACCGGACGTATAGTTCGCCTGGTAGACCCGATTGCCAAGAACGTAAAGGTTGTGGTCGATCGAAGGCGTCGACGCCTCGTACGGATATATGTAGACCGGCGCATCCAGGTCGGTGACGTCGAAGACATGCGTGCGCGTCGGAACGCCGAGACCCGTTTCGTCGGCTTCGTCACCGATGAATAAGAATCGGTGATCTTCGGTCAGCCAGCCCTGGTGTACGAACCCCAATTGCGGATACGTGATCGTGCTGACAGTCAGTGGCGCGGCCTTGTTCGTCACATCGGCGATCTCGACATGGTTCTTGTTCGAGCTGGCGCAGATCTCCGCACCCTGGTGATCGGCATCCGGCCCTGAGTAAACGACGCATTGCGTATCGTGGGTTTCTGCAGATGAGTGGCAGCCGGCGAATAGTGGATTATTGGGCGTCGTGATATCGATCATGTGCAGGCCTTCATTGCAGGTATTAGTGCCTACGGCATACGCAAAGCCGGTATCTTCATTGACCGCGATGTTGTGAGCGTTGCCGAAATCGCCATAGACGATGTCGGCAGAGAAGTCCTGAGGGGCGTTGACGCCACGCAGTCGGGTCAGGTCGAAGACCTGCATGCCATGGGCACCGGCATCGTCGGCCACAATGTAGGCGTGATCCTGGTACACCTTGATATCCCGCCATGCCGAAGATCGCGTCTGGGTTGCCAGGCGACCGAGAAATACCGGGCTCATCGGATCCGTTACGTCGACGAATGCCGTACCGTTGGTCTTGCCGACCAGGGCATATTCGTTACCGGTCGTCGTGTCGATCCAGCCCCAGATGTCATTGCCTCCGGTGCCACCCATCTGGTCGAACGGGACGCGGGCTGCGAGCGAGACGCCCGAGCAGGAAAAATTGTCGGCGCTGCCACCGACACAATCGGCAGGACCCACCGACAGAGCCGGGGGATCACCCGGCCCGGGATTGTTATTAGCCGATCCGTTGCCACCGCCGCCGCAGCTGCAAAGAATCAGAGCGAAGGCGGCCGGAACTAAACATCTCAAAATAAAGGACATGCCAATCTCTCCCCAATAGCTGCTTACTACGACCCGCCGTAATACAGGCGAGTTCCACGCAACCTCGATATCTTCTACGTACTTCCGCGGATTTTGAATACACCCGGAGGGCGCTACTTTTATAATATGGGCACGCGCCTCGACGCTCATGTAGCAGAAGTCCTGGGCGCAATTGACGCGCCGCTCGCAAGGCATATTCGCGATCTGCGTCGCTGGTTCCACCGCCATCCCGAGCTCTCATTTCAGGAAGCCGGGACTGCGGCGCACATAATTTCCGAGCTCGAATCGCTGCAGATTCCCTACAAGTATGACGGGGTCGGCCACGCCGTGATCGGGCTTGTCGAGGGGCTCGATCCCTCACCACTGGCAGTCGCGCTTCGTGCAGACATGGATGCGCTGCCGGGCGAGGAGACTACCGGTGCGCCCTACGCATCGGTCAATCCGGGCGCGATGCATGCCTGCGGCCACTGCGCTCATATGGCGATGCTGATCGGCGCTGCACATCTCCTGGCGCAAGAGCCGCCACCCGGGCCCGTAAGGCTCGTCTTTCAGCCAGCGGAAGAGCGTGGCGGGGGTGCGAGAGTCGCCATTGCCGATGGCGCTCTCGATGGCGTCGCCACGATATTCGGGGCACATGTCACTCACGAGTGGGAGACGGGCAAGATCATGGTTCGTGATGGACACATGACGGCCCAGTCCGATGCATTCACCATTAACGTGCGGGGAAAGGGCGGGCACGGCGCCAGGCCGCACGAGGCCGTTGACGCGATCGTAATCAGTGGTTTCCTGATCACTGCGCTCCAGACACTGGTCTCGAGAGAAACCAATCCATTGCATCCTTCGGTCGTTACAATCGGCAAGATAGGAGCGGGTTCTGCCGGCAACGTCATTGCAGAAGAGGCCGAACTCTACGGGACGATCCGCACGTCCCTGGATGAGTCCCGCAAGCGCATCCACAACGGTTTGCAGCGCATGGTCAGCGCCGCGGCGGAACTGCACAATGCGGAAATCGACATCGAGATTCGCCAGGGTTATCCGCCGGTCATTAACGAACCAAGATCGGTGGCAATTGCCCGGCAGGCCGCAGCGGACGTCGTAGGTACGGAGCATGTCGTCGCGGCGGAGCATCCGAGCATGGGCTCGGAGGATTTCTCGTTCTACCTCGAGAACAGCCCCGGTTGCTTTGTCAGGTTTGGCGCGCGCGACCCTGCCTGGGAGCCAATTCCACTGCACAGCCCGGCCTTCGATATCGACGAGCACGCACTGGGTATCGGTGTGCGATTCCTGGATCGAGTCGCGCGAGTCGCACATGAGCGCATCCACGAGTTTACGCATGAAGTTTAGGAACTGTTCACGGCACTCGATAGGCGTCGAATGGGAACTGCAGCTCCTCGATACGGAATCGCTGGATCTTTACGACGGCATACTGCCGCTAATGGAGTTTTTCCCCGATACGAGTTTCGTCAAGCCCGAGTACATACAGTCCTGCGTGGAACTGACGAGCAACGTCTCGCCGACCAGTGACCGGGTCGTACAGCACCTTCGGCAGACTCTCAAGAGGACGGTACGCCGCTGCGAGGAACTCGGCATGGGTCTTTGCGCTGCGGGCACCCACCCGTTCTGCCGGAGGCTGGCGCTGATCACGCCGTTACCGCGCTACCGGCGAATGGCCAAGTCGGTGGGCTACCTGGCTCACAACCAGATCACGTTCAGCACGCATGTGCACATCGGGATGAAGTCAGGCGATGAGGCGATGCTCGTCATGTCGCGATTGATTCCGGTCGTCCCTGCACTCGTGGCGATGTCCGCAAACTCGCCTTTCTGGAGAGGCCATTTGACCGGCCATGCGGCGTATCGCCACCGCATACTTGCCGCTGCCCCGAACTACGGGCTGCCGACGAGTTTCGAAAGCTGGGCGGCTTTTGAGAAATTTTTCGAAGCGGCAACACGCTCGAACATGATCGGGCATTTCAAGGATATTCACTGGGATATCCGGCCGCACCCCGACTTCGGCACACTGGAAGTCCGCGCAATGGACGCCGCATCCGATTTGCGGAGTGTCCACGGCCTGGCGTCATTCGTTCGCTGCCTGGTCGTATCGATGGCGGAGGCGTCCAGTCGTGACTTGAATGCGGTGATGCCGCGGGATCTGCCGTTCTGGGTCGAGAAAGAAAATCGCTTCCGGGCCGGGCAGCTCGGGATGGATGCCGGGTACATTGTCAACGCCAATGGCGAGCAGCGGCCGATGCGCGAGTTCGTCAACGATCTTTTCGAGTTCTGCGAGCCGATGGCTGCCAGCATCGGCGAATCGAGTGGCATGCGAATCGCCCGCGAGATGCTGGATGAGATTCCTGCCTACCAGCGACAGCTGGACGCTTACGCAACAGGCCGGTCGGCGCGAACGGTCGTGCGCGGCCTGCAGGAAGCGCTGCTCCACGGCTGCACCACGGAGTCCCGCGCGGCATGACCGAAGTCGTCACACGTCCCTGCATCGTGCCAACAGCGCAACTACGCAGAGCCTGCGAGTCTTTCGAGCGTAGCTTCATGCGCAGCGATGAATTGCCGGCAGGGACACCCCACCTGGGCCAACAACGTGCGATCGATGCGATTCGATTTGGTATCGAGGTAGAGCGGCCAGGTTACAACGTTTACGTACTCGGCCCGCTCGGTAGTCATCGTCACGGCCTTGTTCGGGAACTCGTGGACGAGCGCGCCTCCCGGAAGGGGCCGCCCGAGGATTGGTGTTACGTCAACAACTTCTCGGATCCGGAACGGCCACGCGCTTTGGCTTTCCCGGCCGGCCAGGGTAGGGAGTTTCGTGACGACATGCACGCCCTGATCGAGGACATGCGCGTTGCCATTCCCGCCGCATTCGAAAGCGATGACTATCGCAATCAGATGCGGGCCATCGAGGAAGAGACGGAAAAAGAAGTCGAGGCGCAGTGGAAGTCCCTCGAAGCCGAAGCGGCGCGCGAAGGCATCGGTGTACTGCAGACACCGACGGGTTATGTCCTTGCGCCGATTCGCGAAGGCAAGGTTATTGATGACAAGGAGTTCGAGAAACTTCCCAAGAAAGAGCAAAGACAAATCCAGGTACACATCAAGCGACTCAGCGAGGCGCTGCAGGCGCGTATCGAGAGTATGCCCAGGTTGCAGAAGCTGCACCGCGAAAGAGTCAAGGCGCTGGATCAGCGGATAATCGCTCACGCCGTGACCGTCCTGCTGGATGAGTTGAAACAGAAATACAAAACGCTCGACAAGGTCACTGCCTACCTCGACGAGGCGCAGCAGAATATCATCGACAACGCGCAGGACTTTCAGCAGCCGAAAACATCGCCACTACCGTTCCTCAGCAGGGACTCCTCGCAACTGTTCACACAATACGAAGTCAACCTGTTGACTCACAATGGGGAGGGGCAGGGGGCTCCGGTGGTCTACGAACCCAACCCGAACTATCCCAATATCATCGGCAAAATCGAGCACCGGGCGGAAATGGGTGCTCTCGTAACGGATTTTCGAATGATCCGCTCGGGCGCCCTGCTGCAGGCCAATGGCGGGTACCTGGTCCTCGACATCTACCGCGTCCTGTCGCGCCCGTTCGTGTGGGATGCGCTGAAACAGGCGCTTCTGAACAGGTACATTCGCATCGAGACTCCTGGCGAGAGCTACGGTTTTGTCAGCACGACATCCCTGAAACCGGAGCCTATCCCGCTTAAGGTCAAGATCATCCTGATCGGGGAGCGCTGGCTGTACTACCTGCTGTCGATGTACGACCACGAGTTCGACGAACTCTTCAACGTCGCCGCAGATCTCGATGACGAAATCGAGCGCAGCCGCGAAAACGTGCAGAGCTATTCGCAACTCGTCGCCGATCGTGCGAGGACCGGCGAATTGCTGCCGCTCAGCGAGTCCGGCGTACGGCGAGTTATCGAACAGGCCGCTCGAAATGCCGGGGACAGCGAAAGGCTGTCAATGCATATCCGCTCGCTCGACGATCTGCTGATTCAGTCCGACCACTGGGCGCGCAAACGGGGTTCCAAAGTCATCGAACGGCAGGATGTCGCCAGCGCGATCAGCAAGCGTGAGCATCGACTGGACCGCAGCCGCAACAAGGTGCTCGAAGCAATCGATCGTGACGTACTGCTAATAGAAACCGCTGGTGCACGGGTCGGCCAGGTTAATGGCCTGTCAATCATTGATCTCGGCGAGTTTCGTTACGGGCACCCTATGCGCATTACGGCGACGACGCGGATGGGCACCGGGGATGTCGTGGATATCGAGCGCGAAGTCGAACTTGGCGGCGCCATTCATTCCAAGGGTGTTTTGATCCTGTCGTCGGCACTGACCTCGCGGTACGCGCGAGAAACACCATTGTCAATTCACGCGAGCATTGTGTTCGAGCAGTCCTACGGCGGCGTCGAAGGCGACAGTGCGTCCGTCGGAGAACTCTGCGCGCTGATTTCGTCAATCTCCGGGATCCCGGTACTGCAGAACCTCGCGGTTACGGGCTCGATCAACCAGCTTGGTCGTGTCCAGGTTGTCGGCGGGATCAACGAGAAGATCGAGGGTTTCTACGATGTTTGCCGTTCACGTGGCCTGGACGGAACTCACGGTGTCGTAATTCCTCGCGATAACATCAAGCACCTTATGCTGCGCGAGGACGTCGTCGAAGCTGTCCGCGATGACAAGTTTGCCGTCTATGGCGTGCGAGATGTCGACGAGGCCGTGACAATCCTGACAGGTGTCGAGGCGGACATCGTCAACGCCAAGGTCGAGGATCAGCTTGTCCGGTATGCGACGCTCAGGAAAGAATTCAGCGAGAAGCAGGAAGGCGATGAGCAGGAATGAGGAGTCCCAGCGCGTCGTCATTGCGCTGACCGAAACCAGCCCGGTCGCCGATCTGTGGGAGGCCGCGATGCAGGCTATCAGCGGGTCCAGCGCCGAACTCACCGTGATCTTTCTCCACGACGAACGCTGGCACCGCGCAGCGAGCCTGCCGTTTACCCGCGAGATTTCACAGTCGGGCGGGAGTAGCAGCGACTTCACCCTGCAGCGCGCCGAACAACTCCTGGCCGCAACCGCGGCAAGCCTGCAAAAGAATATCGAGGAGCTGGCAGACAGAGCCGGATTGTCGGTCGCGTTTCAGGTTTTACCCGAAACCGACCGCGCGCAATCGCGGACGCTGCTATCGCTCGGCGCAAGCATCGTGATCGGTCCGTCAGTACTGGAGCAACACCCGATCTTCGTGGAGTTGCGACGCACCGATCTGCGCATTGTCTTCGTAGCGCCGGAAGATCGCGACAACGAATGAGCGGTTACTCGTTAAGAATGAACGTGACCTTCATGTGCACCCGATACTCGGCGACGTCATTGCCATCGACCCGGACCTCCTGGTCCTGGATCCATGCGCCCTTGACGTTTTCGAGGGTCTCCGTGGCTCGCGCTATTCCGATCCTGATGGCGTCCTCGAAACCTTTGCTCGAAGCCGCTGTAATTTCGGTCACTCGTGCGACTGACATGCTGCATTCCTCCTTGTTGCCCTTCCAACCGTTCATGAAATTGGGGCACACATCCGCTGCGACAATGCCGGTGGACTAAGCGCATGTTCGTATAGACAACAGCGAGAACTTGCGCGAGAGTATTTTAGAGAATGCGCGAAGGAACCTGGGAGCATTTCGAGCACGATGCCGACATCGGCCTGCGCGCTTGTGCCGGCTCGCGCGAGGAGCTGTTTGAGCTGATGGGCGAAGCGCTGACCGCGCTTGTTACCGACCCGGCGTCCGTGCGGCCTGTCGACACAGTCGCCGTCTCCTGCAAAGCGCCCGATGACGCAATGCTGCTGGTGGACTGGCTGAATGCGCTCGTCTACGAAATGGCTACGAGACGCATGCTTTTCTCCGACTGGCGTGTCGGCCTCGACAATCACGAACTTGTGGCCACGATCGTCGGGGAGACCGTCGATCGTGACCGGCATCAACCGGTCGTCGAGGTCAAAGGGGCAACCTATACCGCGCTTTCCGTTACGCAGGAGAGTGATGGCACGTGGCGCGGGCAATGTGTCGTGGACGTGTGATGGATTTATCCCGGCTCAGGCAAGACAGCGAATACCGGTGGCGCTTGCCGGCTGAAGGGCCGATGCATGTGCCAGGCATCCTGTACGGCGACCGCGAGCAGATCCTGCAGATGGACGACAAGGTCTACACGCAGCTGCGCAACGTGACGCTTCTTCCGGGTCTCGCGGGGCCCGTCTATGCCATGCCGGATGCTCACTGGGGCTATGGTTTCCCGATTGGCGGCGTAGCCGCGTTCGACGCGGATGCCGGTGGCGTTGTGTCGGCCGGTGGTGTCGGCTTCGATATTTCCTGCGGCGTGCGGGCGTTGCATACGCGGCTCGGGCCGGCCGACATCGAATCGGTCAAGAGCGAGCTGGCCGATGCGCTGTTCGAGGAAATCCCGGTCGGGGTCGGCAGCCAGGGCAGGATCTCTCTCGACCAGGACGCAATGGATGCGATGCTCCGCGGTGGCGCCCGGTGGGCCGTGGACCAGGGTTACGGAACGGATGCCGACCTCGAGAGAACCGAGGAAAGGGGATGCATAAAGGGCGCGCAACCCGGGCACGTATCGGATCATGCCAAGCGCCGCCAACGGCGCGAAATGGGCACGCTCGGCTCGGGCAATCATTACCTCGAGGTGCAGCGCGTCGCGACAGTTTTCGATCAGGGCATTGCCGACGAATTTGCTCTCGCCGAGAACGACATCATCATCAGCATCCACTGTGGCTCCCGGGGTCTGGGTCACCAGATCGGCACGGATTACCTGCGCGAAATGTTGATTGCTGCGCCCGACTTCGGTCTCGAGCTGCCTGACCGGGAGCTCGCCTGTGCCCCAATTCGCTCGGATCTCGGCCAACGCTATCTCGGCGCGATGCGTTCAGGAATGAACTGCGCGCTGGCCAATCGGCAAATCCTCACGCACCTGACGCGTGACGTATTTGCACGCGTGCTTCCCGCGGCCCGGCTCGAACTGCTTTACGATGTTTCGCATAACATCTGCAAGGTCGAAACCCACGTCATCGATGGCAAGGCCAGGGAGCTTTACGTGCATCGCAAGGGCGCAACGAGAGCATTTGGGCCCGGTAATGCGGACCTCGAAGAGGAGATTCGGGACGCGGGCCAGCCCGTGCTGATCGGCGGGTCCATGGGGACCGGTTCCTATGTCCTCGCCGGCACCCGCGAAGGCGAGGAATTGTCGCTCAGTTCGGCGTGTCATGGCGCGGGACGCGCCATGAGTCGCCGGCAGGCACGCCGCCAGTTCAGCGGGCGGCAGGTCGTCGATGAACTCGCCGTCCGTGGCATTGTCATTCGCAGCCCGTCGCAGCGAGGCGTTGCCGAAGAGGCCCCGCTCGCCTACAAAGACGTGGACCGGGTTGTGGATATCGCGGACAAGGCCGGACTCGCCCGCAAGGTTGCGCGACTCGAACCCGTGATCTGCATCAAGGGATGAACAGGGCAACCATCGAGTGAGCCTGTCACTGCAGTTTTTCGGCGCCACCGGCGAAGTGACCGGCTCGCTCTACGTGCTCAGCACGGGCACCCACACCGTCCTGCTCGAGTGCGGCCTTATCCAGGGTGGCGCCGACAACGAAAAGCGTAATTGGGACGATTTCCCGGTCGACGTCGCCGACATCGATGCCGTGATCCTGAGCCACGCCCACATCGATCATTCCGGCCGGACGCCGCGGCTCGTTCGTCAGGGCTACAGCGGCCCGATTTACGTGCACGAAGCCACGAAAGCCCTGTGCGAAATCATGTTGCCGGATTCGGGGTATCTCAACGAGAAAGACGCAGAATGGGAGAACAAGAAGCGGCGGCGCAAGAACCTGGCGCCGTTACAGCCCCTGTACACCCAGGAGGATGGCGAGAACTGTATCGACCTTTTTCGGGGTGTCGGTTACGCGGAGCCCGTCGAGGTCGTGCCAGGGTTGATGCTGACCTATCACGACGCAGGCCACATCCTGGGTTCGAGCATCGTCGAACTTGCGTTTGCATCTGGCGGCGCCAGGCGAACGCTCGTCTTCAGCGGCGATCTCGGTTTTCGCGACGCGCCGGTCATGAATCCGGTGTCCCGGATCGATCATGCCGATGCGGTCCTCATGGAGAGCACCTACGGCGATCGCCTGCACCGTCCGATCGAAGAGACCCTCGACGAACTGACCGAGGTCTTCGACATGGCGAGGGCGGCACAGGGCAACATCCTGATTCCCGCGTTCACCATCGGTCGAACGCAGGACTTGCTGCACCTGATGGTCGAGAACTATGCCCGCTGGAATCTCGATGACTGGCATATCTTTCTCGACAGCCCCATGGGGATAGAGGCGACCGAGGTGTATGCGCGCTATCGCCACCTCTATGACACCGAGTTGTTCGGGGCCAGATCGGATTTGCCCAGGTTGCCGAATCTCCACCAGACACGCACGCCCGAAGAGTCCATGGTGATCAATGAGCTCGAGGCGGGCGCCATTGTTATCGCCGGCAGCGGCATGTGCAGCGGCGGCCGAATACTGCATCACCTGAAGCATAATGTCTGGCGGCCGCAGTGCCACCTCCTCATCGTTGGCTATCAGGCATACGGCACACTCGGCCGGCGGCTCGTCGACGGCGCCGAAACGATCAGGCTGTGGGGCGATGATTACCGCGTGCGAATTCGCCTGCATACGATAGGAGGCCTGTCGGCCCACGCTGACCAGCGCGATCTTGTCGACTGGTACAAGGGATTCAGCAACTCACCGCCCCTGTATCTCGTGCACGGCGAGGATAGGGCTCAGCGGGTACTCGCAGGCAAGTTGCGCGACGAGATGGGCGCGCCGGTGCACATCGCAGAATACGGCCAGAAGATAAGGATCTAGGATGATTCTTGTTCATTATTCGACCTGGAATACGGACATTGACGCCAACTATGCAACTTCCACAAGTTCAGGTCCGAACGCAGTCCTGTGCTCCCGTGGATTGTAAGCGGGATTCGCATTGATTCCCTGCGAGGGCTGGAGTAGGACTAAAATACGAACTCGGCGACTACAAGGAGAAGCAATGACTTCGACACACAGCCGTCACATCCTGGTCTCTTTCGCAAGCGTATTGTTGGCCGCCTGCGCAAGTTTTGGGGCAGTCGACGGCGTCGATAACCTCTGGCGCGAGGTGCCGATCGACGAATTCCAGGAAGGCGTGACCACACAAGCGGAAGTGCTCGAACTGCTCGGCCCCCCATCACAGCTGATCAATCTCAATGATCAGACCGTTTTCTACTACCTGACCGAGAAAACGTCGGGCAAGGGCATGATCTTCATCGTCTGGAACCAGGTCAGTGCCGAAAGTGAGTACGACCGCGCCATCTTCTTCTTTGATACGGACGGCATCCTGCAAGAATTTGCCTACAGCAAGGAACAGGTTGCCCGGTAAACGAACTTGCGTTTGCTCAGTCGCATATATATCGGCTTGGTGCTGGGTGTCGTTCTCAGCGGGTGCGCCCACCTGGAGCATGAGATCGGCAAACCACTGCCGCTGGAGTCGCTGGATGGCTTCAGGGTAGGGACGCACTATGGGGACGTGCTCGACCGTTTTGGTCCCCCTACGAAAATGAGTGCGCTGCCCGATGGCATGGTCTTCCTGTACGAGCACGTCAAGATCGACGAACGCCAGTACGGCCTGATACTGCCCGGGGAGATCGGCAAATGGATCAAGGCGGTCTACGCCTCGGCCGACGCGGACGTCGATGTCATGCTGCTTGTCTTCGATGATCAGGGTAGACTGCGCGGCGCCAATGCGCAGACGTGGAGTTCGGATGCCGGCGCGGGCATGTCGATGACCCTGATTTTTTCGGCCGGCAGCTTTACCGACACCGAGCAATATGAGGGATCGCCGACGCGCTCCCTCGAGTGGGGTAAATCCATGTTGTTGCCGCCGCTCAGAACGCTGAACAGCCGGCAAAACCTCGAAACCGGCGCGAACGGAATTCAGCTGACGACGGTTCCGGATGGAATCGGTCAACACACGCTGGAAATGAAGAAGTAGCACCGACCACTTGCAGGACTCGGAATGAACGAATTCAGAACTATCTGTAGCCTTTTACTATTGTTTCTGCCGTTTGGCGTTGGCCATACGGCCGGCGAGCCCTGGTCCAAAGACTTTACGCCGCCACCGGGCGACTATTCCTGGGTTCAGCTCGACACCGGCGAGTGGCTCAAGGGTGAGATCATCGCGATGTACGACGAGACGCTCGTGTTCGACAGTGACCACTTTGGTGATATGTGGATCGACCTCAGCGACATTGAACAAATACGTGGTGTAGGAACGTTCAATCTTGGTTTCGGCCGTAACGCAACGGTCAATGGCAACCTGATTTTACGAGGTCAGCGGGTTATCGTCGTTTCCGCAGGCGGTACCCGGGAATTCGACCTGAAAGACCTTGTATCGATTACGCAGAGCGTGGAACGCGAACGTGATCGCTGGACCGGTGATATCGGCGTCGGACTGAATGTGCGCGAAGGCAACACCGAGATTTCGGAGTACAGCCTGTCGGTCGGGCTGCGCCGACGAACACCGATTTCGCGCGTTTCGATCGACTATATCGGTAATCGAAACACGACGGACGGCGAACTCGTGTCTGATAGTCACCGTACCAACCTGGCGGTTGACCGGTTTACGGGCGGCCGGTTTTTCTGGCGGCCGATCGCCGTCCAGTACTATCGCGACGAACTGCAGAACATATCGCACCAGGCGACGGCCGATGCCGGTATCGGCTACCAGCTTGTCGATTCAGAGCGTGTCGATTGGGAGGTGCAAGCGGGTGCTGGTGTCAACTATCTCGAAAATGTGTCAGTGCTGCCCGGACAGCCTAATGGCGACTGGTCGCCGGTTGGCACGCTCGGCAGCGACCTCGATATCGAGGTGACATCCTGGATGGACTACGAGTTGCTGATCAATACGACTTTCCTGGAGGATCAGGCCGGCAAGTACCAGCACCACATCGTTAGCACCCTGTCGACCGACCTTATCGGTGGCTTCGATCTCGATGTGGCCTTCATCTGGGACCGCACCGAGAAACCGCAGATTGACGAGGATGGGATCACACCGGAACAGGATGATTTTCGTCTCGAGGTCAGCCTCAAGTATGACTTTTGATAGACTCAGATAATGCGCATACCAACGATAATCGCCGCGCTGCTACTGTTCGGTTCAGCTTGCCTGGCGGCCGAGGACCGGGAGGACAGCCACCCATTCATGTCGGACACGTTTTTCATCGATGTCGGCATGTACTTCCCTGCGCGTGAGATCGCACTCAGTGTCAATGGTCCGATCAGAGGCGCCCAGCAGCAGGACATCGACTTCGAGTCCGAGTTCGGCCTGAAGAAGAGCGATGAGACTTTTGCGCTGAACCTGGGCTGGCGTTTCGGTGAGAAGTGGCAGCTTGGAGCACAGTTTTTCGAGTCGGACGGTCAGCGGAGCAGGACGCTGGACGAAGATGTCGAGTGGGGTGAGTACGTCTTCGGAGCCGGCACCGGCGTCAGGGCGGGTATGGATTTCTCGATGATCCGGACGTTTTTTGCGCGCCGTTTCGAGAGTGCTGCCGAGCACCACGAGTTCGGGATAGGTGCCGGCCTCCACTGGCTCGAGATCGGGGCGTTCATCGAAGGCAATGCCATCCTGAACGGCGTGCAGGCCGGGTTTCGGCGGGAATCGGTGAGCGCGGCGGCGCCGTTACCGAATATCGGCGGCTGGTATACGCGCTCCTTATCGAAAAACTGGGTGTTCAAGGCGCGGTTCGATTGGCTCTCGGCCGATGTCGGTGACTACGATGGGCGGCTGATCAACGCGTCTGCCGGGTTCAATTACCGCCTTTCTCAGAACTTTGGCCTTGGCGTCAGTTACAACCTGTTCGAGCTGGATGTTGGTGTCGACAAGAAAGGCTGGCGCGGGGATGTCGAGCTGTCGTATCAAGGTGTGTTCGTGCACGCCAGCGCCTTTTGGTAGAAAATAGATTAACTATATTGCTTAATCTATTGTTTTATCTATTTTTATTTAGAACGCTTCGCCGACCCCGGCAAATCCCGTGAATAGCCACTTGTCGTTGAACTGCCAGCGGTACTATGAATCGCTGTAGAACGTTGCGCGGCCATCGATCAACCAGCCGTGTCGCGGGAATTGCTCATGGTCGCGGGAATCGAATTCGAACGGCACCGTGAGGGCGCCAATGTCTAGACGAACGGAGTCTGGCAGGTTTGGATTATTCAAGGTGATTTTGACACGAGTGTCGACCTCGCCGCCGAGGTAACCGAGACCTACGTACCACCGGCCCCAGACATTCCACAGGCCCTGCGCAAAATACAGCGGCATTTCCTGCAGGATATCCACGCTAAAGGGAAGTTGGTTCTGCCCGTCCCCGCGCCCGTAATAGCGGTACCTGATGTCTGCATACCCGGCCCCGGCCTTGATGCGGAGTCGGTCTTTCATCAGGTGGAAGTTGCCGCCGGCGCCGTATACGTAACTGCCGTTTTCCGCCCACATCGCGAAGCCGCCGAGGATGGACGGGTGGTCCGTCGGTTCAGCGCTCTTGGTCTGAATAAAATAGCCCGCCCCGAGCGCGAGGGTCCACCCCAGTTGCGGAGAGCGGCCCGGAATCTCGGTCTTGCGATCGACCTCCTCGACTTCCTCCGGTGACTGACCGGCCGCGATCCCACAGTTCAGCATCAATGCCAATGCCGCGCTTATCGAAAGGGTTCGCTTACCACGTCCGCTCCATGAATCGTGCGGCAATGATACAGAAAAAGGCGGGCCTTACGGCCCGCCGCAAAGTGCTGGTTCAGGAACCAGCTTCAGGGGGGATGCATTAAAGGCTGGATTCAACCTGCCTCTGGATCTGGTCGCTTCGGGCCTCGTAGCTCCCGCTGCGCCTGGCGAGCTCGGTCACCATGATGACCAGGTCCCGCTCGTCGCGGTCGTCCATCAGTCGTGGCAGGTCACAGCGGCGGCGAATGACGTCCTCGTGGAAGGCATACTGCAATGCCCGGATAGCGTTGCTCATATCACGCGCCGCGTCAGCGTCGTCAAGCAGGTGGGTCATGATGATCTCCGACACGGTAGCGTCGACGTGAGCCCGGTCGTGGCACGCCTCGATCGTTATCCAGACGAGATCCAGGTCTTCGGTCGAGTGTGCGACTTCGTCTGCAAACAGTTTCGGTGCGATGACATCGATTTCGTTGTACAGCTCGCCGGAAACGCCAGGCTCATCGACAACCCGCTTGAGATGCCGCGCCGGCGATCCCTGCCGTGCGAGATAGACGCCGGTTTCGGCCTCGGCGTCGAGTTCACGAATCAGGTCGCCGTAGCACGCTTCGGCCGGGTCGTCGGAGTCAAAGACAAGCGCCAGCTTGGCCATGTTTTCTTCCGTGATGCGGCGCTGGGTCCAACGATCGAGGTTGCCCAACAGGCCATCATCGGTCGCATAGACTGCGTACAGGTAAGTCGCCACGCGCGCGCGAGCCGCGTCAGCGATAGAGAACTGCGAGATGTGTCGCGAATGATCATTGTTCATGACTGCCTCCTCCTTGTTGCTGTACACACTTTAGGGAGGTGGCCTGATAGGATCTGGTCCTGGAGCACCAACTCTTGGTCATTCGGCCTCAGGCGCTAGATGCTTAATGAACCGACAACGATTTCCAGTGCAGCCCGGCTGATCGGGGAGACGTTACAGCAGGACTTCGGGATCGACCCGGAGCCCGTGTATCGGCAGTGCCGCATCGACACGAGCAAGTTCCACAAGCCAGGATCGCGCATCCTGTTCAGCAAGATGAACAAGCTCTGGAAGCTCGCTGTCGAGGCCAGTGGCGATCCAGGATTCGGCCTCAAGGTCGGCGCGCGCGTGGTGCCTGGCGACTTTTATGTCCTGGGGCACGCCTGGCTCGCAAGCGAGACGCTGCTCGGCGCGTTCCGGCGACTGGCGCGCTTCATCCGGATACTTTCAACGGTTGGTAGCAAGATTGAAATCCGGCGCCAGGGCGATAAGTATGCGCTGATCGAGAACTTCGCAAACCGTATCGTACAACCGCAGCAAGCGGCACTGGACGCCGGGTATATGGCGCTGCTGCAAATGTGCAACTTCGTCAGCGTGCCGCCGATACGGCCTTGCCGGGTGGTGCTACCACGCCCGGCCGACGAGAACCCCGTCGATTATGCAGCAGCATTTGGATGCCCGGTCGAATTTGACGACATCGAGATCTGGGAATTCTCAGCGGCCGATGTCGAGGCGCAGCTCACGGGATCGATCCCCGATGTCGCGGATGCCGTAGAGTCGATTGCCGAGGATTACATGAGCTCTCTCGAGGAGGGCGCGGTCGTGCATGAAGTCAGGCAGATGCTGATTCAGCTGCTGCCATCGGGCAGATCCGACCAGGAGACGATTGCCAGGCGCTTGTACCGCAGCCGGAGCACGCTGCAACGGCAGCTCGGCTCTGAGGGAACGTCATATCGCCAGATCCTCGAGTCGACCCGCCAGTCACTCGCCAAAAAATACCTGCAGTCACACGACTACTCGCAGGCCGAAATCGCTTTCATGCTGGGTTTTACCGACCAGAGCAACTTCGCGCGTGCGTTCAAACGGTGGACCGGCGTGAGTCCGGGTGAATTCCAGAAAGCGGCCTGATGCCGATACCGTCGCTGGGCTCTGCCGTCGAACGGCATCTGTTGCTTGCTGCCGCACCGAGGTGATGCGCCTAACAGCCGTTTAGCTGGCCTTGATGCGGAAGATCGTTGCGAACAGGACCGGCACGACGATCATGGTCAGAATCGTCGCGAAGCCGAGACCGAATGCAATCGTCACTGCCATTGATACGAAAAACGCATCGGGGAACAGTGGCGCCATGCCCAGAATCGTGGTTGCCGCTGCCATTGCCACGGGACGGAGGCGACTGACCGCAGACCCTGTGATCGCGTCGATGGCCGGCTTGTCTTCCTTGCGCTGCAGGTTGATCTCGTCGATCAGGACGATCGCGTTCTTGATCAGCATGCCGGACAGGCTCAGGAAGCCGAGCAGGGCCATGAAACCAAAGGGCTGCTGCGTGGTGAGCAGGCCGACGGTGACGCCAATGATAGCGAGTGGCACGACGAGCCATATCACGGCGGTCTGCCGCAGACTGTTGAACAAGGCGATCGTGATCAGGACCATCATGCCGAGGAACACCGGGATCGAGCTCGCCAGTGCCGCCTGTGCCTTGCCGCTGTTGCGGTACTCGCCCCACCATTCGAGCCGATACCCTTCGGGGAGCGGAATGGCTTCGACCGTGGCGCGCACGTCGTTGAGCATCGGCGGTGCCTCGCCGTGACGGGGATCGGCAAGCGCCGTGATGACCCGTTCGCGATTGATCCGCTGGATGATCTCGTCCTCGAACACGGTTTCAAAACCGATCACGACCTGGCGCAATGGAATGGTCGCATTGGCCGCAGAGCTGAATATCTGCAGGTCGCGGATGCTCGCTACTTCGTCACGCTGCCCCGCCGGCGCTCGCAGGATGATGGGCAGCAACTCGTCGCCCTCGCGGAAAACACCCACAGTCAGGCCTTCGAAAGCCTGCATCAGCAAAGCGCTGATTTCTTGCCGCGAGATATTGAACTGGCTGGCCTGCTGCTTGTCGATGATCGGCCGCAGAACCTTGACCCTGCCGCGCCAGTCGTTGCGAACCCCGTAGGCGTCGTAATGGGACGCGAGTATCGCCTCTGCCTTGGCGGACAGGTTGCGTAAAACATCCGGGTCCGGCCCGAAGAATTTCGCCTGGATCTTGCCGGGTTCGCCAGGGCCGAGTATGAATTTGCGCACCTGGCCCTGTGCCTCCTCGAAGTTCTCGTCGAGGTGGTCCTGGATCTCGTCGTAGAGCTTGTCGATGTAGGTTGCGTCGTCGAGTTCTACGAGGAACTGCGTGTACGCAGAATTGGCCTTTTCGGGTGTATAGGTCAGCAGGAAACGAGGTGCGCCCTGGCCGACGATTGTGCCGACATGCTTGACGCCTTCGAGTTCCAGCAAGTAGTCCTCGACTTGAGCGGCGTGGCGGTTGCTTGTTTCGATCGAGGAGCCTTGCGGCAACCAGTAGTCGACCATGATCTGGGGTCGCGTCGAGTTCGGGAAGAAGCTCTGCGCGACATAGCCAAAGCCGTACACGGACGAGCCGAACACGGCAATCACGACCGTGATCGTCAGCCAACGCGCCTTGATGCAACCACGCAAGAATCCGTCGAACATCCGGTAGAACCCTGAGTCATACGGACTCGTGCCGCCCTCGGATTTCGGGGTTTCGAGGAACATAACACCGAGCAGCGGCGTCACCGTGATCGCCGTGAGCCAGCTCAGTAACAACGAGATCATAATGACCGTGAACAGCGAGCGCGTGTATTCGCCCGTGTTGTCCTGCGATGTACCGATCGCCGCGAATGCGAGTACGGCAATGACCGTTGCGCCCAGCAGTGGAATCGCTGTCTGGCGGACAACTTCGAGCGCGGCTTTGCGCCGTTCCATGCCTTGCTGGAATCGCACAAGCATGCCGTCGACGACGACGATGGCATTGTCGACGAGCATACCGAGAGCGATGATCAGGGCGCCGAGCGATATGCGTTCGAGCATGACGCCGGCCATCTTCATGAAGACGAAGCTGCCGCAGATCGTCAGGAACAGGATAAATCCGATCAGCAAGCCACTACGCAGCCCCATGAAGAAAAGCAGAACGACGATCACGATCGCGACGGCCTGCAGCAGGCTGACGACAAAACTCGATATTGCGGTTTGCACAGCATCCGACTGCAAGGCTATGACGCCGAATTCCATGCCGAGCGGTATGTCTGACGCGAGCTCTATCATCCGCGCTTTTAGCTTTTCACCCATGACGACAACGTTGCCGCCGGACACGGTCGAAATGCCGATGCCAATCGCCGGCTCGCCGTCGAAGCGCAGATAACTGCTGGCGGGTTCGCGGTAGCCGCGTTCGATGGTCGCAATGTCGCGTAAATAGATCTGGGCGCTCGTGCTGGAGCCCGAAATCATGATGCTGCCGAGGTCTTCTTCGGTCTCCACGAGGTGCGACGGCTCGACCGCAATGAATTCCGGTCCGACATTGACACCACCGGAATTAGTGACGAGGTTCTGGCGTTGCAGTTCCTGCGCGATCGCCGCAGCGGGAATACCGAGCTGCGCCAGCCGGTCACGATCGAGCTCAACGAAGATCACTTCCGGCTGATTGCCGAATATGTCGACCTTGGCGACGTCCTGCACGAGCAGCAGCTCTCGCCTGAGAAGCTTGGCCACGTCCCAGAGCTCGTTGTAGGAGTACTCCTCACCGTGAATTGCGAAGAAGATGCCGTAGACATCACCAAAATCATCGTTGACGATCGAGGGCCCGGCACCGGGCGGCAGTCTCACCTGGGCATCGCCGACCTTGCGGCGCAGCTCGTCCCAGACCTGTGGCAGCGAGTTCTTGTCGAAGCGTTCCTTCATCGATGCCGTCACGATCGACAGTCCGCGATATGACACAGAAGTGATCTCGTCGAGTTGACCGAGCTGTTGTATGGCAATCTCAATCTCGTCGGTGACTTCTTCTTCGACTTCCTCGGCTGAAGCGCCCGGGTATTGAGTGATGACCAGCGCGTCCTTGATCGTGAACTCGGGATCTTCCAGGCGGCCCATACTTTCGTAGGCGGCAAGTCCCGCGAAGATCATGACGACCGTCAGGACGAGCGTTGTCGTCCGATTCTCGAGGCAGAATTCGGTGATTTTCATGGCCCGGGCCTAGTTCGAGAGTTCGCGGACGCGCATACCTTCGGTCAGGTGCTGAACGCCCGATACGGCAATGCGGTCGCCGGCCTCCAGGCCATCCAGGACTTCGGCCTCCGAACCAGTGAGCTGTCCGATAGTCACCGGGGCCTTGCTTGCTGTCAGCGGATCGCCGCTCAGCTTCCAAACATACGAGCCGCCGTCATTGCCACCAACCACGGCGTTTGCGGGAACAAGGATGCGCGATTCGATGTCGACAGCACCCTCGGGCACGCTAACGGTCAGGGTTGCCGACATGCCTGGCAGGATGATGACGTCGTCGGGTGGGTCGAAGCGAACTCTGGATGCAAATGTGCGTGTCACCGGGTCTGCAGCCGCGGCAACTTCCGTGATTCTTGCCGGGTAAGATCGGCCTGGAAGACTCGACAGGCTGACCGTAGGCCGAATGCGCTCCGTCTGTTGCGCGAGCGTGAAGCCCGGCTTGGCACGAAGCCAGTCCTGCTCGGGGACGTTGACGACCACTTCGAATTCGCTCAGGTCCTGAAGCAACAGTATTTCCTGCTTGGCCTGGATGTTCGTGAAATTGTCGACGAACGTACGGCCGATACGGCCAGTAAAAGGCGCGCGCAGGACAGTATCGTCCAGCGCCTTTTGCGCCGCGGCGAGATTGGCTTGTTCGACTTCATATTGACGCTGCCGCGTATCCAGTTCCTGGCGTGAAATCGCGCCGCGCTCGAAGACTTCAGCGAAGCGGTCGAATGTTTCTTTCGACGCCCTGGCCTTGGCCGCCGCGGCGTCCAGCGCCGACTGGTAGTCGGCCGGGTCGAGGCGCGCAAGCATATCGCCTTCATTAACGTCAATGCCTTCACGCGCCGGCATCTCGATAATCCTGCCGGCCACCTCGAACGATATATTGACGTTCTGCGCGCCCTGGATCTCACCCGGGTAGTTCAGCGAGTCGCCACCTCTGAGTTCCGATATCGTGATCATGCGCACGGGGCGGACGACTTCGGGCGTCTCCTGCGGGGCGCGTTCGCAACCGGCCAGCAGCATAATTCCAAGACATGTCGTGGATATAGCGAAGGTCGTGATTCTGTTCATCGAGCTTTCCGTGTTGTTATTGGTCTGGTCGGGATCGGACGGCCCCGGCGCCTGGAGGCTCACTATACCGCAGTTCAGTCGTTCAGACGTCGCGTGATGTAAGCACTGACCAGGCCTGCCACGAGGATCGCGATGTAGAACTGGCCGAAAACGGCCTGCAGGTAAGCCAGGGTCCGCGCGCTTGCGGAAACAGGGGTAATATCGCCGTAACCCAAGGTGGTCATCGTGACGAAGCTGAAGTAGAGCCAGTCGCTGCTCCAGCCCTGCGCCAGTGGCTCCGAGAGCCCCGCAAAAGAACCTGGCACGATCTTCTCGACAACGGCGTAGATGATCGCCAGCAGCACGCCGAACAGGAGATACAGGGTAACCGCGCCGATGACACGATTGGCGCTGATTTCGTTACTGCCAATGACCTGCGACGACGTACACCAGACAGCAATCACGATGAATCCGGCGGCCGCGGCGAAGGAGGACATCGCATAAGTGTCGCCGCCTGTGCTGGCCGACAGGATGCTCAGAATGATTCCGGCTGCCGCCAGCCCGATAGCCAGCGGGAAGAGCGTGCCGAAGCCCCTGAGGCTCCACACGCCGAATGCCAGCAACCACGAAAACATCAGTACCCGCATAAGGCGCGTGGTTATAACGCCGAGATCTTCCGCTACGGGCACGACAACCAGGAAAACCAGCAGGGCAGAGAGCAGCCAGGCAAAATTTTTGTTTGTCTGCATTTGGCGGCAAACATAGCACAGGTGCGGCACGCCGATCAGTTGCCGCGCTCTGGTAACATCGGGCTGTGAAAGCGATGCGCTGTACATTTCTGGCCTGCATCCTGTTCGCGGCGACCGATGTCACCGCAGCTAATTTGCTCGACTGGATCCGCAGCTACGACATGAACGACTACTCGCTCGGCGTGGCGGTTTCAGGGCGACAGAATCCTTACATCGGTGGCGAAAACGGGACTATCGCTTATCCCTACCTGACATCGTTTACGCACGATGCATTGACCGATAGCTGGTTCATCATCCGTGATGGCGGTTACGGCTTCCGATGGATCTCGGACAATGGATGGGAGCTCGGGGCCATTGGCCGGGTCAGGGTCCTGGGACTCGGAAATAGTCACGCACAGGAACTCGAGGGGATCGCGGACCGCAAATGGACAATCGAGCTCGGACCCACGATCGGCTATCGCCGCTGGCCCGTGCAGATTCACTACACCCACTGGGCCGAGGTTACAGGTCGGCATAATGGCTCTACGAGCAACCTGACGTTTTCGTATCCGTTCGAGATTGATCGCGGATTCGTCGTGCCGCGAGTCCATGCCGTGTATGAGAGTGCAGAGCACACGAACTACTACTTCTCGGTGTCCGAAGCCGAGGCAACCCCGACACGACCCGCATATTCACCCGGGTCGACCTGGAACACGGTCGCCGACATTCGTGTCGGTTATGCCATAACACCGAAGTGGCTGCTGTCGGCAACGGTCGGTGTCGAATGGCTGGGTTCCGAGATCACGAATAGCCCGATTGTGGGCCGGGACGAGATCTGGTTCGGCAATATCGGGCTTGCTTACAACGCTGATGTCTTCAATCCTGCGGCCTTCGACAACTATGAACGGCAACTGCCGACGTTCGATGTGCGCGTAGGCGCTTTCTTCGACAACGTCAGTACGAAGATAAAACGCGAAACCAGTGGCGGCGTACCCGGATTCGAAATCGATCTCGAAGATGTTCTTGGCGCCCCGTCGACAGGGACCGCCATCGAGATCGACGCGCTCTGGCGAATCGGCCAGCATCATCGACTGGAGCTCGGCTACTTCGAGCTGATCCGCGATGGCAGGACGACGATCAACGACGACATTACAGTCGGCGACGTGCCGTTTACCGCGGGGTCCGAGGTACGGAGCAAGATCGATTACAGCTCGCTGCGATTCACCTACACGTTCTACCTGATGCGGGATGCACAGAAGGAACTCGGTGTCATGGTCGGGCTGCACCTGACCGAACTCGCAACGAATATATCGGCGGAAGGATTTCCGGATGTGGAGAAATCGAGATCGAGTACGCCGCTGCCGGTCATCGGTCTGAACGGCGCGGTGTTCCTGGGCGAAAAGACGACGCTGCGCGCACGTATCCATATCTTCCGCACGGACTTCGATCAGCACGAGGGATCACTCAACTACGCGGCGCTGGATCTCGAGCGCCGGCTCGGTGACAAGACCTGGATAGGGCTCGGTTACAACTTCTATGGGACCAGGCTGTCGTCACGCGACTCCGGAATTCAGGCAAAACTCGAAATCAGGCACCACGGTCCTGTCGCCTTCTTTACCGTTGGTTTCTAGTCGAACAGGTCGAATTTGGGCGCCAG